>Ga0335070_10000211_pt1 | contig 66871 bp, 53 predicted proteins | sample Lox_Sample_13_FD_206722 | JGI IMG/M metagenome (GOLD analysis project Ga0335070, IMG submission 206722) | Soil microbial communities from Loxahatchee National Wildlife Refuge, Florida, United States - Lox_Sample_1.3 | ecosystem: Environmental > Terrestrial > Soil > Wetlands | place: USA...
GTCACCGCCGGTGACATCACGCTCGTCGACGGCGTCACGTGCCTCAACCCGCAGCACAAGATCTGCACGCTGTCGAAGGACGGCAAGCTCGCGATGGAGATCACGATCGCGACCGGCCGCGGCTATCAGCCGGCCGAGCGTCACTCCGCCGACCTCCCGGTCGGCACGATCGCGATCGACGCGCTGTTCTCGCCGATCCGCAAGGTCAACTACCAGGTCACCAACGCCCGCGTGGGCCAGGTGACCGACTACGACAAGCTCTCTCTCGAGGTGTGGACCGACGGCTCGGTCACTCCTCAGGACGCGGTGGCCTACGCGGCGAAGATCATCAAGGAGCAGCTGACGGTCTTCATCAACTTCGACGAGACCGAGGAGCCGGTCATCGCCGAGGCGCCGAAGGAGGAGGCGAAGCTCAACGAGAACCTCTTCCGCAGCGTGGACGAGCTCGAGCTCAGCGTCCGCTCCGCCAACTGCCTCCAGCAGGCGAACATCAAGACCATCGGTGACCTCGTCCAGCGCACCGAGGCCGAGATGCTGAAGACCAAGAACTTCGGCCGGAAGTCGCTCAAGGAGATCAAGGAGATCCTGGCCGAGATGGGGCTCTCCCTGGGCATGAAGCTCGACAACTGGCCGCAGAAGCCCGGCGTCGCCGCCGCCTCGAGCGAGCCCAAGGCGTAGGAGTGGTTCACCCCGGGCCCTTCCCACGAGGGGAGGGGCCCCTTCGGCCCGGGTACCTGACACGGCCCGGGAAAGGACGACAACGATGCGTCACCGCGTCGGACAGAGGAAGCTGCAGAAGACCACCAGCCACCGGCTGGCCATGCTGGACAACATGGTCACCTCGCTGCTCGAGCACGAGGCGATCAAGACCACGGTTCCCAAGGCCAAGGAGGCCCGACGGCTCGCCGAGCGGATCATCACCCTCGGAAAGCGCGGGGGCCTGGCCAACGTCCGGCTCGCCGAGCGCACCGTGCGCAGCCGGGTGGTGCTGCAGAAGGTCTTCGGCGAGCTCAAGGAGCGCTACGCCTCCCGCCCGGGCGGCTACACCCGCATCGTCCGCCTGGGCTTCCGCACCGGCGACGCCGCGGAGATGGCGCTGCTGGAGCTGGTGGATCGCCCGGCGAGGCCAGAGCCCGAGAAGAGCGAGAAGAAGGAGTAGGGCGTCAGCCCGTGCTCACTGGGGCTGGCCCTCCTTGAGCAGGAGGACGCTCCCTTTCCGGGTGTGGAGCTCGATGTCGGTCGCCTTCAGGTTGAAGGGCGCGAGCTTGCCGTTGTCCCCCATCAGCTGCTTGGGGGTGATGGTGACGAAAGCGCGGGGCTCCACATGACTGATCGCCGCGCGGTAGCTGTGGTTCACCACCACCACCACGTCCTCCCACGCCCGGTCACCCTCGTTGGAGAGGACGTAGGCTGGGTGTTCGGTCTGCTCGCCCATGATGAGCCGGGCGCCCAGCGAGGTGCTCGGCCCGATGAGAGTGGGTGCGCCGGGGCAGGCCACGAAGACGCCGGCGAGGCTCAGCACCGCCCAGGCGCCGAGGATGGCCGCCTTGACCTTGAAGTACCGGTCGGCGTTGCGGAAGTCCTCCCAGGTCTCCCGCAGGATGGCGACGACGTTGAGCGCGGTGCTCTCGGCCTCGGAGCGAATCCGGGTCTGCAGCGGCAGCCCGTCCTCGTCGAGGGGCAGCGGCTCGCTGCGGGTCGCGCTCACCGACCGTCCGGCGAGCAGCGCGGCTTGGTGGGGCGGCAAGTTCCGTCCGGGTGGTCGCATGCGGCCGGCGGCGAGTCTACACGAGACCAATCCGCCGGCCTGCTCTGTCCGGCCGCGCAGCCGGGTGCTGTAGTCGCCCCCAGCGTGTTCCCGGACCCACCGAAGGGAGTCCCCGCGCCGTGAAGGAGGTCTACATCGTCGCCACCGAGGACGCCGAGCCGCTCGGCCCGGATGCAATCGGTGAGGCGTTCGAGACGGACGACGTCACGGTGGAGCTGGACGAGGTCCCCGGGAGCTTCCGGTTGCGGTCGGCCGAGGCGGACATCGCTGTCCGGTTCGAGGCGCTGGAGTCGCCGCTCGGGTGGACCCCGGAGCTCTTGACCGGAAGCGAGGCCGCCCATGCCCGGCTCCGTCGGGCCCGCGGGCTCTACCGCGTGGGGTACGAGACGCCCCCCGGCAGCCAGCCCACGGTGGGGGTGTTCGAGGCACTGTGGTGCGCGCGCGGCCTGCTCGAGCGGCGCGAAGGGGTGCTCCTCGACGCCAGCGCCTTCAAGCTCCACGAGGAGGACGACGTCCGGGAGATCACCGAGCTGGACTTCGACATCCGCGACCACGTGAACCTCCACGCCGTGGAGGCCGCGCCGGGGGACGCTCCGCTCTGGGTGCATTCGCACGGCATGGCGAAGTTCGGGCAGCGCGACGTGGAGATCTTCCACCTCGCGGAACCCGACCTGCTTCCCGCGGAGAGCTTCCTCCACGAGCTGTGCACCGACCTCGCCTTCGGCGAGGGCCCGGTCCCCCGGACGCCGATGGAGACCAGCAACGGCGAGGGCTTCATGCTGGTGTCCTCCGAGGAGGCCCGGCACGGGATGCTCGGCGTCCCGATGGAGACCTTCGAGGAGCACGAGGGCGAGTACTGGACCGTCGTCTCCCCCGAGGGGAGGCACACCACCTCCGAGCTGCTCCGGCCGTACCGGAGCCGCTTCGAGCAGGAGGACCCGACCCGCTCGGAGGCGCTCGCCTCGCAGGCGGCCCGGCTGCGGCCGGCGTTCAAGGCCCGGTTTCACCGCCGCGGGCTGATGGAGCCGCTGACCTTCCTCGTCCGCGCGTCGTTCGAGACCCACCCGGACGGGGAGGCCGTCCAGGAGAACCTCTGGCTCGAGGTTCTGGCCTGGGAGGAGGGGCGGATCACCGGGAAGCTGGTGGACGGCGCCGCCCAGACCACCGAGTGGCGGAAGGGAGCCGCGGTGGAGATCGGGGAGGACGCGGTCAACGCGGTCGCCATGGGACGGGACGGACGACCGCTCGACGACGAGGAGATGCAGGGCGTGCTCCTCGCCGAGCGTCCGATGTGATGGAGGTCCAGCTTTCCGACGAGGTCAGGGACGCACGCGCGCGGGGCGCACCGGTGGTCGTGCTCGAGTCCTCGGTCGTCGCCCAGGGGCTGCCGCACCCCGTCAACCTCGAGGCCGCGCGGGCCTGCGAGGAGGCCGTCCGGCGGGCGGGCGCGGTGCCCGCGGTGGTGGCGGTGCTGGACGGCGTCGTGCGCTGCGGTCTGTCGGCGGACGAGGTCCGGCGGCTGGCCACTGGCCGGGAGCAACGCTGGAAGATCGGGGTGGGGGACCTCGCCTCGGCGGTGCTCCACAAGGCCACCGGCGGAACGACGGTCAGCGCCACCTGCGCCGTCGCCGCCGAGTGCGGCCTGCCCATGTTCGCCACCGGCGGCATCGGAGGCGTGCACCGGGGAGAGACCCTCGACATCTCGGCCGACCTGGGCGCGCTGGCCCGGTACCCGGGGATGGTGGTGTGCACCGGGGCGAAGAGCGTCCTCGACCTGCCTCGGACCCTCGAGGCACTGGAGGCGCTCGGGGTGCCGGTCCTCGGGTTCGGAAGCAGCGAGTTCCCGGCGTTCTACGCGGACCGGTCCGGCCTTCGGCTCGAGCACCGGGCCGATACCCCGCAGCTCGCCGCCGAGGCCCTGCATGCCCAGCGGGACCGGCTCGGGCTGAAGCAGGCGATCGTCCTCACCGTGCCGCCGCCACCTGAAGTGGCGCTGGACAAGGACGAGGTCGACCGGGCGCTGGTGGCCGCGGAGGCCGAGGCGAGGCGGCAGGGGGTGACGGGCAAGGCGGTGACCCCGTTCCTCCTCTCGCGTCTGGTGGAGGCGACGGGCGGCCGGACGCTCCAGGCGAACGTGGCGCTGCTGGCGCAGAACGCGCGGGTGGCCGCGGAGATCGCCGTGGCCTACGCGCGGCTTTGCGGAAGGCCGTGACGAGGGTGCGCTGGCTGCTCCTCCGGCGGTTCCCGACCGTCGGCGAGGCGGAGCTGCTCTGTCGGGCGCTGGAACGCGAGGGCATCGGGGGCCGCGGTCCGCAACACCGGACGGAGGGGCCACGCCTCGTTGTGCGACCATGCCTCGGTGCGAGTCTGGTTCCTCGCGATGGTTCTCTTGCTCGGGGCCTGCGCTGCTCGCGGCCCTGCCGGGGAGTCATTCGACCTCGTCCTGGAGCACGGCGAGGTCGTCGACGGGACCGGTGCCCCCCGCCTTCGCGCCGATGTGGGCGTCCGGGGCGAGCGCGTCGTCGCGGTGGGTGATCTCACGGGGGCGCCGGCCCGGCACCGCATCGACGTCTCGGGCCGGGTCGTCACCCCAGGGTTCATCGACCTGCTGGGCTACTCGGACCTCTCCCTGCTGGTCGACAATCGGGCCGACGCAAAAATCCGCCAGGGCATCACCACCGTGCTCACGGGCGAGGGCGAGTCGGTCGTCCCGCTCGATGCAGGCGCCCTGGAGGAGTGGCACGACGTCCTCGAGCGCTTCCATCTGTCCATCGACTGGAAGACCCTCGACGGGTACTGGGCCCGGCTCCGGCAAGCGCGGCCGTCCGTCCGCCTCGCCACGCTGGTCGGCGCGAAGTCGGTCCGGGCCACCGTCCTCGGCCGCCGGAACGTCCAGCCCAGCGCCGACCAGCTCCGGCGGATGCAGGCCGAGGTCGAGGAGGCAATGGAGCAGGGCGCGTTCGGCGTCGGCTCTGCAATTCCGTATGCGGTCAGCCGTTACGCGCGCACGGACGAGCTGGTGGCGCTCGCCGAGGCGGCGGGACGGCACCGGGGTCTTCTACGCCACCCACGTCCGCGACGAAGGGGATGGCGTGCTCCAGGCCGTCGACGAGGCCATCGAGGTTGGCCGTCGGGCCCACGTCCCGGTCGAGATCTGGCACCTCAAGATCTGGGGAGCCCGGAACTGGGGGCGGATGCGCGAGGTGGTCGCGCGAATCGACCAGGCGCGCGCCCGGGGTCAGGACGTCTCCGCCGATGTCTACCCCTACATCGTCGCGGCCAGTCCGCTCTCCGCCGACCTTCCGGCCTGGGCATCGGACGGCGGCCTGGAGGCGACGCTGGCGCGACTCCGTGACCCGGGCCAGCGCCGGCGCGTGGAGGAGGAGATCCGGGCCCGCTGGGAGCCGGGAGAGCCCGGGCGAATCATCATCGCCGGGAGCCTACCGGGCGGGTGCAGGAGTTCGCGGGCAAGCGCTCGATGCGGTCGCCGGCGCGCTCGGGATGTCCCCCGCGTCCGCGCTGGTGGAGATTGTCCTGCGCGATCACGGGACCACCACCGCGCTCCGGGACTTCGGCGCCGAGGAGGACCTTCGTCTGGCCCTGGTGCAGCCCTGGACCGCCCTCGGGCTGGACTGGGGCGGCTCGGCCCTCGACGGACCACTCTCGAGCGGAGCAGCCCATCCGCGCGGGTTCGGGACGACGGCGCGCATCCTGGGGCGGTACGTGCGCGAGCAGCGGCTGCTCACGCTCGAGGAGGCCGTCCGGAAGATGACCTCGCTCGCGGCGCACCGGCTCGGAGTTCTCGACCTCGGCGTGGTGCGGCCCGGCGCACTCGCCGACCTCGTGGTCCTCGACCCCGCGACGGTCATCGACACCGCCACCCACGAGGTCCCGCGTGCCTACCCGCGCGGCTTCGACCTGGTCGTCGTCGGCGGGCAGGTGGTGCTCGACCACGGGGCGCGGACGAATGCACGCCCCGGGGGCCCGCTCCTGCGCCCGGGCGCGCGCGCTCGCCCCTAGAACTCGATCCCGTTCGGCGCCGGCTTCGGCAAGGTCATCGCCAGCCGCCGCACCTCCGAGGCCCCGTAGAACATCTGGTACAGGTAGTCGTCGGCGACCACCTGCTTCACGTAGGCCCGGGTCTCCTTGAAGGGCATCGACTCGACGAAGAGGTCCACCGGCATCGAGCCGAGCTCGCTGGTCCACTTGATGGTCACGCTCGGCCCGGCGTTGTACGCCGCGGCGATCAGCACCGGGTGCACGAAGCGCTTCGCCAGCTGCCCCACGTACCAGGCGGACAGGTCCAGGTTCAGCTCGGGGCGGTAGAGCTCGTCCGGCTCCGGCGGGTCGCGCTGGAGCTCGCGGGCGATGGCGCTCGCCGTCCGAGCCATCAGCTGCATCAGCCCCCGCGCTCGCGCCGCGCTCAGCCGGTCCGGCTGGAACGCGCTCTCGCGCCGCATGATCGCGTACAGCAGCGAGGAGTGGACGCCCTGCGCCCGGGCGGTCTCGTCCACGTGGCTCACGTAAGGCCGGGGGTAGAGCAGGGCCAGCGCTGCCGGATCCTTCTGCCCGTAGGCCTTGCCCCACAGCAGCCGGTTCGCCAGGTGGTAGGCCGCCCAGGCCTCGCCCACCCGTGCCAGCGCCGTCCCGACCCGGAGGGCGACCTCGGGCGTGTGCACCGCGCCCAGCCGCGCACGCAGCTCCTCGGCGGACTCCCGCCAGAGTCCGGCGCTGGCCAGCGCCCGGGGGAGCGCCAGCTCCGGGGCCGCCGCCACCTTCGTCGACAGGTGCGGCCGCTCGGCGAAGATGGGCTCTGGCCTGGCCCCCAGCTCCCGGAGCCGCTCCTGCGCCAGCAGCCCGTAGAACGTCTGCGGGTAGAGCTTCAGGATGTCCTGGTACTCGTCGACCGGCTTGCCCCCGGCCAGATGCTTCACCCGCACCCGCCAGTACTTCGCCTGGGGCACCAGCCCGCTCCGGGGATAACGCTCCTGGAGCTCCCGCAGTGCCCGGTCCGCCTCGGCCCAGCCGCCGCTGCGGACCTGCGCCAGGGCACGAAAGAAGCAAGCCTCGTCGCGGCGCCTCGACTCGGGGTGCTTCCGTTCGAAGCTCTCCAGCGCGTCCGCCGCCGCCTGGAGCTTCCCCTCCTGGAGCGCGAGCCACCCGAGGAAATAGTCAGCCTCCTCCGAGGCCGGTTCGCCGGCGAACTTCTTCGAGATTTCCTGGAGACGCTCGATCGCCCGGGCGTGCTCGTCGAGCTTCAGCAGCCGCCGGGCCCGCACCAGCATCGCCTCGGCGGCCGTCGCCGGCGGGCCGGCTGCGGCCACCTCGAGCGCCTCCTCCGCGTCCTGCACCCGGTTCAGGGCGAAGAACGCCTGGGCCCTGAGCAGCGCCACCTGGGCCCGCGCCCCGGGGTCGCCCACCAGCCCGTTGGTCTCGCTCCGGTCCAGCTCGGCCAGCGCCGGCTTCGCGTCGCCGGCGTCGAGGAAGACCCGCGTGCGCTGCAGCCGCTCGTCCAGGGTGAGCGCCACCGCTGGAGCCGAGCTGCCCCGGAGCTCGGCATCCGCGTCCATCGCGGCCTGCGAGCGCGGGTAGCGCACCATCAGCGTGTGGAGGTCCGCCTGGGCCCCTGCCAGGTCGCCCAGCGCTGCCCGGGCCTCCGAGCGGGCGGAGAGCAGCTCCGGGCCTCCCAGGGCCCCCAGGGCCCGCTCCAGCAGCGGGAGGGCCTGTCCTGCCTCGCCCGCCCGGAGGAGCGACTCGCCGGCCCTTGCGACCGCACGGTTCGCCACGGCCCCCGGCGCGGTTGAGGCCTCGGAGAACGCCTGTGCAGCCGTCCTGAAATCGCGGGTGTAGAAGAGCGCCTGGCCGATCGCGAAGCTCCGGTAGGGCCCGAGCAGCGGAGGTGCCGGATGCCTGCGCAGCTGCGCGAGGGCCTCGCGCGGCTCGCCGCGGGAGATCAGCAGGGAGCCCACGAGGAGCGACAACTGTGGCGCCGCCGCGCAGCCTTTGCGGGTGCAGGCCGCCAGCTCCGCCTGCGCCATCTCCAGGGCAGACGCCCGCTGGAGCCGGGTCGCCTCGAGCAGCCGCTCGGACTGTCCCCGCGCCGCCGCGCAAGCCACGGTGACCCAAAGGAAAAGGCACCGCCCGGCATGGAGGAGCCGGCGGGCACGCCCACGCGGGCGCGTCCGGGGACCAGCAGAAGCGGGCACCATGAGGTGAGGCGCATGCTCTCACGCCCCGCCGACCCTTGTCCCCCCCGTGGGTTCGCGGGATTGCGTGCAACGCGCAGGGTGAGGTGCGAGCACCGCGCCGAGCCTGGTTTGACATCGGAATGTGGCACCGCATAAACCACCGCGGACTCCGGGCCCGCCCGGAGAGGCGAGGGGAAGATTTCCAGGACCGGTCAGCTCAGTACGCGTCCAGCACGCCCCCTCGACGCCCATCTCGACGTCTTCGCGGAGACTCGCCGATGAAACCGTGCCCGACCGACCTGCCTCAGACGATCAACCCTGAGGCAGGACCCAAGCGTGCAGGCGTCGAGGTCCACCGCAACCTGAACTGCGCCCACTACGACCACTGCCTGGACGAGGCGGTGCGGCGGGGCTGGCAGAGCTTCACCTGCGTCAAGTGCCCGCTCTGCGCCACGGTGGCCGCGCCCGCGCTGGGCATCGAGGCGTACGCCACCCAGCGCCGCGCCATCTGACGCCCCTGGCAACCCAGGCTCACAGCCCGGCGTAGATGACCACCACCCAGTAGCGCCCCTTCCCGTAGGTTGGCGAGTCGCCGCGCACCGCGCCGATGCCCACCAGCGAGTAGCGCGCGTCGCGAAGCCCCCGCGAGGGCGGCAGCGCCGAGAGGTCGCGGGCCACGTACAGGTCCGCCGAGGCGGTCTTCGCCTCGGAGAGCGCCCCGAAGACCTGGCCATCGATGTCCGGCGCCCTCGGGTCGTCGCGGGTCAGCGCCGCCCGGGCCTGACGGACGGCGATGTCCTCGAGCGCCGCGTTCCGCTCCAGTGCCGGGAGCCTCAGCGCCGCGCGTTCGGCGGTGAGCCGGGCATAGGCGCTCGCTACCGGGTCCACGCCGGACTTCGCCGGCGTCGCCAGCAGCTCGACGACGAGCACCTCGGAGCCGCCGTCGCCGGGCTGCCGGGCGAGCCCGAAGCCGACACGCTCGAACGCCGGGTCGAGCAGGTTCTTCCGGTGCCCGGGGCTCTCCTCGATGGCGGCGTGCGCCGCGAGCGGCCCCGAGGCCATGCCCAGGTTCTCGCCCGCGGCCTGGTACGGGTACCCGGCCTGCTCCAGCCGGTCCGGGAGCGCATCGCCATCGGGCGACACGTGGGCGAAGAAGCGCTGGGTGGCCATCCGGTCGGCGTAGGCCTGGGCCACCGCGTCCAGCCGGACATCCGGCTGGACCACCGGGACTCCCGCGCCCTCGCGCAGCGCGTTCACCCGCGCCAGGAGCCGCGCCCTCGCCTCGGCCGGAGAGGCGGGCTCCGGCCCTCCGGGAGGCCCCGCTGCCATGGACGCCACCGGGGGGCCGACGTCCACCGAGAACATCGCGGCGACCTCCGGCCCCTCCGCTCCGTCGCCCAGAACCTCAAGCGCGTGCCGGCCGTTCACCTGGAAGGCCACCGGGGCGCAGAAGCTCGCGCCGTGCCCCGAGATGTCCGTCAGGCGGTCCACCGCGCCCGAAGGCCGGGTGACGAAGATCGACGGGTGGCCCAGCGGCGCCCGGAGCTCGAAGCACAGCCGCTGTCGCGCGGGCACCCTCTCCACCTTGCGCGGGAACTGCTGCACCATCGCTTTCCGGTCGGCCAGGAGCAACGCGAGCACCGTGTGGTCGTCGTCGGCCGCGAGCGCCATCCCGGCGTGCGTGGCGGGCTCGGAGGTGAAGTCGCTCCGCTGGAGAAAAGCCTGGAGGGTCGTCTGGGTCGGCCAGCTCCGGATGAGCACCAGCCGAGGGTTGGGGTCCCAGCCGCCGGCCTCGGAGACCGCGAGGCCGATCCGCATGCCGCTCGCCGCCTCCGACGTGGAGAGCAGGGCCTCGCGGGCTAGGGTCCGCGCGGCCTGGGTCAGCGCGGGGTCACCCACCGGCGACGAGCGCCCCACGCGCTCGAAGGCCTGGCGGACGTGGAGCAGCGCCTTCCCCTCGGCATCGGCGAGCTCGGACGCGGGCGGGGGGACCCCGGCCGGGCCGGGCGCGGCGAGCAGCACCAGGGAGAGGAGGAGACTCACGGGGCGAGGCGGAACTCGATGCGACGGACCGGAGCGGTGGCCACCGCGGCGTTCCAGCGCTCGCGGAGGACGGCCTCCTGCGCCTCGAGCGTCGCCCGCCAGGTGGCGCCGCGCACGTCGACGCGGAGCACACCGTCCCGCAGCTCCACCGGCAGGCTCTGCGCCCCGATGACTGCACCCTGGATGCGCGGCCAGAGCGCCGCGAGCGCCGCCGCTCCCTGGCCGTCGCGCACCAGGCGCCCGAGCACGTCGGGGAGCAACGCCGCCAGAGGAGTCGGTTCCCGGAAGGCCACGGACCCGAACGTTACCCGAGGAAGATGCCGCCGCGCGCCCCGAGCAGCTCGCGCAGCATGTGCTCGATGGTGCTCCGCGTCGCCTCCACCAGCGACTCGACCACCGAGAGGTCGGTCTCCTTCGCCCCCGACGGCACCTGGATGGGCTCACCGATGCGGATGCGCCACTTGGCCGGGAGCGGGAGCGGTCCGAGCGGGCTGACCGGGACGTAGGGGACGCCGAGGAGCCCACCGGGGAGCTTGCCCAGGAGCGGCAGTGTCTCCTCCGCCCCCATGATCGCCACCGGGAGGATGGGTCGCCGCGTCCGGAGCGCCAGCTTGACGAAACCGCCCCGTCCGAAGCGCTGGAGCCGGTAGCGGTCGCGGAACGGCTTCCCGATGCCCTGGATGCCCTCGGGGAAGATGAGGACCGGCCGGCCCTCGGCGAGAAGACGGGTGGCGCTGTCCGGGGAGGCCCGCACCGCGCCGAGCCGGTTGAACAGGGTCCCCAGCAGCGGGGCGTAGAAGACCTGGTCCTCGGCGAGCCAGCGTGCCTCCGGGAGCTCGGGGCGCTCCCGCCGCAGCGCCTCGTGCAGCATCGGGCCGTCGAGCGGCAGCGCCCCGGAGTGGTTGGCGACGAGCAGCGCGCCCCCGGCAGGGACGTGGCCCGCTCCCTCCACCTCCACCCGGAACCAGCGGCTGTAGAGGAAGTCGAGCAGCGGGGCGACCGCCTCGCTGAGCCGGGCGTCGCGACCGTAGACGTCGAGCTGCTCGCCCCCGGCCGTCCCCAGCCCTGCCCGGATGGCCCGAACGGCGGCCTCGATGGCCGACCAGGCCTCGGCCAGGAGCCCGGGCGCCTCGCGGAGCGCCTCGATCAGCGACGCGGTGGCGGTCGTGCCGGCGACCTCCCCCCCCTCGGCGGCCCGGCCGAGCTCGCGCCGCGGCAACTCCGTCCCCTGCGCGGCGTCCCCGGGCAAGGGAGTCCAGGTCAGGGTGGGAGCTCCCGGTGCCCGGGGCGGGGGAGGTTCCTGCGAAGCAGTGTGGCCCAGCTCGGCCAGTGGACCTGTCGGGGACTGGGTCGCCGCCTCGGCGCGGTGGGGCGGTGCGCCCGGGGCAGTCGGCGGCGTCGGAGGTCCGGCGGAGGGGCCCGGCTCGGCGACCACCGAGGAGCTGAGCGGGACTTGAGGGGGCAGGGCGGGCCCGGCGGCCGTCGGCGCCTTCTCGCCCCGGCTCGGGGCCTCCTTCGGGCGTGCGGCCGCCGCCTTCCTGGACCCGGGCCGTTTCGGGGAACCCCTGGCCGAGCGCTTGCCGGCCCCGCCCTGGCTCTCCGCGGGCGGTCGCTCGGGCACGACGGGTTCCGCTCCGGGTGCCGCGGAGGCCTCGGGCGGCGTGGTGTTCGCGGAAGCAGGCGCGGTGGCCGGCGTCCGCTCCGCCGCGCCACGCTGGAAGGGGTCGTTCCCCAGGACGCGCCTGCTGCCCATCGCTCGTCAGCTCCTCACCGAGGCCGCGGCCTCACGCGACCCGAAGCGCGGCCGGAAGCCGAGCGTGGTGCGCGCCCGGGTCCCGTCCGCCACCCAGGAGTAGTGAAGGTAATCGAGGAGCGCGCCGGGCGTCGCAGTGATTCCGGCCGAGTTGAGGGCCCGGAGCATCGCCCGGGCCACCGGTGTGGGCATCGGCAGCGGCATCGTCCCGGCGAGGCGGATCAGGGACGAGAGCGGGAGCACGTCGTCGCTCACCACGTTGAACGTCCCGCTCACCGGCCGGTCGAGAATCCTCAGGAGAAGCTCGCGGGCGTCCTCCTCGTGGACCGCCTGCCACAGTGGATCGAACCCGAGCAAGGTCGGTACCAGCGGGCGGCGGAAGTAGCGGGTGGCGGGGTTGTCCACCGTCGGACCGAGCACCGGGGCGAAGCGCAACACCGTGAGCCCCACGCCCGGATGGTCCCGGCGGAAAGCCATGAGCTGCCGCTCGACCTCCACCCGGTCGGTGACGAAGCGGCTCCCGGGACAGCCGTGCAGCGGCGCGTCCTCGCCGAGCAGCACCGGGTTGCCGGGGCGGGCGCCGTAGACGGCGGTGGTCGACGGCACCACCGCGTGGCGCACGCCGGCGCGCACCGCCGCCGCCAGGGTGTGCAGCGTCCCGATGACCTCCAGCTCGTGGGCGAACGCCGCGCCGCGCGTCCGGCCTTGCAGGAAGGCCAGGTGGTACAGGACGTCCACCGGCGCGCGGGAGAGCACGCTCTCCAGCTCGGACTCCACGTCCCACCGGGTCAGGTCCACGCGGTGGTGCACCAGCCGGGCGCCGCTCACCGGCCGGGGGCCGAAGGTCAGGAGCTGCTCGATGCGCGGCTCGGCGAGCAGCTTCGGCAGGAGCAGCGCTCCGAACTCGCTGGTCGGGCCGGTGATCGCGACCCGGAGGGAACTGCCGCGCTCTTGCCCCATCCCCGGGGGGCATGTACCCCGTCGGGGCCGCGAGGGGAAGAGATGACGCCGGAGGGCAGTCCCCAGCCCGGCGGGATGGAGAGCGGGATATCCTCGGGTCGTGCGTTTGCTCGTCCTCGAGCGCTGAGCGACATGCCGACCATCGCCGTGCTCAGCGACGCGCTCATCGACCAGATCGCCGCCGGCGAGGTGGTCGAGCGCCCGGCCTCGGTGGTGAAGGAACTCGGGGAGAACGCGCTCGACGCCGGGGCGCACTCCATCCGCGTGTCCATCGAGGGCGGCGGGACCCGGCTCATCGAGGTGACGGACGACGGATCCGGCATGTCCCCCGAGGACGCGCTCCTGAGCCTCCGCCGCCACGCCACGAGCAAGCTCCGCACTGCCGAGGACCTCCTGGCGATCCGGAGCCTCGGCTTCCGCGGCGAGGCGCTCGCCGCCATCGCCTCGGTGTCGCGCCTGGTCCTGCGCACCGCCCTGCACGGCGCGGCCGAGGGGACCGAGGTCCGGGTGGAAGACGGGGAAAGCGTGGTCTCTCCTGCCGCGGCCCGGCCCGGCACGCAGGTCCGGGTCGAGGATCTCTTCGGCGCGGTGCCTGCCCGCCGCAAGTTCCTCCGCCGTGCCGAAACCGAGCTGAAGCACGTGGAGGAGGCGGTGCTGCGCCTGGCGCTCGCCCACCCGGAGGTGGCCTTCCGGCTGGAGCACGAGGGGCGGAGCGTCCGGGTCCTTCCGGCGAGCCCGGGTGAGCTCCAGGAGCGCATCGCCGCCGCGCTCGGGCCGGAGGTGGCCCCGTTCCTCCTCCCGTTGGAGGAGCGAAGGCTCGGGCTCCGGGTCCACGGAGTCATCGCCTCGCCGGAGTTCAGCCTCTCCACCGCGCGGTCGCTCTACGTCTTCGTCAATGGCCGCCACGTGCGCGACCGCACGCTCCACTTCGCGGTCCACCGCGGGCTCGCGCCGTCGCTTCCCACCGGACGGCAGCCGGTGGGGGTCCTGTTCGTGGAGATCGAGCCGTCGCGCGTCGACGTGAACGTGCATCCCCAGAAGCTCGAGGTGCGCTTCGCCGACGCCGCCGAGGTGACCGACGCGGTGCAGGCGGCCATCGCCCGGGCGGTGCTCCGGGCCTCTCTCGCCAGCGGCCCCTCGAGGCCGGCCCGCCCCTCGGTCGACTACGCCGCGGCCGTGGAGCGGTTCCTCTCCCGCGCCTCGGCGGTTCCGCTGCCGCTCCCGGAGGTCCAGGACCGGCCGGCTGCCCACGGCGAGGCTCTCCCCGACCGCAACGCCGCGCCCGCGCCCGGCTACTTCGTGTCGCTCCGCCCGCTGGGGACGCTGCGGGGAAGGGCGCTGGTCTGCGAGGGGCCCGGCGGCTCCCTGGTGCTGCTCGACCTGCACGCCGCTCGCGAGCGCGTGGTCGCGCACCGCCTGGCGCGGGAGGCCGGGGCACCGGTCGAGGCCCCGCTGCTGGGCGCTGCGCTCGCCCTGACGCCGGCGATGGAGGCACGCCTGTCCGCCCGGAGGGAGGCGCTCGCCGAGGCTGGGGTCGTCGTCGAGCCGTTCGGCCCGGACGCCTTCCGCCTGGTGGGGATTCCACCGGCGCTGGTCGGCCATCCACCCGAAGCGCTGGTCGAGGCCGCGGTCGCCGCGCTCGAAGGTGGGCAAGGAACCGCCGAGGTGCGCGCGGCCCTCGCCTGCGCCGCCTCGGCCGGAGGACGGGAGCCGTCCGCCGACGAGATCCGCCAGCTGCTCGCCGCCCTCGACGGGACGGATCCGGGACTTCGCGTGCGACATGGCCGGGTGGTCGTCGAGGAACGCGCGGTGCTGTCGCTGCTGGCCTGAGCCCGAACCCCCCTCGTCGCGCGACCAGGGGGCCGAGCGAGCGGCGCTTGGAATGCGGGCCCCGAGGTGGTCTGTTCGGAGCCGCTCACCCGTCGGACGCGAGGACACGTTGGGGACGGACCTGGAACGAGAGCTGGCGGACATCCGCCGCGAGGTGATCGAGGGGCGCAACCTCGTCATCCGCACCGACAACCTCCTGAAGACGCTTCACTCGGAGGTGAAGGCGTTCGGCGCGAGGCAGAAGGACTTCGAGCGGCGGCAGATGCTCTCCTCGGCGGCAGCGTATGCGCTGTTCGCGCTCCTCGTCGGCACCGCGGCCCTGCTCCTCTCCGGGGCCCGGGCCTCCGCGGCCAACGGCGAGCGGGACAAGGCGGTCGCGGAGCTGAGGACCCTCACCCAGTCCATCGAGAAGGAGCGCGCGGACCAGGCCGCCGTGGCTGCGGCACGCCGCTCGGCCGCCGACGCCTACCGGATGATGACCGAGCTGCCCGGTGACCGGCGGCTGGAGGGAATCACCGCGCTGTCCCGGGTGGACCAGAGCAAGCTCGATCCTCTCGAGCGCCAGGCCCTGGCGGACCGGGCTGCGGCCCTCCGGCACGAGCTCGGGCAGACCGCGTTCGACCGGGGCAAGGCCGCGTTTCGCCGCAACGAGTGGGCGGCGGCCAGCGAGGACCTCTCGCGCTTCCTGGCGATGCAGCCCTCGGAGCCCGAGCAGCTCGAGGCATCGTTCATGCTAGGCAACGCGCTGGTCCAGCAGCACAGGTACGAGCCGGCCATCGCCCCGCTCAAGACGTTCGTGGAGAAGGACCGGCGGAGCAAGAACCGCGAGTGGGCGATGACCTTGCTCGCGCAGGCCTACGAGCAGAGCGGGAAGCCCGAGCAGGCCGCCGCCGTCGCCCGCGAAGCGCTGGGCATGTACCCCGCCTCGCAGTTCACCCCGATGCTGAAGGCCCGGCTCGCCGCGGCCAGGCGTACCCTCTCGGCGACCGAGGGCGCCGATGCCGGCGTCGCCACCGGACCGACCGGCAACGCCGCGCCGCCCGTCGCCGCCTCGGCGACCGCGCCTGCGCAGGCCACCGCCGCGGCGCCCGCGGTGCGGGGCGATGGCGGCACCCCGGCTCCCAGGGCGCGCCCCGCGGTGTTCAAGACCGCCGCCGAGTCCTCGGCGGGCCTGCTGCCCCCCGCGGGGACCGCCACGCCCGCGCGCCAGCCCTGAGTCGCCATGGCCCGCTCGGCGCCGGTGCGAGACCCCCGGTACCGCCCCTTCCGGGTGGCGGTCCTGGCGGTCTACCTGGTGGTGGTGTCGGTCTTCTGCATCCTCATCACCGCCAGCGTCTTCCGGTCGGTGCAGGCGATGAGCCCGCGACGGGAGCCGATCCGGACCGCGACGCTGGACCGTGAGGCGTGCGCCGAGCGTGCCTCTGCGCTCCTCGACGAGATGGAGGGCCACCGGCGGGCGCTCACCGGCATCACCCCGGCCTCGCTGGCGGACACCACCTGGATGTCCTTCCGGGTGGAATGGCTGGACCGCCTCCGCCAGGCCGAGCGCAGCTGTGGCGTGGATGCGCCGGAACGGCACGATCTCGCCGAGCTCTTCCGGCAGCTCGAGCACCTCGAGGACCTCTACACGACCTCGGCGGTCCAGTACTCGGGGGAGATCGGTCCGGCGCTGGACCGCTTCCACCGGATGATGGCCCGGGCACGCGCGCCACGCTGATGGGGCCGAGAGGCTACTGCTGGGGCAGGAGGATCCTCACCACGCCGCTCTCGTCCGAGACGTCCTCGCCGAGGAGCAGCGCCCGCGTGGTGCCATCCTCGAGCGTCTCCCGCCGGTAGACGCGAACCAGCGCCTGCGGCACCAGCGTGCCGGCGTCGCGCACCACCCGCGCGGTCAGGGTGCGCCCGGTCGGGAGGGTCACCGGATCGAGCTCCCCCCCCGACGAGGTGACCCGGATCAGGCGGTGCAGCGCGGGGAGCCGCCCGAGGGGCACCACCTCGAGCTGGTAGACGGCCGGGTCGAGCCGCAGGGCGAACGTCCCCGCCTGGCCTGTCAGTCCGGATACACCGGCGGGCGGCAGCGGGGTGACGTCGTCCGCGGGGAACACCGGGTCGGCGCGCAGCACCGCGCCCACCACCGGCCCCGCGTCCGGCAGGAGCAGCGCACCGCGGAGCACCGGGCGCACCGGGCACGTCCAGGTCCCGGACACCGGAGCTCCGGGAGGAACGTCCACCGGCGTGGTGAGGAGTCCGGAGATGGCGCCCGGTGGGGGAATGATCCACAGCTGCAGGGTGCCCGCAGCCTGCTGGGGGAGGGTCCGGAGCGAGAAGCCACCGTCGGCGTCGGAGAACGAGGGGCCCACGTTCCCCGAGCCGCCGCCGACCACCGTCCCCTGGAGGAAGACGCTCGCCCCGGAGACGGGGTCGCCGTCCGGCCCGACGAGCTGCCCCGAGACCTGGACTGGCGCCGCGGTGTCACCGACCACGAACGGCTGAGCGAAGCGCGCCGGGTCGGACACCACGAACGTGGCCACGGCGCCCAGAGCGCTCGGGCCCGGGGTGACCTGGAGGACGGCGCCCCCATCGAGGGTCCCCGCTCCGAACGTGAGCTGGAAGCTCCCCGCGACATCGGCGCTTCCCCGGGCCGACAGCGGGCGTCCATCCGGCGCGAGGAGCTGGACCTGGGGCGGTACCGGCTCGGGTTGCCCCGGCCCGGCGAGAACCGTCCCGGTGACCGTCTGGACCTGCGCCGCCGCCAGGAGGTCGAGGGTGAGCGCCGTGACCCCCGCGTCCACGTCGATCCCGGTCCGCAGCGCCGGAGGCACGGCCGGATCCAGCGGGCTCACCACCACGGTGTAGCGCCCGGTGGAGAGGCCCACCCGGAAGACTCCGCCCGCGGCCGCGCCTGCCGTCTGCGCCGTCCGGTTCAGCCCGGGGAGCAAGGTGCTCTGCCCCGAGGCCAGGAGCTGCACGCTGGCCGGGTAGGGCCCCGCGCCGCGCCGGACCGAGAGCTGGAGGAGCTGCTGGTCCGGCAGGACGAGCGGCAGGTTCGCCACCGGAGTGCCCACCGCCATGTCCACGCTGGTCACCCCGGTGGGTGCCGAGGTGATGACCTCCGCCAGGAGATCGGCGGGCAAGGTTCCGCACCCGTCCACGTAGCAGCGCTGGGGGTACGGGCAGTCCTGGTCCCGGGCACAGGTCCCCTGCGCCGGGGCGGGCTCGCCGAACAGGCTGCACCCGGCGAGCAGCCCGACTGCGGCCAGCAGGGTCCGGCGCCTCATGGACATGGCCCGGCGACGACGGTCACCGTCCAGGCATAGGTGACCGCGTAGGTGGGGTCGAGTGCGGTCCCGCCGTCGAGGAGAGTCACCTTCCGCGGCTGCGGGTCGCGGTTCACCAGCGCACCGTCGGAGACCAGCACCTCCACCACGTGGTCCCCCGGCTGCTGCAGCGGGCCCGGCGTGGCGAAGCTGACCTCGTAGCTCGCCGGCTCGGAGCGGTCCGGCTCGCCATTGTTGGCGAGGGTCGCCTGCTTGACGAAGGGGGGGTACAGGTCCGGATCGACGTAGAAGTTGTAGATGAGGGTATCGGCGACGTCGGGGTCCGACACCGGTGCGAGGAAGGCGAGGTTCGGGCAGTCGGTCTCGTTCTTCACCGTGACGAACCGGCTGGCGGGCTGGAGCAGCGACTCGAGGATCCGCGGCGGCTGGTTCTGCGGCGGGGGCAGCGGCTGGATGACGTGGTCCTCCTGCGGAAGCAGGCAGGCCGGGAGCACCAGCGCAGCGCCGAGCAGCACGACGACGACCCGGGCCGCCCTCACCTAGGGCTCCTCCTCGCGGTCCGGCGGCGCGTCCTCCATCTTCTCCAGCAGGCGGAAGATGGTGCGGGGGTCGACGCCCAGCGCCCGCGCCGTCCGGGCGCGGTTCCCTCCGTGGCGCTTGAGGGCCTCCAGCACGTACCCCCGCTCGAACTCCTCCTTGGCCTCCACGAGCGGGGTGAGCGGGGGCAGCTCCTCGGCGGGAAAGTCCAGGTCCTCGGCCCGGACGAGCGGTCCGTCGCAGAGCACCACCGCCTTCTTGATGCGGTTCTCGAGCTCCCGGACGTTCCCCGGCCAGGGGTGACGTCGGACCGCCGCCAGCGCCGCCGCGGTGAAGCTCCGGACGGTCGCCCGGTAGGTGTCGGCGAAGGACCTGAGGAAGCCGCGGGCCAGCACCACCACGTCCTCCCCTCGCTCGCGGAGCGGCGGCACGCGGAGAGTGAGGGTGGCGAGCCGGTAATAGAGGTCCTCGCGGAAGGTGCCCTTCTTCACCTCGTCCTCGAGCGTGCGATGCGTGGCGGCGAGGACCCGGATGTCCACCGGCTCCTCGCGGTGGTCCCCCACCTTCTGCACCGTCCTGTCTTGAAGCGCCCGGAGCAGCTTGACTTGCAGCACGGGCGGCATGTCGCCGACCTCGTCGAGGAGCAGCGTGCCGCCGCTGGCCTGCTGGAAGCGCCCCGGCCGGGTGGCGACCGCTCCAGTGAAGGCGCCCTTCACGTGGCCGAACAGCTCGGACTCGAGCAGCGTCTCGGGCAGCGCGCCGCAGTTGATGGCCACGAACGGCCCGCCGGCTCGGGGGCTGCGCCGGTGGAGTTCGCGGGCGACCAGCTCCTTCCCGGTCCCGGTCTCGCCCACCACCAGGACCGAGAGGTCGGTGGGAGCCACCTTCTCGATCTGCCGGTAGACCTCCTGCATTCCGGGGCAGCTCCCGAGCAGGTCGCCGAAGCGCTGCTGCTCCAGCCGCTCGCGGAGCCCGCGGTTGTCGGCGCGCAGCTCGTCGAGGAGCAGCGCGTTCTGGACCAGGAGCGAGGCCTGGGCCGCGAAGATGGTCAGGGTGTCCAGGCCGCGCCGGTCGAAGTGGGTGCCCACCCGGTCGCTGCCCACGTAGACCACCCCCAGTGGCCGGCCCCGCTGCGTCAGCGGCACGCAGAGGACCGAGGAAAGCTTGAGGTTGACCACCGAGGTGCTGGTCGAGAACTCGGGGTCGGCAGTCGCGTCCGACACCAGCAGGGGCTCTCCGGTGCGGAGGACGTGGTCGACCACGGTGTCCGAGAGCCGCTCGAGGTCCAGGGCCACGTTTTCCCGGGCGACGTTCCGGGCGACCTTGACGCGGCGCTGCTCGCCTTCGGTCAGGACCAGGAAGCCGCGGTCCCCGCGGGTGAGGTCGATGGCCTCGTCGAGCAGCGCCTCGAGCAGCGCGGTCACGTCTCCGGACTGGAGCAGCCGCGCCGAGAAGTCGGTCAGCCGCTTCAGCGTGGAGAGCGCCTGGCGGCCCGGGTCGGGTGTGGGCTCGGCCTGGCCCGGCGCATCGCTCAGGGACAGCGCGATCCAGGTGTTGGCGACCCGGATGACGTCTCCGTCCTTCATCACGTGCGCGTCGCGCCTCTTGCCTCCCACCAGAAACGGCTCGCCGACGCTCCCCGCCCGGTAGCTCCAGCCATCCCAGAGCAGGGTGAGCGCGTGCTCGGGTGCGCCGGCGTCATCGAGCCGCACGTCCACCTCGGCCCCCCGGCCCACGCTGGTGATCCGCTTGACGAGAGGCACGCTCCGGACGTCGCCGCCGGGAGAGGTGAGGACCAGCCGGGCCATGGGTCAGAAGTGGATGGTCACGGAGGCTCCGACCGTGCCCGGACCGGGGCCGATCCGGGCCCCTTGCGGGGGCGGCGGCGGCGGCGACTCCACCCGGGTGGTCACCACCGTGTCCTGGTGATGGATGATGGCGTCGGCCACGCCGGCAGCCCACACGCCGTAGAAGCCGAGGCCGGCGCCGATCTTCAACGCCCGCCACACCTTCGCCTCGTCCTCGCGGTTGGCCGGGATGCCGGTCTCGACGATCGGCGCTGCGCCCGGGAAGCGGTTGTCCACCTGAAAGGTGCGGGTGTCGATGAGCGAGCCGTAGGCGAAGTAGGCCACGATGCTGGTGATACCCAGGAGCGCCTCGGCGATGGCGAAGCCCGTCCCCGCCGCCACCCGGCCCTGCTGGAACTGCCCCGCGCCGAAGGGGACGAAGTTCACCAGGAAGCTGCGCTTCTCCACCGTCCGCACCGTCACCTGGCGCGACATCTCCTCGATCTGCCGGCGCTGCTCCTCGGCCTCGCGGGCGAGCGCGGCACGCTCCTCGGCTGCCCGCTTCGCCGCCTCGACCTGGGCCCGGCGTTCGGCGCGGATCCGGTCCAGCTCGGGGGCGAGCGCCTGGCGCTGCTTCTCGACGAAGGCCACTGCCGGCGGAGGATAGACGAACGGGTCGAGCGCGAAGTCCGGGTCGAGCCGCAGCACCGCGGCGATGTGGCGCTGGGCCTGCTCGGTGCGCCGGAGATTGAACGCGGCCAGCCCCGCCAGCTTGTGCCACTGGATCAGCGAGGCCTCGTCGATGCCGCCGCGATCGATGCGACGCTCGGCCCGCTCCAGCACCTCGCGGTAGTGGCCGAACTCGAACTCGGACTGGACCGCGGCGAGGTCCGCCTCCTCGCCGGGCGCGGTCGGCTGCTGTGCCTGCACCGTGGATGCGGCCAGCAGGGCGACGACCGCCCACCCCGCGCTGCGGCTCATTCCGGCACCAGCCTTCCGGTGAGGGTCCGGGTGGCGCCGGGGAGGACCTCGACGCTCGAGCGCACCGGGCGGTACCCGGGCGCGGTCACCTCGTAGTCCACGCGGTGCACGAAGCGCGTGGGCGCGCGGGGCGAGGCGATCTCGAAAGGCCAGGCGAGTGACTCCACCGCGGGGCGGATGACGTCGCCGACGCGGACCTCCGCCGAGGGAGGCTCGAAGGCGAATCGCAGCTCGGCCGGCTTGAGACGGGCGGGGATGGCCAGGGTCTCGGGCTTCCCGGCGACGACCTCGATCGGCACGACCTGATCCTCGCACCACTGGCAGCTCACGCGGAGAACGTGGTGGCCGGGCATGAGCGAGAGGGTGTGGACCGACAGCGCCTCGGAGCTCCTGCGCTCGTCGTCGACCTGCAGCGCGCCGTACGGCCGGACCAAGACCTGATACCGCACCGGGGCAGGGCGGCTGGCGGGCGTCCGGGAGGCGGGGGCCGGTGCGCCCGCGGCCGACTCCACGGCGGTGGGCGCCACGGATGCGCCCGAGGGAGTGCTCGGCCTGGTCGCTGGAGGCGGGGGTTGGAGGCCGGCGCTCGGGCCGGGCACCGGAAAGGCCAGGACAGGCTCGGGGCGGTGTTGCAGCCGGACGACCGACAGCGTGAGGGCAGCGAGCGCGGCGAGCCCGACGCCGGTGCCCGCGAGGACCAGGGTGCGGCGGCGCGCGCGCCCGCTCTTGAGGCTGGCCTGGAGCTTCTCCAGCAGCGCCCGCGCTGCCGGCGCGTCCGGCTCGAGCGCGAGGGCCTGGTCCACCCGGGCGAGCGCCCGCGGGAGGCGACCCGCGGCGGCCTCCTCCGCGCCCCGGGCCAGCAGGATCGAGACCAGCCGTTGCACCATCGCGGCCCGGGCGGCTCCGGGGTCGGCGAAGAACGACGCGAGGACGGCCTCGGCATCGCCCAGCCCGAGGTCGTCGAGGGGCTCGGAGAGGGCCTGCTCCAGCTGCCGGGCGGTGGCGTAGCGCTCTGCCGGATCGCGGGCGAGACAGGTCTGGAGGATGCCCACCAGCGCATCGGAGATGGCGGGGCAGGCCCCGCGGGGATCCTCGTAGGTCCCGGCGAGGATGCGCTTGAGCGTTGCGGGGGTGCTCGGGGCGGCGAACGGCAGCGTCCCGGTCCAGAGCCAGTAGAGCAGCGTGCCAAGCGAGAAGACGTCGGACTCCGGGGTGGCCGGCTCTCCGTCGATGACCTCGGGCGCCATGTACGCAGGCGAGCCGACCAGCGCGCCGGTGACCGTCATGCGCTCGGCGGGGTCGAGCACCCGGGCGATGCCGAAGTCCATCAGCTTCAGCACGCCGTCGTCCCGCACCATCACGTTCTCGGGCTTGAGGTCGCGATGGATGACGCCCGCCTCGTGCGCGTGCCCGAGCGCCCGCGCCAGCTGCTGGATGACCAGCGCCGCCAGCTCCGGGGGGAAGAGCCGCTCACGCTCGGCGAACGACTTCAGCGTCTCGCCGCGGACCAGCTCTGTCACCAGGAACGCGTCCTCGGTGGAGGCCGGGTCGGCGAAGTCGAACACCTCGAGGATGTTGGGGTGCTGGAGCCGCGCCACCGCGCGGGCCTCGCGGGCCAGGCGGGCGCGCGCGTCCTGCTGCCGGGCGAGGTGCGGGTGCAGCACCTTCACCGCGACCTCGCGCTGGAGCGAGGTGTCGAGCCCCCGGTACACCACCGACATGCCTCCCGAGCCGAGCGGCTCGAGCAGCCGATAGCGTCCCAGGTGCCGGCCCTCGAGGCTCATCCGTGGGAGGCTCCTCCGAATGGCACCAACGCCCGGGAGCCGCGGAACGTTCCGTACAGTTCCGGGCTGGCAGCGGGAGCGGGCATGTCGGTCTCGGACGGCCCCGGGCTAGAGGCCGATTCAGCCCCAGCCCGGTCCGAGGGTTTCCGGCATCTTACGCGTGACGCCCCCAGGTTCAACGTCCTGACCCCACAAAGGATGATGCCGCCCGGAGCGGACTCCGGACGGCATCGAGGCCCCTGGGGGGCAGCCGCTGGCACCCGGCGCTAGGCGCGAATCTCGGGCGCCGCGGGCGGGACGACCTCTGGCTTCGGCAGCTCGGGGGTCGAGCCGCCGTCCGGCGTGCCTGCGCGGGCCTTGAACGGGTCGGATTCGAGGGCGTTGCGGAGCACCTCGTCCATCTGGGTGACGAAGATGAACTCGATGTCCTTCTTGGCCTGCTCGGGCACGTCGTTCAGGTCCTTCCGGACGCGCTCGGGCAGGATGACCCGCTTGATGCCGGCCCGGTGCGCGGCGAGCACCTTCTCCTTGATGCCGCCCACCGGGAGCACCAGCCCGCGGAGCGTGGCCTCGCCGGTCATCGCCGTGTCGCCGCGGACGCGGATGCCGGTCATGAGCGAGGTGAGCGCGGTGAGGATGGTGACGCCGGCCGACGGACCGTCCTTGGGGATGCTGCCCGCCGGGAAGTGCAGGTGGATGTCCGTCTTCTCGAGGAAATTCGGCGAGATGCCCAGGCCGTCCGCCTTGCTGCGGAGGTAGCTGAGCGCCGCCTGAGCGGACTCCTTCATCACGTCTCCGAGCTGCCCGGTGAGCGTCATCCCGCCCTTGCCGGCCATCTTGGTGGCCTCGATGAACAGGAGGTCACCGCCCACCGCGGTCCAGGCCAGGCCGGTGGCCACCCCCGGCACCTCGGTGCGCTCGGCCACCTCGGAGTAGAAGGCCTCGGGGCCGAGGATCTCCTTCACCCGGTCCGAAGTGATGACCTGCTTGTCGGTCTTTCCTGCGGCGACCTCCACTGCCACCGCGCGGCAGATGTCGGCGATCCGCCGCTCCAGGCTGCGCACGCCCGCCTCGCGGGTGTACGAGGTGATGAGCGTCAGCAGCGCCCCGTCCTCGATGGCGATGTGGTCGGTGGACAGCCCGTGCTCCCGGAGCTGCTTGGGGACCAGGTGGATGCGGGCGATCTGCTGCTTCTCCTCGAAGGTGTATCCGGACAGCTCGATGATCTCCATGCGGTCCCGGAGAGGCCCAGGGATGGGGTCGAGCTGGTTGGCGGTGGCGATGAACAGGACCTTGGAGAGGTCGAACGCCACGTCCAGGTAGTGGTCGCTGAAGCTGTTGTTCTGCTCCGGGTCCAGGACCTCGAGGAGCGCGGCCGACGGATCGCCGCGGAAGTCCGCGCCGAGCTTGTCGATCTCGTCCAGCATCATCACCGGGTTCTTGGTCCCGGCCTTCTTCATGCTCTGGATGAAGCGGCCGGGGAGGGCGCCGACGTAGGTGCGGCGATGCCCACGGATCTCCGCCTCGTCGCGCACGCCGCCGAGGCTGAGGCGCACGAACTTGCGTCCCACGGCCCGGGCGATGGACTGGCCGAGCGAGGTCTTGCCCACGCCGGGCGGGCCCACCAGGCAGAGGATGGGGCCCTTCATGTCGTTCTTCAGCTTGCGGACCGCCAGGTACTCCAGGATGCGCTTCTTCACCTTCTGGATGCCGTAGTGGTCGGCGTCCAGGGTGGACCGGGCGTTCTCGATGTCGAGGTTGTCCTCGCTGGTCTTGCTCCAGGGGAGGTCGGCGATCCAGTCCAGGTAGGTGCGGGCGACGGTGTACTCGCTCGAGGCGGCGGGGATGGTCTTGAGCCGGTTGAGCTCCTTGGTCGCGACCTTCTCCACCTCGGGCGGCAGGCCGGCCTTCTTGAGGCGCTCCTGCAGCTCGTCGAGCTCCTCCTCCTCCTCGCCCATCTCGCCCAGCTCTTCCTTGATCGCCTTGAGCTGCTGGCGGAGGTAGTACTCGCGCTGGGTCTTCGACATCTCGCCCTTCACCGCGGAGTCGATCTTGTTGGAGAGCTTGAGGATTTCCCTCTTCCGGTTGAGCAGCTCGAGCACCAGCTTCATCCGCGCCTTGAGGTCCACGGTCTCGAGGACCGCCTGCTTCTCCTCGATGGGAACGTCCACGTTGGCGGCGATGAGGTCCGCCAGGTGGCCGGGGTGGGTGATGGACTCCACCAGCTCGGTCGCCGCGGCCGGCAGCTCCGGCATCAGCTCGATGACCTCGCGGGCCAGCTTCTTGAGGTTGATGCCCAGCGCCTCGACCTCGACGTTCTCCGAGGAGGTCTTGTCGTCGGCCGGCTCCACCCGCGCCTTGAGGTAGGGCGTCTCCTGCACCAGGTCGAGCACCCGGAAGCGGGCCAGGCCCTGGACCACCAGCGAGTAGTTGTCCTCGCCCATCTTGAGGAGCTTGACGATGCGGGCCACGGTCCCCATCGCGTAGAGGTCACTCGCCCCCGGATCCTCCTCCTCCGCCCGCCGCTGGGTGACCACGCCGATCAGCTGGTCGTCACGCACTGCGTCCTTGATGAGGGCGATGGTCTTCTGGCGGCCCACGGCCAGGGGTAGGACCCCACCCGGGAAGAACACCGAGTTCCGAAGTGGCAGGATGGGCAGGACCTGTGGAATGTCGTCCTTGTTGATGAGGGCCGGGGGAGGACCCATGGCCGAGGTCATCGCGGTGGCGGACTGGCCGCCCTTCTTCTTCTCGTCCGACATGAAAATTCGCGCTCCGTTCAGGTGCGTCGGAAACTGCAGGACCTCGCCCTTGTCCCGTACTGCCTGGAACAGAGGCTAGCAATCAAAAGTCCTTCGTTGGAAACGGCTGAGATGCTGCGTCTGATCCTTACCGATAGAGCAGAACCGGATGTCGTCAAGCGACGGGGCCACTGGCCGCTCCTGGTGGCCGGTGTGCTGAGCACGCTCGGCGGGTGCACTTGCGAGGCACCGCCGGACCGGGCGGGCTCCACCGTGCCCGCGGCCTGCGCCTACGAGGCGCCGCTCTTCGCGCCGGTGCAGACCGACATCCTCTTCGTCGTCGACGACAGCAACTCGATGAGCGAGGAGCAGGAGGGCGTGGCCCGCGAGCTGCCCACCTTCGTGGAGGTGCTTCAAGCCGGCGCCGGCGTCACGCAGAGCCTCCGCGTGGGCCTGATCAACACCTCGGTCTACTCCGCCTACTTCAACACCCGTCTCTTCCTCACCCAGTACCCGCAGGGTGGCTGGCTGCGTCAGTTTCCGGCGGCCGACGGCGGTGTGGGCGGGGGCGAGCGCTGGCTGACCGACCCCGATCCGGAGATCGTGCCGCGCCTGAGCGCCGCCATCCAGGCCCTGGGCATCAACGGCTCGTTCCAGGAGACGCCCTTCGAGGCGGCCCGCATCGCGCTCACCGGGACCGGCTTCTGGACGACCTTGCCCGACGGCGGGAACCCCAACGCGGGCTTCCTCCGGCCCGGCGGGCGGCTCCTGGTGGTGGCGGTGAGCGACGAGGACGACTGCAGCGAGAAGGACCACCTCAATCCGAAGGTCTTCTACACCGACGCGGAGGGGCAGGACTTCTGCACCCTGCACGAGGACCTCCTCACCCCCGTCGGCGACTACGTCACTGCCTTCCAGCGGCTGGACGACGGCAAGGGACGGCCCCGGGAGATCCTCTGGGGCGCGATCGCGCCGGTCGCCCGCTCGGACAAGGTGGCGCAGGGGGTCCAGGGCGCGCTGGGCGACGGCGGGCTGGTCATCCAGAACGTGGATTGCCCGACCAGCGGCGGCCCCGGCTACCGGCACCGGGCGATGGCGCTGGCGTTCGACCCCACCTTGACCAACCTCGACTCGATCTGCGCACCGGACTACCACCAGAGCCTGCTGGCAATTGCCCAGGTGGCGTCCGTTCCGCAGACGCTGACCCTCACCGACAACGTGCCCGACCCCCGCCTCCTCGCTGTGGACATCACCCGGGCCGATGGGACCGTGCAGCGATGCACCCTGGCAAACGGCGGCATCATCTTCGTCGAGGAGACCTCCACCGAGCCCCCGGCGGTGAGATTCCAGCAGGATTGTCTCCGCCGTCCGACGGACACCCGCGTCGAGGTCAAGCTGCTCTGCGCCGGGTGACGCCCACCTCCACTTCCCAGGGCTGAGCTCCGCATCGATCCTGTCTCGAGGTGACGCCGTCAGTGGCCCATGCATACTGAACGGACGTATAGAACGGATGGGAGAGGCAGGGACGCATGGAGGCGGCGGAGGCCCGCGCAGACCCGGCAGTGCTCGAGCGGCTCCGGGAGCGGATCCGGACGCTGCAGGCTGCGCCGCGCCAGCTGCTCTCGGTGCTGCGCACCGGTCTGGCCCCGGTGGATGGGCTGTTGCCCGGAGGCGGCTTCCCGCTGGGGCAGGTGGTCGAGCTCTGGGGCGAGCCCGCGTCGGGCCGGGCCCGGCTCGCCTTCCGTGCCATCGCCGAGGCCCACCGGGCGCTGCGGCTCGCGGCCTGGGTGGACGGGGCACGGATGCTCTACCCACCGGCGCTCCCGCCGCTCGGGGTCCGGCTGGAGCAGCTCCTCGTCGTCCGGCCTCCCGAGCCGAAGCAGCTGGCCTGGAGCGCGCTCCAGCTGCTCCGGAGCGGCGCGTTCGCCGCGGTGGGCCTGGACCTGACCCACACCCCCGTCCGTCTGTCGCCGCCCGAGTCCCGTCGGCTGGTCGAGGCCGCCACCCGGAGCGGCGGGCTGCTCCTGCTCCTCACGCCGTTCGAGGCGCCGGCGGATGGCACGCTGCGCCTCCATGTCTCGGCCAGCGGCGACCGCGGGATGCGCCTCGAGGTGGTGCGGAGCCGGCAGGGCGGGGCGTCGCGTGCGGTGGAGGTGCCGTGGGAGCTGCTCACCCCTGGCGGTCCTTCCGACCTGGGCGCCGGGAGCCACGGGCTGGACGCGCCGCCCGTGCCCACCGCCTCCTCCATGCCCTTCCGCCGGGTGCGCGCCTGCACGCTCCGCGACGGGCACATCGGCATCCAGGGGCAGCGGCCGGGGAGAGACCTGCCGCTGCCCTCGTTCGCCCAGGCGCTCGGGGTGGGGTCTTGAGCCAGCGCGTCGTCTACGTGCACCTGCCGCGGTTCCCGGTGCAGCGCCGGGTGCTGGACGAGCCCGCGCTCGCCGGCCAGCCGCTGGCGCTGGCGCACGAGGCGAAGGGGGCGCTCCGGGTGGTCTTCGCCTCCGGCGTCGCGCAGCGCGAGGGCATCCGCGCGGGGATGACGCTCACCTCGGCGCGCGCGCTCCTCCCGGCGCTCCGCGACGGGCTCTACGACGCGCTGGCCGAGGCCCAGGCGCTGTCCTCGCTCGCCGAGGGCTTCCTCCGCTTCGCTCCTGCCTTCATGCCCTCGGCGCCGGACGGGCTGTGGCTGGACGCCTCCGCGGCCTCGCTCTTCGGCGGAGAGATGGGGCTGGTGGAGAAGGTGGAGGCGCAGGCCCGGGCCGCCGGGTATCGGGCGCGGGTGGTGCTCGCCTCCGAGCTGTTCACTTCCCGGGCCCTGGCCCGCTTCGGCGCCGGGACGCGCCTGTGCGTGGCGCCGGGTGACTCGGAGCGCGTGCTCGCCGCGCTGCCGCTGCAGGCGCTGGAGGACGCCCCGGACGTGGTCGCCTCGCTGCGGATGCTCGGGCTGTCCACGCTCGGCGAGCTCGGGGCGCTTCTGCCCACCCAGGTCATCTCCCGGCTCGGGGCCCCGGGGCTCCGGGCCCAGCGGCTGGTGCAGGGGCACGACGAGACGCGGCTCCTCCCGGCAGTGCTGCCCGAGGTGGTGGAGGAGGTGCGCACGCTCGAGGCTCCCGCCGAGTCACTGGAGCCGCTGCTCTTCGCGCTCAAGGCCGCGCTGGATCGGCTCTCGGCTCGGCTCCGGGGCCGCCAGCGCGCCGCGGTGCGGCTGACGCTCACCCTGGTGCTCGAGCCCACCGGGCCGTATCCGGTCCCGCTGGCGCTGGCGCGGCCGACCACGGATCCGAAGCTGCTGCTCGACCTCGTCCGCCACCGGCTGGAGTCGGTGCGGCTCGATGCGCCGGTGGCCACCCTCGTCCTCACCGTGGACGAGTCCTGCGAGGACCGGGGACAGCAGGGCGTGCTCGGGGATGCGCCGTCGGGCGATGCGGCGCTGGAGACGGTGCTGGCGCGGCTGGCCACCGCGCTCGGCCCGGAGGCGCTGGGCAGTCCGGTCCTGGCGGACGACCACCGCCCCGAGGCGGCCCATGCGCCCGGGCCCTTCCGGCCGCCGCGGCGCGACCCAGGGATGTTCGCCGAGGCCCGGCGGGCACCCCCCGCACCTCCTCCTCCCCCCGACTGGCAGCTGGAACGTCCGGTGCGCCTCCTCTCCGGCGAGGGCGAGCGCATCGAGGTGGAGCTGGATGCGCTCGGGGCGCTCCGCTCGGCGCGCGTCCTCGGCAAGCGGCGAAAAGTCTTGGCCGTCGCCGGGCCGGAACGCCTCGGCGGCCAGTGGTGGACCGAGACGCCATTCCAGCGCGACTACTACCGCGTGCACCTCGAGGGGCTCGGGCCGGCGTGGGTGTACCGGCGCGCGGGTGAGGACGGCTTCTACCTGCACGGGCTGTTCGACTAGGAGATTCACGCCATGGCGCGACCGCTGCTGGCGACGTGCGGTGTCGCACATCCGCCGAGGCTGGCTCCCTCCTGGCACCTGGTCGTGTGACGCCGGTTTCAGGCCTTCGGCGCCGGGTCGCGCTAGTCTTGCGGCTCCGCCGTGCCTCCCGAACGCCCACGCCCTGCCGTCGCGTCGCGACCCGACACCGTGGTCGAGCCGCTGCGCGAGCGGACGTACGGCGAGGAGGAGGTGGCGGCGATCCTCCGCCGCGCGGCCCAGCTCGAGCACGAGCGCGGGACGGTGGGCGAGGCGCTCAACCTGCGCGAGATCGAGGCCGTGGCCCGTGACGCGGGCATCGACCCGTCGGCCGTCCGGCAAGCAGCGCGCGAGCTCGAGGAGGACGTGGGGGAGGGCATCGGAGCGGCGATCGCCGGCGCCCCGCTGCGGCGGACGATCGAGCGGGTGGTGAACGGGGAGATCGGCGCCGAGCACCACGAGCGCCTGGCCCAGGAGATCCGCGACGTGCTCTCGGCCTCCGCGGTCGGCAGCCGCTGGATGCTGCCCGGCGGCATCTCCACCATCGGGCGGAGTCTCACCCTCTCCGGGTTCACCGGCACCAGCTCGATCGAGGTCACCGTCGCGCCGCGTGACGGGAAGACCGTCATTCGCCTCAGCGCGGACCGGTCGCAGCTCGCCGGCGGCCTGTTCGGCGGCATCGTCGGAGGGGTGGGCGGCGGGTTCGGCGCCAACGTGGGCTGGATGATCCCCGCGCTGCTGCACCTGCCGTGGGTGGCCGGGCTCGCCGGCGCGGCGCTGGTGGTCCTCGGCGCCTACGCCCTGGCCCGGGGCATCTTCGTCACCAACGCGCGCGGCCTCGACCGGAGGCTCGATACCCTGGCGGACCGGCTGGAGGCGATCGCGGAGCAGGCCACCGAGCGGCGCTCACAGCCCTCGACCGCGGTCTGAGCCGTCACCGGAACGCTGCACCTCGTAGCCCCCAGCCGTCGTACCTCCCGCCGAGCGGGAGCACGATGTCGAGGATCTCGAGGAGTCGGCGGTCCATCATCTGCCGCCTGGTGCGGGCGTCTGGAGAGAGCTCGGCATAAAGGTCCCATCGAGCGCCCGCGTGAGGGCGACCTGGTAGTCGGTGAGGTTCGCCGCCGCCGCCGCCGGCTCCTGGGCGAAGGCACATAGAAGACAAAGTCCGTCCACCCCTGGGTCACCGATCGGGCGACGAGGATCGCATCGAGCACACTCGCCAGGCGCTCGGCGAGCGCGTCCTCGAACGCGAAGAGGCCCGGGGCCTCCTCGGCGCTCCGCAGACCGTCCGGGCGAGGTTCTCTCATCCGAACGCGCGCCTGGAGTGCGACCGGGTGCGACGGGAGCGGAGCGTGCTTTCGAGCCTCCAGGTCGATGAACGTCGAGGATGGCCAGCCCCCGCGATCCGAGAAGTAGAAGTCGAATCGCGGCTCCCACCGGCCCATCTTCCCACGCTAGCACCGCGACCTCACGTCGAAGCGACGAGCGCATTGCGCCGAGCCTGGGTGGCCGACATGCATCCCGGGCGATGTCTCCGGACGGAGTACCCCTCAGGCTCGGGCGCGTGCTCCTCGCCTCGTCGGACCCGCTGGTCCGGGCGGGGCTGGCCGGGCTCCTCGCCGAGTCGGGCGTCACCTTGACGGTCGAGGCCGGCGCGCCGGTGGACGCGGTGGTGTGGGACACCGCCAGTGCGCCACCGCCGGCCCTCGGACCGGGAGGCCCCCCGGTGCTGGCCCTGGTGACCGGGGAGCAGGCCGGCCGGGCGGCGCTCTCCGGCGGGGCGGCGGGGGCGGTGCTCCGGACGGCCGACGCCGCCACCCTTCACGCAGCCTTGCTTGCAATCTCCCGGGGCCTGGTGGTCATCGAGCACGGGTTCAGCTCGCTCCGGCCGGCCCCGGAGCCACGGCCGGCCGCGAGTGCCGAGGCCTTCACCCCCCGCGAGCGCGAGGTCCTCGCCTTGCTCGCCCGCGGCCTCTCGAACCGGGACATCGCCGACGCGCTGGAGATCAGCGCCCACACCGCGAAGTTCCACGTCAACTCCATCCTCCAGAAGCTCGGGGTGGAGCGGCGGACCGAGGCGGTCGTGCGGGCGGCGCGCCTGGGCCTGGTCACGCTCTGAGCGGAGTCGACCTGCCCGGATGGGGAGGTCCGCACCCTCGCCATCCAGCCGATGTGGCGGCGGGGGCAGGCTCGTACGTTGGAGCCCATGACTGCTCCGTCTCCGTTTGCCGCCGCCACCGCCCTCTCCGACGCGCTCGCCATCGCCACCGCCCGGGTGGGCGAGGGGCTCGTCTCCGTCTCGGGCCGCCGCTGGCCCATCACCGGCATCGCCCAGGCGAAGGACCTGGTCCTCACCGCCGCCCACGCCGCGGATCGCGAGGAAGGCCTCCGCGTCCACGCCGGCGGAACCTGGCATCCGGCCCAGCTCGTCGGCCGCGACCCGGGTCTCGACCTGGCGCTGCTCCGGGTCCCGGGCGCGAGCCTCTCGCCCGTGAGCTGGGTGGAGCCGGCGCAGCGCCGGGTAGGGACCCTGGTGCTCGCCGTGTCCCGACCCCGAGGTTCGCTCCGCAGCCGCCTCGGCGTCCTGTCGGTGGTGGAGCCCGGCTTCCTGACTCCCTGGGGTGCTCGGGTGGACGCGACGCTCGAGGCCGACGTCTCGGCCCGCCCCGGGCTGGCCGGCGCGGCGCTGGCCGACGTCGAGGGCCGGGTGCTCGGGATGTACGTCTCCGGAGGTCCCCGGGAGCGCCGGGTGGTGCTGCCGGCCGAGACGCTGGCCCGCGTGGCCTCCGAGCTGCTCGCGCACGGGCGCGTGCGCAGGGGCTACCTCGGAGTCGGCACGCAGCCGGTCCGGCTCCAGGGACAGGCCCGGGCCGCGGCCGGGCAGGAGACCGGACTCCTGGTGCTCTCGGTGGAGCCAGGGGGGCCGTCGGATGCGGCAGGCCTCGCGCTCGGCGACGTGCTCCTCTCCCTCGACGGGACGCCGATGGAGGACGTGCACGACCTCCTCGCCCGGCTAGCGCACGATGCGGTGGGCCGTTCGCTGCCGCTGAAGCTGCTCCGGGGCGGCAAGGTCGAGGAGCGCATGGTGGCGGTGGGAGTCCGGCCGTGACCTCGCTGATCGAGCTGTCGGAGGCGCTCCAGCAGCTCGTTGCCCGGGTGAGTCCCGCCGTGCTCGGCGTGGAGCAGGGCAGGGGCGCGGGCACCGGCGTGGTTGTCGCGAGCGACGGCTACCTTCTCACCAACCACCATGTCGCCGGGAGCGGACGAGCGCTGCGCATCCGGCTCCCCGGAGGAGACACGACGAAGGGAGAGCTGGTCGGCTCGGACCCGGCCACCGACCTCGCGGTGCTGCGGGTGACGGATGCCTCGCTGGTCCAGCTCCCGCTGGCCGACCCGGCCTCCGTCGCCGTGGGCCAGCTGGTGGTGGCCATCGGCAACCCGTTCCGCTTCGAGCGAAGCGTGTCGCTGGGCATCGTCAGCGCGCTCGACCGGAGCCTCCCCGGGCCGAACGGCACGCTGTTCGAGGGCCTGCTCCAGACCGACGCGGCCATCAACCCCGGCAACTCGGGTGGGCCCCTGGTGAACGCCCGGGGCGAGATGGTGGGCATCAACACCGCGGTCATCCCCTGGGCACAGGGCATGGGGTTCGCCGTCTCGGCGCGGACCGCGACCTGGGTGACCTCGGTCCTCATGAGCCGGGGAAAGGTCGACCGCCGCTACCTCGGCGTCGCGGCGCGCAGCGAGCAGCTGTCGCCGGAGCTCGCGGCCTCCACTGGCCAGCCCAAGGCGGTGCGCATCCTCCAGGTCGGCTCGCGCTCGCCCGCGGAGACCGCGGGACTGCGTCCGGAGGATCTCCTCCTCGGGGTGCACGGCGAGCCGGTGGGCAACGTCGATGACATCCACCGGCTGATGGTGACTCGGGGCGCGGAGGTCGTGCCGCTGGCCCTGTGGCGCCGGAACACCCGCGAGTTCGTCACCGTGGTGCCGTCGGCCGAGCGCCAGGCGGCCTGACGCCCGAGCATTTCTGCGGCGCCAGCGGGGGCGGCATGGCAGGCTCGCAAACCCCATGCGCGCGACCCGACCGGCTCTTGCGCTCGGCCTCGTCCTGGCCGGAGCGTCCCTGGCCGCCCAGACCGCTCCCTCCGACCCGCGCGCTGCGCTGAAGGCCCGTGCCGAGGGTGACACCCCACTCGTCGCCGACACCTACGAGCTCTGCGACCGCATCGGCGGGCGGATCACCGGAACACCCGCCCTGGACCGGGCGGTGACGTGGGGAGTGGAGAAGTTCAAGGCGCTCGGCGTCGATTCGGTCATCACCGAGAGCTACGCCGTGCCGTTCCTCTGGGTCCCCGGCACGGTGGAGGTCACCGCGATCGAGCCGGAGTCGTTCTCCATCCGGGCGGTGGCCGCTCCGGGCACCGCCTCCACCAGTGCCCCGATCGAGGCAAAGGTCGTCGACGTCGGCGAGGGGCTGGCCGCCGACTGGGCGAAGGTGGGCACGGCCACCGTCGGCGCCATCGCCCTGGTCCACACCAAGGAGATGAAGACCTTCGACGACCTGTTCGCCGAATACATGCGTGCCGGGCCACTGCTCAAGGCCGCGGCCCAGGCGCAGGTGCGCGGGCTCCTCGTTCAGTCCACCCGCCCGCGGGGCCTGCTCTACCAGCACCCCATGGTGCTCGGGCGGACGCCGGGCACGGTGCCGGTGGCGCTGGTCTCGCGCGAGCAGGCCGCACGGCTGGCCTGGCTCGCCGATCGCACCGAGGCCCGTGTCCGGATGGACGTGGTGAACCGCATCGGTCCGTCCTACGACGCGCAGAACGTGGTGGCCGAGATTCGCGGGAAGGAGAAGCCGGACGAGGTGGTGTTGCTCGGGGCCCACCTGGACAGCTGGGCGCTCGGCACCGGCGCCGAGGACAACGGGGTGAACAGCGCTCTGGTCATCGACGTCGCGCGGGGCTTCAAGGAGCTCGGGCTCCAGCCGCGGCGGACGGTTCGCTTCGTGCTCTTCACCGGTGAGGAGCAGGGCATGTGGGGCTCGGCCGGCTACGTGGAGCGGCACAAGGCCGAGCTGGCCCGGCACGCGGCGGTGATCGTCTTCGACATCGGCTCGGCGAGGACGCGCGGCTTCTACGTCAGCGGCCGTCCCGAGCTCCGTCCGGTGCTGGCGAGGGCCCTGTCCCTCTACGCGGGGATGGGGACCGCGGCCCATGCCCTGGACGGCATCGATGGAACGGACAACTTCGACTTCCTGCTGAGCGGGGTGCCCAACTTCGTCGCCGACCAGGACCCGGCGCCCTACCTGGCCGACTACCACGCCGAGTCCGACGTCCCCGACCGGGTGAACGCCAGGGAGGCGCGCCGGAACTCCGGCATCGCCGCCGCGCTGGTCTGGAGCCTGGCCAGCTCGACGGCGCCGCTGCCGAAGCAGCAGACCCGCTCCCAGGTGGACGCGCTCCTGGTGAAGACGAAGCTCGTGGAGCAAATGCAGGGCTTCGACCAGTGGGAGGACTGGAAATCCGGCCGCCGCGGCTTCCCCGCCGGGCCCTGAGGCGGTGGTGACCTCCCCGGACTGATCGAGGGCACGGCGCTGCAGCTGGGTTGACCGACCCTGGGACTGGCCATCTGAACGGGTGAGCAGTAGCGTAGTGAGCGTGTACGCCGAGATGGTCTGCCGCTCCAACTACTCCTTCCTCGAGGGCGCCTCGCACCCCGAGGAGCTGGTGTTCCAGGCCATGCGGCTCGGGCTCTCCGCGCTCGCGCTGACCGACGGCGACGGGCTGTACGGCTCGGTGAAGGCCCACCTCGCAGCGCGCGACGTGGGGCTGAAGCTCGTGCATGGCGCCCGGGTGATGCTCACCGACGCCCCTCCGGTGGTGGTCTACGTCCAGGACGCCGGCGGGTACCGGCATCTCTGCCAGGTGCTGACCCGGAGCCGGCTGGCCCACCCCAAGGGGGAGGCAGGCATCGGCTGGCGGACGCTGGCCGAGCGCAGCGCGGGGCTGATCGCGCTCCTGCCGTTCCCGGACGAGCCCGAGCGGGTGGCGCCGCTGGCCGAGGCCTTCCCGGGCCGCTTCTACATCGGGGCCTGTCGCACGCTGTCCGCCGGGGACGACGCGCGCTGGGGGCGGGCCCGCGCTCTGGCCCGGACGCTGGAGCTGCCGCTCTGTGCGCACAACGACGTGCACACCCACGCCCGCGAGCGCCAGCCGCTGCAAGACGTGGTGGCCGCCATTCGCCACCAGACCCAGGTGGCCCGCGCCGGCCGGAAGCTGTTTCCCAACGCCGAGCGGACGCTCAAGGGCCCGGGGGAGATGCTCCGGCTGTGGGCCGACGCGCCCGAGGTGGTGGGCCGCACGCTGGAGATCGCCGACAGCTGTCACTTCTCTCTCGACGCGCTCCGTTACCAGTTCCCCCGGGAAGACCTGCCGCCTGGTCACACCACGCAGAGCTGGCTCGCCCACCTGGTCGACGAGGGCCTCGCCTTTCGCTACCCGGGCGGGGTCCCCGAGGCGGTCCGTCGCCAGGTCCGACACGAGCTCGTGCTCATCGAGACGCTCGAGGTGGCCGGCTACTTCCTCGCGCTCCACGACATCGTCCACTTCGCCATCCGGAACGGCATCCTCTGCCAGGGGCGGGGAAGCGCGGCCAACTCCGCGGTCTGCTACGCGCTCCGCATCACCTCCATCGATCCGGTGCGGATGGGGCTCCTCTTCGAGCGCTTCCTCAGCCTGGAGCGCCCCGAGCCCCCGGACATCGACGTGGACTTCGAGCACCAGCGGCGCGAGGAGGTGCTGCAGTACGTCTACAACAAGCACGGCCGCGACCGCGCCGGCATGGTGTGCGAGGTCATCTGCTACCGCGGACGGCTGGCGGTGCGCGAGGTGGGCAAAGCACTGGGGCTCTCGCTGGACCAGGTGGACCGGCTGGCGAAGCACACCGAGTTCGCCGGGTCGAGCGCGCTCACCGACGTGCACGTGGTCGAGGCCGGCCTGCGTCCCGAGGACCCGGGCGTGCAGCGGACGCTCGCTCTCGCCCAGATGCTGGAGGGCTTCCCCCGACACCTCTCCATCCACGTGGGCGGCTTCGTCATCACCCACGGCGAGCTGGCCGAGGTGGTGCCGGTGGAGAACGCCTCGATGAAGGACCGGACCGTCGTCCAGTGGGAGAAGGACGACCTGAACGCGCTGGGCATCTTCAAGGTGGACCTCCTGGGCCTGGGGATGCTGACCGTGCTCTCCAAGTCCTTCGCCCTCGTCGAGACACACGAGGGCATCCGTCTCGACCTGGCCACCATCCCCAGCGAGGACCCGGCGGTGTACCGGATGCTCGGGGAGGCGGACGCCATCGGCGTGTTCCAGGTGGAGAGCCGGGCGCAGATGAACCTCCTGCCCCGGCTGAAGCCGAAGAGCTTCTACGACCTGACCATCGAGATCGCCCTCATCCGTCCCGGGCCCATCCTGGGGGACATGGTCCACCCCTTCCTCCGCCGCCGCGAGGGGCTGGAGGAGGTGACGTACCCCTCGGACGAGGTGAAGCACATCCTGGAAAAGACGCTGGGCGTCCCGCTGTTCCAGGAGCAGGCGATGCGCCTCGCCGTCACCGCGGCGGGGTTCGACCAGGGCGAGGCCGACGCGCTCCGCCGCGCCCTGAGTCACAAGCGGGCCGAGGTGCTGCTGGTGCCCTGGCGCGAGCGGTTCGTCGATGGGTGCGTGGCCCGGGGTTACACCCGCGAGTACGCCGAGAAGTGCTTCGAGCAGTTCAAGGGGTTCAGCCACTACGGCTTCCCCGAGTCCCACTCGGCGTCGTTCGCGCTCATCGCCTACGCCAGCGCCTACGTGAAGTGCTACCACCCGGCGGCCTTCGCCGCGGCGCTGCTCAACAGCCAGCCGATGGGCTTCTACGCGCCGCACACCATCGTCGAGGACGCGAAGAGGCACGGCGTGATGGTGCGGCCCATCGACGTGCGCCACTCCGACTGGGACGCGACGCTGGAGGACGGGGAGCTCCGCATCGGGCTGCGCGAGGTGAAGGGGCTGCAAGAGGCCCACGCCCGGGCGGTGGTGGAGGCGAGGGGGCCGGCGGGCTTCGCCGACCTCGCCGACCTCGCGCGACGGGTGCGCATCCCCCGGCACGCGCTGGAGCGGCTGGCGCGGTCGGCCGCACTGGACGGGCTGTGCGGCAGCCGGCGGCAGGCGGTGTGGGAGGTGCAGGCGCTCGGGCCCGCCGCCGACGACGACCTGTTCCGCGGTGTGCCGATGGATCGTTCGGCCGCGCCCGGGCGGGCCCTGGCCGAGGCCGAGCGGGTGGCGGAGGACTACCGGACGACGGGGCTGTCGCTGTCGAAGCATCCACTGGCGCTGATGCGCCCGTTCCTCGACCAGCGCCGGGTGCTCACCGCGGCGCGGCTGCAAGACGCGCAGGCGAAGGCCCGCGTCCGCATCGCCGGGCTGGTCATCTGCCGGCAGCGACCGCCGACGGCGAAGGGGGTGGCGTTCCTCTCCCTGGAGGACGAGACCGGCATCTCGAATCTCGTGGTGCCGCCGGAGATCTTCGAGCGTGACCGCCGGGTGCTGCTCGGCTCGGCGTTCCTCTACGCGGAGGGGCGGGTGGAGCGGGTGGGGAAGGTGGTCAACCTCCAGATCTCGCGGGCCAGCGCGCTGCGGCTCCCGTCCTCCCCGTCGACCTCGGAGCAGCTGTCCATGCCATGGAGCGAGGCGGCGCCCGGCTGAGCAGGTGGTCGGTGCTCCTGCGAGGCTCCGCGCGCCTCCCCTTGGTGCAAGGTTGAGGTCCCTGCCGAAGACACCCGTTGCAGGCGCACCGGCGGGTGCGTTCAAGTCCACCGCCGGCATGCATCCGTCCTGGGCCGTGCTCGTCGGCGCCTGCGCCGGACCACTCGCGCCGCGCCCGCGCTCCGACGAGGTCCGCGCTGGGCCGCGCTGAGCTGCCCTCCTGGGCCCGCCTCGAGCCGTGGGCCGCGGCCCTCGCCCTGGCCGGGTGCGCCCTCAGGCTCGGACGGGGACTCGGGCCAGCGCCGTTCTACAACTCGGACTGCGCGGTGCCGATCCTCCTGATGCAGGGCATGGGGGAGGGCGCCTTCACGCTCTTCTACCCTCGGCAGGACCGGTTCGGGATGTGGCCCTTTCTCCTCGGGCGCGCGCTGCACCTCCAGACTCCCGAGGCGTACCACGTGCTGGGGGTCCTCGGGCTGTGCTCCGCCGCCGTCCCGCTCTCCGCCATCTTCGGCAGCCCGGCACTGGCGGTGCTCACGCTCCTGCTGCCGGTGGTGCTCGCGCACTCGGTGGCGTGGAACTTCCTCCAGGCGGGACAGCCCTACCTCTGGCAGGTGACGGCCCTGTGCTGGGCCTGGTGGTCATGCCGGGCGGCGCTCACCGGGACGTCGCGGCGCACCCGTGCGCGGGCGCTGCTCGGCTTCGCCGTCGCCTCGAGTCTGGCCGTGTGGATGAACACCGCGAGTCTCGCCGCGCTGCTGGCGGTCGGTCTCCTCGAGGTGCTGCGGGCCCGGGCGCGCCCCCCAGCGGCGCTCGGGGTGCTCGCCGGCCTCGGGGTGGCCGGGGGCGTCGACGCGTTGCTCCACAATCGCCACGGCACGTACTGCCTCCGCACTTTCGGAACCCGCTTCATCACCCCGCTGCGGATCGACCACGGACACCTCCTGTCCAACGTCGGACCGGTGCTGGCCTCGCTCCGGAGCGAAGGGGGGCTCTGGCCGCTGCTGGTCGGGGTGGTGACCGCGGCGCTCCCCCGGCGGCCGCGCGGCGAGCGGTTCGACCAGCTCGCGCTGCTCGCCTTTTGCTTCTCGGTGCTCCCGGGCCTGATCCTCATCCGATACTTCCGGGACGGCCAGTTCGCCGGCCGCTACCTCTCGCTGCCCACCTTCTGGGCGCTGGCCGCGGCGGTGCATGGGCTCGTCCTGCTGGCCTGTGCGGTCGCCGGGGCGCGCCGCGGGCTGGTCCTCGGGCTGGGCCTGGTGGCTCTGGTGATCTCCGTGCCCTCCAGCCCACCGGAGCCGCTCGCCGGACCTCGGGCCGACGCCGCGCGCCTCGCCGCGGCAGGCCCGGCGGTGCTCCTCGCCGACTACCTCGAGGTCTACGTCCCGGCGTCACTCGCCCCCCTCGGAGTGCTGGTGCCGGTGGGTGCAGAAGGAAACCTGAATCGCTTTCCCGGAACGGTGGCCGAGCTCCGCCCGGGCCGCTCGGTCCTCGCCCCGTGTGCGCTCGACCGCCCCGATGGCACGCTCCTGCAGCACGGGGCGCTGATGCGGCGTACCTTCGAGACGCCCATCACTTCCGCCGGGGGGCCCTGGTGCCGCCACACGGTCGAGCACGCTGCACGGCCCGAGCGCTAGCGGAGGACGGCGAAGGTCTGCTGGTTCATTGCCACGCAGGTGTCACCGCTCCACAGCGCCCGCAGCTCGACGAAGAAGCCGTCTGCCACCCCCGCCATCCGCGCGTCGTGGAAGAGCCGCTCCGCCGGGTCGAGTCGTGCCGGGTCCACCAGCACCTCGGCCAGGAAGCTGGTCGTGGCCACCGGCCTCGGTTCGGTGACCACCGACCACAGCGTGGGCCACCAGGCGTCGAGGAGGGCGATGATGCTGGGCGCGTCCCGCCGGGAGGGCACGCGGCGCTCCCGGATGTACCCGGCCGTCTCCGCGTCCTGTGCGCCGCCCAGCGGAGGCGGCCCTGCCGAGCGGTACTCGTAGGCGAGGGCGAAATCGGGGCCGATGGGTGGACCGACATCGAGGACCGGGAGCTGGTCCCAGTCGGCGCGGTCGGGCGTCTCGACGGCCCGGAGCCTCGGGATCTGCGCCTCGCGCGGAGCGGAGAGGACGCCGCTGGCCACCGCCAGGACGTCCCCTCCCTGGATGAGCCGGGCCTGCAGGTTGCTCTGCCGGCTCCCGCGCCGGAGCATCTCCACCCGGACGGTCGCCGGCCCGCGGAGCACCGGCGCGGCGATGTCTCCAGCAAGGGTCTGGAGCCGGCGGGCCGGATCCCCCACCGCGGCCTCCATCGCCCGGGCGAGGAGTGCGTACACCAACCCGCCGAAGGCGCCGCGCCCCTGCTGCCAGCCGTCCGGGACGCAGGCCTCGTACGTGCCCGGCCCGGAAGGGCGGATCGCGCTGGCCTGTTCGAAGTCGGCGAGCATCGGTCGTGGACTCACTCGGGATCGGAGGAGGCGCGCAGGGGCTGAGGCCATCTCAGCCGATGATCATCGTCTCCCGCTCCAGCCGGCCGGTGCGGAAGCGCTCCAGGTCGAAGCGGGTGAACAGCTCGTCGCGGGTGTCGTTCACCATCCACGCCGCCATCCGCTCGGCCACCGCTGGAGCCATCATGAAGCCGTGCCCGACGAAGCCGGACATCTGGAGCATGTTCGGCAGCCCCGGAGTGCGCCCCAGCACCGGGTTGTTGTCCGGTGTCACGTCGTAGCAGCCGGCCCACTGCCGCAGCACCTTGATCTGCCCCAGCCGGGGAATCTGCTCGGTGAGCGCGCGCGAGAACCGGGAGAGGAAACGCAGGGTCGAGCCCATGTTCAGCCCCGCGGGCTCCTTCGGGTCGCCCATCCCCCCGACGATCTCCCCGCGCATCGACTGGCTGAAGTAGAGGCCCGAGTCGAGCACCGAGACCAGCGGGGTGAGGAATGGCTTCAGCGGCTCGGTGGAAAGGATCTCGTGCCGGTGCGGCTCGTTGGGCAGCTTGACCCCGGCCAGCTTCGCCACCTCGGGACTCCAGGCGCCGGCGGCGATGACCACCGTCTCGCAGGCGATGCGTCCCCGGTCGGTCTCCACCGCCCGCACCTGGCCCCCCGAGACCTCGAAGCCGGTCACGGTGGTGAAGGTCTCCACGCGCACCCCCCGCCGCTGGGCCGACCGGGCGTACCCCCAGAGGAACGGCCAGGGGAAGATGACCCCGTCGTCCGGGTGGTAGGCGCAGAGGAGCACGCCCTTCATCGTCAGCTCGGGGACCACGTCGCGGCCCTCGCCCGGCGAGAGGATCTGCGTCTTCACCCCGAGCTTGTTGTGCAGCTCGGCATTCGTCCGGAGCCGTTCGGCCACCTCCTCGGTCCGGGCGAGGAACAGGTAGCCGCCCTGCCGGAGCCAGACGTTGATGCCCATCTCGCCGGCGAACTGCTTCATCAGCTCGATGCTGCGACGGGCGAGCTCGATGTTGGCCGCGGTGCCCCACTGCATGCGCACCCCGCCCCCGTTGCGACCGCTGGCCCCCGCGCAGAGGTATCCCCGCTCGAGGACCACCACCTCGCTGCAGCCGAGCTTTGCCAGGTTGTGCGCCAGGGCGAGCCCCATGATGCCCCCGCCGACGATGACCACCCGGACCTTCGCCGGGACCGGCTCGGTGGGGCGGAGCGCGTGCGAGCCCACCTGGATGACCGGGGGAACTCCCCCGACGGGCGGACGGGCCTCGTCGACCGGGACGGACCCGAGGAGCGACAGCTCCACGGGGTGCAGCGGGGGCCGCGGGGTGAAGGGGAGCACCGCGCCCGGGCCCGCGCCGGTGTGCTCGGCGAGCGTCTGGGCCACCGCGGAGAGACAGGTCTTCCCCTGGCAGAAGCCGGTGCCGAAGCCGGTGTACCGCTTGATGCTCTCGATGTCCCGGTGGCCCTTGTCGACGGCGTGCCGGACGTCGTCCAGGGTCACGTCCTCGCACGGACAGAGCACGGACTTGCTCACGGGTGGATCTTCCTTCCCGAGGCCAGCATCTCCACGAAGGTCTCCAGCCGCCGCGCCCGCGTCTCGGGGCGCTTCGCGGTCTGCAGCCGCCAGGTGATGGCGTAGCGGTTGGCCTGGTCGAGCGTCTCGAAGAACTCCCGCGCCCGGCGGTTCCCGGCCAGGGCGAGCACCAGATCGTCGGGTGGCGTGGCACGGCTGGGCGGGTCGTAAGCCTGTCCCCAGCGCCCGTCCGCCTTCGCCGCGTCGATCTGCGCCTGGCCGGCGGCCTCCATCCGTCCCGCGTCGATGAGACGCTCGCAGTGGACGATGTTCCGCTTCGACCAGAGGCTCCGAGGTCGGCGGGGGGTGAACTTCTGGAGGAAGGCGTGCGCGTCGTGGCTCTTCTTCTGTCCGTCGATCCACCCGAAGCACAGGGCCTCGTCGAGCGCCTGGGCGTAGGTGATAGACGGCTCCGGCGAACCCTTCTTGCCGATCCTCAGCCATACGCCCTCGGCGCTGCGGTGATTCCGGGCGAGCCAAGCGTGCCAGCGGCCTGCGTCCGGGAATCCGAGGACCGGCGTCATCGCGCGAGGATCCCCCGTGCCGCCGCGCGCCCCGACTCGGCGGCGGCCAGCGCTGTTCCCGGCCGGACGACGTCGCCCGCCGCCCAGATGCCGGCGACAGCCGTCCGTCCGTCGCGCTCCACCTCGGGAGCGAACGTCTTGAGCTCCGGACGGAAACCGATCTTCACCCCCGTCTGGCGCAGCAGCTCGAAGGCGGGGGAGGGCGGCAACGAGACGACGAGGGCATCGCAGTCGATCCGCCGCTCCCGCCCGCCGGCCTCGCGGTACGAGAACCCGTGCACCCAGGTGCGCCCGTGGGCCCTGACGGGCCCCCCCTGGACGGTGCCCGCCAGAGGCCCGCCCGCGCCGGTGTGGAGCACCAGCGCCGGCGGGGCGCCCTCAGCCCGGAACAGACGCGCCAGCGGCAGGAGCTGCGGCCCCTCGCCGAGGATCACCGGCGCATCGCCGATCAGCAGGCGCCGGCGCCGGAGCAGATCCGATGCCGCGCGGCCGCTGAAGACGCCCGGGATGTCGTTGTTCTCGAACGGCACGGTTGGGGCATGGCCGCCGATGGCGAAGAGGATGGTCCGGGCCTGGAGCAGGAGCACCCGCGTGCCCTCGACATCGCGCTGTACCGCCAGCAGCACCCGACCGAGCTCGTCGTCGTAGAGGCCGAGAACGGAGGTGGCGAGCCGGAGCTGCACGCCCTCGGGGACTGCGGGGGCGGCGAACGTGCCGTCCTCGGGCGCGTCGAGCACCCACCGTCCCCCGACGCAGTCCTCCTGCTCGAGGAGGAGGGGCGAGAGGCCGCGCGTGGCGAGGACCTCCGCCGCGGCGAGCCCGGCAGCGCCTGCGCCCACCACCGCGACCTCGACCGAGAGGCGCTCCGCAGACGGTGGGGGGGCAGGGGCCGCGTCCGGGAGCAGTCCGAGGCCAGCGAGATGACGGGCCACCGTGGCCATCACCTTCTCGGCGACGGGGACGCCCGCGAACATCGAGTGGTGATCCATTCCCTTCGGAAAGAGCCAGTCGATGCTGGAGAACAGGTCGACCTGCACGCTGGGGTATGCGTTCTGCCGCTCGATGCGCATCCCGGCCTGTACCGGCGTCTGACAGGCGAAGCGGTTGGGCACGCCGTCGATGCGGACCAGGCAGTTGGAGCATGAGCCCGCCATGCAGAACGGGCCGCGCGGCCGGTGGTACTTGATGCTCCGGGAGAAGAGGGTCTCGCCCGCGGCGAGGAGCGCACAGGCCGCGGGCTCTCCCTCGCGGGCCCGGAGAGGGGTGCTCTCGAACTCGATGGTGAGCTCCGGGCCGGTGGCCGGAGGGAGGCGTCGCATGGGGCCCGATGTTCTACCCGACTAGAACACCAGGTGCCGGCCCTTCTGCCGCCGGGTGTAGATGCTCAGCGTCGCCGTCACCTCGCCCACGCCCATGTTCCCGGAGTCGCCGATGCCCGAGGCGCCGAACTCCTCCCATTCCAGCGCCGAGTCGGTGCCGTCGTTCTCCTTCAGCATCCCGCCGATGGTGCGCCGTGCGAGCTGAAGCTTCCGGTCGTCGCGAGTCCAGACGCTGGTCGCCAGATCATGGCTGTTCTCGAACAGGCAGAATCGCAGGTAGGACGTGAAGTCCGGCAGCTCCATCCCCACCAGGATGGGCATGAAGAACTCGGTCGTCGCCAGCCGGACCTCCTGGACTCCCTTGCCGTCCCAGTTCACCCGCACCGTGCTGTCCGGGCGGATCTTGAGGAGGACCGGCTTCACCGCCTCCGAGTGCTCGCCGTAGGCCCCGTCGGCCCGGCCGCCCTCGCGCACCACGGTGACCCCGGGCGTCTTCTTCGCCTCGGCGACGATGTCCACCAGGGTCTGCGCCTTGTGGACCATCAGCGGGCTCAGGACCTTGTCCTCGGTCGCCTCGCGCGGGTCCGCCACCCGCCAGGTGGCCATCTCCTCGTTGATCAGCCCGAGGAGGGTGTCCAGCGTCTTCGCCGAGGCAGCAACACCGTGGAGCGAGGTGCACTTGTGGGCCCCAAAGCCACAAACCGAGTAGGCGAGGCGCACCGCGATCCTCTTCAGCTCCTCGGGCGTGTAGCCGTCGTCCACGTAGGACCAGTTACAGCCGCCGCCCTCGAACCGGAGGCGGTTCAGCCCGCGGCCCTGCTGGATCTTGCTCGCAGTCTCGGACGAGCCAGTCACCGCGACCACGGTCACCCGGCGGTCGGTGGCCAGCGAGGCGATGCCCTTGCCGAACCCCTGGATACTTTGCACGTAAGCCGGATCGGCCCCGGCGGCGATCATCATCCGGATCATCGTGGTGTTGGTGATCCCCGCGTAGGGGTGGCCCTTGTAGATGAACGGCACGCCGGCCAGGTACGCCCCGACCAGGTGGATTCCGGGGATGCCCCAGATGAAGTTCATCGGCGAGATGATGACCGACACCCCGGCGGGCACCCACGGGTTGCGCCAGTAGCTGTGGCCCGGGAGCATCGGAGGGAGCAGCTCGCCCTGGAGCGCCGCCTCCGCCGAGCCCTCGAGGTGGTCGGCGGCGCGCTTGGCCTCGAAGAAATCCTTCTGCGCCTCGAGCCGGGTCTTGGGGATCTGCTGGCGGATCTCCCGCATGCAGTCCTCGGAGAAGACATCCATCATCCGGCTGAAGTTCTTGATGACCTGCTTCCGGTAGGTGAACACCTCCTCGGCCCACGACAGCGACTTCCAGGTCCGGTCCGCGGCGCTCACCGCCCGGTCCACGTCCTCCTCGGTCGAGGCAGGCACCTCCATCAGCGGGATGCGCCGGTCGGCGTGACTGCGGAGCAGGGCCATCTCGCCCTTTTCCGGGAGCCGCCACTCGCCATCGATGAAGTTGCTGACCCGGACCGGGGCGTCCGAGCTCCGCTGCGGCAGCTCACGCCAGCAGAAGAGGTACGGCTTGAGGACCTCGAGCTCGTTGTCGGTCAGGAGGTTGGTGAACAGCCCGTGCGCCTTCCGGCGCTCGGCGAAGTAGGCGGCGACTGGATCCTTCCCCAGCTGCCCGCGGGCGTTGAAGGCCTGGATCTCCTCGGCGAGAAGGGGGAAGGCAGAGAGCGTGGACATGGTGCTCTGCCGTCTAGCGCCACCACCGCCGGCCTTCAACGACGCCGCGCGTCCGGGAGACCATCTCCCGACGCCCGGCGGGGCGACCGTGCCGCCTCAGACCGGCTCGGGAAACTCGCGGGGCCGGGTGCCGAACCGGGTGCGGATGGTGGCCCCCAGGGAGACGAAGAGGCCGGCGGCGAGCACCAGCTTGCCGAGCACCGGAATGAGCTGGAGGACCAGCAGGACCAGGATGCCCAGGGCCAGCACCGCGGCCTGCGTCTTGCGGTTGGCGCGAAGCACCGGGAGGCGGGTCCCGAGCTCGGAGGCGAGCGCCGAGTAGCCCATGGCGATGCCCACCGCGGTCATCACGATCAGCACCAGGGTGAAGGGAATCCCGATGACGATGATGGTGAGCAGCACCGCCAGGCCCGCGATGGCCAGCGCCCCCAGCAGCCCGGTGAGCGCGCAGCGGAGTGGGTCGCGGCGGATCTCCGACTCGAGCTGCTTCATCGCCCGGGGGGCGAACATGATGAAGACGAAGCCCAGGGCGAAGTAGACCGCGAACTGGATCAGCAGCCAGAAGATGGACGACCCCGAGTGCCGGTCGGAGGAGCGAGTCATCTTCTCGCTCCCGCCGATCGCGGCGAGCCCGCCGGACTTGCCGCCGAACGAGAGCGACTGGCCGTGGACCTTGGCCCCGGACTCGCGCTCGACGGTGCCGCCGAACGCCACCGCGTCCCCGCCCACCACGGCGTGTGGACCGAGCTGCACGTTCCCGCCGAACGCGACGGCGTCGTTCCGCACGCGGCCCTTGATGAGGAGACTACCGCCGTAGGCCACGGCGTCGTCGACCTCCTGGTCCTCCTCCACCGTGACGTTGCCCGTGCCGACCGTCTGCCGGTCCGAGCCACCCGGGGCGCGGGGGTGGAACTTGAGCACGTCCTTCAGGTCCTTGAGGTCCTTGAGATCCCGGAGGTCCTTGAGCCGGCCGAGCTTGTCCTCGAGGTCCGAGGGCGGGGTCGCGTTCTCCGCCTCGTCCTCGTCCTGGTCATGGTCCTGGTCGGTCTCGTCGTCCGCGCTGTCCTCGTCGTCGCTGCTCGAGGGGTGCCCGGGGTGGCCCATCTTCGGCATCGAAGGGGTGGGTGGCATCGGGGGCAGGGGTGGAATCGGCGCCACCAGCTTCGGCTGCGGCGAGCCCTGGTCGTGCGGCCGCAGGGTGTAGATGTTGCCCCGCTTCTCCAGCGAGAGGCCGTAGGCGCGGGCGAGGGTCTCCAGCGCCTCGTCGGCCGGGACGTTCTGGAAGAAGACCTCGGCGTCCTCGTCCAGGTCGCCCCGGACCACGACGCTCAGCTTGCCCTCGCTGGCGATGCGCTCGGCGACGTCGCGCAGCGTTCCGTGGGTCTTGAGGGTGATGCGGCCGGCCGGCTCCCGGGTCGAGGAGTCCGAAGGAGGTCCGGCGGCCAGTGCGAGGAGCGGCAGCAGGGCCGCGAGCAGTGCAGCAAGGCGCGTCACGGCCTGACCTGTGCCTCCACGACCCGGTGCGCGGCCAGACGGCGGACGCCGAGCGTCGAGACGATCACCAGGCCGGCCATGGTGATGACCATCGGCAGGGCGGCGGTGCTCCAGATGGCGGAGAGCGCCTCGGAGGCGGCGAAGAAGAGGTTCCGCCACGCCACCACCGCCGAGGCGGCACGGGTCCCGAGTAGCCCGAGGTTCCCGTGCGCGGCAACGAAGGCGAGCGTCGCGCCCATCAGCGTCACCGCGAGGATGGACAGGCCGGTGCGCAGCTCCACCCGGGCCGGGGCGGGCTCGAGCGCCACGCGGGCCATGACGGTGTGCACGAAGTCCGGCGGGGGCATCGGATCCACCAGGCGGGCGAGGTCCTTCTCCAGCTGGCGGTGCTCTTCGGCCAGGACGGCGCAGCCCGGGCAGCTGCGGAGGTGGGCGAGGGCCTCGGCGTCGTGTTCTGCCACGGCGACCATCAGGGTCTCGAGCTCGGGGCAGCCGTTCACTGGGCATTCTCCGTCGTCATCTGCCGGCGCAGCTTCTCCCGCGCGCGGAACAGGCGGGCCATGATGGTGCCCGGGGCCACGCCCATCACCTGGGCGATCTCTTTCGTGGTGCGCTTCTGCACGTAGTACAGGGCGAGGACCTCGCGGTCGTCCGTCCCGAGGGTGGCGAGCGCCGACTCGAGGCTTCGGTGCTCCTCGGCGGCGATGACGCCCTCCTCCTGGCTCTTCTCGCCGGAGGGCAGCGCCTCGTGCATCTCGTCCACGTCCTGGGTGCGGACGCGGGAGCGCCGCCGCAGCAGGTCGAGGCAGAGGTTCCGGGCGATGGCGAGCACCCACAGGTCAAAGGGCTTCGCCTCGTCGTACCGGCCGAGGTGCTGGTAGGCGCGGAGGAACGTCTCCTGGGCCACCTCGGCGGCCTCGGCTTCCGTCCGGAGCAGCCGCAGGCAGAGGCCGTAGACCGGGCGCTGGACGCTCCGGACCAGGGCCTCGAAGGCGGACCGGTCTCCGCGGCGCGCGGCGCGCACCTCGGCGCGGTACGGCACGGTCTCGATCCGCTCGGCCAGGATGGACCCCAGCGCCGCCGGGAAGGAAAGCCACGAGGAGAGCAGGGTGGTCACGCCACCCCATACGCCCGTACTCCCTGGGCGATTGCCCCCGCCCCTGGCGATTGGGCGGCATGGTCCGGACCGGGGGCGGCCCCGTCCCGGAGGTGGGGCACTCTACCGCACCTTCTGACGTGCCCGGGCGGACGCTTTCGCCTCTTTTCGGGCCTTTGCATGGGCCCGGAAGCCCACCCGCCGCTCACCGGCTCCGTGCGGCGGAGCGCCGGCGCGCGGTCTCGGAGCACTCGTTTTCTCCGATTCGGCGCTGCGGCCCGCGGACTCCGACCGGGGTTCGACTCGGCGGACCGGCCGGGCCCCCGGGGAGTCGCCGGGAGGTGGCCTGGCGGAGCTCGTCCGGGCGTCGTCGACGGCGGGGCGGCCTCCGCCAGGAGTCGCGCGGATCTCGTCCGGCGTGTCCTCCCGCGCCGTCCGGTGGAACAGGCGCTTCACCACCAGGGTCGCGTAGCTGCCCGGCGGCAGGGTGAACGCCACGTTCAGCTTCCCGTACCCACGGTTGAGCTCGTCTGGCTGCGTCCGGCCGAGCACCAGCTTGCTCGGCTGCACCAAGACGGCCCGCTCCTCGTGCTTGAAGTACAGGAGCCGCTCGGCCCCCGTGACCCGCAGCTGCTCGAGCCGGAGCTTCTCCTTGCCGAGCACCCACTCCACCGCCTCGCGCACCCGCGGCTCGGCCACCTGGGAGTCGGGCGCGAGCAAGGGGAAGGTGAGCCCCCGGAGCCAGCGCAGCGTCTCCGGGTCGGCGTCCTGGTGGAACAGCAAGGTCCCGGCCTGGTACCGGAGCGGGAAGAGCGACGTCCGGGGGAGCGCGAGCTGGAGCAGCCGCCGCACGCCCTCGTTCCAGAGCCAGCTCTGGTAGGTGAACAGGAGGAGCGCGCGGTACGCGGCGTCGATCTGGAGAAAGGCCCGGAGGTAGTCCTCGGGCTTCTCCCGGAGCGAGCGGATGACCCGGTCGTAGCGGTGCGCGGCCTCGTACGGCACCCGGCGCGTCCAGTCGCCCCAGTTGGCCCGCCAGAACTGCTTCACCTTGGCGTCGTCGGAGCGGTCGAGCGGCGACGGCTTTGCCAGGTAGTTGCGCAGGGCTGCCTCGAAGTCGCCGCGGATCAGGTCCTTGGCGATGAAGCCCTGGCCATGTTTGAGGGACCCGAAGCGCTGGCTGTCGAAGTAGTTCACCACCCCGAGGCGGTTCACCTCGGCGGCGGCGCGGGGCAGCTCCGAGAGGTCCTCGTCGGTCAGCGCCCGGACGGTGACGCTGAAGCGGTTGGAGGTGGTGTTTTCCGCCGACAGAGGCCGACCTGTGCGCCCCAGCGGCTTCAGCCGGAGGTCGGGCTCCTGGAAGTCCACCTCGGCCCCGTCCACGGCGATGAGCTGCTCGGTTCGCCCCTGCTTGTCCTTCAGGCCGCAGAAGCTGATGGCGCCGGGGCGCAGCCCGAACCGGCTCCGGATCCGCTCCACCGCCTCGAAGGTGGACAGCTTCTGCTTGTCCATGAGGTAGACCCGGTACCGCCCGTCCGGGACGGGGTCGAAGCGGTAGGACTCCCGGACGCTGAAGTCCTCGGGTCGCTGCTTGATGCGCACGGGGGCAAGCCTTGTAACATCGGCGGACGGTCCGATGCTCAGCGCCTGTCCACGCTGTCGAACCCCGCTCGCCCAACCCAACCCGCCGCGGTGCCCGGGGTGCGGCGAGTCACTCTCGTCGAGCCAGGTGCCGTCGGTGCGCACCAGCCCCAAGGGCCCCTACCTCACCGGGCGGCTCCTGGACGGCAAGCTCAGCGAGTTCCCGCTCGGCGCGAGGACCACGCTCGGACGCCACCCGGCGAACACCCTTCGCCTCGCCGACCGCGAGGTGTCGAAGGAGCACGCCGCCATCGAGAAGGTGAGCAACGGCTACGTCCTCAAGGACCTGGGCAGCTCGAACGGCACCTACGTCAACGGCCGGCGGGTCCGCGAGCTGCGGCTCAAGGACGGGGACGAGATCGCGCTCGGGAACAGCCGGCTGGTCTTCCACTCGGGCGACGTGCTCACCAGCACCGGCAGCCCGGGGGTCACGGTGCTCGCCTCGGCGCAGGCCGCTCCGGCGTTCCTCGCCCAGCTGGACCAGCCGGCGGTGGAAGAGACCGAGTTCCGCCCCGCCGACCAGCTGAAGGACGCCGCCGCGCTCCGGCAGGATTACGAGAAGCTGCGCATCGCGCACGAGTTCCACCGCCAGGTGGGGCTGGAGCGCGACCAGAAGAGCCTGCTGGACAAGATCCTCGCGGTCAGCTTCCAGCTGCTCGCCGCCGACCACGGCGTCATCTTCCTGGTGAGCGAGCAGGGCGAGCTGGTGGCCCAGGCGGTGCGGCACCGCACGGGGAGCGACGAGGAGGTGGTGCTCTCGGACACGGTGCTCAAGCGGGTGCTGGAGACGCGCCAGGCGGTGCTGACCGCCGACGCCATCCTCGACAGCCGCTTCAGCGGGAGCGAGAGCATCGTCGCCCAGGGCATCCGCAGCGCCATGGCGGTGCCGCTGCTGGCCAAGGGCGAGCTGAAGGGCGTGCTCTTCCTCGACACCCGGGAGCGGACCAATGCGTTCAGCGAGAAGGACCTCAAGATCCTCTCCGGGATCGCCTCCCAGGCGGCGATCGCCCTGGAGAACGCCGACCTGGCGCAGAAGATCGAGACCGAGGCGGTGACCCGGGCTGAGCTGTCGCGGTTCCTGTCCCCGGCCGTCGCGGAGATGGTGGTGAAGGGCCAGGTCGAGCTGCTCCGGCAGGGGCGGCTGGCCGAGGTGAGCGTGCTCTTCGCCGACATCCGGGGCTTCACCTCCATCGCCGAGGGGGAGAGCCCTCAGGAGACGGTGTCGATGCTGAACGCCTTCTTCTCCGCGATGGCCGACGTGGTGTTCCGGCACGAGGGGAACCTGGACAAGTTCATCGGGGACTGCGTGATGGCGGTGTGGGGCCCGCCCTCACCGCACCCGGACGACCCGGCGCGGGCGCTGCGGGCGGCGCTGGAGATGCAGGCCGCGGTCGAGGCGCTGAACGAGGCGCGTGAGGCGAACGGGCAGACCCGCATCGAGATCGGCATCGGGGTGAACTCCGGCCAGGCGGTCGTGGGGTACATGGGCTCGGCGGACCGCCACGAGTTCACTGCCATCGGCGATTGCGTGAACACCGCCTCCCGGCTCTGCAACGTGGCCAGGGGGAACGAGGTGCTGGCCGCGGACACCACCGTCTCCAAGGCCGGGCCGGGGTTCCACGTCGAGGCGCTGCCGCTCGCGCACGTGAAGGGCAAGGAGCGGGCGGTGCAGACCTTCCGGGTGATGGGGCTCGAGGAGCCGACGTCGACCGGCACGACCGGGTAGGTCGGCCCGCCCGGACCGGTCGTCCTCCCCACCGAGCAGGACTCGGCGGCCGCAGCCTGGCGCAGCGAGGCCCGGCGCTGGTCGGGCGTTGCCTTGCCGCTCGCCGTGGTCGCTCCGCTGTGCTTCGGCCGATCGTGCTGACGGGGCTGGCTGCGTCCCCCTGCGCGACCGCTGCAGCGAGGTGGCGCAACCGAGCCCGGGCGCGGGTTCCTGCAGGGCAATGGGCGGGCTCCTGCTGCTGCTGGTCACGGCCGCCACGGCGGACGATTCCCCGCTCGGGCGGATGCAGGCCTGGGTCGGGCACGGGGCCCCGCTCGTCGCGGGCTACGACGCGACGGCCGAGTGCAGCGGTCCCCGGGGCGAGTACCGGACCCGCATCGCCTTCCGGCGCGCGGACGGCTGGGCCCGATTCACCCAGTGGCGCGGGGAGACGCAGACCTGGGACTCGGTCGCGCTGGGCGAGGACAGCTGGGTGACCGGCGACGCCAGCCACTGGGCCGAGGGTGACGTCGACGTTCTGGCGCGCATCCTCGGCCATCACTTCCTGGCCATGGTGCTGGCACCGGAGCGCGTCTTCCGGCAGCTCGGCCCGACCCGGAAGGGACGCCTCGGCGACGAGCCGGTGCTGTGGGTCTCCGGGCACGACGTCGCAGGGCATCCGGTGGAGCTCGCGCTCCACTCCAGCGGTCGGCTGGTCGCGGCCCGCATCACCTGGGGAGGCGCGGTGGGCACGCTCACCCTCCGGTTCTCCGGCTGGGAGCGCGTCGGGTCGGTGCAGCTCCCGCTGTCGGTCCGCATCGACCAGGGAAAGGACGCCTTCCGGTTCCGCTTCCGCGCGCCCCGGCTCGAGCCACCCGACGACGCCGGCTGGCGCCCGGCGGGAGCGGGCGGGTGAAGCTCCGCGACGCGCAGCTCGCGTACCGTCGGGACGAGGCCGTCCGGGCCGCGGGGGCACCCCCTCGGCGACCTCGTGCTGCTCGTGCCGCCGCCTTGAGCCATCGCGCGAAGCGCGCGTTCGACCGGGGGCGCGTCTCTCGGCCGGTGACATCGCGGCGAACTGGGCGAGCGAGCGCGTCCGCCTCCTCCGCGATGGGCCGGCCGAGGAGGCTAGGCACTGCGTGAGGGGACCTCGGCCTTCTCGCTCGAGCCGAGGAAAGAACTCCTTGTGGAGAGGGCCGGGAGCAGGGTCGTCCAGGTGCCCGAGGAGCCTGGCGGCCAGCTCGGGGACGCGCGGCGTGGCCTCGGCGACGAGCCGGTCCGCACGCTGACCTCGTCGTTGTTCGCGCCCGGGTTCAGAGCCGCGCTCAGAATCGCGGGCAGGGGCGCGCCGGACCCGCGCACAGGCCCCCCTGACAGCTTCCGATGCACTCGGCATCCCGGAGGCAGGGCGAGCCATTGTCTCTCGCCGGCACGCACGTGGGAGGGCCGGCATCGCGGAGACAGAATCCAGCCTGTCCACAGGACCCCGTCCCCTGGCAGCTCTCCCCCGGCGCGAAGCACGGCCCCTCGGGGTCCCAGCGATCGGAGCAGGCCACCGCCGTCATCGTCATCAGCGCGGCAAGGAACGACCGAATCCGCTGGGACGTCGTTCCCCCTAGCGGCGCGTGCGACCCTTCCCGGGCAGCAGCCGCCGGACGCTGATCTTCCCGAATCGGTTGCCGAACAGGTACCAGGTGAAGGCCGCGCCGAAGAGCGCCGCGGCGCCGGCAGTGCCGAGGAGCCCGAGGACGGGGTAGCCGCGCACCGTCCACGGCACCTGGGCGAAGCTGATGAAGGCGCCGACGATGAAGCCGCAGGCGCAGAAGCCGAGGAAGGTGATGACCGCCGCCGCACGCAGGCTGTCGTTCACCTTGTCCAGCGCCGCCGAGCGGACGTTGATGCTGAACCGCCCGGTCTCGAGGTCGAGCAGGATCTGCGACAGCTGCGTGGGCAGATCCGCCGCCAGCCCCTGGAACCGGAGCAGCGCCCGCAGGAGGCCGCCCTGCAGGTCGCCGAGCTCGTAACGCCCCTTGAGCAGCTCCTTGGCGTAGGGGAGCGCCACCCCGAGGATGTCCAGCTCGGGCGAGAGCTGCCGGAGGATGCCCTCCATCGAGATCGAGGCACGCGAGAGCAGCGCGTACTCGCGCGGCACCCGCACCCGGTACTTCACCGCGAGGTCCAGGAGGTCCCCGAGCAGGTGCCGCGCGTCCACCTCGCCCAGGGTCCGCGGCAGGTGCCGTCCGAGCAGCGCGTCGATGTCGCTCCGGAAGGCGGCGATGTTCGCCCGCGCGTCGGGGGCGCCGATCCGGTACAGCAGCCGCGCCACCGACTCGGAGTCCTTGAGCGCCACCGCGACGATGAGGATGACCAACTGCTCGCGCATCTGACGCGTCAGCCGACCCACCAGCCCGAAGTCGATGAGCCCGATGGTGCCATCCGGAAGCAAGAGGAAGTTCCCGGGGTGCGGGTCGGCGTGGAAGAGGCCGTCCTCGAACAGCTGCCGGAACGCGGTGTCCAGCACCGTGCGCGCGAGCGCGGCCCGCTTCTCGGGATCGAGATCGGCCTCGAGCAGCTTCACCCCGCCGAAGTACTCGAGCGTCAGCACCGTCCCGCTGCTCAGCTCGTCGTGCACCTTCGGGATGCGAATGCCGTGGCGCTCGCGGTGGGTCTCCTGGAACGCGCGCACGTTCTCCGCCTCGTGCACGAAGTCCAGCTCCTCGTGAATGGCGCGGTCGAACTCCTCGACGATGCCCAAAGGGGAGTAGATGCCCGTCTCCTCCACCACCGCCTCGAGCAGCCGGGCGAGCGCGCGCAGGACCTGGAGGTCCGAGCCGATCTGCGCCTGGATGCCGGGGCGCTGCACCTTCACCACCACCGGCTCGCCGGCGCGCGTCGTCCCCCGGTGCACCTGGGCGATGCTCGCCGCGGCCAGAGGCTGGGGGTCGATGCTGGCGAACGCCTCCTCGGGCGAGCGGCCGAGACCGGCCTGGATCTGCGCCCGGACCGCTTCGAGCGGGATGGGGGCCACCGAATCTTGAAGCTGCCGGAGCTCGATCACGAACTCGCCGGGGAGAAGGTCGGCGCGGGTCGAGAGCACCTGGCCGAGCTTCACGAACGTGGGTCCCAGATCCTCCAGCATCCGCCGGAACCGCCGCGCCGCGCTCTGCGCCCGGGTGTCCGGCGCCTGTTCCACCGGCTCGCGGCGGCCGATGAGCCGGAACACTCCGGCGCGATCCAGCAGGTCGGCGAACCCATGTCGCGCGGCGATGGTCGCGATCTGTCGGAGCCTGTTGAGATCCTGGAGATTCAAGGGGTCAGCCCAGGGTGCTACCACCGGATCCCCCCGGGCGTCGTGGGGGCACGCAGAGGTGAGGGAGCGGGGAGTGGACCGGAGCGCAGCGGCAACAGCACGAACGGGGGTGGTGGACGAGCAGCCGGCGGACGCGCCGGTCACGCCCATGATCCGCCAGTACCTGGACGCCAAGGCCCGCGCCGGGGATGCCTTCCTCTTCTTCCGGCTCGGTGACTTCTACGAGCTGTTCTTCGAGGACGCGGTCCGGGCCGCGGAGCTGCTCGGGATCACCCTGACCGCGCGGAGCAAGGGCGCCGACCGCGTGCCGATGTGCGGGGTCCCCTTCCATGCCGCCCGCCGCTATCTGGCCAAGCTGCTCGAGGGCGGCCACAAGGTCGCCATCTGCGAGCAGCTCGAGGCGCCGGGCCCGGGGCCAGGCATCGTCCGGCGGGAGATCGTCCGCATCGTCACCCCCGGCACCGTGCTGGACGAGGACGTGCTCGATGCGGCCCGGGCCGCGTGGCTGGTGGCAGTGAGCGCAGGGGAGGGCGCCCACGGGGCAGCACTCCTCGACGTCTCCACCGGGGACTTCCGGGCGCTCCAGGGACCTTCACTCCAGGCGGTGCTGGAGGCCGTCGCCCCGCACGAGCCCCGCGAGGTCCTCATCGCCGCGGACGCACCGGCTGCGGTTCGCAGCGCCATCCGCCAGACGCTCGGGCCACTCCCGGTCACCGAGCGCGAGGCGGCCCACTTCGATGCCACCCGGGCAGGAGCGTTCCTCCGCACCCACTTCGGGGTGGCCACGCTCGAAGGCTTCGGCCTGGACGGCGCCGTGCGGGCCGTGGCGGCCGCCGGCGCGGCGCTCCGCTACCTGAAGGACACCCAGCGCAGCGAGGCGCGCCACGTCCACGCGCTCCGGCGGGTGCCGCTCGAGTCCACGCTGGTCCTGGACGAGACCACCCGGACCAACCTCGAGGTCCTGCGGACGATGCGCGACGGCTCCCGGGCCGGTTCGCTCCTGGGCGTGGTCGACCGGACCGTCACCGCGCTCGGGGCGCGCCGCCTCGCCGAGTGGCTGCTCGCGCCGCTGCTGGACCTGGAGGCCATCCGCGCCCGGCAGGACGCTGTCGAGGAGCTCTCCACCAAGGCCGTCTGGCGCGAGGCCTGGGCGGGGCTCCTCCGCCAGGTAGCGGACCTGGAGCGCATCCTCGGGCGGCTCGCCACCGGCCTGGGCACGCCCCGCGACCTCGCCGGCCTCGGCCGGAGCCTGGCGGTGCTCCCGGACCTGGCCACCGCGCTCGAGGGCTGCCGGGCCGGGCGGTGGCGGACCCTGGCCGCGCCGCTCCGTGGCTTCGAGCCGCTCGCTGCCCGGCTGCAGCGCGCGCTGGTGGACACGCCGCCGGCGGACCTGGACGAGGGCGGCTTCATCCGGCCCGGCTACTCGGACGAGCTGGACGCGCTCGTCGCCCTGGCCACCGACGGCCGGAGCACGCTGGTGGACCTCGAGCGGCGCGAGCGCGCGCGCACCGGCATCGGGAGCCTCAAGGTGCGGTACACCCGGGTGTTCGGCTACTTCTTCGAGGTCACCCGGTCCAACCTGCACCTCGTCCCGGAAGGCTGGGAGCGCCGGCAAACCATGGTCGGCGCCGAGCGGTTCGTCACCCCGGAGCTGAAGACCTTCGAGGCCCAGGTGCTGGGGGCGGACGAGAAGCGCATCGGCCTCGAGCGGGCGCTGTTCGACGAGCTCCGGGACGCGGTGCTCGCCCGGGCCGGGGCGCTTCGGGCCGCTGCCGACGCTCTGGCCGCCACTGATGCGCTGACGTCCCTGGCCCGGGTGGCAGCCGAGAATGGTTACTGCCGCCCGGTGGTGGACGACTCGGACGTACTCGAGCTCGAGAAATCCCGGCACCCGGTGGTGGAGCGGCGGGTGTCGGCCGAGCCCTTCGTCCCCAACGACCTTACCCTCGACCGCACGCGGTCCCAGCTGATCGTCCTCACCGGGCCGAACATGGCGGGGAAGAGCACCCTGCTCCGGCAGGTGGCGCTCACCGTGCTGCTCGCCCAGGCGGGAAGCTTCGTCCCGGCGTCGCGGGCACGCATCGGACGGGTGGACCGCATCTTCACCCGGGTGGGCGCCTCCGACGACCTCGCCCGCGGCCAGTCCACCTTCATGGTGGAGATGGCGGAGACCGCGGCCATCCTCCACCACGCCACCGAGCGGAGCCTGGTGGTGCTGGACGAGATCGGCCGGGGCACGTCCACCTTCGACGGCCTGTCCATTGCCTGGGCCGTCGCCGAGCACCTGCACGACGCCATCGGCGCCCGGACGCTCTTCGCCACGCACTACCACGAGCTGGTCGAGCTGGCCCGGACCCATCCGCGGGTGCGGAACCTCTCGATGGGCGTCCGTGAGTCGGCGGGGAAGGTGGTGTTCCTCCGGACGGTGGTCGAGGGCGGGGCGAGCAAGAGCTACGGCATCGAGGTGGCGCGGCTGGCCGGGCTACCGGGGAGCGTCCTGCGCCGGGCGCGCGAGGTGCTCCGGAGGCTGGAGACGGAGGGCGCTCCACGGCCGGGGCTGGTGCGGGTGGACGAGGCCCAGCTCCCGCTCCGGCTCGAGGACGGCGGCCCGCCCACGCTCCTTTCCGAGGATGTCACCCCGGACGGGCCTTCGGTCGAGTCCGAGGTCCTCGCGGCACTGTGGGACGTGAAGCTCGACGAGACGACGCCCCTCCAGGCCCTCGCCCTGCTCGCCCGGCTCCAGGCGGAGCTCGGCGGCCGCCAGGGCTGACCGCCGGCCCGCGATCCGGTCCGGGCACGCCCGCGGCGAAAAATTTGCCGAGGCGATCAGGCCGAGTTCACATGGCTGTAGTCGTGAATCCTACCTGCCTGGCCGTGGCCCTCTGTCTGTTCGCGTTGCCCGCGATCGCCGCTCCCGAGCCGGCAGAGCAGGCCTACCAGGCCGCGCGAAAGGGCTACTACGCGCTGAAGAGGGATCCGAAGCGCCGGAAGTTCCGCGACAGCTGGCTCACCGTGGCCCACCGGTTCGAGGCCGTGGCGAAGAAGTACCCGAAGAGCGCCCGCGCGCCGGACTCGCTCTTCACCTCCGGGCAGCTCCTGTCCGACCTGAGCCGGATCAGCCTCCTCGCAGAGGATGCCACGGCCTCGATGGAGGACTACCGCACGCTGCTCGAGGGCTACCCGCGCAGCTCGCTCGCCGACGACGCGGCCCTCGCCCTGGCCCGGGCGTACCTCGAGCGCGACCAGCCCGACGCCGCCCGCAAGGTGCTCCAGCGCGCCGCACAGCTTCCGCGGGGAGACCAGACCATACGCCTCCGCGCCCTGGCCGCCTCGCTCCCGCCCGAGTCGAAGGACTCCGGCAGGAAGGCGGGGAGGGGCGAGGCGGCCGCGAAGCGCGAGCCCCCCGCGGCCGATGCCCGTACCGCGACGGGCCGAGACACACCCGCCGAGGATGGTCGGAGCGACCAACACCCCGCATCGACGTCTCGCGGCTCCGAGGCGCGCCCGGTCCCGGCGACCCGCTCCGGCACGGACGCGCGGTCCGGCGCCGCCCTCACGGTGCACCAGGCACCAACCCATCCGGTCGAGACACCCGAGTGGCTGAAGCAGGTGACGTCGGCAAAGGCCGACTCCTCCGAGGAAGAGACAACCTCCAACAGCGGCGAGGGCGAGGAGCACTCCGAGGAGACGGTCTCCGTCGAGCGGACCGTCGAGTCACCCCGGTCCAGCGCGGCGAGCGAGTCCGACCGGCGCCGGACCGTCGCCGGGACTCCGCCGCCCGCGGTCGAGACAGCGCGTCCAGCGGGCCCGCCCGACGCCGGTGCGCTCCTCGCGCAGGCCCCGCCCACACAGGTCCGGGAGCGGCTCCGGGCCATCCGCAAGCGGGGGCCGAGCGAGGTGACGCTCGCCGAGCAACTGGGGCTCAAGGTGCGCCGGGTGGTCATCGACCCCGGGCACGGCGGGCACGACACGGGCACCATCGGGGCCGACGGCACCCGCGAGAAGGACGTCGCCCTCGCCATCGCCAAGAAGCTCCGGACGGTCCTCACCGAGCAGGGCCTCGAGGTGGTCCTCACCCGCGAGACCGACCACTTCGTGCGGCTCGAGGAGCGTGCGCGGCTGGCCAACGTGGCCCGGGGCGACCTCTTCATCTCCGTGCACTGCAACTCGCTCCCGCAGCGTCAGATCCGCGGCATCGAGACCTACACCCTCAACCTCGCCTCGGACCGGTACGCCATCCGGCTCGCCGCGCGCGAGAACGCCACGTCCGAGAAGGGGATGTCGGACCTCCAGTTCCTCCTCGCCGACCTGGCCACCCGGGCCAACACCGAGGAGTCGGCCCGGCTTGCGACCCAGGTCCAGTCGGGCCTGGTCTCCACCTTGCGGAGCAAGGACAGGAGGATCCGCGATCTCGGCACCAAGGAGGCGCTCTTCTACGTGCTCCTCGGGACCAAGATGCCCGCCATCCTGGTGGAGACCGGCTTCCTCTCCAACTCCGACGAGGAGAAGCGCCTCGGCTCGCCCGACTATCAGCAGGAGGTCGCCCGGGCCATCGCCGCCGGCGTCCAGGACTTCCTCGGGAACCGGGAGCGGCTGGCCAAGGCAAACTAGCCACCATGTCGACACCGCGCGCCGGGCGCTATCCTCGCCGCGAGTCCGTCCTGCCGTGTCCGTCGATCCTCACGCGCTTCCCGCCACGCCCGCCCGCGTCTGCTCCCAGACGCTGGTCGCGTCCATCCCGCCCTTCCCGGCGAAGGGGAGCCTCGGGGTGCGGATGCGCCTGCACCGGACCGAGTCGCTCAGCCGCATTCGTGCCTTTCACGTGGGCGGGGGCGCCGGGCTCTCCACCGCGCGGCTGGTGACCGCCGCATCCGACGCCGCGCTCGGGGCTCTGTGGGACGTGCTTGCGCCCGCCCACAAGCTCGAGGGCGCGGTGCTGGTCGGGGTCGGCGGGACCGGACGGCGCGAGATGAGCCCCGGCTCCGACTGGGACCTCCTCCTCCTCCACACCGGACGGGGCGAGGTGGCGAGCTTCGCCCGGGCCTTCTCCACCGCACTCTGGGACGCCCGCGTTCATCTGGGCTGGAGCGTGCGGACCCTGGGCGAAGCGGCCAGCGCGGCGCGGGAGGACACCGACTTCCGCACCGCGCTGCTCGACGCCCGGCGCATCGCCGGAGATGGCAGGCTCTGGGGGCGGACCGAGCGCTCCCTGCTCGCCGACCAGCGCACCCGCGACGGGGACGCCTTCGTCCAGGCCAAGGCGTCCGAGCTCCGCGCCCGGCGCGAGAAGTTCGGGGATACCGTCTTCCTCCTCGAACCCAACGTGAAGCAGGGGCAGGGCGGGCTCCGGGACCTCGAGGCCGCGCTCTGGGTGGCCCAGGTCCGTTTCCAGGTGCGGACGCTGGGGCAGCTGCTCGAGCGCGGGGTCCTCTCCCGGCAAGACGTGGCCGAGGCCCGCGCCGCCCGCGACTTCCTGATGCGCGTCCGCCATGCCGCGCACCTCGCCACCGGGCGCAAGGAGGACCGGCTCACCTTCGAGCTGCAGGCGAGCCTCTCGCAGGAGCTGGGCTACCGCACCGGGCCCGAGGGCGCGGCGGTGGAGCGATTCATGCGCCACGTCTACCTCGCCGCCGGCACCCTGCGCCGGGTGAGCGACGCGGTTCTGGCCCGGGCCGAGGAGGAGCGCGCGCCCCGGCGCATCTTTCGCTCCGAGCGCAAGGTGGGGCACTTCAAGGTGTTCCGCGGCCGGCTCACCGTGGACGACGGCACGCTGTTCCAGCGCGCGCCCGCCGAGGTGGTGCGGCTGTTCCAGCACGCGGGCGAGTTCGGCGTCCCCATCTACAGCTGGGCACGGGAGCGCATCGCCGAGGCGCTGCCGGCACTGGGGGCCGCCCGCGGCGACCCCGAGGTGGTGGAGGCGCTCAAGGCGCTGTTCCTTTCCCCGGCGGAGCGGGGGGCGGTGCTGGACGAGATGCACGCGCTCGGCGTGCTCGGGGCGCTGGTGCCCGAGTTCGGGCGCATCACCGCGCACCACCAGAACGACCTGTACCACGTGTACACGGTGGACGTTCACACCCTCCGGGCCCTCCGGCGGCTGTACGCGCTGCGTGCCGGGGACCTGGTGGACGTCGAGCCGGAGCTCGGGCGGATGCTCGCCGACCTCGAGGATCCGCTGCCGCTCTACCTCGGCATGCTGCTCCACGACGCCGGGAAGGGGCTGGGCGGCGATCACTCCATCCGCGGGCGCGAGCTGATGGCCACGCTCGGCGAGCGGCTCGGGCTCACCCCGCGGCAGCGGGAGGTCGCCGAGTTCCTCGTCCTGCACCACCTGACGATGAGCCAGACCGCGCAGCGGCGGGACCTCTCGGACCCGGAGCTCATCCGCTGGTTCGCCGAGCTGTGCGGGGACGTGGAGAAGCTCGGCGCGCTGTACCTCCTCACCTGGGCCGACATGTCCTCGGTCGCGCCGGGGATGTGGAATGCCTGGCGCGCGGGGCTGGTCCATGAGCTGTACCAGAAGGCCCACGCGGTGCTGTCGGGGAAGGGGGGCCCGGAGCGGTCGGCGCGCGAGGCCTTCGCCGACGCCTGGACCCGAGCGCTGGGGACCGACGAGGCCTCGCGGCTGCTCGCCTCGCTCCCCGACCGGTACTTCGACGCGACCCCGCCCGCGGACGCGCTCCGCCACGCGGTGCTCCTGCGGCGGGCCCGGCGCTTCCCCATCGCCGCGGTGCTCCGGAGGACGCTGGAGGGGCACGCCGAGGTGCACGTCGCCGCGCCGGATGCGCCGGGGCTCCTCGCCACCTGGAGCGGAGTCCTCGCTGCGCACGGCCTGGACATCCTCTCGGCGCGCATCGTCTCCACCGCGGACGGCTACGCCCTCGACGTCTTCGAGGTGCGCGGACGGGCAGGGCGGCCCGTGGAGCGCACCCGCTGGCGCCGGGCCAGGGCGGACCTCGTCGCCGCAGCGCGGGGAAAGCTCGACGTCCCGGCGCTGCTGGCGAGGCGGCGGGGGCCACCCGGGTGAGCGTGGACAACCGCGCCTCGCAGCGCTTCACCGTGGTGGATGTGCGAGGCGAGGACCGGCTCGGGTTGCTGCACGACCTGGCGGCGGCGCTGGCGGGCGCACGGCTGGAGATCGCCGTGGCCAAGGTCGCGACCGAGGCCAACCGGGCCATCGACTCGTTCTACGTGACCCGCGGGGGCGAGAAGCTCACCGACCTGGCGGAGGTCGAGACCGTCCGGGCGCAGCTCGCGGCTGCCGTTCCTGCTCCCATGGTTGAGGGGTAGCCAGGCGACCGATCCCTCCGTGCCACCCGCCCTGGGCCGTGCGCTCCCTCGGGGCGGAATGAATCCGGCGTGCGGCGGGTTAAGATGAGACAGGCCAGGAGCTTCGGACCCTGGGACCGGTGCATCGGTCAAGTTGCCGAAAAGTCGGGAACTTTCACTGGCGCCGGCCACAGGGAAGCGACAGCTTTCGGTCGAATCCCTGGCTGTGCACGGGTCTTGCTTGCGTTTCCCGTGCGCTGTTGCACCTTGCGTCCTAAGGAGCGGAGCGAGGGCTGGTCGGCGTGGCCGCGAAGGGAGACAGGAAAGCAAATGACGGACAAGGACAACAAGGGAAGCATGACCGTGGCGGAGGCCGGCAGGAAGGGCGGCGAGACGGTCCGGAACGAGCGCGGCCGGGAGTTCTACGAGACGATCGGCAGAAAGGGCGGGGCGACCGTCAAGGCGGAGCGCGGGCGCGCGTTCTACGAGGAGATCGGTCGCAAGGGCGGCGAGACGGTGAAGGCCGAGCGCGGCGCCAAGTTCTACGAGGAGATCGGCAAGAAGGGCGGCGACCGGGTGAAGGCCACCCGGGGGCCCAACTTCTACGAGGAGATCGGCCGCAAGGGTGGGCAGAAGGTCAAGAAGCTCATCGAAGAGGGAAAGCGGGCGGCTCGCGAGGCGGCTGCACTGGCCGGGAACACCGGACACGAGCCCCCGAAGGGTTGATATTCGGGGGGCGTGACCGCGCCCCTCGTTCCGGTCGACGGACAGCATCCGCAGCCGAGGACGGTCGAGCATGCCGTGCAGGCGCTCCAGGACGGCGAGCTCCTCGGCTACCCCAGTGACACCACGTACGCCCTCGGCTGCGATGCCCATCAGCGCCGCGCCGTGGAGCGGCTGGCGCAGCTCAAGCACCGGGACCCGAAGAAGCCGTTCGCCCTGCTGGTGGCCGACCTCTCGGACCTCGCGCGCTACGCCCAGCTGAGCAACTTCGCCTATCGGGTCCTGCGGCAGCTCGCCCCCGGACCGTTCACCTTCGTGCTCCCCGCCACCCGGCTCGTCCCGGAGCTGCTCCTGCACCGAAAGCGCGAGGTCGGCCTCCGGATCCCGGATGCGCCGGTGGCCCGGGCTCTGGTGACGGGGCTGGGCCGGCCGCTGGTGACCACCACTGCCACCGCGTTGGAGGAGCGGCTCGACGGGGGCCGCGGGCGCACCGTCCGGGTCGAGGGTGAGCCGCTGTCCGACGCTGGCGAGGTGCGCGACGTCTACGGCCACGCGCTCGCCCAGGTGCTCGACGCCGGACCGCTGCCTGGCGATCCCAGCACCGTCCTCTCGCTCATGGGGGACAGCATCGAGGTGCTGCGTCAGGGCGTGGGCGTGGTTGCTGGACTGTAGAAAAGTTCTCCCCGGCCCAGACAGGGCTACCGTGCGAGGCGCCGAATGCCCGCATCGCCGAGCCCGCTGGAGCCGTACCTCGACGTGTTCGTCGCCTACTTGAGGGCAGAGCGCGGGCTGTCCCCGAGGACGGTGGAGGCGTACGCCAGGGACCTGGTCGGGTATCTGGAATCGCTCCGGGCATCGCGTGTTCGGGCGCCCGGCGCGGTCAGGCAGGAGCACGTGCGAGGGCACCTGGCCACGCTCGGCCGCCGGCTCTCCCCGCGGAGCCAGGCCCGCCACCTGGCGGCCATCCGCATGTTCCATCGGTTCCTGGTGGCCGAGCGCCACGCGCCGGACGACCCCACCGAGCAGGTGGAGACGCCCCGGCAGTCCCGCCGGCTGCCGGTCTTCCTCACGCTCGACGAGGTGGAGGCGCTCCTCGACGCGCCCAGGGACACCACGGCCGCCGGGCTGCGCGACCGAGCGATGCTGCACGTGCTCTACGCCACCGGGCTCCGGGTCAGCGAGCTGGTGGGCCTGACGGTCAACTCGGTCCAGCTCGACGCCGGATACCTCATCGCCCGCGGCAAGGGTGACAAGGAGCGGCTGGTCCCGCTCGGGCGGCGCGCCGTCGCCGAGGTCCGCGCCTGGCTCGGCCGGGGGCGTCCCCAGCTTCTCCGCGGGCGCGCCTCGCGGGCCCTCTTCGTCGGCCCACGAGGGACTGCGCTGACCCGCCAGGGAGTGTGGAAGCTGCTCCGCCGGCATGCGCTCGCCGCTGGCATCCGGAAGCCGCTGAGCCCCCACAAGCTCCGCCACTCGTTCGCCACCCACCTCGTCGAGCGTGGGGCGGACCTCCGGGTGGTGCAGGCGATGCTCGGCCACGCCGACCTGGCCACCACCCAGATCTACACCCACGTGGACGGACGCCGGCTGCGGGCGGTCTACGACGCCGCCCACCCGCGCAGCCGGAGCGGTTAAGGTGCGCCGCTCCGCACCATGCGCATCCTGTCCGGCATCCAGTCCTCGGGGAAGCAGCACATCGGCAACTACTACGGCGCGCTCCGTCAGTTCGTGGCCCTGCAGAACCGGGGCGAGGCCCTCTACTTCATCGCCAATCTCCACGCCCTGACGACGGTGCGCGACCCGGCCGCCGCCGCCGCCCTGACCCGCGAGACGGCAATGGCCTTCCTCGCGCTCGGGCTCGATCCCGCGAAGGCCATCCTCTTCCGGCAGAGCGACGTCCCGGAGATCACCGAGCTGTACTGGATTCTCGGGACGGTCGTGCCGCTGTCCAACCTCGACCGCGCCCACAGCTACAAGGACAAGCTCGCCCGCGGCATCTCGGCGGATTTCGGGCTCTTTGCCTACCCGGTGCTGATGGCGGCCGACATCCTCGTCTACGGCTCCGACCTGGTCCCGGTGGGGAGAGACCAGGTGCAGCACCTCGAGTTCGCCCGCGACTGGGCCACCAAGTTCAACCTCACCTACGTCCCGGGCTACGACCCGGCGGACCCGACGGGAGCAAGGACCGGCAAGCCCGGCGTCCTCAAGCTCCCCGAGGCGCTGGTGCAGGAGGCGACCGCCGTGGTCCCGGGCACCGACGGGCAGAAGATGTCCAAGTCCTACAACAACACCATCGACCTCTTCGGCGAGGAGGGCGAGGTGAAGAAGCGGATCATGGGCATCAAGACCGACAGCACTCCGGTCGAGGCCCCCAAGCCGGTGGACACCCCGCTGTACCAGCTCCTGAAAGTCATGCTGCCGGAGAGCGAGTTCGCGGCGGTGGACCGGTCCTGGCGCGAGGGTGGCAAGGGGTACGGCGACTTCAAGAAGACGCTCCTCGCCGCCTACCACGCCACGTTCGACGCGCCGCGGGCCCGTTACCAGGCGCTGGAGAAGGATCCGGGGGCAGTGGACGCCATCCTCCGTGCCGGGGCGGAGCGGGCCCGGGCGGTCGCCGCTCCGGTCATCGGCCGGGTCCGGCAGGCGGTGGGGATCGAGCGTTGACCCTCCGCGGATGGGGCTGGTAGGGCCTCGCGCACGGTGCCCACCCATTCAAAGACCCCGGCGGAGGACGTCGCGCAGGCGGGCGCCGCCGGGCTCCACCCCGGCCTGCAAGTCAAGCTGCCCAGCTTCGAGGGCCCGCTCGATCTGCTGCTGCACCTCATCCGCGAGCACAAGCTCGACGTCTTCGACATCCCCATCGCGCTCATCGCCGAGAAGTACAACCGGTCCCTGGCCGAGATGGTGGCGCTGGACCTGGACGTCGCCGGGGAGTTCCTGGTGATGGCGGCGACGCTGGCGCACATCAAGAGCCGGCTCCTGCTCCCGCGCACCGAGTCGCCGACCGAGGCCGGGGAGGACGCGGAGGAGCCGGGCGATCCTCGGGCCGAGCTGGTCCGCCGGCTGCTCGAGTACCAGAAGTACAAGGACGTGGCACGCCAGCTGGCCGAGAACGCGCTGCTCGATCGCGACGTCTTCGCCCGGCGCATCACCCCGGCGGCCGCGGCCCGGGTCGAGTCGGCAGCCCTGGCCGAGGTGAGCGTCTACCGGCTGATCGAGGCGCTGGACCGGGTGCTCAAGGCGCTCGAGCCGCGGGTGGGCCACGAGGTGGTGCGCGATCAGCTCACCCTCTCCGCGGCAATGCAGGGCATCGGCGCACGGCTCCACCCCGGGGAGCGCGTCTCGTTCTTCCAGCTGTTCGAGGGTCAAAGGACCCGTGGCGCGGTGGTGGTCACCTTCCTCGCGCTCCTCGAGATGGTGAAGCTGCGGCTGCTCCGGGTGAACCAGGACGAGGGGTCGAAGGACATCTGGGTGTCGGCCGAGGCCGGTGCACTCGAGGGCGGGACCCCGGAGGTCGACGAGCGTGAGTACTCCTGAGAAGCCGGGCGAGGGCGGCCAGCACCCTGGCTCGGCGGTGCCGTTCAGCGAGGCCGAGGTCCAGTCGGTGGCCCAGCCGGCGGCGGATGCCGAGCTGGACGACGTCGAGCCCGCGGAGATCGACGAGCAGCCGGTGGAGTTCGAGCCGTTCGAGCGGCTGGTCCAGCGCAGCAAGCGCCTGTCACCCGAGCGGGTGCGGACGGTG
>Ga0335070_10000212_pt1 | contig 66652 bp, 67 predicted proteins | sample Lox_Sample_13_FD_206722 | JGI IMG/M metagenome (GOLD analysis project Ga0335070, IMG submission 206722) | Soil microbial communities from Loxahatchee National Wildlife Refuge, Florida, United States - Lox_Sample_1.3 | ecosystem: Environmental > Terrestrial > Soil > Wetlands | place: USA...
CGACCCAGGTTGGGACGGACGCGACACGCAGGCGCGACGCTGCAGCTTCCGCCGACAGAGCCTCCCGGCTCGAAGCGCGCGGCTGCGAATCGGCGTCTCCCGCCGTCGGCCCGGTCTGATCCATCCTACTCCAACGCGCTTGGCTCGCCCGCTGCACCCGCGCCGCCCTGTCCAAGGGTCGGCGATCGCGTGAAATCCTAACGCGCGGATCGCAGCGCTGGCTAGCCGGTCCGGGACGAAAAAGAATTTGAGCTCAACGCAGGGTCCGGTTGCCCGTGAGCGCATGCCAGAGCAGAAGGACGATCACCGCGCCGAGGACGGCGACGAACATCGACACGAGATTGAAATGAAAGACGCTGAAATTCGAGATGCCGCGGAAGATCGCGCCGCCGACAAGGGCCCCGACCAAACCCAGCGCCATGTTAAGGATGCAGCCTTCGCCGCGCCGGTTGACGATCTTGCTGGCGACGAATCCGGTGATCAGACCGAATATCGCCCAACCCAGAATGGACATGATGCATCCCCTTTTGCGCGGGAAAAAGGTAAGTACTTGGCGCCGCACCTGCAAGGCGAGACGGGGGAGAGCATGACCGCGGAAAAAAACGGTCTGGCGAAAGTGTGGAGCGCGCTCGGTCCCGGCCTGATCACCGGCGCCGCCGACGACGATCCGAGCGGCATCGCCACCTATTCCCAGGCGGGCGCGCAGTTCGGCTATCAGCTCGGCTGGACGATGCTGCTGACGCTGCCGTTCATGGCCGCGATCCAGGTGATCAGCGCCTGCATCGGCTGGGACACGCGTGCGGGACTGGCGCGCAACATCGCCGACCGCCTGCCGGTTCCGGTGCTGTTCGGGATCGTCGCGCTCCTGGCCATCGCCAATACGATCAACATCGCCGCCGATCTCGCCGCGATGGGCGAGAGCCTGAAGCTGATCGTCGGCGGGCCTTCGATAGCCTATGCGCTGGGCTTCGGCATCGTCTGCCTGACGGCGGAGATCTTCGTGCCTTATCACCGCTATGTCGGCTATCTGAAGTTCCTGACGCTGGTGCTGTTCGTCTATGTCGCCGCGGCGTTCAGCGTCGAGGTACCGTGGCTCGAAGTACTGAAGTCGACGCTGTGGCCGCGTCTGTCGCTCGACCGCGACATGTTCCTGACCATCGTCGCCGTCTTCGGCACCACGATCAGCCCCTATCTCTTCTTCTGGCAGGCCTCGCAGGAGGCGGAAGAGTCCAATCTCTCCCACCGCCGCCAGCATGCGCAGGCACGGCTCAGCGCGGGCGATTTCCGCCACATCAATCGCGACACCTGGGCCGGGATGATCGTCTCCAACACCATCGCGCTGTTCATCATCATCACCACGGCCGCGACGCTGCACGCGCACGGCGTCACCAACATCCAGACGGCGTCGCAGGCCGCCGAAGCGCTGCGCCCGATCGCCGGCGTCTTCACCTTCGTGCTGTTCGCCGCCGGCATCATCGGCACGGGACTGCTCGCGGTCCCGGTCCTCGCCGGTTCCGCGGCCTATGCCGTCGCGGAATCGTTCCGCCTGCCGGGCAGCCTCGAATTGCCGGCCAATCGCGCGCTCGGCTTCTACGCCATCGTCAGCGCCGCGACGCTGGCCGGCGCGGGCCTCACGCTCACCAACCTCGATCCCATCGCCATGCTGTTCTGGGCGGCGGTCATCAACGGCGTTGTCGCCGTGCCGATCATGGCGGTGATGATGATCGTCGTCTCGCCGCGCGCCGGCAGGGAGACGCTGGCGCTGCCGTCATGGCTGCGCGTGCTCGGCTGGCTCGGCACGGCGCTGATGGCCGTGACGGTCGGCGCGATGGTCTGGACCTCGGCTTAGCCGCGCGGTCGGCGCGGCGTCACCCCATCGTGACGACGACCTTGCCCATGGCCTTGCGATCCATCAGCATACGGATGGATTTGCCGCCTTCGGCCAGGGGGAACTTCGCCGAGACGTCGGGCCTGAGCTTGCCGTCCGAGATCATCTGCATGATCTCCTTGAGGCTGTCGCTGGCCGCCTTGGGATTGCGGCCCGTGAAGGCGCCCCAGAACACGCCGAGCACGTCGCAGCCTTTCAGCAGCGTCAGGTTCAACGGCACCCTCGGAATCTCGCCCGCCGCGAAGCCGATCACGAGATAGCGGCCCTCCCAGTTCATCGCCCGCAGCGCCGGCTCGGCATACTGGTCGCCGATCGGATCGTACAGAACGTCAGCGCCCTTGCCGCCCGTCAGTTCCTTGATCTTGTCCGACATCGCCTTCTGCTGGTCGCGGGACAAGGGCAGCCGCGGATAGACGAAGCCGGACGAGGCGCCGTGCTTTATCGCGAGGTCGACCTTTTCCTGCGACGAAGCGCCGGCGACGACGTTGGCGCCCATCGCGACGCCAAGCTCGACGGCGGAGAGTCCGACGCCGCCCGCCGCGCCGAGCACGACGAGGTTCTCGCCTTGCTTCAGCTTCGCGCGGTCCTTGAGCGCGTGATAGGAGGTGCCATAGGTCACGATGAAGGCCGATGCGACCTCGAAGCTGACGTTCGGCGGCACCAGCACGCAGCGCCGCGCATCCGCCAGCACTTCCTCGGCGAAGCCGCCATTGCCGAGCGAGACGGCGACGCGGTCGCCGACCTTGAGATTGGTCACGCCTTCGCCGAGCGATTTGACGAGGCCCGCGACTTCACCGCCCGGCGGGAAGGGCAGCGCGGGCTTAAACTGATACTTGTCCGCCAGCATCAGGACGTCGGGAAAATTTACGCCGCACGCCTTAACCGTCACCAGCACCTGGTTCGGCCCCGGCGCAGGCGAGGGCAGCTCGCGCAGCTCCATCTCCTCCGGCGGCCCGTAATGGGTGCAAAGCAAGGCTTTCATGGCATTTCTCCCGGTAATTTACGTGGATTTGATTGCTGGATGCGGGCGACATTAAGCGAACGATGCGCCCCGGCAAAGCGGGAATGGTGGAACAAAACGGTTCGGTGCACGGTATAGTGGAGACCTGGAGGGCATCCGGTTCGAAGGACACACCGAATATGAGGAAACTGATTTTCGCCCTGGCGGGACTGGCCGTCGTCGCGGCCACGCCGGCCTGGGCCGACAGCTGCATCCGTCACGACGACCTCTACAACTGGTCCAGCATCGACGACAAAACGCTGATCCTGGAAAATTTCCGGCATGAGAAATGGGTGGCGAAGCTGATCGGCACCTGCTCGAATTTCAAATTCCACGAACGGATCGAGATCCGCTCGCCGGGCGCGCTGGCCATCAGTTGCATCGAGAAAGGCGATTCGGTGATCACGCGCGACAACGGCATCCGCGGCCGCTGCGCGATCATGTCGATCGAGCGTTATGTGCCGCCGCCGAAACAGACGAGCGGCGACGGCGCGATGGCTCCGACCAAGCCTTAGCGGCGCGGGATCAGTTCAGCTTCAGAGCGGCGAGCGCGGCGGACGGCCGCCGCTCGCCGACTGCCGTGCCGCGCGTGTGGAGGACCGGCGCGCGCAATACCTTGCGCGCCGGTTCGCTGTCGTCGAGCAGGCCGAGCGCGTCGAGCACGGCCGCGATCGCCGTTTCGGAGGCGCGGCCGGCGCCGTCGTCGATCTTGATCGCGATGCCGAGTCCGGGGTTCGGAATCCACCCGGCATAGAAACCTTCGGCGCCCGCCTTGACCGCGGCGCGGCCCGTGGCGGCGCGCATGAGCGCCGCGCAGGCGCGCCCGGTGCCCGAGACCAGCTCGGGATAGGCGATCATCGCGGCGATCAGCCGGCGCGACGCCGCCGCGCGACCGGCGGCCAGCTTGTCCGGCGCGGCCATGCGGGCCGCGGCGCGCGCGAACTGGGTCAGCGTGGTCGCGAAGTTCGGCGCGGCACAGCCGTCGATCCCGTAGGTCAGCTCCTTCGCGTCGGTCAGTTCGCGCAGCGCGGCCGCCACGGCCTGCTGCACCGGATGCGCGACCTGCTCATAGCCTCTGGTCGCGATGTCCCAATGGCGCGCGACGGTGAGAAAGCCGGTGTGCTTGCCCGAACAATTGTTGAAGATCCGCGTGGGCTTCTCGCCGCGCCGGATCATCGCTTCCGCGACCGGCTCGTAGCGCGAGGCATGCGCGCCGCAAGCGAGATCGGACTCGCCGAGGCCCAGCCGTTCGAGCCAGGCGGCGACGCGCGCGGTGTGCATCGGCTCGCCCGAATGCGAGGCGCAGGCAAGCGCGACCTCCTCGTCGCCGAGACCGAACGCGTCCGCCGCACCGGATTCGACGAGTGGAATCGCCTGCATCGGCTTGAGCGAGGAGCGCGAATAGACCGGCGAATCCACATCGCCGAGCGCCAGCCGCAGCGCGCCGTCCGCATCCATGATGGCGATGGAGCCGCGATGTACGCTCTCGACCATCGCGCCGCGGGTGACTTCGACCAGAACCGGATGAGCCATGCATTAAACCTTGTCTTCCCGGCCGCCAGCGCGTAGCGCTGCAAGAGGACCCGGGGGAACGCGTCGTCCCGGGGCGGACGCTATCGCGTTCGTCCGGGATGACAAGACGGGGGAGGGCCATGCGCGGCTATTTCGCGGTCGGTGTAGACGGTATTTCCAAGCCGATGAATCTCGGCAACCTGATGCGCATCGCCAACGCGTTCGGCGCCAGCTTCTTCTTCACGATCAACGCCCGCGTGCGGCTGTCGGAGGCGCAATCCGACACCTCGCGCACCGAAGGCGCGATACCGCTTTATTCATACGCCGACGCGGGGGAGTTTCGCCTGCCTACAGGCTGCCGGCTGGTCGGCGTGGAGATCACCGACGACGCGGTCGAATTGCCGCGCTTCCGCCATCCCATCCGCGCCGCATACGTGTTCGGCGCCGAACGCATGTCGCTGTCCAGGGACGTTCTGTCGCGCTGCGAGTTCGTCGTGAAGATTCCGACGCGATTTTCCATCAATGTCGGAATGGCGGGCGCGATCGTGCTTTACGACCGTCTGATCAGCACCGGCGGCTATGGCAGCCGACCGATCAGCGCCGGCGGTGCCGCAGCGGAAATACCCCCACAGCACAAATGGGGCGCGCCGATCATCCGCGCGCGCAAGTGACAAGGCGGCCGCCGCCTGTATAGTTGCGCGACTCATGACTCCAGCACTCGAAATTTCGCACCTCCGCAAAGTCTACAAGAGCGGGACCGTCGCGGTCGAAGACGTCTCGCTGACGATCCAGCCGGGCGATTTCTTCGGCTTTCTCGGGCCCAACGGCGCGGGCAAGTCGACGACGATCCACTGCATCACCGGCATCACGAACCCGACATCGGGCTCGATCCGCATCTTCGGCGTCGACGCGGTCGCGGATTATCGCAACGCGCGCAAGCTCGTCGGCCTCAGCCCGCAGGAGTTCAACGTCGATCCCTTCGCCAATGCGCGCAACATCGTCGACTGGATGGGCGGCTATTTCGGCATGCACGCGGCCGAGCGCAAGAAGCGCATCGACATGCTGATCGAGCGTTTCGATCTGGTGCCGCACGCGAACAAGCCGTTCCGCGAGCTTTCCGGCGGTCTCAAGCGGCGCGTGATCCTGGCGCGCGCCATGGTCAACGATCCCAAGCTGCTCATCCTCGACGAGCCCACGGCCGGCGTCGACGTCGAGCTGCGCATGGACCTGTGGCGCTACCTGCAGGAACTCAATCGCGACGGGACCACGATCCTGCTCACGTCGCACTATCTCGAAGAGATCGAGCGGCTGTGCCGCCACATCGCGATCGTCAATAAAGGCCGCATCGTGCGCAACGGTCCCAAGGAAGAGTTCTTCACCGAGCCCGGCGGGCTGGAGCGCGCCTATCTCGCCGCCACCGGCAAGGCCGCCGAGCACGCCGCGGTGGCCGCGCGATGACCGTCAACTGGATCGGCCTTTGGACCATGATCCGGCGCGAGATCCAGCGCCTGATGCGCGTTCCCATCCAGGCCGTCGTGGCGCCGCTGATTTCCGCGCTGCTCTTCATCTTCATCTTCGGATTCGTGGTCGGCGGGCGCATCAAGAATTTCGGCCAGTACTCCTATCTCGAATTCGTGCTGCCGGGCGTGGTGATGATGAACATCGTCAACGCCGCCTTCCTGCAGGCGACGTCGCAGATCTATTTCCAGCGCTTCCAGAAGAGCATCGAGGAGATCCTGGTGGCGCCGCTTTCCTATGTCGAGATGATCGCCGGTGCGATCTCCATCGTCGTCCTGCGCTCGGTGTTCACCGCAATCGGCATCATGCTGATCGGCATGGTGTTCGGCGCCGTGCACATGCATTCGCTGCCGGAATTCCTCTTCTGGGTGATCTGCGTGTCGATGATCTTCGGGTTTCTCGGCATCATCGTGGCGCTATGGGCCAAGACCTTCGAGCAACTGAACGTGCTCGCCGTCTTCTTCATCCAGCCCCTGTCGATGGTCGGCGGCGTCTTCAACACGGTCGGCATGCTGCCGGCCTGGCTGCGCTGGCTCGCCTACGGCAATCCGTTCTTCTATTTCATCAACGGACTGCGCCACGCCATGATCGGATTCAACGAGGCGCCGACCACCATCGGCGTGGCGCTGACGCTGACGCTCGCCGCCGTGCTCGGCACTATCGTGTGGCGGCTTTACGCGATCGGCTGGGGGCTGCGCGAGTAGAGCGCGCCTCGACCTCGCGCGCGGTGACTTTCCCGCCGCACGCCGAGCAGGTCAGCACCGAGCGGAAATCGTGCCCGCAAGCGAGATGCCTGTGCAGGACGGGCGGGCCGTTCTTCGACGCATAGTGCTTGTCGCCCCAATGCACCAGCGAAACGATCGCCGGATAGAGCTCGAGACCCTTTTCCGTCAGCCGGTACTCGTAGCGGACGGGGCGGTCCTGGTAGGGAACCTTCCTGAGGATGCCCTCGGCGACGAGGAGGGCGAGGCGCTCGGAAAGCACGCGGCGCGCGATCTTCAGGCTGTTCTCGAAATCCTCGAAACGGCGGACGCGCAGGAACGCGTCGCGCAGGACAAGCAGCGTCCAGCGGTCGCCGATGACGGCGAGCGTCTTGGAGAGCGAGCAATCCTCTTTCGCCAGGGTCTGCCAGCGCATGTTGTTCCGTTCCGCGTCGTCGGCTGTGACGAATCGAGGATGCCATTGACTCAGTCTTATATCAAGACGTATAAGTCTTAAAACTGAACTATTGAGGCACGCCATGCAGGCACGCAACGCCACGGCCGCCGTGATCGGCGCGGGCGACTTCATCGGTTCCGCCATCGCCCGGAAATTCGCCGCCGAGGGCTACACGGTCTTCGCCGGCCGCCGTACGGCCGACAAGCTCGCCGCGCTCAGGAAGGACATCGAATCCGGCGGCGGCACCTGCGTCGCGCGCGCGCTCGATGCCCGCAAGGAAGAGGACGTCACGACGTTCCTCAAGGAGGCCGACGCGCATGCGCCGCTCGAGGTCTGCGTCTTCAATCCGGGCGCCAACGTGAATTTCCCGCTGCTCGAAACCACCGAAAGGGTGTTCCGCAAGGTGTGGGAGATGGCCTGTTACGGCGGCTTTCTCACCGGCCGCGAGGCGGCGCGGCTGATGCTGCCGCGGGGCAGGGGCACGATCCTCTTCACCGGCGCGACCGCGAGCCTGCGCGGCGGCAAGGGCTATTCGGCGTTCGCCAGCGCCAAGTTCGGCCTGCGCGCCGTGGCGCAGAGCATGGCGCGCGAACTCGGGCCGCAGAACATCCATGTCGCGCATCTGATCATCGACGCCGGCGTCGACACCGCCTTCGTGCGCGAGCGCATCCGCTCGCGTGGCGGCGAGGCGGCCGTTGCCGGCATCAAGCCCGACCAGCTCATGAATCCGGAATCCATCGCCGACGCCTACTGGTACCTGCACAGCCAGTCGCGCGACGCCTGGACCTTCGAACTCGACGTCAGACCTTATGCGGAGACCTGGTGATGAAAGCGGAATTCCACTTCGATTTCGGCAGCCCCAACGCCTTTCTCGCCCATCGCGTCATCCCGCATATCGAGAAGCGCACCGGCGTGAAATTCGTCTACGTGCCGGTCCTGCTCGGCGGCATCTTCAAGGCGACGGGCAACCAGTCGCCGATGCAGGCCTTCGGCCACATCAAGAACAAGCTGGCCTATGAGCAGCTCGAGACCCAGCGCTTCATCCGGAACCACGGCATCGCCGGCTTCAAGTTCAATCCGTTCTTCCCGGTCAACACGCTCAATCTGATGCGCATGGCCGTGGCCGCGCAGAACGAGGGCATCCTGCCGCGCTACATGGACGCGGTGTTCCACCATATGTGGATCGAGCCGAAGAAGATGGACGACCCCGAGGTGGTCAAGGCCGCCCTGTCCCAATCCGGGATCGACCCGGCGCTGCTCGAGCGCGCCCAGGCGGCCGAGGTGAAGGCCAAACTCATCGCCAACACCGAAGATGCCGTCGCACGGGGCGCTTTCGGCATCCCGACCTTTTTCGTCGGCCCGGAGATCTTCTTCGGCAAGGACCGCTTGCGCGACGTGGAGGAGGCGATAAACGCCGCCAAAGCCGCGGCGTAACAGCCTGACCGGACGGATTTTTCCGACATTGCCATGGACGGGCGGCTGCCCGGCCCCTATTCTCCGCGGCGCTTGGGCGACCACCATAGAAGCGCCTGATTTCGCTTGAATAAAGCGATCCGGCGAGCACCAGGAGCTGGCAGTCAGATGAGATCCCGCTTTCACTCGCGCGCGCTCGCCGCGGCTGCCGCGCTTACGGCCACCCTGTCGCTCGCCCACGCTGCGGACCCGGCTACGTTGCTGGTCGCGAGCAAGGACTGGTCCGCCTATACGAGCGGCAGCGGCGACGCGAAGATCTGCTACGTGCTCTCCAAGCCGGTATCGATGGAACCCAAGAAGGCGAAGCGCGACGCCGCCTATTTCATCATCACCGACTGGCCCGGCCGCAAGCCCAAGACCAAGTCCGAACCCGAAGCGGTGCCGGGCTATCTCTACAAGGAAGCCAGTCCCGTCACCGCCCAGGTCGGCGGCGACAAGTTCGAGATGTTCGCCAAGAACGAGGACGGCGCCGGCGCCGCCTGGGTGCGGGCGCGCGCCGACGAGGTCCGTCTGGTCGAAGCGATGAAGCGCGGCCAGCAGCTCGTCATCATCGGCACCTCGCAGCGCGGAACGGTCACGCACGACACCTACTCGCTGGCAGGTCTCGCCGATGCGCTCGCCAAGATCCACGACGCCTGCGGGATGTAAGCTCCGGCTTTTGCCCGCGGAGGGAGAAAAGTCGCGGCCGATCCCTATATACTGTCCGCCATGACCACCCAGACCAATCTTCTCGGCCTTTCCCCGGACGAGCTGAAATCCGCGCTGATCGCCGCGGGTGCGCCGGAGAAAGCGGCCGCCATGCGCCAGCGCCAGCTCTGGAACTGGATTTACGTCCATGGCGCGCGCGATTTCGGCGCCATGACCAATCTCGCCAAGGATTTCCGCGCCGAGATGGCCGCGCGCTTCGTTCTGGAGCGGCCCGAGGTCGTGACCGCGCAGATTTCCAATGACGGCACGCGCAAATGGCTCCTGCGCACCGGCCCGGGCATCGAGTTCGAGACCGTGTTCATTCCCGAACCCGGTCGGGGAACGCTGTGCGTCTCTTCGCAGGTCGGCTGCACGCTGAATTGCCGCTTCTGCCACACCGGCACGCAGAAGCTGGTGCGCAACCTGACGCCCGCCGAAATCGTCGGCCAGCTCATGATCGCGCGCGATGCGCTCGGCGACTGGCCGTCGACCGGCGAGAACCGCAAGATCACCAACGTCGTGATGATGGGCATGGGCGAGCCGCTCTACAATTTCGACAATGTGAAGGCAGCGCTGGCGCTGGTGACGGACGGAGACGGTCTGGCGCTGTCGAAGCGGCGCGTCACGCTCTCGACCGCGGGCGTGGTGCCGATGATCCCGCGCGCCGGACATGAGATCGGTTCGGCGCTGGCTATCTCGCTGCACGCGGTGCGCGACGAGATCCGCGACGTCATCGTGCCGATCAACAAGAAATATCCGCTGAAGGAACTGCTCGAAGCCTGCCGCACCTATCCAGGCGTCTCCAATGCGCGGCGCATCACCTTCGAGTATGTGATGCTGAAGGGCGTCAACGATTCGCTGCCCGAAGCACGCGAACTCGTGAAACTGATCAAGGGCGTTCCGGCCAAGATCAATCTCATCCCGTTCAATCCCTGGCCCGGCGCGCCCTATGAATGCTCCGATTGGGAGCAGATCGAGAAGTTCGCCGAGATCGTCAATCGCGCGGGCTATGCCTCGCCGGTGCGCACGCCGCGCGGGCGCGACATCATGGCGGCCTGCGGGCAACTCAAGAGCGAAAGCGTGAAGCAACGCGCCAGCGAACGCCTCGCGGCGGAAAAACTCGCCGAGCTGCGCTCCGCCGAACTGGTGCGCATGCCGAGCTGACGGCCAGGTTTGGCGCGGTCGAAAGCGCCAAGACCTCGTACATCAAAGGCGGTGCGGATAAGTTTGCGCAAAATGCACGTGCCGAGCGCGCGCGAAACGCGGATTCGATTTGTAAATTCGCCCTGGGATTAAATTAGTTATCCACACTCCTATACGCCGCCTCTCGCACTACATCTGCCTCGACGATGGCGCGAGGAAGCGAACGTGACAGACGAGTGGCGCGGCCTGTATCTGGGCCGCCTCAAAGTACCTATCCGACGATGCCGCAGGTCCATACAGGTCCGGGTGCGAACTTGCGGGCATCCGCGCGACACGGGAAAGACGTCTATCGCCCATGGCGGGGACCGCTTCCCGGTTTTCGCAGGGACTTAGGCGGTTGAGGCGAACGTGCCTGTGGTTGACCATGCGTCTTCCGCTGGCCTGCTGTGTAGCCGAGTGGCCAGGGCGGGATTTTCGAGGGGAAATTCCGCCTTATTTTTTGGGGCACGGTGGACGTCTTCGTCGCGGCGGGAAGCGCTCCGCGTGACGCCATGGGGATATCGGCTAGAGTTGCCATTGCTTTCCGTTGCGGCGCTTGTGCCCAACTGGATGTCCACGACATGGAGGAACCGATGCCGTCTCTCTTCGACCTTTCCGGCAAGATCGCCGTCGTCACGGGCGGTTCGCGCGGCCTCGGCAAGGAGATGGTGCTCGCCTTCGCCAAGGCGGGCGCCGACGTCGTCATCGCCAGCCGCAAGCTGGAAGCGTGCGAAGCGGTCGCCCGCGACGTCGAGAAGCTCGGCCGCCGCGCGCTGCCCGTCGCCGCACATGTCGGCAATTGGAGCGACAACGACAAGCTGGCCGACGCGGCCTACAAGCATTTCGGCCGGGTCGACATTCTCGTCAACAATGCGGGCATGTCGCCGCTCGCGCCCTCGCTCGTGGAGACGACGGAGGCGCTGTTCGACAAGGTCATCGACATCAATTTCAAAGGGCCGTTCCGGCTGTCGTCGCTCATCGGCGAGCGCATGATGGCGGGCAATGGCGGCGCGATCATCCTGCTGTCGAGCACCGCGTCCTACATCCCGATGCCGCACACCATTCCCTATGGCGGCGCCAAGGCCGCGATCAATTCCATGACCGTGGCGCTGGCCAAACTCTACGGCCCGAAGATCCGGGTCAATTGCATCTGCCCGGGGCCGTTCCTGACCGACGTTTCGACGGCCTGGCGCGACGACAAGGCGGCGCAACAGCGGCTCGGCCTGAAACGCTTCGGCAATCCGGAAGAAATCGTCGGCACCGCGCTCTACCTCGCGAGCGATGCGTCGAGCTACACGACCGGGCAGGTCATCCGGGTCGACGGCGGAAGCTGGTGAGCCGTCCCGTCGGCGTTTCCTCCGTCGTCGCCCGCGACGCGGCTTGACGCTGTGGCGCGAGGGCTATTTAACCGGTTCCGCCGATGCGCGCCCGCGCCGTCGGTTCGCGTCGGAAGCGAATAAATCGTTTGAACGAAAGGGCTTGGCCGGCGCTGCGGCCAGGCGGACCGGTCATGGTTGGTAAGCAAGTGAAGAAGGTCGTTCTCGCCTATTCGGGCGGCCTCGATACGTCGGTGATCCTCAAATGGCTGCAGACCGCCTATGGCGCGGAGGTGATCACCTTCACCGCCGATCTCGGTCAGGGCGAGGAACTGGAACCGGCGCGCAAAAAGGCGGAAATGCTCGGCATCAAGCCGCAGAACATCTTCATCGAGGATGTGCGCGAGGAATTCTGCCGCGACTACGTCTTCCCGATGTTCCGCGCCAACGCGGTTTATGAAGGCGTGTACCTGCTCGGCACGTCGATCGCGCGGCCGCTGATCGCCAAGAAGCAGATCGAGCTCGCCGAGAAGCTCGGCGCCGACGCGGTCTCGCACGGCTCGACCGGCAAGGGCAACGACCAGGTCCGCTACGAACTCAGCTATTACGCGCTCAACCCCGACATCAAGATCATCGCGCCCTGGCGCGAATGGGACCTGACCAGCCGGACGAAGCTGATCGAGTTCGCCGAGAAGCACCAGATCCCGATCGCCAAGGACAAGCGCGGCGAAGCGCCGTTCTCGGTCGACGCAAACCTTCTGCACTCCTCCTCGGAGGGAAAAGTGCTGGAGGATCCCGCCGTCGAGGCGGACAGCATCGTCTATCAGCGCACCATCTCGCCCGAGGACGCGCCGGACAAGCCCACGATCGTCGAGATCGGTTTCGAAAAGGGCGATCCTGTCTCCGTCGACGGCCGCAGGCTCTCGCCGGCGACGCTGCTCGCCAGGCTCAACGAGCTCGGCAAGGCCAACGGCATCGGCCGCCTCGATCTGGTGGAAAACCGCTTCGTCGGCATGAAGTCGCGCGGCGTCTACGAGACGCCGGGCGGCACGATCCTGCTCGCCGCCCATCGGGCGATGGAATCGATCACGCTCGACCGCGGCGCGGCGCATCTGAAGGACGATCTGATGCCGCGCTACGCCGAGCTGATCTATTACGGTTTCTGGTTCTCGCCGGAGCGCGAAATGCTCCAGGCCCTGATCGACAAGAGCCAGGAGTTCGTCGCCGGCACGGTGCGGCTCAAGCTCTACAAGGGCAATGCGACGGTGATCGGCCGCTCCTCGCCTTACTCGCTCTACAACCAGGATCTCGTGACGTTCGAGGACGACCAGGGCGCCTACGACCAGAAAGATGCGCAGGGATTCATCAAGCTGAACGCATTGCGGCTGCGCACCCTGGCGATGCGCCGGAGGAAGATGGGCAAATGAGCGGCAACCAGGACCAGATCGACTACTGGAACGGACCGGCGGGCCAGCGCTGGGCCGAGGCGCAGCAGAACATGGATCGCAACATGGCCTCGATCCATGCCGCGCTCGTCCGCTTTGCCGCCGTGAAGCCCGGAGAGCGCGTGCTGGACATCGGCTGCGGCTGCGGCACGACGAGTTTCGCTTTCGCCGACGCGGCGGGCGCGACCGGCCACGTCACCGGCGTCGACATCTCCGCGCCGATGCTCGGCGTGGCGCGGGCGCGGGCGGGGTCGAGGCCGGTCGATTTCGTCGAGGCGGATGCCTCGGTATATCCCTTCAAGCAGGCCTTTGACGCGGTGACGTCGCGCTTCGGCGTCATGTTCTTCGCCGATCCCGGGGCGGCGTTCGCCAACATCCGCAAGGCGCTGAAGCCCGGCGGCCGGCTGGCCTTCGTCTGCTGGCGCGCCATGCCCGAAAATGTCTGGGCCTTCGCGCCCTTCGCAGCGGCACGTGATCTCTTGCCCGCCCAGCCGCCGCCCGATCCGCATGCGCCCGGTCCCTTCGCGTTTGCCGATTCCGCCCGGCTGAAGTCGATCCTCGAAGGCGCGGGATTCGCAGACGTGACGATCGAAAAGCTCGACACGGTGATGCACATGGCGGCGACGGCGAAGGAAGCCGCGCAGTTCACGCTCGGCATCGGGCCGCTGGCGCGCGCAGCCGCCGACGCCGACGACCAGACGCGGGCGAAGATCGTCGAACGCGTGACCGTGGCGATGCAGAAATTCGAGACGCCTGAGGGGGTTTCCCCGCCGGCGGCCTGCTGGCTTGTCGGTGCGCGCGTCTAGTCGGGCGGGTTCTCGCCGAGCACGCTCGTCTTCATCCAGCCGGTCACCGCGCCGTCCTGGACTTCGCTCCACTTGCCGGCGGTCGCGAGCAGCGTCAATTGCGCGCCTCTTTCTTCCTTCTTGAGGGTGGGCGCGCCGTTGCGCGGCTCGGCATAAAGGTTCGAGTTGTTCCGGTGCACGTAGCGCACGCCGGCCGCCGGCGCCGCCGCGGTCTCGACGGCGTGCGCGGCGGTGCTGGCGCGGGATGGATGGGCTAGCGCTGCGGTCGCGGCCGGCGCGGACGCAGGGTGGCTGAAGAAGGCGGCGATCCTGTCGCTGTAGCGATAGGCCGAGAGCGCGAGCGCGACGATGAACGTGGCGATGCCGATCCAGCTTCCCGGTTTGCCCAGCGTCTGGCGATAAGACAGTCCCGTGCCGGGCAGGCCGGCATTGGTCGTGACGCCACGCTTGCCGATGTTCAGGTCGGCGCCCCGCGGTCCGAAGCTCGTCGACAGGGCGCCCTTGCTCACATTGACGCGCACGCCGGGAATGATGTTGAGGACGCGATGGAATCGAAACGGCATCGCATCCTCTCAGACGTCGAGCGCGGCGTTCAGCGCATTGTCCTGGATGAACTCGCGGCGGGGTTCGACGATCTCGCCCATCAGCTTGGCGAACAGGTCGTCCGCTTCGTCCGCGTGCTGCACCTTCACCTGCAGAAGCGTGCGGGCATTCTCGTCCAGCGTCGTTTCCCAGAGCTGCTGCGGGTTCATTTCGCCCAGGCCCTTGTAGCGCTGCAGCGAGAGGCCCTTCTTGCCCCAGTCGATGACGGCATCGAGCAGCTGCGTCGGCGAACGGACTTCGACGGTCTCGTCCTTGCGGCGAAGCTGGCCGGCCTTGAGATAGGCGATCTGCAACTCTGCCGCCATGCGATCGAGCTTGCGCGCGTCGGCGCTCGCGATCAGCGCGCCGTCGATCGCCACGGCCTCGCGCACGCCGCGGACCTCGCGCCAGAATTTCAGTCCGCCGTCCGACGTCGGCTCCCCGTGCCAGCCCCGCTCATATTCTTCGGACAGCATGTCGAGGCGGCGGGCGATGTATTCCGCCGCTTCCTTCGCCTTGGCGCCGTCGGCGAGCAGTTCCGGATTGAGCGCGCCGGCGATTGCCGCCTGCTCGAGCACGAAGCGCGGATACTGCGGCGGAAAACCGTTGAGCGCCGCGGCGGCGCTGCGCGCGCCCTTCACCAGCGCGTCGAAATCGGCGCCGGCACGGGTCTCACCGGAGTGCAGCGTGAACGTCACGCCGTCCGAACCTTCCGAGATGACGTAGTCGTCGAATTCGCTCTGGTTTTTCAAATAGCGCTCCGACTTGCCGCGCGCGGCCTTATACAGCGGCGGCTGGGCGATGAAGACATGGCCGCGCTCGATGAGCTCGCGCATCTGGCGATAGAAGAAGGTCAGAAGCAGCGTCCGGATGTGCGCCCCGTCGACGTCGGCATCGGTCATGATGATGATCTTGTGGTAACGCAGTTTGTCGGCGTTGAATTCTTCCGTGCCGATACCCGTGCCCAGCGCAGTGATCAGGTTGACGATGGATTCGCTCGACAGCATGCGGTCGAAGCGCACCCGCTCGATGTTCAGGATCTTGCCGCGCAGCGGCAGTACGGCCTGATTTTCGCGGTTGCGCGCCTGTTTTGCGCTGCCGCCGGCGCTGTCGCCTTCGACGATGAAGAGTTCGCATTTCGCCGGATCGCGCTCCTGGCAGTCGGCTAGCTTTCCGGGCAGCGACGCGCCGTCGAGCACGCCCTTGCGCCGCGTCAGCTCGCGGGCCTTGCGCGCCGCCTCGCGCGCCATCGCCGCTTCGACGACTTTACCGACCACCGACTTGGCCTCGCCAGGATGCTCCTCGAGCCAGCGGCCGAGCTGATCGAGCACGACGCCTTCGACGATCGGGCGCACCTCGGAGGAGACCAGCTTTTCCTTGGTCTGCGACGAAAATTTCGGATCGGGCACCTTGACCGAGAGCACGCAGGTCAGGCCCTCGCGGCAATCGTCGCCGGTCAGCGGCACCTTGTCTTTTTTCGAAGAGATGTTCTCGTCGGCGTACTTCGTGACGACGCGGGTGAGGGCCGCGCGGAATCCGGCCAGATGCGTGCCGCCGTCCTTTTGCGGAATGTTGTTGGTGAAGCACAACATGCTTTCGTGGTAGCTATCGTTCCAGGTCAACGCCACTTCGACGGTCATGCCGTCGCGCTCGGCCGCGATCAGTATCGGACCCGAGATCAGCGACGTCTTTGTGCGGTCGAGATATTGGACGAACGCCTTCAGCCCGCCCTCATAGTGCAAAGTCGCTTCTTTCGCCTCGACCCCGCGCTTGTCGGTGAGGACGATCGTCACGCCGGAGTTGAGGAACGCCAGCTCGCGCAGCCGGTGTTCGAGCGTCGCGAAGTCGAATTCCGTCTTGGTGAACGTCTGGGGAGACGGCAGGAACGTGACCTCTGTGCCGCGCATTCCCGGCGCGTCGCCCACCACCTTGAGAGGCGCTTCCGCATCGCCGTGGCGGAAGCGCATATAGTGCTCCTTGCCGTCGCGCCAGATGCGCAGATCGAGAAAATCGGACAACGCGTTGACCACCGAGACGCCGACGCCGTGCAGGCCGCCGGAAACCTTGTAGGCATTCTGCTCGAACTTTCCGCCCGCATGAAGTTGGGTCATGATGACTTCGGCTGCGGAGACGCCTTCGGTTTCGTGGATTCCGGTGGGAATTCCCCGGCCGTTGTCGCGCACCGTGCACGATCCGTCCGGATTGAGCGTCACGTCCACGCGCGTGGCATAGCCCGCGAGCGCTTCATCGATGGCGTTGTCGACGACCTCGTACACCATGTGATGCAGCCCCGAGCCGTCATCGGTGTCGCCGATGTACATGCCGGGCCGCTTGCGCACGGCGTCCAGGCCCTTCAGCACCTTGATGCTGTCGGCGCCGTATTCGCTGGGGTTTGGGATCGGTGCAGAAGCCATGGCTGTCACTCAGAGGAGGCGGGGTTGCGAGTCGGCAACCTCGAAGAAGTCCGCGTCCGCGCGCAGCGGTGCGAACATGTCCAGGTCTGTGCCTGTCATCCATGCCTGGGCGCCGAGCGCCCGGATTTCCTCGAACAGCGCGGCACGCCGTCGGGAGTCAAGATGCGCGGCGATCTCGTCCAGCAGGAGCAGCGGCGCATGACCGCACTGAGCCTTGGCGAGTTCCCATGCATCGGCGAGTATGATCGAGATCAGAAGAGCCTTTTGTTCGCCCGTGGAACATTCACGGGCGTTGGTGCGCTTCTGCGTGTGGCGGACGGCAAGATCGGTCAGGTGAGGTCCGCACGTCGTGCGTCCGGCCTCGGCGTCGCGCATGCGGGCGCGCGCCAGCCGCTCGCGAAGGACGGAAACCGCGTCGGCGCCCTGTCCGGCGAGGAGTAGGTCGGCATCTCCCTCCAACGCCAGATGCGCGGACGGAAACGCTCCGGCTTCGCCGCGCGCGGCCAGTGCGGTGTTGAGGCGTTCCACGGTTTCGGTGCGGGCCGCCGTCATCGCGACACCTGCCTCCGCCATCTCGCCTTCGAGACCGTCGAGCCAGGCGGGATCGCGCGGACCGAATTTCAGCAGTCGTGCGCGTTCGCGCATGGCCGTTTCGTACCGGGTAGAAACCCGCGCATGGTTGGCATCGAAGCCGAGCGCGAGGCGATCGAGAAATTTTCGCCGCCCGCTCGCGCCTTCGATGAACAAGCGATCCATAGCAGGGGTGAGCCACAGCATCTGGACCAGCTCGCCGAGGTCGGTCGAGTTCTGCGCCGCCGCGCCGTTGAGCCTGACTTGCCGGCGTTCGCCGCCGTTCGGCCCGAGGACGAGACCGGTGCCGACTTCGTAGGTTTCGCCGCCGCGAGCGACACTTGCTGAGACAGCCCAAAGCGCGTCGCTCGCAACGCTGGGGCCGCGACGCACATGCTCGGACAGTTTGGCGCCGCGCAATCCGCGGCCCGGCGAGAGCAGCGAGATGGCGTCCAGCAGGTTGGTCTTTCCCGCGCCGTTAGGACCGGCCAGCACGACCGGGCGGCCGCTCACCGACACTTCGGCTTCGGTATAGGAGCGAAAGTTTCGCAACGTCAGACGCGTCACGGCGAGGCGGGTTTTCTCCACAAAGGAGGCGACCGCGCCGCTAGCGCGCTCTTTGGTCGGTCCGGACAAATTCAGACCCGCATGGGCATGAGGACGTAGAGGGACCGGGAGTCCTCCGCGTCTTCGATGATGGTTGGCGAGCCGGCGTCCGACAGCAGGAAGCGAATCTCCTTGCCCTCTATCTGGCTCGTGATGTCGAGCAGGTACTTCGCGTTGAACCCGATTTCCATGCCCGCAGCGCTGTAGGTCGCGCCGAGTTCCTCCGTCGCGGTGCCGCTCTCCGGATTGACGACAGAAAGCGTTACCTTGTCCTTGCCGACCGCGAGCTTCACCGCGCGGGTCTTGTCCGCCGAAATGGTCGAGACGCGGTCGACCGAATGCGAAAATTCCTTGGCGTCGAGTGCGAGCGATTTGTCGTTGCCGCTCGGAATGACGCGCTGATAATCCGGGAACGTTCCGTCAATGAGCTTGGACGTGAGATCCACTCCGCTGAAGGTGAACTGGATCTTGGTGTCGGAAAGGGCGATTTCGATCGCGCCATCCGCATCGTCGAGCAGGCGGCGCAGTTCGGTCACCGTCTTGCGCGGCACTATGATGCCCGGCATGTCGCCCGCGCCATCGGGCAGGTCGAGCTCGAAACGCGCCAGGCGATGCCCGTCCGTCGCGACGGCGCGCAGCGTTCTGACTTTGCCTTCCTTCGCGGCGTGCATGTGGATGCCCATCAGGTAGAAGCGCGTCTCGTCCGTGGCCATGGCGAAGCGCGTCTTGTCGATGAGCCGCTTCAGATCGTCCGCCGCCAGGCGAAAGCGATGCGGAAGGGCGCCCGCGGACATTTGCGGGAAGTCTTCCTTGGGAAGGCAGGCGAGCTCGAAACGCACGGTGCCCGCGGACACGGCAAGGCGGCCGCCTTCGCTGGTCAGCAGCTCGGCCTGCACCTGCGCGCCGTCCGGCAGCTTGCGCACGATGTCGTAGAGCATGTGCGCCGGAGCGGTGGCAGAGCCGTTGCGCAGAACGTCGGCCGGGATGGATTCGACGATTTCGATATCGAGATCGGTGGCGGTCAGTTTGAGCTGACCTTTTCCGGCTTCGATCATGACGTTCGACAAAATGGGAATCGTGTTACGGCGCTCGACGACACTCTGGACGTGGCTCAGTGCCTTCAGAAAGGCACCCCGTTCGACGTTAATTTTCATTGTTCTCGCAGCAGAATTTTGGGCCGTAGAGAAACCCCAGGTCCACCCCGTACCGACGGGTCGGTAACCCACTGATTTCCTTGAGTTTCTTTGCGGCCGAGACTCAGGTTTTGAACTATACCAAATACCCCTACGAAAGGGAGAAAATAATGCGTCGCCGAGGGGGTGCGAACGGGCTGTCTCCGAGCCGCCGCGCGCGTCCGGCCCAGGCCGGTCTGGGTAGTCTCTAGGGCGACACGCCGTAGCGCTTGAACGTCGCGGCGATGTCCGGATCAAGCGCCGTTGCGCTGGCTATATCGGCATCGCCATCGCTCGTTCGGCCGAGCCGCAATTTCACGACTCCACGCATGAAGAGCGAACTTGCGCTCTTGGCATTCAGCGCGATGGCCTGGTCGTAGCTTTCGAGTGCGGAGCGGAGATCGCCCATCCGGAATTGAACAAAGGCGAGGCTGTCGACCGTGAACGCCGAGTTGGGCTGGATCTTGAGCGATTTCCGGCACTGCTCGAGCGCCTTGTCGAGTTCGCTGCCAGCCACGGCGCGCGCCCAACAAACGTTGTTCAGGACCGTTGCATCATCGGGATCGACGCTCAGAATGTGATCGTAGTCGCCGATTGCGGAAGCGAAATTTCCCATCAGCCCGAGGATTAAGGCGCGAGCGCTGTAATATTCCAAATTCTCCGGTCGTTGCCGGATAGCGTCCGACAGGTCCTGAAGCGCGCTGTCGAGTTTCTTCACTTGCCTATAGATCAGCGCCCGGTCATAGAGCGCGCTCGTGTTGTCCGCGCGGATCGCAAGCGCGCGGCTCTCGTCGGCGAGTGCGTCGTCGAACTTGCGCAGCCGCAGATTGGCGTATCCGCGTTCCACGAGCAGCTGGTCGCTGTGCGGGCTGAGCGCGATCTCGTCGGTATAGGCAACCACCGCCCGGGAAAAATCGGCCTCGGCGCCCGGCTTGTCTTGATCGGCTTCCTTGAGCGCGCCTCTTTGCGCCCAGTATCGACCGTCGGCCGGTGCCAGCGCGATCGCCTTGTCGATGTCCTCCAGCGCCAATTCATGTTCGCGCTTCGCCGCATGCGCCATGGCGCGCAGCGAATAGGCGTAAGCATCGTTCGAATTCAGCGCGATCGCGCGTGAATAATCGGCGAGCGCGTCATCGAATCGTCCCAGTTGGCCATAGCATTCGCCGCGGCCGAGCAGAACGAAGTCCGCATCCGGCTTCAGAGCGGCGTAGGCTGTGAAATCGTCGATCGCCTTGGCGCAGTCTCTCTTCAACCAGTAAGCGACACCGCGCCGGTAAAGAAGTTGCGCGTTTTTCGGCTCGACGGCGAGGGCGCGGTCGAGATCGGAAATTTCCGATGCGAAGTCGCGCTTTAGGTCCTCCATGCGCGCGCGATTGTCGAGCGCGGTCACATTTTGCGGGTCGATGGCGATCGAAGACGAATAGTCGAGTAGCGCCTGGTCGGGCCTGTGCTCGAGCTCGTTGTTGACGCCGCGATCATTGTAGGCGCCCGCGCTCGGAGTGATGGCGATGCTGCGTGTAAAATCGGCGTCGGCGCCTTCAAGGTCGAGGTCGGCCTGACGGCTTCTCGCGCGCTGGAACAGCGCTTCGCTGTCGTTCGGATTGCGGGAAATGACGATGTCGAAGTCGCGGATCGCGTCCTTGTGCAGACCTTTGCGATCCAGCACCAGCGCGCGATTGAAATAGACGTCGTCGTCGTTCGGGTCGAGCGCGAGGGCTTTTGTGTCGTCTGCGATCGCTTCGTCGAGCCGGTCGAGCGCCGCGTTCACGAGTCCGCGCAGCCGATAAGCCGGCGCAAAATCGGGATATTGGCCGATAACGGTGTCGAAATCCCGAACTGCGTCTTCATTCTTTCCCATCAGCGAAAGCGCCCAGCCGCGCTCGAACCGCGCGTCGCTGTCATTGGGGTCGATTTCGACGTCGGTCGTGAAATCGTTGGCGGCGGCCTCGTACTGGCCGCTTGCCAACAGGATCATGCCACGGTCGAAATGGGCGACAGCCGAGAGCGGTGCGATCTTGAGCGCGTCGGACAGATCCTGGAGCGCGGGCTGGCTGTTCTTCAATGCGAACTCGGCTTCTGCGCGAATGATGAGGCCATCGACACCGCCGCCCTGTGCGATGCACTGGGTGGCCGATTGAATGGCTTGCGTGAAAAGCGCGGCGGCACCGCGGTCCGCCTCGAATCCGGCGCGGGCCTGCTCGTACGCCTGGCCGCACGCCGCGATCGTCGGCTCGCCCGCCTTGGGTGGAAGCAGGTCGTGCGACGAAGGCGCGGCAAGCGCGGCGACTATGAGGAAGGCCTTCATGAGCACCGTCGAGGGACGTACTCGCGAATGCTAGACCCCAGGAAGTCCGTCAGAAAGCAGCAAGATCGAAAACGGCGCCGGATAGGGCGCCGTTTTCATTGCCGTCCGGCCTTTCAAGACCGGCGCGACAACATCTGGCTGAGAAAATCGACCTCCTGACGGAACAGCGGGTCCTCCTCGCAGAGTGCCTCGATGCGACGGCATGCGTGCAGAACCGTCGTGTGGTCGCGGCCGCCGAAGCGCCTGCCGATTTCGGGCAGCGAGCGCGTCGTAAGTTTGCGCGAGAGATACATCGCCACCTGGCGCGGCCTCGCGACGCGTCTGGCGCGCTGCGGGGAGTGGAAATCCCGAACGTCGAGCTTGTAGAACTCCGCGGTCTTGCGCTGGATGTCCTCGATCGACGTTTTCGCCCCGGGAGCGCTGCGCAGCCCGACGACGTCTTCGATCGTGCCCAGAGTCACGGTCTTCTTCGTCAGGTCCGTGTAGGTCGCAAGCTTGGTGAACACCCCGATCAATTCGCGCGGGCTGGCTTCCTCCATGTCGGCGATATGTTCGAGCACTTCGTCGGGAAGAAGCGATTGCGGCTTGTGGCGCGCCAATTCCGCCGCCCGCGCCTTGAGAATGGCGAGGCGCGTGGCCCTGTCCGGCTTGTCGAGCGCGACGCACAGGCCGCCCGCCAGACGCGACTTCACGTCGGCGCCGAGGCCTTCGAGCGCCGACGGCGCGCGATCGGCCGCGATCACGACGCGGCGCCGAAGGTCGGCGAAGGCATTGACGGTATAGAGGAACTCGGATGCCGTCGCGGTCGAGCGGCAGATGTGCTGAAGGTCGTCGATGATCAGCACTTCGGCGGTTCGCAGCTCTTCCTTGAACGCCAGCGTGTCCTTGCGATAGAGCGCGCCCAGGAAGTGACGCATGAAGTCTTCCGCGCGCAGGAACAGGGTGCGCTTTCCGCGCTTGCGGAACTCGAGCGCCGCGGCGTTCAGCAGATGGGTTTTGCCGTAGCCGAAGCCGCCATGGATGTAGAGCAGGGGAATGTCGCCGTTCTGCCCCTCCGCGAAGGCGCGCGCGGCGCCCAGTCCGAATTCGTTCGCCGGTCCCGCGATGAAACTGTCGAAGGTCTGCTGCGGATGGAGCATGCGCGTCCACAGTCCGCGACCCGCGTCGCTGGGCGCGTCTTCGTCCGCCGCGCGGGCTACGTAGCTCACGACAGGGACCTCGGCCCGCACGGGTTCGCGAACGATGCCGCCGCCGATGACGGGCTTGGCGACCGTCAGAACCACCGACAAGGAGGCGGGCTCGGCGCCCTCGGCTTTGAGGGCGCGCTCTATGCGCGTCACGTAGTGGTTGGACACCCAGTTGCGCACGAACGGCTTGACGGCGCCGATGCTCAGCTCGTCATTCTCCCAGGAGTCCAGGGTCAGCGGGCCGATCCAGGCGTCGAACACCGCGTCGCCCAATTCCCGCCGAAGCCGTTCGCGTGCACCCGCCCATGCCGTGGGCCAGTCCGGCCGCACGGGCTTATTCGTCACTTGTCCCATAATCACTACCCGCTTCTTGCCGGCTTGCAGCCGGTGAGCCCTCATTGTCGCGCGGACTTTCGGTCCGCGATCCCCAACTGACCTTTTTCAGGCCGTTTCACCTCGTCGCATACGCCTCTCCCCCTTCATGACTGCTTCCACGGAAGGCCGCTCGCCTTCCAACCGTTTTGTTGTCCGCGATGGCGTTCGCCATCGAGGTCCCCTTCGAAGCCTCCGGCGATATTGTAGGCGCGGCTGTAGCCGGCGGCCGTGATCGCAATCGCTGCCGAGCGCGAGCGCGCACCCGACCGGCAGAGGAAGAGAACGGGCGCGTCCTTGGCGCCGACGCCGGCGCGCACCGTGTCATCCACAAAGCTGGGGTTCGGCCGCATCGTCGGGAAGGACTGCCACTCGACCAAGAGCGCCTCGCGACCCAGGCTCGAGAGGTCGGGTAAGCCGACGAAACTCCATTCGGCCGAGGTGCGGACATCCACCAGCCGCGCGCGCGGATCGCTTTGCAGGAGCGCCCACGCTTCGGTGACGCTGAGGTCGCCGGCGTAGTCCTTGGTGGGATCGGTCGAGGCCATTTTGTCAAAATCCGGCAATATCCAACACGCACCGAGCTTTCGCTCAGTCGAAAAACCTAGCAATTTCAAGAATTCAGCGGCTACTAGACTTACAGAAACCGAATTTCCTCGGATTCTTGGCCTCGAATACTGGGATGGGACTGTGTCTAGTGTTCGACATATTTTTTCTCTTGCCACCGAACGAAGGTTAACATCCCGCAAAATCGAATCAGATTCAAGCGAACGAAACGCGAACCGTCACGATTCTGTTGCAGCTAAGCTTTTGTACGTGTACGGATTTTTCGATTTCTGCCTCTTCCCGCGGCGAATCAGACACTTAGATGAAGGCGGCCGCACAGCGCCCCGCCGGAAGATGACAGTACGAAGAATATCAGCACACTGACAATAAAAAGGGGCCCGAAACGCGTTCGAGCCCCGTTCTTTCAAGATTCAGCGAAAGAATTCAGTTATTTGCCCAATTTGGCCACGCGCTTGGCGAGGCGCGAGACTTTCCGCGAGCCGGTGTTCTTGTGGAGTATCCCCTTGGACACACCGCGCATGATTTCGGGCTCTGCCGCCTTCAGAGCGGCCTGGGCGGCGGTCTTGTCGCCCTTGGTGATCGCCTCTTCGACCTTGCGGATGAAGCCGCGGACGCGCGTCTTGCGCGCCGTGTTGATCGCGGTGCGCTTGGCGGTCGTGCGGACGCGCTTCTTTGACGAGGCGATATTGGGCATAGGTCTTCCTGCTGCAATTCGGAGGCGGGCGTATACCCCCGACCGGGTCAGGGGTCAAATGTATCCTATTTGTCCTTGAAGGCCGGTTTGCGCTTCTCGCTGAAGGCCGCCATGCCCTCCTTCTGGTCGTCGGTCGCGAACATGGCGTGAAACACCCGCCGCTCGAACCGGATCCCTTCCGCCAGGGTCATTTCATAGGCGCGGTTCACGGTCTCCTTGGTCATGGCGGCGATCGGCATCGACTGCTCGGCGATCTTGTGTGCGGCCTTCAGCGCTTCGGACATCAGCTCGGCCGCGGGAACGACGCGCGACACGAGACCGGCCCGTTCGGCTTCCGCCGCGTCCATGTTGCGTCCGGTCAGGCACATGTCCATCGCCTTCGACTTGCCGACGAAGCGGGTGAGGCGCTGTGTGCCGCCGATGCCGGGCATCACGCCCAGATTGATCTCCGGCTGGCCGAACTTCGCCGTGTCGGCCGCGATGATGAAGTCGCAGAGCATGGCGAGCTCGCAGCCGCCGCCGAGCGCCCAGCCCGCGACCGCGGCGACGATCGGCTTGCGGACATTGGCAATGCGATCGTTGGCGGCGGCGAAGAAGTTTGACTTGTACATGTCCATGTAGGATTGCGGCGCCATCTCCTTGATGTCGGCGCCCGCCGCGAAGGCGCGGTCGGAACCCGTGAGAACGACGCAGCGCACCTGGTCGTCGCGGTCCCATTCCTCCAGCACCGCGACCAGTTCCGTGAGAAGTTCGCCGTTGAGCGCGTTCAGCGCCTTCGGCCGGTTGAGCGTGACGATGCCGACGGCGCCGTCCCTGGTCGCGAGAATGTTCTGATACGTCATGGAATGCTCCTTCGCTGAAGGTCTTTCCTATCTCCGCTCTTGACATGCAACCAAATGGTTGCATATTAGGATCATGAGCATGGATGCAGTCTTCCGGGCGTTGGCCGATCCGTCGCGGCGCCGATTGCTGGACAGACTCCATGCCCAGAACGGGCAGACGCTGAACGAACTCTGCGGACAGATGGAGATGACGCGTCAGGCGGTGACCAAGCATCTGGCGATCCTGGAGGAGGCGAATCTCGTCGCCACCATCCGCAAGGGCCGCGAGAAAGAGCACTACCTGAATCCCGTTCCCATCAACGACATCGCCGAACGGTGGATCGGCAAATTCGAACGCGGGCGGTTAAAGGCCTTGAGCGATTTGAAAAAGAACCTCGAAAGGGAAGACACATGAGCACAAAATTCGTCTACGTGACCTACATCCGCGCGACTCCCGCCAAGGTCTGGGACGCCCTCACCAAGCCCGAGTTCCAGCGGCAATATTGGTACGGAATGCACCAGGAATCGGAGTGGACCAAAGGTTCCGCCTGGGCGATGAAATTCACGGACGGCCGCGTTGCGGATGCCGGCGAAATACTGGAAAGCGAACCGCCGAACCGCCTCGTCATCAAATGGCGAAACGAATTCCGCGACGAACTGAAAGCCGAAGGCTTCAGTCGCTACGTCTACGAATTGGCGGAAGACCAAGGCGTGGTGCGGCTTACGATCACTCACTCGATTGAGCGCGACAATGCCAAGATCATCGACGCCGTCTCGGGCGGGTGGCCGCGCATCCTGGCAAGCCTTAAATCGTATCTCGAAAACGGGACGCCGCTTCCGCGCACGCACCAGCCGCCACAGACGTGACCGCGCACCGTCCGGTCGGCGCATTCTCAGGAACTTGCCGCAGCCGCCCGCCGCGATTGGAAGCGGGGACGGGCGGCAAGGTCCGGGACGTCGTAGTCGCAAAATGAAACGCAATGGTCAAAGTAAAAAGACAATATTATTTCTAAGAATATCAATTTACATTGACGTCAATATTGAATTCGAGTTTTTCTAGTCTTGATTTTAAATCGCGATTAAAGCCTCGCGTTTAGAGTCGCGCTATCCGGTGAGCCCGTCACGCGTGCAGTGCAGACGCTCATCGATATCTCGAAGTGGAGGCCTGAAATGAACAATGCAATGCGTGCGTTTCTGCGTGATGAGTCCGGCGCCACGGCGATCGAGTATGGGCTGATCGCCGCGTTGATCGCGGTGGCGATCATCACCGCCGTCACACTCGTCGGTAACAATCTCAGCGCGACGTTCAACACGGTCGCGAAGTCGGTGTAAGGGGAACGGTAGAAGCCTCCAGGCTTTAGGACATTGCAGGCGGCCGTTTTGCGAGGACGGCCGCCGCTTTTTTTCACTTCTGGCAGGTCGCGCAATAGAACGTCGAGCGGCCCGCCTGGACGACGCGCCGAATTTTCCCCTTGCAGCCTTTGGTTCGGCACGGCTCGCCCGCGCGGTCGTAGACATAGAACGTCTTCTGGAAATACCCCATCTCGCCGTCGGTGCGGCGGTGATCGCGCAGCGACGAACCGCCGGCTGCGATGGCATCTTTCAACACCGCCTTGATCTCCTTGACGAGCGCGGCGATCCGCGGCGGCGAGACGGATCTCGCCAATCGCTTCGGCGAGATGCCCGATCGAAACAGCGCTTCGCACACATAGATGTTTCCGAGGCCGGCGACGACCCGCTGGTCGAGCAGCGCGGACTTAATCGGCGTCTTCTTGCTCTTTAATGTCCTTGTCAGAAAATCCGCGTCGAATTCGTCCGAGAGAGGTTCGACGCCTATCCCCTTGAACAGGCGGTGCCGCTCGATGTCGGCGGTCGCGACCAGCGTCATCAGGCCGAAGCGGCGATGATCGGTAAAGACGATCCGGGCCGGGGCATCGGTTTCCAGGACAACGTGATCGTGTTCGCCCATTCCTGCGCCGGGCGACGCTGCCGGATACACGAAACGGCCTAGCCTTCGCGACTTGCCGTCGGCATAGACGGCGATACGTCCGCTCATGCCCAGATGGATGACGAAGGTTTCGCCGTCGTCGAGATCCGCCATCAGATACTTCGCGCGCCGCCAGAGGCGCTTCACCGTGCGTCCCGTTAACCTCCCGGCAAAATCGTTTGGAAAGGGAATCCGCAGATTCCCGCGCCGCGTCTCGACATGGGTGAATGCATGCCCCTCCATCACCGGGCGCAATCCCGTCCGGACGGTCTCTACTTCAGGCAGTTCCGGCATTGTCCAACCATTAAGAGTCGCAGCCGATGACGGTAGCCCATGGATTCCCCAGCGGCTATTCTAGGCGGCATGACTGCTGACACGACTGCCAGTTTCGGATTCCGCGACGTGCCCGAAGCCGAGAAGGAGGCTCTGGTGCGCGGCGTGTTCTCGTCCGTCGCGGGCAAATACGATCTGATGAACGATCTGATGTCGGGCGGCGTGCATCGGCTCTGGAAGGACGCCATGGTCGAATGGCTGAATCCCCGCCCGGGCTGGAGCGTGCTGGACGTCGCCGGCGGCACCGGGGACATCGCATTCCGCATCGCCGAGCTTGTCCGTGCTCGGGGGGGCGAAGCGAGCATTACGGTGTGCGACATCAATGCGGACATGGTGCGCGAAGGCAGGCGACGCGCGGAGGCCAAGGGTGAACGGTCGATCGCATGGATCACCGGCGACGGTGAGGCGCTCCCAATTCCCGACGCCAGCATGGACGCCTACACGATTGCGTTCGGTATTCGGAATTTCACACATATCGACAAAGCACTGAGCGAGGCGCGGAGAGTCCTCAAGCCAGGCGGGCGCTTTCTATGTCTTGAGTTCAGCCGCGTGGAGATACCCGTCCTCGACAGTCTGTACGATGCCTATTCGATGAACGTGCTGCCCCGGCTGGGGCAAATGGTGGCGGGCGACGAAGACGCCTATCGCTACCTCGCCGAGAGCATCCGGCGGTTTCCGCCGCAGGCCGCGTTCGCGAAGATGATCGAGAAGGCTGGCCTGTCTCAGGTGAAGGTGCGCAACATGACCGGCGGAATTGCGGCCATGCATTCGGCCTGGAAGATCTGATGTTCCGACGTCTGGCCGATGCGCGACGACTTTGGCATGCCGCGCGCGTGCTGGCGCGGAACGATGCGCTGTTTCCCAAGGAGTATGAGGAACTGCTGCCCGGTTGGGCGCGTGTCGCGCGCCGCCTTCTGGGCAGCGGCCGTGCCAGGAACGATCCCGCGCCGCCGGGCGTTCGTCTGGCACGCGCGCTCGAAAGCCTGGGTCCGGCGTACATCAAGCTGGGACAGGTGCTGGCGACCCGCGCCGACATCGTCGGCGACGAGGTGGCGCTCGCGCTCGCGCAGCTGCAGGACCGTCTGCCGCCGTTTCCCATGGCGCAGGCGCGCGCGGTGATCGAGAAATCGCTCGGCCGCCCTGTCGACAGCGTCTTCAGCGAGCTTTCGGAGCCGATCGCCGCGGCCTCGATCGCGCAGGTCCATGACGGCATGACCGCCGACGCCACGCCCGTACGGGTCGCCGTCAAGGTGCTGCGCCCCGGTATCGAAAAAGAGTTCGGCAAGGATCTCTCGGCCTTCGCGCTCGCCGCCCGGATGGCCGAGCGATTCATCCCCGAAGCCAAGCGGCTCCGCCCCGTTGCGATGGTGGATACGCTCGCCGTGTCGGTGACGATCGAGCTCGACCTGCGCATGGAAGCGGCGGGCGCCTCCGAGCTCGAGGAACGCACGCGCAGCGACGCCGATTTTCGCGTCCCGCACATCGATTGGAGCCGCACGTCGGATCACGTGCTGACCAGCGAATGGATCGAGGGGATTCCCCTGCGCGACCCGGAGGCGCTGGTGGCCGCCGGCCACGATCCGAAGCGGATCGCCAATCTCGTCGTCCGCAGCTTTCTCACGCAGGCGCTGCGCGACGGCTTCTTCCACGCCGACATGCATCCGGGAAATCTGTTCGTGGATTCGGAAGGCCGCCTGGTCGCCGTCGATTTCGGCATCATGGGCCGTCTCGACGGTTCGATGCGCCGGTTCATGGCGGAAACGCTCGCCGGGTTTCTCGCGCGCGACTATTTGCGCGTCGCACAGATCCATTACGACGTGAACTTCGTACCCGCCCATCATCCGGTCGAAACATTCGCGCAAGCGCTCCGTGCCATCGGCGAGCCCATTTTCGGCCGCAGCGCCAAGGAAGTTTCCATGGCGCGCCTTCTCCAGCAGCTTTTCGACACCACGCGGCGCTTCGACATGCAGGCACAGCCCCAACTCGTCCTGCTTCAAAAGACGATGGTGGTCGTCGAAGGAGTCGCGCGCGGCCTCGATCCCGACTTCGACATCTGGGAAGCGAGCCGGCCTGTCATCGAAAAGTGGATGATCGAGCGCATGGGACCGGAGGGGCGGCTCCGCGACGCCGCCGACGGCGTGACGGCGCTGGGACGGGCGGCGCAGAACCTGCCGCAGCTTCTCAAGAACGCGGAAATCATCTCCGCCATGCTCGCCGACGGCGGCGTGCGCATACATCCCGACTCCGCCTTGCTCATCGCCGAGGCGCAGGTCGCGCGCACGCGCCACGTCCGGATTGCGATCTGGATTGCCGCCGGAGCGCTCGGAGTCCTCGCGCTCGTTCCCTTCATCTGATCGGCCTGGAATCGCTCAGACGATGCGAAGATGTCCCGCTTCGCACTCCGTCGTGCCTTTGGAGTCGGTGACATAGACGCGGAGCGTTACCGTGTGTTGCGCGAGGTCGGGCGTGTCGGGGACGCGGAAATGCACGGCCTTGCCGCCGACACGCTGGTCGGTCAGCAGAACGGCTTCGTAGCCGGTAGGCGAAACGCCCTTCATCGGATCGAGCGACATGACGACACTGACGTCGGCGCCAGGCTTGGCGATGCCGTCGCATTCGATCGCCATCTCCTGGCCGCGGCTGACGCGCGTGACATCGCCGCCGCCATTGCTCTGCGCGGCATAGCTTTGCTCGAGGCCGTGCAACGCGACAGGGGCGCAGGCCACCGCAGGCTCGGAGAGCAGCATGCAGACGGCGAATGCGCATCCACTGAGCACCGGGCGCATTTTTGTTTCCCAGCAACGATCACCGATTCCGACTCTACATTGAGATCGAAGTACTCCCAAGACCCCACCGCCGTGCTGCGGCTGCGAAGGCGGTCGAAAACGGCGACAATTGACGCGCTGGCGCTGTGAATTACGCATCACCCCTATGCATCGCGCGAGAGAAACCAGAACCTGGCCGACATGGCCGCCGCGGCGACGAGCAGCCCGAACGCCAGGCCGATCCAGATCCCGAGACCCTTCAGGTGCTCGCCGAATGCGAGCCAGAGTCCCATCGGCGCGCCGGCGATCCAGTAGCTGCCGCCCGCGATCCACATGGGAGCGCGCGCGTCCTTCAGCCCGCGAAGCGCCAGCGCCGCCGAAACCTGCATGCCGTCGACCACCTGGAAGGCAGCCGCGACGTGGAGGAAAACGATCGTCAGCGCGATGGCGTCGGCGTTGGCCCTGAGATCGGCCCCGAAATAGAACTCGGCGATCTGCCGCGGGAAGTTCCAGATCAGGAGCGCGCAGACCACCATGAACGAGGTGGCGATGAAGATGGCCGACCAGCCCGCGCGTCGCACGGCCTCGCGGTCGCCCGCGCCGGCCGCGAGTCCGACGCGCACCGTCGCCGCCATCGCCACGCCCAGCGGTACCATGAAGGTGATCGAAGGAACGTTGAGCGAGATCTGGTGCGCGGCGACCGTTGCCGTCCCGAACGTGCCCATGATCAGCGTGGCCGAGTTGAACAGCATCGCCTCGAAGATCATCGTCATGCCGATGGGCATGCCGAGCCGATAGAGCTCGACCAGCTTCGTCCAATCCGGACGGTGAAAGCGCCGGAACACGCGGAACTGATGCAGCTTCGGCGTCAGCCGGACGACCACCAGCATGGCCACGAAGCTGAAGGCGAGCGAGCAGGCACTCGCCGTGCCGGATCCGGTCAGGCCGAGCCGGGGAAAGCCGAAATGCCCGAAGATCAGCGCATAGTCGCCGAGCGCGTTGAAGCCGATCGACACCAGCATGACGATCAGCGACGCGTTCGGTTTGGACAGCGCCGTCGAGTAGTTGCGCAGGACCTGGAAGCCGAGCGTGAAGGGCAGGCCGAAGCTCAGCGGCCTGACGAAGAGCGCGGCCGCGGTGGCCAACTCCTGCGATTGTCCCAGCGCCACCAGGATCTGCCGCGTAAACGTCATCAGCACGATCAGCGGCAGGGACATGATCAGGACCGACCACAGTCCCATGCGCGTAACGGCGCGCACGCCGGCGCGATTGTTGGGCGAGGCGCCCAGGATGTGCGCGATCATCGGCGACACGGCTGCGCCCGGGCCCGTTCCGACGAGCCAGCCGAAAAAGAACATGGTGTTGCCGAGCGCGGCGCCGGCGAGCGCCGTCTTGCCGATGTGACCCAGCATCAGGACGTCGGTCGTCATGATCGCCATTTGGGCGAGCTGCGTGACGATCAGGGGGCCGGCGAGCTTCATCAGCTCGCCCGCCTCGGAGATCCACGCATCCAGGCCGTGGCCCTGAACGAGCTCCCCGGCGTCGACAAATTCGAGTTCAGCAATATCGGACATGACACGGACTTACTTTTTTAGTCCCAGGCCAGGCACGGAATGGTCAGCAGCAACAAAAAACCCTCCGGAGCCGGGCTCGGGAGGGTTCAATTCCAGCGCGCAGGACAATCCTAGAGCGCGTTCTCCTCTCGAGCGAATGCAGCGGTCTTCCCGCCCGGACGGGCGAAAGGCGCGGCAGTGCATACTTTGCAGATCGAACTGTGCATCAGTCTCGCTCGGTTGTTCCGCCGGCCCCATGCTGGCGAATCCGCGTTGTGGGTACGCCCGCCCGTTCGGCAAGTCAACACATAGACCGATGACAAAGCGCAATCCGGCCATGCGTGACATTGGAGTCACGTTCGGTGCTGCAGAAAGCTTTTGAAGCGGTGCGCCGGGCGTTCCATTTTAGTGCAGACACACCGGGGTGGAGTTGCGTGTCGACGGAACACATCATTCCCGTTCTCATCGATCCGTGCATCGCCGCCGGGCAGGCGTTTCGCGTGCGCGCGATGCGGGCGCCCGCATCTTTTCCGGGCCGAAAGATCAGGATTGCGGCTGGCGCGCGAATACGGTGCATGCGACCTCGAAGGGCATCGCTGGTGGTTCGCCACCCCGCTCACCGCGACGGCATGAGCCCGCGATTTCGTGCGCACTTGCGCCTTCCGCATCGGCAGGCGTTAGACTTCGAAAATCGCCACCGGAGGAACGGCCATGGACTTCACAATCCCGCAACAGATCAAGGACCTGCTCGGCAAGATCGACGCCTTCATCGAGAAGGAAATCGTTCCGCTGCAAAAGCAGGACGACAATGACCGCTTCTTCGACCATCGCCGCGAATGGGCCCGCACCGACTTCGAGCACGGCGGATTGCCGCGCAAGGAATGGGAAGATCTGCTGCGCGAGATGCGCAAACGCGCGGACAAGGCGGGCTTCCTCCGCCTCGCGCTGCCGGAGGAGTTCGGCGGCAAGAATATCGGCAATCTCGCGATGGCGATCATACGCGAACATCTCGCGACCAAGGGTCTGGGACTGCACAACGACCTGCAGAACGAATCCTCGGTGGTCGGCAACTTCCCCCAGGTTCTGATGATGCGCGACTTCGGCAGCGAAGAACAAAAGAAAAAGATCCTGCCGGGCATGCTCGACGGCACGATGCGCATCGCGTTCGGACTGACCGAGCCCAAGCACGGTTCGGACGCGACGTGGATGGAAACCCGCGCGGTGAAGGACGGAAACGGCTGGCGCATCAACGGCGAGAAGATGTGGAACACGGGCGTCCACGTCGCGACGCACGACATGGTGTTCTGCCGCACGTCCGGCAAAGACGGCGAGGCACGCGGCCTCACTTGCCTGATCGTTCCGATGAACGATCCGGGCGTGAAGATCGAAGAATATATGTGGACGTTCAACATGCCGACGGACCACGCGCGCGTCTCGTTCAAGGACGTGTGGGTGCCCGACAGCGCTGTATTCGGTCCGGTCGACAACGGTCTCGTGCTCGCGCGTCACTTCGTGCACGAAAACCGTATCCGCCAGGCGGCGTCGGGCGTCGGCGCGGCGCAATATTGCATCAACGAGAGCATCGACTATGCCAACAGCAGGAAGCCGTTCGGCAAGCCGTTGTCGCGCAATCAGGCGATCCAGTGGCCGCTCGTCGAGCTGCAGACCGACGCCGAGATGACGCGCTGGCTGATCTATCGCACGGCGTGGGAGATGGACCGCATGACCGGACCGGAGATCCAGCTCTATCTCTCCGACAAGGTCTCGATGTGCAACTATCGCGGCAATCGTCTCGTCTGCGACGCCGCCGACTGGGCCATGCAGGTGCACGGCGGCTGGGGCTATTCGCGGCACAAGCAATTCGAGCACATCTATCGCCACCATCGCCGGTACCGCATCACGGAAGGCTCGGAGGAAATCCAGATCCGCAACGTCGCCGGCCACATGTTCGGTTTCATCGGCAAGAACCGTCGCCCGGACTGACGCGGGATCGAACCGGTCCGAGTGTCGAACCCGGTCGCGACGGTGGCCGGGTCGCCGCACCAGCCGGACGCGACATGTGCGAACTCTCGCCCCATTGGGGATAGTACGTAGCCCCGCGGCGTTCATACTGTTTTGCGCGCCGTTCCTCGCTGCCGATCTTGGCGTTTACGTTTGTTGATTGCGCTGGATTAAGGCGGCACTCGCGCCGCCATCCTAGACTTCATGTGGATTAACAAACGGCACGACCATGTCATTCACGCTCCGTGAGAGAACCCGCGATTTCGACTTCGAGGAGTTGATCGACTACTACGCGACCGTCAAGGAACCGCGGCACGCCGAGGCGAAGAGGCTGCTCGAATATTGGCGTGACTGCGTCGACAATAAGGGCGACTTCATCGTCGGCCGGGACATACCAGCGCGACCGATCGCGAACTTGTTGCGAAGCATCGTCGTATACGAAGCGCTGCCCGGCTACCGGGATTTCCGCGTGCGGCTCGCGGGCGACAATGCGCGCCGACGCTTCAAGGGCGACATCAAGGGCGCTCTCTTGTCGGACTTGTTCACGGGCCACGATCTCGACCACCATCTGGGCGCGGCCATCGACACGATCCGCACGCTGCGGCCGATGACCATCGACTCGCGACTGAAGCGCGGCCAGGTGGAGGAGCTGCATTCGGAAATTCTGCTCCTGCCCGTGTCGGCGCCGGACCGGCAATCGACCTGGCTTCTCGTCGGCATGTTCTTTTTCAGTTAGCATCGTTCCGCGCCGGGATATTTGACCCGTCCGGCGGGAACGGAACGTAATGACATTGAATTTCGCCCATCGCGGCGGTGCAGGGCTCTATCCGGAAAACACGCTTGCCGCCTTTCGCGACGCCGTCGCCCGCGGCTGTGACGGGGCCGAACTCGACGTCCAATTGTCGAAGGACGGCGAGGTCGTCGTCTTCCACGACTACAAGCTGAAGCCCGAGATCTGCCGCCTCGGCGGCAAATGGATTCGGAAGCCGACTCCGCGCATCAAGGATCTAACACTGGACGAATTGCGCGCCTTCGACGTCGGCCGGCACGATCCCGCGAGCGACTATGCGAGGGCGCGGCCGCATTCCATGCCGATCGACGGCGCGACGATCCCGACGCTCAAGGAGGTTCTCGAGATCACGTCCGCGGCGAAAAAGCCCTTCATGCTTCAGGTCGAGTTCAAGACGTCGTTCTTCGACCGCGATGTCGGCTCGACGCCGAAGGCGCTGACGGACGCGACGGTCGCGGTGCTGCGAAACGCGAACTATCTCGACCGCACCATCTTCGTGGGCTTCGATTGGGAAGGATTGCTGCGCGCCAAGGAGCTGGAGCCCGAGGTGGCGTGCTGGTTCACGACGATGGAGCTGGATTTTCTGCGCGACCCGCCTTCGCAGAGCGATACGCCGACTAAACAGCGCTTGCGCCACTGGGCCGAAACGGGAACCTCGCCCTGGGCCGCGGGATACGATCCCATCAAGTACGGCGGTTCGATCCAGAAAGCGATCAAGGCGGCCGGCGGCGACGGGTGGTTTCCCTATTTCCCCGACGCCAGGGAGAAGGCCGTTGCCGAGGCAAAGTCGCTCGGTCTCAAAGTCGGCGCCTGGACGGTGAACGACATGTCCGACATGAAGACGCTGATCGCGCGCGGTCTGGATGGGATCTGCACGGACCGGCCGGATCTGCTCGCCAAAGCGCTTAAGCAGTCGGCTCCGTCCACCTGATATTCTACATCGGCCAGGCGCTGGCGGACCGTTGACAAGAACAGAACAAAAAGGGAACAATCGGCGTCCGGCAGGCTGGAGGACGCGGTGAAACCCAAGATCAGTATCGTCACACTCGGCGTACGCGATTTCGCGAAGTCGATGGCTTTTTATCGCGAGGGCCTTGGATTTACTCCGCACAATCACACCGAGGGCGAAGAGCATGTGATGTTCCGGCTCGAGGGGAGTTGGTTGTCGCTGTATCCGCGCCATCTTCTTGCCGACGACGCCAACGTGCCGGATGACGGACGCGGGTTCTGCGGCGTTACGCTCGCGCACAATGTGAAATCGAAAGCGGATGCCGACGCACTTTACGCCAAAGCCGTTTCGGTCGGCGCGCGGCCCGTCAAAACTCCGCAGGACGTATTTTGGGGTGGCTATTCCGGCTATTTCGCCGATCCCGACGGTTTTCTGTGGGAGATCGCGTATAACCCCTTCACCGATCTGACTTGAACGCGCCCGCCGCTTTTTTTGAGAGTTCCGCCGAACAATTATGTTGCCGAAGCGGGGCATGGTTCTTGTAACTTCGCTGTCTTGACGCCGTTACCCATCACCGCGGATCCACACCACATGAGAGGCGATCGCCGATGATTACGAAGGACATCACCTATGCCTGCGGTACCAAGCAATTGACCGGCTATCTCGCCGATGGATCCAATGGACGAAAAGTCCCCGGCGTTCTTGTGTGCCATCAGGGCGGCGGGTTGCGCGACCATGAAAAGGAGCGGGCTCGTATGCTCGCCGAGCTCGGTTATGTCGCATTCGCCCTCGACATGTACGGCCAGGTATCCGACACCCGGGAGCGCGCGATGGAGCTGCTCAACGGCCTCGTCCAGAACCAGAAACTCTGGGACGAGAGAATGCTGGCGGGGTTGGCGCAGTTGAAGGCTCAGCCGGGCGTCGACGCGACACGGCTCGGCGCGATCGGTTTCTGCTTCGGGGGCATGACTGTATTGGAGCTCGTGCGCGCTTCGCGCGAGATGGCGTGCGTCGTCGCGTTCCATCCGGGTCTCACCGGCTTGCCTGAGAGCGATCCGCGCAAGGTCACGGGAAAGGTGATGGTATGCGCCGGCCAGCTCGATCCGCTCATTCCCGATGATGCGCGCATCCGGTTTCTCAAGCTGATGCGCGAGGCGAACGCCGACCTGCAATACATCAACTATGCCCTGGCCGGGCACAGCTTCACGGACAAATCGGTCGATGCCTTCAACATGCCGAATTTCAAATATCACGCGCCCACGGACCGGCGCTCCTGGGCGGCTATGCGCGACCTCTTCGGCGAAACCTTCGGTGTCTCATGACCGCGCAGCCGCATATCTCGTTCGAGCCACACAATGACGGATCCAAGAAGTTCGTCGTCGACGGGCTCGACAACTTCAACGTCGCGACGACCGGCTGTGCCGAATACTTTCCGGTCCAATATTTTCTGCGCGGCGAGGGCGACGAGGTGCTGGGCGGCCTCATCGGCTACATCTGGGGCGGCTGGCTGCACGTCCAGGTCCTGTGGGTCGCGCAGGCGGCGCGCGGCGGCGGCCATGCGCGCGACATGATGCTCGCTGCCGAAAAATACGCGATCGAACGGGGCTGCCGCCACGCGCATCTCGAGACCTTCAGCTTTCAGGCGCGGCCGTTCTACGAAAAACTCGGCTACAGCGTGTTCGGCGAGTTGAAGGACTATCCTCCCGGACACACAGAATTCTTCATGAAGAAGACGCTGACCGGTTGAAGCGGCTCAACCGCGCGACTGGCGCAGCGCCGCCGCGCTCGCCGTGCCAATGGGTCCGTCGATGTCGTAGAGAAAGCACTCGCCGACCGCGACTCCTTCGGTGGCATGATGGTTCGTCGCTTCGAAGCCTATCCATTCGCCGGCCGGCAGGCGGTGCAGGTACACCGTGACGTCGGTGTTGATGTAGCCGAGCCCCGTCTCGCTGCGGTGGGCGAGGGGGCTGGCGAAGTCCGAGGCGACGGCGACGCGCTGGAACGGACTGAGCGGGAAGCCTTCGACCAGGTCGCGGATTTCGCTCATCCACACCCGGCGGGGCTGGGATCTTCCCTGAAACGGCTCGCCGATGTTGCGCATCTTCCACATGCGTTCGCCGAATTGCCCGGCGGGCGGCGGCGGCAGCGCATCCGGTTTCGGAACGTTCCAGTTGGGCGGGCTCCAAGTCGCGCCCGGCGCGTTCTCGGAGCGGACGAGAAACTGGCAGGTGCCGCGCGCAACGCTCTTGCCGGCGCTGATCAGTTCGCAGTCCACGACCTTGATGCGCTTTCCGCCGCGCACCACGCGCGTCACCGCCGTGAGCGGAGAAAAGTCCGGCAGGCGATACATGTCGACGGTCAGACGCGCCGGCATCCACTCCTGGCCGCCATGCAGGCGTTCCAGTTCGAACCCGAGCAGGCCGATGACGACGCGGCCGTGCAGCGAATTCGGATTCCACGGGCCGCGGCAGGCCGGCGCCGGGATGTAGTTCTCTCCATCCCGCTTGAAGAATGCGTCGTTCGTCATGCGCGGCGGTCAGAGCCCTTCGAACAGAGCCGTCGACAGATAACGTTCGGCGAAGGAAGGTATGATCGCGACGATCATCTTTCCCGCCATCTCCGGCCGCGCACCGACTTCCAGGGCGGCGGCGATCGCCGCGCCGGACGAGATGCCCACCGGGATGCCTTCGAGCCGTGCCGCCTTGCGCGCGGTCTCGAACGCGGTTTCGTTCGAGATCGTGACGACTTCGTCGATCACTTTGCGGTCGAGGATCGCAGGAACGAAGCCGGCGCCGATGCCCTGGATCTTGTGCGGGCCGGGCTGGCCGCCCGAGAGGATCGGCGAGTCCTCCGGCTCGAGCGCGATCATCTTCACGCCGGGTTTCTTGGCCTTCAGCACCTGGCCGACGCCCGTGATGGTGCCGCCCGTGCCGACGCCGGAAATAACGACGTCGACGCCGCCCTTGGTGTCGTTCCAGATCTCCTCCGCGGTCGTGCGGCGGTGAATGTCCGGGTTCGCCGGATTCTCGAACTGCTGCGGAATGATCGCGCCCGGCGTCGCGGCGACGATTTCCTGGGCTTTGGCGATCGCACCCTTCATGCCCTTCGCCGCTTCGGTGAGGACGACCTCGGCTCCCATGATCATCAGCATTTTGCGGCGCTCGATCGACATCGATTCCGGCATGACGAGGATGAGTTTGTAGCCCTTCGCGGCGGCGACGAAGGCCAGGGCGATGCCCGTGTTGCCGCTCGTCGGTTCCACCAGCGTCGATTTGCCGGGCGTCAGAATTCCCTGTTTCTCGAGCGCCTCGATCATCGCGACGCCGATCCGGTCCTTCACGCTGGAGATCGGATTGAAGAATTCCAGCTTGAGCAAGATGTCGGCCTTGACGCCGGCCTCCTTGGGCAGGCGCGCCAGGCGCACGAGCGGCGTGTCGCCGATGGTTTCGGTAATGGAGTTGTAGATGCGTCCGCGTCCTGGTTTTCCGGGTTCCATGGTTTTCTCCTATATCGTGAAGTCTGCTGCGTTGCCGCCGCCGCAATCGACGCCTGCGGAGCGCGCGCGCTGGCAAAGGTCCTCAATCGAAATCGCGTCGAGCCGCGCCATCACTTCGTCCTGCAGCGACTGTATGAGCGGCGAGACGATCCGGACGCCGAGTTCCGATCGCGGGTCGATCGTCTCGCTTTCCTCGTCTTCCAGACTCTCCGCGACACGTACCACATCGCCGACCGAAATGCGCCGCCGTTCCTTGGCGAGACGGTAGCCGCCGCGCGGTCCGCGCACGCCCTTAAGCACGCCGGCGCGCACGAGCTGCTGCATGACCTGCTCCAGGTAGCGCTGCGGCACGCCCTGCCGCGCCGTGATTTCCTTGGCTTGCACGGGCTCCGGACGCGCGTTGAAAGCGATGTCGATGACCGCTTCCAGTGCCAACAGCGTCTTTCGGGAGAGTTTGAGCATCGGTCAGACTTGCTTCGAGGAGTGGAGACCGGTGGAGCCGTGTCCGCCGGCGCCGCGCACGGTTTCGGAAAGCGAGGCGCGTTCGACCCATTCGGCGCGTTCGTGTCGCGCGACGACCATCTGGGCGATCCGCATGCCGCGTGTGACGCGAAAGTCGTCGTCGCCGAGATTGATGAGAATGATCTTCACTTCGCCGCGATAATCCGAATCGATGGTGCCGGGCGTGTTCAGCACCGTCACGCCGGCGTTCGCGGCAAGACCGGATCGCGGCCGAATTTGCGCTTCGAAGCCCGGCGGCAGTTCGATCGATATCCCGGTCGGGACGATCGCGCGCTTCCCTGCCGGAATGACCGTGTCGCCGTCGATGGCCGCGAGCAGGTCCATGCCGGCCGAACCGACGGTCGCATAGGCGGGCAGGGGCAGGTCATGTCCGTTCGGCAGGCGCAGCAACGAGATCTTCATGCCGCATGGCCCTTCAGTGCATCTGCAATGCGCTCGGCGAGACGCGCGCCGACCGCGGTCTTCGCCATTTCAGGCCAGCTTTCCGTGCCCTGCGCGGTGATCAGATGAACCGTGTTCTTGTCGCCGCCCATGATGCCGGTCTGCGGGCTCACATCGTTCGCGACGATCCAGTCGCATCCCTTGCGCAAGCGCTTCGCCAGCGCATGCGCGACGACGTTATCGGTTTCCGCGGCAAATCCGATCAGCAGATGCGGCCGGCGCCGGTGTGTCGCGAGGGTTGCCAGAATGTCCGGATTTTCGACGAGACGGATCGTCGGCGTCGCGGCATCTTTCTCCTTCTTGATCTTGCTGTTCGCCGCGACATCCGGGCGCCAATCCGCCACGGCCGCGGTGCAGACCGCGACGTCGACGGGCAGCGCGGCCTCGCACGCTGCCATCATCTCGCGTGCCGTCGTGACCTTCAGCAGACGCACTCCCGATGGCGCCGCAATCTCGACCGGCCCCGAGACCAATGTCGTGGCGGCTCCGGCGCGCGCCAGCGCGTCCGCGATGGCGTAACCCTGCTTGCCCGAGGAGCGGTTGGCGATGAATCGAACGGGATCGAGCGGCTCCTGCGTCGGTCCGGCCGTGACCAGCGCGCGAACACCGCTGAGCGTTGCATGGCCCTCGGCGAAGAAGCCCTCGACGGCCGAAACGATTTCGCCGGGCTCCGCCATTCGGCCCGGGCCGAACTCGCCGCAGGCCATGTCGCCTTCATTGGGTCCGACGAAGAGAACGCCGTCGCCCTTGAGGGTCTTCAGATTTCGCTGCGTCGCCGCATGGTTCCACATCCGCACGTTCATCGCCGGCGCCATCAGGACCGGCTTGTCGGTCGCGAGCAGGGCGGTAGAGGCGAGATCGTTGGCATGGCCGGCGGCGAGCTTGGCCATCAGATCTGCCGTCGCCGGCGCGACCACGACAAGATCGGCCGAACGCGACAGTTCGATATGTCCCATCTCGGACTCGTCGGTCAGGCTGAAGAGATGCTGGAACACCTTCTCGCCGGACAGGGAGGCGACGGACAGCGGCGTCACGAATTCCGTGCCGGCCTTGGTGAGGATCGCGCGCACCATGACGCCGCGGTCCTTCAGCCGCCGAATGAGCTCAAGGGACTTGTACGCGGCGATGCCGCCGCCGATGATGAGCAACACGCTTTTACCGCGCATGCGGAAGCACCCTCGCCAAACCAAGAAAATTATACCGGACTTTGCGGGGAAATATAATGAATAACGAAGTCGCAGTGTAGTTCGATGGGGGTTCGATAAGTACATGAATGTCCAGGTAAAAACGACCGAACTACCGCCGTTCCGGCCATTGCCGCAGAAACCGCCGTCGCTCGACGTGCGGAAACTGGCCGACGGCACCGTCTATATCTCCTCCACATACGAACTTGGACCCATGCACCGGTCCATCGCCCATCTCTTCCGGGACCGCGCCGCCAGGCATCCCGAACGCAACTTCATCGGCGAGCGCGTGCCGCTCGAGGGCGGGAAAACCGGTGACTGGCGTTTCATCAGCTACGGCGAAGCGTACGCCCGCGCCAATGCCATCGCCCAGGCACTGCTGTCGCGCGGCATGAACGGCGACACGCCGCTCATGATCTTGTCGGGCAATTCCATCCTTCATGCGACGATGATGTTGGGCGCGATGCTGGCCGGAATTCCCGTGGCGCCGGTTTCCGTCGCCTACTCGCTCATGTCGGGAGACCATTCCAAGTTGAAGCATGTGTTCGGCATCGCCGAGCCGAAGATGATCTTCGCGGAGCAGGGGCCGATGTACGCCCGCGCGCTGGCCGCTCTGCCGCTCGACGGCGTCGAGGTCGTCACGGCGTCGCCAATTCCGGATCGTCCGACGACGGTCTACAGCGACCTGATCCGCACCAATGCCGGACCCGACGTCGCCAGATCGCTCGACAAGATCGATCACGCGACGACGGCGAAATATCTGTTCACGTCCGGTTCGACGGGCATGCCCAAGGGCGTCGTCCAGACTCACGGCATGATGTGCGCGGTGATCGCGGCGCAGGAGGCGCTCAGGACCGAAACGCCGGACGCGAACGAAATCCCGCAGAGTCTCGAATGGATGCCGTGGAATCACATCTCCGCCGGCAATATCGGTTTCAACGGCGCCATGAACGCCGGCGGAACGATCTATCTCGATGCCGGTAAGCCGCTGCCCGGGATGTTCGACGAAACCATTCGCAATCTTCGCGATATCACGCCTCTCGGAATCGGGACGGCGCCGATCGCATTCGGCTGGCTTTGCGAAGCGATGGAACGCGACGCGGGTCTGCGCGACCATGTATTCGCCAAGCTCCGCATGGCGGGATATGGCGGAGCGACGCTCAGTCAGGACATCTACGAGCGGTTCCAGGCGCTCGCCATTGCGGCGGTCGGCGCGCGGATTCCGATGACGACGATGTACGGCGCGACGGAAACGCAAGGCGTCACGGTCGTGCACTGGATCACCGAGCGCGTCGGACTGATCGGTCTTCCCTTGCCGGGGATCACGCTCAAGCTCGTGCCGAACGGCTCCAAGCTGGAGGTACGCGTCAAAGGGCCGACCGTCACGCCCGGCTATCACAAGCGTCCCGATCTCACGAAGGCGGCCTTCGACGACGAAGGGTTCTACTCGCTCGGCGACGCCGCGAAGTTCATCGACGAGAATGATCCGTCGCAGGGCCTGGTGTTCGACGGGCGCGTGACGGAGGACTTCAAGCTCGACAGCGGGACATGGGTGTCGGCCGGTACGCTGCGCGCCCATGCGGTTGCCGCCGCTTCGCCGCTGCTGTTCGATTGCGTCGTGTGCGGCCAGGACAAGCCTTTCGTCGGTCTCCTCGCCTGGCCCTCCGTCGCCGCGGCCGCGCAATTATGCGGCACGCACGACCTCAACGAAATCGTAGCGCATCCGGAAATTCGCGCGTTCGTCCAAGAGCGGTTCGCCGCCTACAACAAGGATCAAGGCGGCTCCTCGACCCGCGTCAAGCGCATCATCCTCATGGCCGAGCCGCCGTCCGTGGACGGTCACGAGATCACGGACAAGGGCTACGTTAATCAGCGGGCGACGATGGATCGCCGCAAGGCGCTGGTCGACAAATTGTTCGCCGCCGCGCCCGACCCGGAGGTGATCGAGATACCATGACCGGAAAGCTCGTGGGCATAGCCAAAGCGGCGCAACTGCGCATGCCGCTCGAGGAAATGAGATCGGCGCACGTCAGCGTCGACGCCGGCATCGAGGGCGACATGCGCGGCCGCAAACGGGATCGCCAGATCACCGTGCTTTTCCGCGAGAGCTGGGACGATGCCTGCCGCGATCTCGGCGTGTCGCTTCCCTGGACGACGCGCCGCGCCAACCTTCTGGTCGAGGGCGTCGCACCGCCTCAGTCCGCGGGCGGAAAAATACGTATCGGCAACGTCGTGCTGGACATCCGCCTCGAGACCGATCCCTGCCAGTTGATGGAGCGGGCCCATGCCGGTCTCAAAGCGGCGCTGACGCCGGCCTGGCGCGGCGGCGTGTGCTGCAATGTGCTGAGCGGGGGCGAAATCCGGGTAGGGGATTCCGTATTCCTTACGTGAAATTGCGCTCTTAACGGTCGTTAACCGGGCGATTACCAGGATGTGGTGCACTGATCACGTCTTGGGGCAGCCAATGCAGTTGAGCGCAGACGACCTGTACCGCATCGCCGCCGACCTTGCCGAAGAGCACGGTCCGATGGCCATGGACTATGCGCGCCGGGCTGTCGTCTCGTTCGAAGCCGAGGGCGCATTCGATCGCGCCCGTTTCTGGCTGACCGTCTGCGTCTTTCTCGACGACATCGTCGTCCGCGGCCTCGATCCTTCCCTTCAGGTCACCATTCACTGAGCTTGCACTCGCGCGGCGGTTCCGGCCAAACTCACGGCCCACCATGCGAGATACTCCATGCCGCTCGATCCGATCGTAAAAGGTTTTCTTGACCAGATGGCCGCTGCGGGCGGTCCCAAAATGTCCGAAGTGGGCCCGGCAGTCGCGCGCGAAACTTTCGTCGCGATGATGCAGCTCGTCGGACCGAAGGATGTTCCTGTCGGAAAGACGGAGAACCTGACGGTTCCGGGGCCCGGCGGTCCGGTGCCGATCCGCGTCTACACGCCTGTCGCCGCCGGACGCGATCCGATGCCGGCGCTCATCTACTACCATGGCGGCGGCTGGGTGATCGGCAACATCGACACGCATGACGGCCTTTGCCGCATGATGGCGAACGAGGGCGGCTTCCGCGTCATTTCCGTCGACTACCGGCTCGGGCCCGAACACAAATATCCCGCGGCGATCGACGACAGTTTCGCCGCTCTCAGCTGGGTCAGCGCCAATGCCGCCAGCATCGGCGTCGACGCCAATCGCATCGCGGTCGGCGGCGATTCCGCCGGCGGCGCGCTCGCCGCCGAAGTCGCGCAGCTGGCCAAGGCGAAGGGTGGCATCGATGTCGCCTGTCAGATGCTGCTGTTTCCCGTCACGCACATCGGCGCGAAGACGAAATCGCTCAGCGACTTCCAGGCCGGCTACTTCCTGGAAAAGGAGACGCTGGACTGGTTCTACGACTGCTACCTGCCTGCAAACGCCGACAAGAACGACCCGAAGATTTCACCGCTGCTCGCCAAGGACGTTTCGGGATTGCCGCCGGCATATGTCATGCTTGGCGGGTTCGATCCGCTGCACGATGAGGGGCTGCAGTACGCCGACAAGCTTCGCGCCGCCGGTGTGAAGGTCACGCTCGCCGACTATGAGAGCCTCGTCCACTGCTTCATCTACATGCAGTCGTTCCTGCCGCAGGCGCACGAAGCCCTGACCGCCGCTTCCAGAGCGGTCGCCGAGATGCTCAAAGCTCGCTGAGGGACAGACGATGGCGCTCGACTCCCATGTGAAAGCTCTGCTCGACCAGATGGCAGCGCTCAAGTTGCCCAAGAGCTGGGAGATCGGGCCTCAAGCTGCGCGTGCGGCGATGAAGATGAGCATTTTCCGCAAGGGCAACACGCCGATCGGAAAAGTCGAAGATCGGGTCATTCCGGGTCCGGGCGGAGATCTGGCTGTTCGTGTCTACACGCCGCTCGTAACCAGCAGCAATGTCCTGCCCGGGCTCGTATTTTTCCACGGCGGCGGCTTCGTTCTGGGCGACCTCGAAACGCATGACGATCTTTGCCGTGTGCTGAGCAATGAAAGCGGATTCCGCGTCGTCTCGGTTGACTACCGGCTGGCCCCGGAGCATCCGTTTCCGGCTGCCGTCGATGATTGCTTCGCCGCGACCAAGTGGGTCGCCGCAAACGCCGCGCTGCTTGGAATCGATCCCGGGCGGCTCGCGGTCGGCGGCGATTCAGCCGGCGGAAATCTCGCTGCCGTCGTCTCGCAGTTGGCGCGCGCCGCCGGTCCCCGGATTGCGTTCCAACTTCTGATCTATCCTGTTGCGCAGCTCGGGGCGCCCGACACGCCGTCGATGCGGGAAAACGCCAAGGGCTATTTTCTCGAGAAAGACGGCATGGACTGGTTCACGCGACTCTACGCGCCGGACAAGGATTCCCGGCACGATCCGCGCATTTCGCCGTTGCAGGCAAAGGATCTGAGCGGTCTGCCGCCCGCCTATGTGATCACGGCCGGATTCGATCCGTTGCGCGACGAGGGCAGGGACTATGCCGACGCCCTCGACAAGGCCGGCGTCGCGGTCACCTATGTCAATTATCCCGGAATGGTGCACGGCTTCTTCAGCATGCGCAGTCTCATACCGAAGGCGCGCGAGGCCGTGGCCGCGGCCGCCGCCGCTCTTCGCGAGGGCGTCACTCCGGAATCAGCTTTCCAGGGTTGAGTATTCCCTTCGGATCCAGCGCCATCTTCACCGCGCGCAGCACGTCGACGCCGAGCGAGCCTTTCTCCGCGAGCATCCAGGGCAGGTGATCTTCACCGATGCCGTGGTGATGACTGATCGTGCCTCCGTTCGCGACGATGGCATCCGACGCGGCCTTCTTGATCGTCCGCCATTGGGGCAGCTCGCTCTCGAGGGCGCGCGGAAAGATGTAGGTGAAATAGAGGCTCGCGCCGTCCGGATAGGAGTGGCTGATGTGGCAGCTGACGATGCCGTGCGCTCCGGCGCGCGGCGCCGTTTCGCGGATCGCGCCGTCCAACGCGTCGCGCACGCCGACATACAGCCTCTGCAGGTTGGACCAGCTCGTCGCCGTTTCCAGCGTGTCGACACCCACGCCTCGATCCATCATCGGGTCGCGCAGGTAGGGCCCGTGGAAGCGTCCCTCCTTCCAGCGTTTTCCCTGGCCCTCGCCCAGCGCCAGCGCGCCGTGCTTCTTGGCGAGAACGTCGAACTGAAGGCGCTCGTCGACGACAGCGGTCGTGGCGCCTTCGAACCCGGCAATCATCGCACAAGCCTTCTCGTCGAACCCGCGGTTGGCGAGATAGAATTGGGCGAAGCGGTCGCGCAGCGCCGGCCTTTTGCCGAGCGAGCCGAACGCCCGATAGAATCTGGTTTCGGCCGGGTCGGACAAGCGCAGCATGGTGACTGCGATCTCGTCGCGTGCCGCGTCGCGGATCGCGGCGATGCCGCTGGCAAAGTCCTTGAACAGATAGCCGTAGTAATTGCTCGCGGTCGGTTGAGGGTGCAGCCTGACGGTCGCCTCGGAGATGATGCCGAAGACGCCTTCCGATCCGAGGATCAAGTCGTTGAGACGCGGGCCTGTCGCCGACGCGGGAAATCCGCCGGTGCGCAGGATGCCGCGCGGCGTTACGACTTTGGTGCCGACGAGCCAATCCTCGGCGCGGCCGTAACGGTTGGAGCCCTGTCCGGCGCCGCGATGCGCGATCCACCCGCCGATCGTCGAGAACTCGAATGATTGCGGGTGATGGCCGAGCGTGAAGCCGCGCGCCTGCAGCGCCTTTTCGAGCGCGGGACCGTAAATGCCGGCTTCAACGGTCGCCGTCATGGACTGCGCGTCGATGTCGATCACGCGATCCATCAGCGCCATGTCGATGCTGACGACGGACTTGAGCGCGCCTTTCGCGCCGGTGACGCCGCCGACGACGCTCGTGCCGCCGCCATAGGGAACGACGGCGATCCGCCCGTCGCTTGCCGCGGACAGCGACGCCGCCACTTCTTCGGCGCTGCGCGGATAGAGAACCGCGTCGGGCGCGGCCGAGAGGTCGCCGGAGCGCAGATAGAGCAGGTCGTGATAGCTGCGCCCGCGCGCATGGAACGCGCGCTCGAACTGGCTGTCGCGCACGCGATCCGCTCCGAGAATCTCGATGAAGCGCGCGCGATCCTCGACGGTCAGGCGCGACGGCGCTAGCGTGACGCTTTCGAGCGAACGCGCGGGCGTGGCCAGCAGCGCGGGCATGCCGAGCTCCCCGGCGAGCCAGTTCCAAACCTCTTCCTGCTCCGCGAGCCGGTCCGTGTGGGCGGCCCAACCCCAACCATTCCAGCGGATATTGGCGTGATCTGCGCTCATGCCCGTCGGCCCCCGTTCGCTAGCATCGCAGATTGATCGCGCGCGGCAATATCTCGAACGTGGCCGGCAGGCGGCCGGCTGCCTCGCCGTCCGTCTCGATCAGGACCGGTCTGCCGCGCGTCTCGGCGACGGGGGCGACGACCACATGGCGTCCGTGAAGCACGCGGACGTGCGGCTTGCGGATGTGATCGCCGGTATAGATGAGCTTCATGTCGGCGAGGGACTGGCCCTTGGGCGCCCCGCCCATGATCACGACGTCGAACAAGCCGTCGTCGACGAGAGCGTTTGGCGCGACTTTCATGCCGCCGCCGAAATATTGCCCGTTCGCGACCGCGACCGTGGAAATCGACGCGATCTCGTCTTCGACGCCGTCGACCATGACCCGCACGGCGCGGTTGCGGTAACGCAGCATCGCCACGGCGCTGTGGAATCCGAAGGCGAACGAGCCGCCGAACAGCTTGGCGATGCGCGCGCGGTTGACCGCATCGACGATCACGCCGGAAAGGCCGAACGAGGCGATGTTGATGAAGTAGCGGGAGGTGGGCTCGCCCGAATTCGTCAGGCAGATCACCCGTCCCGCATCGATCCGGCGAACCGTCGCGCGCTTCAGCCGCTCGATTGCAGCCTGCGTTCCCGCTTCGACGCCGAACGACTTGCGGAAATCGCCGCCGGTGCCGCTCGTCACGAAGGCGAACACGGTATCGGGCGGCGCCATGCCGGTGCCGTCGAACATGCCGTTGACGGCCTCGTTGATCGTGCCGTCGCCGCCGACCGCGACGATCTCCTGGTAGCCCTCACGCAGGGCGTAACGCACCAAGGCGGTGGCCTCTCCCTGTTTGCGGGTAAATCCGATCGACATGGCAGGATAGACCGCGCCCAGTGCGCGCTCGATCGATTTCCACTCGCGGCCCGTCCGGCCGTTTCCAGAGCGCGGGTTGACGACGACAAAGGCGCTCATGACGGCTCGACCGTGCGAAATGCGGGCGCCAGCGTCTCGATCTCGCGCGTGCGGCGTTCCTCGTTCCAGCCGAGTTCGGACGCCATGATCCGGGACGACGAGTCCAGTGCTTCGCGGGACGGCTGGCCGATCTGCCCCATGCATGTGCGCCGCATGACGACATCGGAGAGCCGCATCGCCATTTCCTCGCGAACCGCGAAGACGATCTGCGCGGCGATGTCGCCCGCACTTCCGACGGCGGCACGCAACTCGGGGCGGTTGTCCGTCTGGGCGAGCATGTCGGGCAGGCGAGTGCCGTACAGGTGCGCAAGATGGTCGATCGACGGAAGTTCTGGGTGCACCTGGCGCTGTTCCGCGATGAACTCGCCGATGCGCCCGATGTCGCCTCCCGCGGTGGGCTCTTCATCCGTGTCGCATTCCGCGGCGGACAAGTTCAATTTTTCCACGATCGCGTCGACGACTTTCTGCGCAAGATCGCGCGACGTCGTCCACTTTCCGCCGATCGCCGAGAACAATCCGTCCAAACCGTCGCTCTCGCCGTGATCCACGAGTTCCGACTTGCGGCTGGCGCCATAGGTGTCGCCGGAGCCGTCGTCGACGAGCGGCCGCAAACCCGCGTAAAAGTGCTCGACTTTATCGCGTGCGAGACACGCGCCCGGCAGATGCGCGTTGACGAAGGCGAAGAAGCTCGCAATGTCTCCTTCGCTCACGCTGAGGCTGTCCGGGTCGCCTCGGAAAGGCGTGTCCGTGGTGCCGAGCAGTGTGTGACCGTGCCAGGGCAGGACGAAAAAATGTCCGCCCGCCGCGGCGACGGTCAGAGCTGCTTTCCGCGTCATCGCCGGCACGAGCACGTGAATGCCTTTTGAGCGCATCAATTTATGCGTCGACGGCTTGCCGAGCGCCTGCTCCAGAAAAATGTCGGCCCAAGGGCCTGCCGCGATCAGCGTGAGTGTGGCCCGCACGTCGAACGACGCACCGGTCTCCAGATCGCGCACGCTACAACCTTCGATGCGGCCGTTCCGGTTCAGCAGTTTTCCGCCTTCGACATAGTTGGCGATCGCCGCGCCCGCGGCATCCGTGTCGAGCAGGCATTCCAGCGCGAGCCGCTCCGGGGCGTACATCTGGGCATCGTAATATTGCAGGGCACCTTCGAAACCCGGCCCCTCCAAAACCGGTTCCATGGCGAGCGCCTTGTCCTTGTTCAACCATCTGTGGTTGGGAAGGCGTTGCGCCGGATCGTCAAGCCAACCTTTGTCGAACGACAAAATGTCGTAGAGCGTCAATCCCGCCCTGAGCGTCGCGGTCGCTTTCCAGCCGCCGCCGTAGCTCGGCACGAGGAACGGCAGCGGGTGCACGAGGTGCGGCGCGATGCGCTGCCAGATCCTTCTTTCCTTCAGCGATTCCCGGACGAGGCCCAGTTCGAGATTTCTCAGATAGCGCAGCCCGCCATGAACCAGCTTGGAATTGTGCGCGCTCGTCGCGCCGGCGAAATCGTTGCGTTCGACGAGCGCGACTTTCAGGCCGCGAAGACTGGCGTCGCGAGCGACGCATGCGCCGGTCACACCGCCGCCGACGATCAGCAGGTCGAAGGTCTCGTTGGCGAGTCTGTCGAGGGCGCGGCGCATGGAACCCGGTGGAAAATGGGCTCGTAAGCTCGGTTTCGCTTGTCATCTTGTCAAGGAAGGCGCAGCCGCTAAGCTCTCGCAAAACGCAGGGGAGATGGTAAATGCCGAAAATTCGCGCCAACGGGATCGAGCTTGAATATGACGAGGCCGGTCCCGCAGACGGCGTCCCGTTCCTGATGATCAACGGATTCGGCAGCCAGATGACCTCCTGGTCGGACGAGTTTCGCCAGAGCCTCGTCGCCTCCGGCCTCCGCTTCATCCGCTTCGACAATCGCGATGTCGGTTTGTCGCAAAAGTGGCACGGCATCGTCCCGGATGTGCGTGCGGTCGCGGCGGCCATGCGCGAAGGCCGCCGGCCCGAGGTTCCTTATACCTTGAACGACATGGCCGCCGACGCTGCCGGGCTGCTTGATGCCCTGGGCATCGGGAGCGCGCACATCGCCGGCGCTTCGATGGGCGGGATGATTGCGCAGCTCGTCGCGCTCAATCACCCGCAGAAAACGCGTTCGCTGATCTCGATCTTCTCGACGACAAGCGATCCCTCATTGCCGCCCTCCAGCCCGGAGGCGCAAGTGGCGCTTACCGCTCAGCCGCCCGCGACCGACCGCGCATCGGTCGTCGCGCACGGCATCAAGGGCCGGCGCACCTATGCGACGACGCGGTTTGCGTTCGATGAAAAACGGATCGGAGAGCTGATCGGCGCGGCCTACGACCGGAGCTACTATCCGGAAGGCACGGCTCGCCAATATGCGGCGATCGTGGCGAGTCCGCCCCGGACCGAGCGCCTCAAATCATTGAAGCTGCCGACACTCGTGCTCCACGGCTCGGTCGACACGCTGCTGCGTCCCGAGTGCGGGCGTCACACCGCTCAGTGCATTACGGGTTCGGAGTATCACGAGATAGACGGCTGGGGCCACGACATGCCGCCCCAGATGGTGCCGCTGGTGAGCGGTCTCATTCTGACGTTCGTGGCAAAGATCGAGTCGGCGCGGAAGGGCGCGGCGATCGCCGCGCGCTGAGCGGTTACTTGATCTTGGTTTCCTTGAAGAGGACGTGCTTGCGCAGCACCGGATCGTATTTCTTGACCGTCATCTTCTCGGTCATGGTGCGCGTGTTCTTCTTGGCGACGTAGTAGAAACCCGTCCCGCCCTCGCTCTGGAGCTTAATCTTGGCCGTCGTCGGCTTCGCCATGGGCGGAACTCCTGCATACCTTCGTGAAGGGCCGGGAATTTAGCCGCAACCGCCTCTTTGTCAAGTTGCGGCCCGCCCCGAGCTCTTCCCTCTAAGCATAAGAAATATCACATAAAAAGCGCTGATGGCCGCGAGAACGACCATCAATCCGTTCGGGTTCCAGAGGTCCAGCGCCACGCCCTCGACCATCGGGCCGCCCAGAAGCCCGATCGCGTAGAGCATCACATAGGTTGCGTTGGCGCTCGCCAGCTCCCGCCCCTTGAAGCGTTCGCCGAGGATCGTCAGGCCGATCGTGTACACGCCCATGATGATGCCGCCCCAGAAAAAGAGGAGGGCGTAGACCAGGATGGGCGTGGCGACAGCGAAAGGTGTCAGCACGGCGCCCGCGATTCCTGTCGAGGCGCAGATGATAAGTAACGATCTGCGGTTCATCCGGTCGGCGAGAATGCCCAGCGGATATTGGAACGCGAAACTCCCGATCGACATCGCCGTGATGGCGAGCGCCGCATGGGTTTCCGAATAGCCGGAGCGCACGGCATAGACCGGAAACAGTCCGCCCATGCCGGCGTCTATGGCGCCGAAAACGAAGGCCGCGGATAGAATGGCGGGCGCCGTTCGCAAAACCGTCAGCGTAGAGGGTCCGGGCGCTTCGTCCAGTTGGGGCGCCGCCTTGCGCGCCATCAGGACCGGAACGAGCGCGAGCAAAAGCATCGCCGAGCCGATCGCAAAGGGTGCCACGCCGCGCGTTCCGAGCACGGAGAGGATGGCCGGTCCGACGCCGAAGCCGCCGGATATGCAGGCGCCGTAGAGCGAAATGTAGCGGCCGCGATTCGCATCGGTGGCGAGCTGGTTGATCCAGAACTCGGAGGCGACGAACAATCCGTTCAGGCCGACGCTCAAGCCGAAGCGAACCGGAAACCAGCTCCACAAGGTCTGCACCTGAAAAAGCGACAAGAGCGAGACGGCGGACAGGATCAGCGCGCCGCTCATGAAGGTCGCGGTACCGAAGGTGCGCATGAGGCGCGGAACCTGGGGCGTGACGAGAAAGGCGGCAAGTCCGGCGGTAGCCAGGTTCAGGCCGTTGACCGATCCGGGAAAACCGCGGCGCTCGAGGATGAGGGAGAGCAGGGGAAGCGTCAGCCCCATGCCGATGGCGAACGCGGCGCAGGCCGAGAGAATGGCGATCAGGCTCGCCCGCCGCTCGGCCGACGCGGCGTCCATCAGATGTGTACGAGGCCGGCTTTGCCGCGGGAGAAGCGATAGAAGGGCACGGGCCGCGACGGATCCGCGCCTTCGCTCATCCGCGCTTCGACTTCGTCGAGCACGGTGCGCGTGATGCTCGGCAGATCTAGCGCGCGCGCCTCGGCAAGCGTCAGCCAGGACGGCGTCAGCAGCTCTTCGTTCTCGGCTTCCTCGAGTTCATGGACGATGAGGCTCGCATCCGCCATGAAGAAGCGCGCATCGAAACGGCGGGTCCGGTTGGGCGGCGTGACCGCGCGCGCGATCATCTCCAGCGTGTCGAGCCGCGGCATGACCTTGTGCGCGAAGTACTTCTTCCAGGCCGGCGCGCGGGTCCGCGGAACCTTCGCGCTGCGTTCGCCAAGGAGGATGCCGGTTTCCTCGAAGGTTTCGCGTATGGCGGCCAGCGCCAATCCACGCGCGCGCGCGGGCGTGCTGCCGTGTCCGGCGCGCGCGGCGACGTGCGGTTTGAGCTCGCTCGCCACCGGAATGCGCATGTCGCCGGGATCGAGCCGGCCGCCGGGAAAGACATACTTGTTGGCCATGAAGGCCATATTGCCGTGCCGCTGCCCCATCAGGATTCGCGGCTCGCCGCCTTCGCGTTTCACGAGCACGAGCGTCGCCGCATCCTTGGGGCGCAGCACCCCGCCTACGATCTGTTCATTGTCGGAATCGAATGTCGCCATGCAAAAGCTTAGCGTCTTCGCGGCCGCGATTGCGAGCGCTGCCGAAAACCGGGTTTTCCGCCCGGCTTACGCGGAGCAGTTGACGCTTCGGCAAGATCGAAACGAAGCCCGCCGGTGAGGGGCGCCGCTTCGACCAGGCGAACCGACACCGTGTCGCCGAGCTTGTACGCCGTGCCCGTGCGGTCGCCGATCATGGCGTGCTTGCGCTCATCGTGGCGGAAGAATTCGGTTCCGAGAGCGCGCGCCGGCAGCAGTCCCTCGGCGCCGGTCTCGCGCAGCCGCACGAAGAGTCCGAAACGCGTCACGCCCGTGATCCGCGCCTCGAAGGTCGCGCCGACCCGGTCTTCCATGAAGGCGGCGACGTAGCGGTCGGTCGAGTCGCGCTCCGCGGCCATCGCGCGCCGTTCGGTCATCGAGATGTGTTCCGCCATTTCGCCCAGACGCGCCGCATCGCGATCGGACAGCCCCTCCTCGCCGAAACCGTGCGCGCCGATCAGCGCGCGATGGACGATCAGGTCGGCATAGCGGCGGATAGGCGAGGTGAAGTGCGCATAGCGGTGCAGGTTGAGGCCGAAATGGCCGAGATTCTCATGGGCATAGACAGCCTGGGCCTGGGTGCGCAGAACGACGTCGTTCATGACGTTCTCGTGCGGGCCGCCCTTGGCCTGCGACAGGATCCGGTTGAACACGCCCGGCTTCAGAACCTGGCCCTTGGCGAAATTGATGCCGATGGTCCGCAGATAGTCGGAGAAGCCGAACAGCTTTTCCTTCGAGGGTTGTTCGTGGATGCGGTAGACGAGCGGTGACTTCTTCTGTTCGAGCACCTCCGCCGCCGCGACGTTGGCGAGCACCATGAACTCTTCGATGAGCTTCATGGATTCCAGACGCTCGCGATAGGCGATGGACTTCACCTTGCCGTCCTCGCCGAGCACGATGCGGCGCTCCGGCAGATCCAGGTCGAGCGGATCGCGCGCCTTGCGCTCTATCGTGAGCGTCCGGTAGCAGGCCCAGAGTCCGGCCAGGGTCGACTTGGCAACGTCCGACATGGCGGCGTCCGGATGTCCGTCGAATGCGGTCTGGGCGCGCGAATAGGTGAGACGCGCGACGGAGCGCATCGTGCCGCGGACGAATTCCTGGCGCCGCTTCTTCCCGTTGCGATCGAACACCATGCGCACCGCCAGGCAGGCGCGGTCGACGCCTTCCTTCAAGGAGCAAAGATCTGCGGAGAGATGTTCGGGGAGCATCGGCACGACGCGATCCGGAAAATATGCCGAGTTGCCGCGCTTGTAGGCCTCGCGATCGAGTGCCGAACCGGGCGTGACGTAGTGGGCAACGTCCGCGATCGCGACCAGCGCGACGTGGCCGCCGGGGTTTCTGGGATGGTCGTCGGGACCGGCCCATACGGCGTCGTCGTGATCGCGCGCATCGTCGGGATCGATGGTGACGAGCGGCACGTTCCGCAGATCCTTCCCTTTGCGCGGATCGGGAGGCGTCGCGGCTTGCGCCTGGGCGATCACTTCTCGCGGGAACTCAGTGGGGATGCCGTGCGCATGAATGGCGATCAGGCTGATCGTCCGGGGTGTATTCATGCTGCCGAGCTTTTCGACGACCCGGGCGCGCGGAAAACCTGCGGCGCGCCCCGAGATGGGCTCGGCGAGCACCAGTTCGTTATGGGCCGCACCGCCGCGATCCCGATTGTCGACCGAGAATTCCGTCCGGCTCTTGCGGTCGATCGGCGCCAGCCGCAGCCCGCTCGCACTTTCGTGCAGTACCCCAAGAACCTTATGAGCGCTCGCGCCCAGATGCTTGATGACGCGCGCTTCGTAACCGTCTTGCGCTTTCGTCAGTCGCGCGAGTACGCGCTCGCCGCGTGCCAACACGCCCGGGTCGGCGGATCCGGGGACGAGCGTGATCGGCGGCGGCTCGTCGTTCGACTCCCACTTCTGCGGCCGCGCCTGCAGCTCGCCGTCGGTGTCCTGGCCGGTGATCTCCAGCACGGCGACTTCGGGAATCTCGTTCGGCCTGGCGTAACCCTGGCGGCGATTGCCGGCGATTTCGCCGTCCGCGGCAAGTTCCTTCAGGATCCGCTTGAGAGCGATGCGGTCGGATCCTTTTACGCCGAGCAGGCGCGAGAGATCCCGCTTGGTCGCATTGGGAGACTCGGCCAGCAGCGCCAGGACGCGCGCCTTGTCCAGCGGCGGAGCGTGCCCCGCCTGCTTGCGGCGCGCCAACGCCTACTCGCCGGCCACCGGCTCCGGCTTCTTTTTGGTCGCCTTTGCCGGTTTCTTTTTTGCTGGCGCTTTTTCCGACTTCGCCTTTTCGGCCTTCGCTTCCTTCTTGGGCCTGGCAGGCGCCTTCTTCTTCTTGGTCCCGCCCTTTGCCGCGCGTTCGGCCAACAGCCGGATCGCCTCTTCGAGCGTTATCGAAGTGGGGTCCTCGCTGTTCGGAACGGTCGCATTGGTCGTGCCGTCCGTGACGTAGGGACCGAAGCGGCCCTTCATCAGCCTGATTGGCGTTCCGCCCGCATCGTTGCCGAGTTCCTTGAGCGGCTCAGAACCGCGGCGTCCGCGCGGATTGGCCTTTTTCTCGGCGATGATGGTCACGGCGCGGTTGAGGCCGACGGTGAACACGTCTTCGGGCGAGTCGAGCGAAGCGTACTTCCCGTCATGCGCGACGTAAGGCCCGAAGCGGCCGAAATTGGCCGTGATCATCTTGCCGGTCTCGGGATGGATTCCGACTTCGCGCGGCAGCGACAGGAGCTTCAGCGCCAGTTCCAGATCGACGTTCTCGACCTCGGTGCCCTTGGGAATTCCGGCCCGCTTCGGCTTGGCGCCTTCGCCGAGCTGCACGTAAGGGCCGAACCGCCCGCTGCGCAGCGAAATCTTCTCGCCCGTCGCCGGATCTACGCCGAGTTCGCGCGGCTGGCTGGCGGCGGCGTTCTCGTTGCTCTGGCCGAGCTGGCGCGTGAAGCGGCACTCCGGATAGTTCGAGCAGCCGACGAACGCGCCGAAACGGCCCAGCTTCAGGCTCAGTTCGCCGGTGCCGCAGTTCGGACAGACCCGCGGATTGGAGCCGTCGGCGTTGGCCGGGAAGATGTGCGGACCGAGAATCTCGTTCATCTCGTCGATGACGTGCGAGATCTTGAGGTCCTTCGTGCCGCCGACTGCCGCCGAGAAATCCTTCCAGAAATCGCGCAGAAGCTGTTTCCATTTGAGTGAGCCTTCCGCGACTTCGTCCAGCTTCTCTTCGAGGTCGGCGGTGAAGCCGTATTCGACATAGCGATGGAAGAACGTGGCGAGGAACGCCGTGACCAGCCGGCCCTTGTCCTCGGGCACGAAGCGGCCGCGGTCGAGCTTCACATAGGCCCGGTCGCGCAGTACCGACAGGATGGAGGCGTAGGTCGAAGGGCGGCCGATGCCGAGCTCCTCCAGCTTGCGCACCAGGCTCGCTTCCGAGTAGCGCGGCGGCGGCTCCGTGAAATGTTGCGCCGAGTTGACCTTTTCGACGTCAGCCTTGTCGCCGGGCGCAAGCCGCGGGAGACGCGAACCGTCCTCGTCCGTCTCGTCGTCCTTGCCTTCCTGGTAGAGCGTCAGGAAGCCGTCGAACAGCGTGACGGTTCCGGTCGCGCGCAGGGTGATCCGGCGGTCGGCCGACATCACGTCGACCGTGGTGCGCTCCAGCTCCGCGCTTTCCATCTGGCTCGCCACAGCGCGCTTCCAGATCAGCTCGTAGAGTCTCGCCTGGTCGGCATCCAGCGAACGCGCCGCGATCTCGGGCGTGCGCTCGAAGCTCGTCGGGCGGATCGCTTCGTGGGCTTCCTGGGCGTTGTTGGTCCGGTTCTTGTGCACGCGCGGCTGCGGCGGCAGATATTTCTGGCCGTAATGCGCGCCGATCACGCTGCGCGCCTCGCTGATGGCTTCGCCCACCATGGTGACGCCGTCCGTGCGCATATAGGTAATGAGGCCGACGGTCTCGCCTCCCAGATCGACGCCTTCGTAAAGCTGCTGCGCGATCTGCATCGTCCGCTTGGCGCCGAAGCCGAGCTTGCGCGACGCTTCCTGCTGCAGGGTGGAGGTGATGAACGGCGGAGCGGGGTGCCGCTTCTGCGGTTTCGCCTCGACGCTTTCGATCTTGAAGGTTTGCGCATTGATCGCGTCGACCGCGGCCGATGCTTCGGCTTCGGACTTCAGCGACAGCTTGTCGAGCTTTTCGCCGCCGAGGTGGGTCAGGCGCGCATTGAACGCGCCGCCGGGAGCGACGAGATCGGCGTCGATCGACCAGTATTCCTGCGCCCGGAAAGCTTCGATCTCCTGCTCGCGCTCGACGACCAGGCGCAGCGCGACCGACTGCACGCGGCCGGCGGAGCGGGCGCCGGGCAGCTTGCGCCACAGGACCGGCGAGAGCGTGAAGCCGACGAGATAGTCGAGGGCGCGCCGCGCCATATAGGCGTCGACGAGTTCCTCGTTGATTTCCCTTGGATGCGCGATGGCGTCGAGGATCGCCGTTTTCGTCACGGCGTTGAACGCCACGCGTTCTACCTTCGCCTTGCCCAGCGCCTTTCTCTGGCGGAGCACTTCCAGCACGTGCCACGAAATGGCCTCGCCTTCGCGATCCGGGTCGGTGGCCAGGATGAGCTTGTCCGCGCCCTTGACCGCGTCGACGATGTCCTTGACCCGCTTCTGGGCCCGGTCGTCGATCTCCCAGGTCATGGAAAAGTCGTCGTCGGGCTTCACCGACCCGTCCTTGGAGGGCAGGTCGCGGATATGGCCGAAGCTGGCCAGGACTTTGTAGCCCGAGCCGAGATACTTGTTGATCGACTTGACCTTGCCGGGCGATTCGACGACGACGATGTTCATATGGAACTGAGGCGCTCTTCTCGGTTGGGCGCGGCGTCTTAACCCCGGGAGCCTTAAAAATTGCGCCAAATCAGGTTCTGGCTCGTCGGCGGGCGGGACACTGGTCGAAGCGGGCGAGAAGTGTCAACCATGGCGGCGTCCGTTTCTTAAACTGTAAGTTGAAAATACCTCGTATTTCATTAGGTTACGTAACTCTAAGTTGAAATTAGCGGGGACGCTCAATAGACTCGTGTCGCGATAGACCGAAACCGATCGATGCCACGACGCGACTCTTCCCTCAGCGCTCTCCGCCTACCGCCGGCCGTCCGGCCGACCCCTGCCGAAACTGCCCGCTACTCCCGCGATCTCATTGAATCCCTTCGGAAAATTGCTTACCAGCAGGGACATTCGCTGCTCGCCCACTTGCTGGAGCTCGCATCGATCGAGGCGAAAGCGCTGGCGGACCGTCACTACGCCCAGGAAACGCGGTTGCCGGAGTGACGGGCGATTCGTCCGGCGAGTTCGAGTTCCAGGATGACGGCGAGGACGGCTGACGCAGGCGATTTGCTGAGGCGAACGATCTCGTCGATCTCGACCGGCGCGGGGCCGAGCGCTTCTTCCACGAATATCCGTACCCGGTCCGCTTCGGCTTCGGATGCAACGGCCGGCACCTGAGGCGAACGGGTATCGGGTTCTGCGAAGTCCCGGCCGAGGATAGGTCTCAATCCCGCCAGCACGTCGGCAGCGCTTTCGACCAAGGTCGCACCCTCGCGGATGAGCCGGTTGGTTCCTCTCGCGCGCGGATCGAGTGGCGAGCCCGGAACCGAGAAGATCTCGCGGCCTTGCTCGAGCGCATAGTTGGCCGTGATGAGCGAACCGGACCCTTCCGATGCCTCCACGATGACGACACCGCGCGACAGGCCGGAGATGATGCGGTTGCGCCGCGGGAAATGCCGGGCCTGCGGCGTCTGCCCGAAGGGCATTTCCGAAACGATGCAGCCCTCGTTGCGGATCCGCTCATAGAGCGCGCTGTTCTCCGGAGGATAGATATTGTCGACACCGCCCGCGACGACCGCGCACGTGCCGCCAGCCAGCGCGCCGTCATGCGCCGCGGCATCGATGCCGCGCGCGAGGCCGGAGACGACCACGAGACCAGCATCCGTGAGATCTTTTGCCAGCGTCTGGGCGAACCGCCGGCCGAGCGCCGACGCATTGCGGGCACCGACGATGGCGACCATCTCGCGCTGCAAGATCGTGACGTGTCCGAGCGCCGAAATGATCGGCGGGGGCGGATCGGCCGCGACGAGTCCCCGCGGATATTCCGGCTCGCACGAGGCGAGCATGCGACCGCCGATGCTCTCCAGCGCACGGATTTCCCGCACGATCTCGTCTACCGGGGGAATGCGCGCCTTGTCTCCGCCCCCGCGCTGCACCAGGCGGGGCAGGGCGTGGAGCGCCTCGGCCGCGGTGCCGAAACGGGCGATGAGTTGCGCGAACGTCACGGGTCCGACGTTGTGCGTGCGGGCGAGCCGCAGCCAGTCGCGGCGTTCTGAATCCGAAAGCGCGCCGCTCACGCGGGCTTGCTTGCAGCGCCAATACGCGGCTCTTCACCGCGCAACAGGCGGCGAATGTTCTGGGAATGGATGAACAGGACCAGTAAGGCAAGAGCGACAGTCAGAAACACTTCATGCTCGCGTTGGAAGACGAACATGTAGATCGGCGTCGCCACGGCGGCGACCAGAGCCGCCAGCGAGGAGATCCGGAAAATCGCGACCATGGCGAGCCAAGTTGCGAAGGCCAGCAGGGCCACGGGCCAGTAGAGTGCGAGCAGGATCCCCAGCGAAACCGCGACGCCTTTGCCCCCTTTGAACCCGAGCCATGCGGGAAAAAGATGTCCGAGGAATGCACCGAGCGCGGCAAACAGGGCCGCGTCGGCGCCGAACAATTCGCGCGCGACCACCACCGAAGCGGCGCCCTTGGCCGCGTCCAGCAACAGCGTAAGCGCCGCGGCGGCGTAGTTGCCGGTCCGCAAGACGTTGGTCGCGCCGATATTGCCCGAGCCGATCTTGCGGACATCGCCTTCGCCGAAGGCGTAGGAGAGGAGCAAGCCGAACGGAATCGAGCCGAGCAGGTAGCCGATGGCGAGCGATTCGCCGGCGGTGATCCAGGTTGCTGTCAGGAAAGGAACGAGCATGGCGTACGATGTTTGCGATCTGCGGTTGAGAATGTCAGGTTTGCGGGTCGGAAGAGGACAGCCTCATGGCGCACATTACATCAATCGCCCAACTTCGGGAACGGCTGCCTGAGCCGACCGGGCCGACAAAGCTGAAGGTCCGCGATCATCTCGACGAGCAGTCGATCGCGTTCATCCGCCGGTCGCCTTTCCTGCTCTTGTCGACTGTCGATGGCAACGGCGCCGTCGAAGTGAGCCCGAAAGGCGACGAACCCGGTTTCGTTGACGTCGCCGACGCCAACACGCTGCTGGTTCCCGATCGCAAGGGAAACAACCTCGCCTTCGGACACATTAACGTCCTGTCGAATCCGAACGTCGGAATGATTTTCCTGCTTCCCGGGACGGGCGAAACGTTACGCGTCAGCGGGCGCGCGGCGCTGCACGACGATGACGATCTCTGCACGCGTTTCGCCGCGCGCGGTCAGCCGGCCAAGCTCGTCATGAAGGTGGACGTCCTGCGGGCTTATTTCCACTGTGCCCGCGCGATCGTCCGCGCCAGCCTGTGGCAGCCGGACCGCTGGGCCGAACCGATGAAGGTCTCTTTCGGAAAAATCTTCGCCGAGGTCATGAACATGGACGAGAGCGTCGTGCCGAACATCGACGAGCGGGTCCGCGCCGGCTACGCGCCGGAGAATCTCTAGCGCTTTGCCCGGCGGTCGAAAACGCAGACGCCGCCGACATAGGTCTTTTGCGCCCGTCCATGGAAGTTGCGGCCTTCGAACGGGGTGTTGCGCGCCCGCGAACGCAGATCGCCTTCGCGCACCGTGAACGGATCGTTCGGGTCGATCAGGACGAGATCCGCCGGCGCGCCTTTCGCCAGGGTGCCGGCGTTCAGCCCCAGTATCTTCGCCGGCGCCGCCGTCAGCGTCCGCAGGACCAGGCTCAAATCCGCCCGCGCGTCATGGTGGAGGCCGAGTGCGACCGGCAGCAAGGTCTCAAGACCGACGGCGCCGAACGCCGCCTGGGCGAAAGGCTGACGCTTGGTGTCGGCGGCCTGCGGATCGTGTCCGGAGACGATCGCGTCGATCGCGCCGGACGCGACGCCCTCGAGCATGGCGGCACGGTCGGCTTCCGAGCGCAGCGGCGGCTTGACCTTCATGAAGGTGTAATAGGCGCCGACATCCAGCTCGTTGAGCGCGAGATTGTGCGCAGCCACGCCGCAGGTGATCGGCAATCCGCGCTTCTTGGCGGCGGCGATGGCCTCGAGCGAGGCGCGGGTGGAGATCTGACCGAAGTGATAGCGCGCGCCGGTCATTTCGACGAGACGGATGTCGCGCTCGACGATGATTGCCTCCGCCGCGGCGGGTGCGGCCGGTATGCCGAGCCGCATCGCATATTCGCCTTCGGTGACCGACGCGCCTTCGGAAAGGTCGGGGTCCTCGGCATGACCGACGACGAGCGCGCCGAACGTCGACGCATAGGCGAGCGCGCGGCGCAGCACGCGCGTGTTCGAGATGGTGCGGTCGCCGTCGGTGAACGCGACGGCGCCGGCTTCCGTGAGGAGGCCGATTTCGGTCATCACTTCGCCGTCGAGGTTCTTGGTGAGCGCGGCCATCGGGACGACGCGAACCTTGGCGGTTGCGGCCGCGCGGCGGCGGATGAAGTCGACCAGAGAAGGCTCGTCGATCACCGGGTCGGTGTTGGGCATCACGACGATGGTCGTGACGCCGCCCGCGGCGGCCGCGAGGCTGGCGGACTCCAAAGTTTCGCGATGCTCGCTGCCCGGCTCGCCCGTGAAGACGCGCATGTCGATCAGGCCGGGCGCGAGGATCATGCCCTTGCAGTCCACGATCTCCGGATCGTGCGTATCGGCGTCGTTGAAGAGGCGAGGGCCGACGTCCGCGATCTTCCCGTTCTCGACCAGCAGGCCGCCCTTGGCGTCGAGATTGTTCGCCGGATCGATCAGCCGCGCATTCCGGAAGGCGATGCGCTCGGTCATGGCGCGTTGCGCCCCTGCTTCGCCAGTCCCCGCGAGAGCGCGTCGAGCACCGCCATGCGGATCGCGACGCCCATTTCGACCTGCTCCTGGATGACGCTTACCTCGATGTCGTCGGCCACCGCAGAGTCGATCTCGACGCCCCGGTTCATCGGGCCCGGATGCATCACCAGCGCGCCGGGCTTGGCGCGTTTCAGCTTTTCGGCGTCGAGACCGTAGAAGCGGAAATATTCGCGCGTCGACGGCACGAAGGCGCCGGACATGCGCTCGAGCTGCAGGCGCAGCATCATCACGACATCGACGCCTTCCAGGCCCTTTCGCATGTCGTGGAAGATCTCGACGCCGAAGCGGTCGGCGTCGCCGGGAAGGAGCGTGCGCGGCGCAATGAGGCGGACGCGCGCGCCCATCTTGAGAAGCAGGTGGATGTTGGAGCGCGCGACGCGGCTGTGCAGCACGTCGCCGCAGATGGCCACGACGAGACCCTCGAACTTGCGCCCGCGGCGGCGGATCGTCAGCGCGTCGAGCAGGGCCTGCGTCGGATGCTCGTGGCTGCCGTCGCCGGCATTGACGACGCAGCAGTCCAGCTTACGGGACAGAAGCTCGGCCGCGCCGGAGTCCTGGTGCCGCACGACCAGGATGTCGGGCCGCATGGCGTTCAGCGTCGTGGCGGTATCGATCAGCGTTTCGCCTTTGGACACGGACGAGGTCTTGACCGACATGTTGAGTACGTCGGCGCCGAGCCGCTTGCCCGCCAGCTCGAACGAGCTCTGCGTCCGCGTCGACGCTTCGAAGAAGAGATTGATGAGCGTGCGGCCTTTGAGGACGTCGGTCTTCTTGTTGGCGCCGCGGCTGAGCGCGACATAGGCGTCGGCAAGGTCCAGCAGGGCGGTGATCTCGCCCGTCGAAAGCGCTTCAATGCCAAGCAGGTGGCTGGATTTGAGGATTGTGTCGGCGCCGGCCGTGGTCATCAAAGTCTGGCTTATAGGCAAGCGGGCCGTCGCGGGCAAGCGGTCGCGCGCCAGTCCGCGAAATAGTTGTGGAGATTGGTGAATTAGGTCGAAAGGCGCAGCCGGTCGAGAACGCCTTGCAGGATGTAGCCCGCCGCCATCTTGTCCACGACCTGGGCGCGGCGTCTGCGGGAGGCATCGGCTTCGAGAAGCGTTCGCGTCACCGCCGCCGTGGAAAGCCGCTCGTCCCACAACAGGATCGGAAGGGGCGACCGGGCCGCGAAATTGCGCGCGAAGGCTCTGGCCGACTGCGCCGACGGTCCGTCCGATCCGTCCATGTTGAGCGGCAGCCCGACGACCAGCCCGCCCACATTTTGGCCCGCGACGATCGCGTCGAGCTTGGCGGCGTCCGCGGCGAATTTTCCGCGCTTCAGGGTCTCCATCGGCGTGGCGATGGTCAGACGCGTGTCGGAAAGCGCGAGGCCGATCGTCTTCTCGCCGAGGTCGAGCCCGAGCAGGCGAACGCCGGGTGCCAGCGCGGACTTCAGCCCCACGATGTCGACGATGCTCAAGGCCGGTTCACCGGTGACCGATCTCGATACGGTTGCCCGCCGGATCGCGGATGAAGAAGCGCGACAGTCCCTCTGCGACGCTTTCTTCCTCGATGGCAATTCCGCGCGCGAGCACAGCGGCCTTGGCCTTGGCGAGATCCACGGTCAGGAAGCAGATGTGGCGCTTGCTCTTCGGGCTGCCTTCGGGGTCAACCCCGATATGCATCTGGAGCGCACCTATCTGGAACCAGGCGCCGCCGCGCGCCTGGAGCTCGACCGGTTTCACGACTTCCGGAAAGGCGAATACCTCGCGGTAAAATTTGAGGCACTGCGCTTCCAGAGCCCGCGGAACGGTAATCTGGACGTGATCGATGCCGGTAATGCCGAGCGACATGGGCCTACCTCGCCGGGGCGTCGTTGCATCGCTTGCCAGCGTGGCCCCCGATTGCTAGCAAGACCTTTGATTTCTCAGCCTATAGGCCGCCCCATGTCCGTCGACAAGGACACCGTTCGACGCATTGCGAAACTCAGCCGGATCGCCCTCGACGACGCGCGCGTCGCCCCCATGGTCGACGAGCTGAACGGCATATTCACCTGGGTGCAGCAACTCGACGAGGTGAACGTCGACGGGGTGCCGCCGATGACCAGCGTCGTGGAACAGCGCCTCAAGATGCGCGACGACGTCGTTACCGACGGCGGCAATGCGAACGAATTGATGGCCAATGCGCCGGACGGCGAGGATCATTTTTTCGTCGTCCCGAAGGTGGTCGAATAATGACGCTGCCGAGCAATCTGACCGACTTCACGCTGGCCGACGCGCGCGACGCGGTCCACAAGAAGAAAGTGTCGTCCAGGGAACTGACGACCGCCTTCGTCAAGGCCGTCGCCGATGCACGGCCGCTCAACGCGTTCGTGACCGAAACGCCGGAGAAGGCGCTCGAGATGGCGGTCGCTTCCGACGTGCGCATCGCGCATGGCGAGGCGCGTCCTCTAGAGGGTCTGCCGCTCGCCATCAAGGACCTGTTCTGCACCAAGGGCATCAAAACGACGGCGGGAAGCAGGATCCTCTCGAACTTCGTTCCGCCCTATGAGTCGACCGTTTCCCAGAATTTGTGGGACGCCGGGGCGGTCATGCTGGGCAAGACCAACATGGACGAGTTCGCCATGGGCTCGTCGAATGAAACCAGCCACTTCGGCCCCGTCTTCAATCCATGGCGCGCACGCAACTCGAACGCCAACCTCGTTCCCGGCGGATCGTCCGGCGGATCGGCAGCGGCGGTATCGGGCAATCTCTGCCTGGCGGCGACAGGTACCGACACGGGCGGATCGATCCGCCAGCCGGCGGCCGTGACCGGGACGGTCGGCCTCAAACCGACCTACGGCCGCTGCTCGCGCTGGGGCATCGTCGCCTTCGCATCGTCACTCGACCAGGCCGGTCCGATGACCCGGACGGTGCGCGACTCGGCGATTCTCCTTACTCACATGGCGAGCGTCGATCCCAAGGATTCGACCTCGGTCGACCGCCCCGTCCCCGATTACGAGGCGCAGCTCGAGGCGGGCGTGAAGGGACTTCGGGTCGGCATTCCCAAGGAATACCGGATCGACGGCGTGCCGCCGGAAATCAATGCGCTCTGGACCAAGGGTGCGGAATGGCTGCAGGCGCAAGGTGCCGAGATCGTCGAGGTCTCACTCCCGCACACCAAATACGCGCTGCCCACATATTATATTGTCGCGCCGGCGGAGGCGTCCTCGAACCTCGCCCGCTATGACGGGGTCCGCTACGGCCATCGGGCGGCGGGCGCGGCCGACATCACGGACCTGTATGAAAAGAGCAGGGCCGAAGGATTCGGCAAGGAGGTCCAGCGCCGTATCCTGATCGGCACCTACGTGCTTTCGTCCGGCTACTACGATGCCTATTACGCGCGGGCGCAGAAATTGCGGACGCTGATTTCGCGGGATTTCGCCGAAGCCTTCAAGACCTGCGACGTGCTGCTGACGCCCGCCACGCCGGGACCCGCCTTCGGCGTCGGCGAGAAGACTGCCGATCCGGTGTCGATGTACCTGAACGACGTCTTCACGGTGACCGTGAACCTCGCCGGGCTGCCGGGCATTTCCGTTCCCGCCGGGCTGACCGCCAGCGGACTACCGCTCGGACTTCAGTTCGTCGGCAAGGCGTTCGATGAGGCCACCATCCTGCGGGCGGCGCGTGCAATCGAAACCGCGTCCGCCTTCAGCGCGAAGCCGACGCAATGGTGGAGGGCAGCATGAGCGTAGACGAGAAACGTTCTGCGCGGCTCCTCAAAGGATCGACCGGGGAGTGGGAGATCGTCATCGGCATGGAAGTCCATGCCCAGATTCTCTCGGAGTCCAAGCTGTTTTCCGGTGCCTCGACCCTGTTCGGCGCGGAACCGAACACGCAGGTTTCGTACGTCGATGCGGCCCTCCCGGGCATGCTGCCGGTTATCAACAGGAAATGTGTCGAGCAGGCAGTGCGTACCGGCCTTGGTCTCAAGGCGAAGATCAACCTGACGAGCGTGTTCGACCGGAAGAACTATTTCTATCCCGACCTGCCAGCCGGCTATCAGATCAGCCAGTACAAAAGCCCGATCGTCGGCGAGGGCGAGATCCTGCTCGACATGAAGGACGGCGAGACCATCCGCGTCGGCATCGAGCGGCTGCACATGGAGCAGGACGCCGCCAAGACCCTGCACGACCAGCATCCCGACCACTCCTATGTCGATCTCAACCGCGCCGGCGTCGCGCTGATGGAGATCGTCTCCAAGCCGCACATGCGTTCGTCGGAAGAAGCGGCGGCGTTTCTGCGAAAGCTGCGCGCGATCGTGCGCTATCTCGGCACCTGCGACGGC
>Ga0335070_10000213_pt1 | contig 66578 bp, 109 predicted proteins | sample Lox_Sample_13_FD_206722 | JGI IMG/M metagenome (GOLD analysis project Ga0335070, IMG submission 206722) | Soil microbial communities from Loxahatchee National Wildlife Refuge, Florida, United States - Lox_Sample_1.3 | ecosystem: Environmental > Terrestrial > Soil > Wetlands | place: USA...
CATCCCACCGTTGACGCTGCGCACCCAGCGGCGCCAAGCTACAGAGGACTTCCATGATCGCTCAACTCGGTAACGGCAAGTTCATCACGCGCGCCGGCACCCCCACCGTGGATACCGGCGCCACCGGTGTTATCGACGCTGCCAACGACGTCATGGTCGTGGACGTCCAGGACCTGGTCAACATCTCGTTGTTCGTCAACCAGTTGGTGGACGCGGGTACCGTGACCCTCGTCATCGAAAAGACCATCGATGGCGTCAACTGGACCAGCGCCAACGCCAACCTCAGCGAGGCGAGCTTCGCGGCGGGCAACAACCAGGCGAAGGAGATCACGCTCTCCGATGCCAGCGGTATGGCTCTGGCTGCCAAGCAGCTGCGTGTCACGGCCAGTGCGCTGGCCGGTGGCGGCAGCTACAGCATCCTCGCGGCGGGTACCCAGCGCCTGGGGTACCGCTGAGGTAGACCGTGCCCGAGAGCGACATCCCGGATGGCGTGGACGCACCCCTGGCCGACGCGCTGGTGGGGGTGGTCGACGACATTCGTCGCTCCGTGCACGGTGCCCTGGGCACGCGACCCTGGTCGGTGGCCGTGATAACCCGGACCTGGTCCGGGCGCACCCGCGGTGAGGGCAACTACATCGACGAAGAACTGCTGCTGGATCCCACGCCGCAGGTGCGTCGCGTGACGCACGATCGCATGGGACCCGCAGGCCGCGAGCAGTCTGGCCAGGTGACGCTCAGTCAAGTGAGCCTGCGCTACAGCGAGGCAGAACTGGCTCCGCGCCCCGCCAAGAATCAAGAGGTCGCATACCGGGTGCGTGAACTCCATGGCCAGCGCCAACAGGACAAGTGGTACGTCCTGGCGGGTGGACCGATTCCCCGCCGCGGCGATAAGACGGGCGACCAGACGGACTGGTACCTGCTCCTGGAGCAGACCAGCGCGATGGGCAACCTGGATGGAGTGGACGCGCCGTGACCGTCGTCAACATCAAGCCGAGTCAGCTCGGTCCCGCGCTCCTGCGCGAGGCCAAGCGCGGGCACATGGTGGTGATGCAGGGCGCGCTTGGCGCGGCGCGGCGCTATGCGGCGCTCATTGCTGACGTCCTGGACTCGGAGGGCATCACCTATCAGGGCATGATGAAGAATCGCCTGAAGGTGCGCCGCACGGCCACGGGTGCCGTGGTCACCGACGATGCGCCGCACGCGGGCATCATCGAATTAGGCGCGCGTCCACATCCCGTCAGTCGCGAGGGTGTGGAGGCCATCGCCCGCTGGGTAAAGACCAAGCTGCACGCTGTATCAGGGCCGGTGAGGCAACGCGTGCATGGCCCCACGGGACGCGTGGAGAACATCGGGCCGCGCGACCTGCGGAAGAACATCCGCGTCCAGCGTAGTGGACCGGTGCTGCGCGTCCAAAAATTCGGTCCCGTGCGGGAGAGCGTCAGGTACACCAAGAGTGGGATGGAGCGCGTGACCAAGGGTCCCGGCGAGTACGTCCGCACGGCAGGCGCGCACAGCCTGGGCATCGACCAGCAGAGCCTGAGCATCGCGTACGCCATCGCAGAGCACATCAAGGTGCACGGTGCCAAGCCCCGCTACGTGTTCAAGCGCCATTTGCCTCTCGCCAAGGTATTCTTCGCCGAAGAAGTCGAGCGACTGCTGCGGAGGAAGGCATGATCGCGCGGACCGTCATCGCGCAGGCCGTGGCTGACGTGCTGCAAGCGCAGCTCGCACTAGCGCAGCCCCCAGAGGTCATCGCCGCGCCGCCCAGCACTGCGCCGGATTATCCGGCCATGGCCGTGTGGGTGGAGCACTGCGCGCACGACATCACGCAGAGCGACGAGATCCTCGAAGACGCGAATGGCAATCCGCTGGTTGGCGCTGCCATGGACTTGACACTACTGCCCACCGCGCGCGCCGCTCGCTTGGACAGCAGCACAACACTGGCGCGCGTCGGTACGGCGCGGTGCACCGGGCGCATCTGGTGCGGTGCACGCTTGCCCCTCAAGCGCGAGGAGCTGGAGAATCGCGCCAGTGCCATCTTCTACCAGGACGACATCGCCGTGGGTCGCCTCCTGGTGCAGGTCTCGCAACTCCGCGTGCTGGGATACGTGCTGCCGTGGCCGTGGTACTTCGCGCTGCACGTCATGGAGTCCGAGTGGACTGCCGAGTACGCCTTTGCCGAGCGCTTGTGGAGTTGGATTCACTTTGATCTCGATGTGGACATGCTGGTGCCACGGTTCGCCCCAGTCATGCAGACCGCCGGTCTCCTTTTTACTACCGACATGTCTGCGGTCAACTCGCCCGCCGATATCGCCAACCTGCTCAACCTGGAGCGATACGCAGTCGCCCAGGATGGCACCCTCACCAGGGAGTAGACAATGCCCGCACCGCGCTTTATCACTTCGCTCAGCCAGGAGGGCGCTCCAGGCGTCTACGTCCAGGAGCTGGCGCCCCCAGTTCCCACGCAGGGCCAGCGCAATCGAATCACGGGCATCGCCGGGCAGTGCGTCCGCGGCCCGGTAGGTAAGGCGGTTTACTGCCCCAACTATGGTCGCTTTCGCGACGTGTTCGGCGAGCGCGATCGCAACAGCAACGGTGGCACCATCCTGGGCCACGTGTGGAAGATGTTCCAGGGTAAGCGGTTCGGCGGAGTGTGGGTGGCACGCGTGGCGGCTGCCGCAGCGGTCAAGGCCAGCTTCACCCTGGAGACCGCGGCGGGTGGTGCCGGCACGCAGGTGGTCCGCGTGGACGCGTACGGCCCGGGCGCAGCGGGCAACGATATTCAGTTCAAGGTACTGGCGGCCACCGACGGCCAGGCGACCCACTGGAACCTGAGCATCAAGCTCTATGGACGCGTGTACCTGTACGAGAACCTCTGCACCACCGGTGTGGACAACACCAACCAGGTCATCGGTTCGGATGACGCGGTCATCATCCGGTTGACCAAGCTGGCCGATGGACGTCCCGTCAACAACGCGCCGTCCACGGATGGCGCCGATACCAACGGTTACACCAACCTGGGTCAGGTGGTGGCCAACTTCACCAGCGTGGCCGGCTCGGACGGCGCCATCGCGGATAGCGACTACACCGCTACCGGTGGTCCGATGGAGATCATCAGCAACACGCGCGGCATCAACATCTGCTTGGTGGCGGGGCGCAGCAACGCGACCATCAAGACGAAGATCCAGGCACTCGCCGCAGTGGCGAGCCAGCGGGTGTGGTTTGCCTGTCCCGACAACGAGACGGTGACCGATACCAGCGCCGAGACGGAGCGCGCGGCGTTCACGGTTACCGATCGTCTCTCGTACTGGTTCAACCACCCGTACATCATCGATTCGGTCACCAACGAGGAGATCGTCGACGAGCCGCACGGCCTGGTGGCCAGCATCCTCAGTCAGACTGACCCGGACGTGCATCCCGGTGACCAGCGCAACGCCGCGTACACCAAGGGCGTCACCCGCGTGTACAACGAGCTGAGCGACGCGCAGCGCGACGCGTTGGACGCCGCGGGTGTCAGCTATCTCAACGCGGACCTGGATACCAGCGGCAACCGCATCATCATCCCAGGCAACGCGCTCACGTGCGACCTCAACAAGAACAACCGCGACCTGGACCAGCGCTACATGAAGGATTTCATCCTCTACGCGCTGGCGCTGTTGATGACGGGGGACCTGTTCCGCGGCAACACGCCGAGTGCGCGCGCCGCGCGTGCCGGTGCTGCCACCAGTTTCCTCACGGGCCTGGCCAACGCCGAGCGCTACGTGCTCAAGGACGACCAGGGCAACCCGATGTTCAGCTACAAGAACGACAACACCGTCAATAACCTGACGGACCAGGGCAACGGCGACCAGGTGGACCTGCTGCAGTGCCGGCTGATCGCCAAGAACAAGCGCATCCTGCTGAACGCGTTCATCGGACCAACCGTGGTAATCACGGAGACGCAGAACACCAGCACCGCGCAAGGCTAACAGGAGCACACCATGGCCGGAGAAATCAGAGCAAAAGAGTGCCGGGCCGAGGTCACGGTGGCGGGCCTGGGGCGCCTCGGCGGCAGCTTCAGCACCATCCACGACATCGACGTCAAGCCGGATTCCGAGATCAGCAAGAAGCGCTTCACGGGGCAGAAGCGCGCCCACGGCGACCTGGATGTCAAGGGGTGGGACGTCTCCTTTAAGACGGAGAAGACGGACCACATCTGGTCCCAGCTGTGGGATCTCATCCAGGCTGCCGAGCTGAACGGCAATCCACTGCCCGACATCACCCTCACGCTGACGTACAAGTACCGCGATGGCAGCGGCCTGCTGCGCACCGACAGCCTCTACGGCGACGCAGTACTCAAGATGGACAGCAACTCCATCCCCAGGGATGGCTACGAGTTGGTCAGCTGGAGCGGATTCTTCGCCTACAACACCGCCAGCCGCAGCGGCTAAGCAACAACGAAAGGGATGCCACGATGATGGAGCGAACGAAGACACTGGACCTCAGCAAGTACCGGGACCTGGATATCAAGACTGTCACGGTGAAGGTGCTGCAGGGTCCCGATATCGTGCAGGCCGCCGAGCTGTGCGTCAAGCCCAACGGCGATCTCATGGAGGGTGGGCAGTTCGGGCTGAACCTGCGACTGCAGTGCATCAGCCGCAGCATCGTCAAGGTCAACGGGCAGCCGGTCATCGGTACGTCGTGCAGCCAGTTCTTCGACTGGTCCAAGCGCACCCAGGATTTCTGCGGTAAGGTGTACGACCACCTGAATAGTCTCTCCACGGAGGAGTCCGACGATTTTCAGGCCAGGCTGGACGCCGCCGCGTACGACGCCGCCCAGCCGACGAGTTCTACGCAGGGTTGATCAAGGAGTGGGTCTGGGTCTGCTGGCACCTGGGGCAGCCTGACCTGCATACGTATCTAGCCTACGATAACTTCACGCGCGCCATCATCAGGCGCGAGCTGAATGCGCGTATCCGCGACCACAACGCGCCGCTGACACATGGGTGACACCACCACATACCGCGTAGAGACCATCTACGATGTCACGGACAAGGCGAGCAAGCAGCTCCAGGAGATTGCTGCGCACGCCAAGCAGGCTGCCCACCACAGTGAGACACTGAAGACGGTGCTGCTTGGGATGGGTGGCGCCGTCATTAGCAGCAGCATCGTGCATCAGGCCAAGCATGCGTTCATCGACTTCAATAAGGAGGTCCAGAATGCCAAGATCAGCTTGAGCACGATGATTCAGGGCAACTACAACGCCAGTTTCGAACAAGCCAGCGGTGCTGCCAATCGCCTGTACAGCGAGTTCCAGAAGTTCAGCCAGCAGACGCCTGTCACCACGCAGGAGATGCTGGAGTTCAGCCGCGGCGTCGCAGTGGCCACGGCCCAGGCTGGTGGCAGCGTGCGCGATATCGCCACCATGACTGAGCGCGGCGTGGTGGCGGCCAAGGCCATGGGCCAGGAGAGCGGGTATGCGGCCAACGAGCTGGCGCACATGCTGGCGGGCGTGGTCAATCGGCGCATGATCTTCGCACAGCAGATCCTCGGCATGGCGCACATGTCCGAGGAGGAGTTCAAGACCAAGAACGCCAGCCAGCGACTCAAGATCGTCGAGGGCGTGCTGGGCAGTGACGCCATGAAAGAGGCTGCCAAGCAATTCGGCGAGTCGTTCGCTGGTGTGACCAGCACCCTGGAGGACAAGCTCCAGATCCTCGGCGGTAAGGTTGGACTACCCCTGTTCAAGGCCATCACCGAAGAGGTGAAGAACTGGAATACGTGGCTGGACCGCAACGAGGCGCAGGTGGAGTATTGGGCGCACAAGGTCGGCGAGGCGCTGGTCAAGGGATTCGGCTACGCCAAGGACGCCGTGATGTTCATGGTGGACCATGCGTCCACCCTCATCAAAATTGCGGAGGCGTGGGCGGCAGTGAAGGTGGCCAGCATGGTGGGCGGTGGCATTGCCGGGACCCTGCAGGGATTCGGTGCGTACGGTGGCAAGGTGAGCGCGGGCAGCGTCATGGGGAATGCTGGTTCGCTGGCAGGCGCCGCGGCGGGTGGCTACCTCCTGGGCAGGGAGCTATTCGCCAGTCTGAATCATGATATCCACAATGCACTGCAGCCCCAGGAGGCTGCTCTGGAGAGGGCCACTGCTCGTCTGGACGAATTCGAGCTGGCGCTTGCCAAGGCCAAGGACAAGCTCCGCGAGACCTACGGAGAGAATGACGCGCGGTCGGGCGCGCGGTACTCCGCGTTTACTGTGGAGCGTACCCGCATGGCGGATAAAGCCGACGCCCTCGCTGCACTCGCCGCGGCGGCCAATGCGGGTGGCAGCGGGTTGATCGACGCCACCGGCAACCTCAAGCTGCGCGCCGCGGGCTTCAATGATGCCGACGCCAACCGGTACATGGACATGTACCAGCGTGCCAGAGAGGGCCACGGGACCACCGACATCAACTTCGAGGCAGCCAACGCCAGTGCCCAGCTGAAGGAGGTAAGTCAGAACTACGCCAATGGCGTCGCCTTCAGCAACCTGATGGTGAACTCGGCGCTGGCCACCATGACCGAGGAGCAGCGGCAACACTTGGAGGTGAGCAAGGTGACCAACGCCTTGCTGGAAGAGTACCTCAAGGGCAACTACATGACCGTGGGCAAGGTCGTGCAGGAATTGCTTGGCACTGACCCCGACAGCAAGCTGAAGAGCACTGCCAAGGTCAATCAAAATGTCACCATCAACATCCAGCAGGTCAGCGCCAAGGATCCCGACCGCTGGCTCGCCGAGATGGACGACATGGTCGCGCGCCGGGTGCGTGCTCCGACCCGGGCCCGTAACGGATTGGCTAGAGGATTCTAATGCGCACGGCAACTAGGACCATTATCACGGAGTTGCGACGTACCGGCGCAGCCGGTGTCGTTACTCCCGTGGTGTTCGATTGGTCTGCGGCCAGCCACGCCTCCATTCTGGACGACCTGGAATTCGAGCTGCGCGTCAAGACCAATCGGCGCGAGGTTCCCGGTGGCGACAACGTCGTGGAGCAGGTGATGGCCGCCACCTGGCAGCCATTCGAGTTTACCGGCGAGTGGGTGGACATGTGGGCTGGCGTGGGGTTCGCGTGGAACACGTACCTGGCGTTCTCGCAATTGGTGGGGCGCACCAACTTGGTGCGGCTCCAGCTGGACCAGCACAGCTTCGTGGGGCTGCTCACCAACCTGAAGATCAAGTACCGCACTGTCGATCGCATCAAGTACACCTGCACCATCAGTCCTCACCAGAACGAGGCCGTGGGGTCGTTCCGCGGCACGGTGCCAGTGCCGGTGGAGACCCGCAGCCCGGATCAATGGCAGCAGGACGTGGCGGAGCAAGCGCAGGATCTGAGCGACCAGCTGGAAAGCGCGCTGAACATTCCGGTGGGCACCGAGGACGTGCTGGACGCCCGGGCCACGCAACTGCAGATGGATCGCGAATTGACGGGTGTGGCTGCGCTCACCACCAACGCGAGTCTGCAGAGCAATGCCACGCAGCAACTGCTGCAGGCCGCCGGGGCGTTCCGGCGGGTGAGCGGCCAGGCGCTGACCATCGCGGCCAATGCCGGGCAGCTGCGCTCCGACTTGGCCGTGGCCTTCGCGGATGTGCTGCAGACGCTCAAGTATGACGCCTGGCGCTGCACGACGTACGTCTCTGCACTGCAGACGGCCGGTCTGGCGCGCAAGGCGGAGCTGGACATGCGCGCCCGAGCCGCCAAGCACCCCAAGGCGATCTACAGGCCGCAGGCAGGCGAGCCCTGGGAGCGCATCGCACTCAAGTTCTACGGCACCGCGGATGCCTGGCGCACCATCTACGACGCCAATCCCACCGTAGCCAGCCTGGTACTGGACGGCACCGAAGTGCTCACCATCCCGGAGCGGCAGTCGTGACCACCAGCGTGTTTCGCCCGCGATGCAAGGCGCAGCTCAGCATCACGCTGGATGACCGCCGCGTGGACAACACCGATAAGGACGCCGCGCAGCGCAAGGCTCGCCGCAGCGTGCTAGTGGAGGTGACACCCAAGAGCGCCAACGTCTCCCTCAACGGATACCACGAGGGGGCGACCTGGAACATGGAGTTCGACGCGCGCAGCCTGCCCTTCGATCCGGACCAAGTCACCAGCGTGGCCGCGTGGATCTACATGTGGGACAGCGGTGGGGACGATACCGTGGAGTGGGCCACCCCAGATAAGCTCATGCTGGAGGGCATCACGGACGACGCAGATGGCGTGCTGATCGGTGACAGCAACATGGTCAAGCTGGTGGGCCGTGACTACACCAGCGTGCTGGACTTGGAGTGGAATCCCAAGGACAACGTCGAGGTTGGCGACGCTCTGGACGTAGTGGTGCAGCGTATCGCTGATAAGGCTGCGCCGGTGGGTACCCGCGCACGATTCACCGTGAAGTGGGAGGCCGACGAGGATCCACCGCGCAGTGGTGGCCTGCACCGCAGCACCAAGAAGAAGGGACTGTGGATCAAGCAAGGCAAGACGTACTGGGAAGTCATCTACGACCTGGTCACGCAGCACGGATTCATCGTGTATGTGCGCGGCAGAGACATCGTGGTGACCGACCCCAAGACCCAGACCGCGCAGAGCTTGGCCACGGCGCCCCGGCTCGCATACGGCGTGCACCTCACGCGGCTGCGGGTCAAGCGTAAGTTTGCTCGCGAGCGCGTGCCCCAGGTGGTGCTGGTGGCGTGGGACCCCGACACGGGGCAAGAGATTCAGGTGGAGTATCCGGAAAAGCGCAACGTCATCGTGGATGGACTCGCCGTCAAGAAGGACGAGCGGATGTATTTCCCTGCACCCAAGGGGATCATCGACCGCGACACGCTCAAGCGATACGCGCGCATGCGGTTTTACCACCTGGGTCGTGGCGAGAGCACCTACGATATCGAGACCGCTATGCTCAGCGTGGAAGCGGGCGCACCCAGTAACGATCAGCTGGCAACCGCGAGCGCCACGGTAGATCTTTTGCGACTGCGCACTGGCGATCCTATCGGTATCAAGTTTGATCCGTTCAATCGCGAGCACCTGCGCAAGCTGACCACGGAGATGCGCGTGGCGCACTTGGAGGCCTTGGGCTACGCGCCCAGCATCGCCGAGTTCGTGGCGGCCAACGTGGAGCAGTTGACCCAGTACACGCAACCGTACTACAGCAATAAGTTGAAATTCGATTACGACGAGGACGAAGGCATCACCATCGCCGTGACGGCGGTCAACTTCGCCAGCCAGCTGCGCGAGATCCACTATGCAGACGCCTCCGACGCGGGGAGGCCACAATGACGCTGCAGAGCCTGCGCGACCTGGTGAAAGACGACCAGGTGTTCACCTTTGCCGCGCGCGTGACGGTGGACCCCAAATCAGGCACACACTACCAGGTGAACGAGGAAGGCTACGTCATCATCAGCTGCACCACGCAGAGCGGGCACCGGTTGTGGGCCAACCTGAGCCTGGACGTCGACGAGAGTGGGCGCGGCGTGTGGAAACTACCGGCGGTCGGCACCGAAGTGCTGATTGGCACACACGAGGGTGATTTCGAGGGTGAGTGTTACTTGATCGGCAAGCACGCGCGTATCGCCTTGCCATCCGACGTGGACCCAAGTACAGTGGTGCTGCAGGGTGATCAAGTGGTGGCGCGCAGCGTAGGCGGCACTGCCAGCGCCCTGGCGACATTGGCCGATTTGCAAGCGCAGGTGGCCTACCTGCGCAAGCAGTTCGACAGCATCACCGGGCATACCCACGCCGGTCCCGGCTCACCACCCACGGAATCAGCGGTGCCGCCTGCCGGTACCAGCAGCGTGCCTACGCCAGCAGGCACCACGGTACTACAAGGAGAGTGAGCGATGTCCCTACCCACCGTCGCCAAAAACTGGATCATCAGCCCCTGCAACCGCATCACCTTTGTGTCGCTCAACGACACGATGGCCGCGTACCTGTTCGGCGCCAAGGCGTTCCTCAAAACCAACCACTGGGCCATCAAGGGCAGCTGCGATGGCACCACCGGAGCCATGGACGCTGTGGATCGGTGGGCCTCCAAGGCCAACGCCACCACGCGCGGAGCGGCAGCAGCCAACGCACAATCGTGGGTGGTGTTCACAGATGCCAACGGGTGCGACATCCTGTTCACGTATCAGGGTGCTAGCGACGACATCGCGCGCATCTCGTTCTCCCCCGGCGGCCTATTCGTGGCTGCAGGCACCCCCAACCAGCAGCCCACGGCTACGGACGAGCAGGTCATCTGCAGCGCCACCAGCCTCATCAATGCGACTGCCAGTGCAGATCGCCTGTGGACCGGGTGGGCCACGGACGACCACAAGATGTTCAGGTTTGCCATCGCGCGCGGTGGCGTGTGGGTCGGTCTGGTATTCGGTGTGGAGGCGGTGTCCAGTACGGTGGTCACCGCGACATTCAGCCCCGCGGTGTGGGGGTTTTGCTGCACGCCCGCCAACCTCAACACCAACAGTTTTATTGGAACGTTCTCGGCCAACGCTCGCGGAGGCCTGGCGCGCACGGTAGTGAGCAGCGTGCCGTTCAGCTGCCAGGTCCTATTCGGCTTGGAGCTGTACAACGCCAGCGTGTTGACCTGGGGTAACGTCAAGACAGAATTGCAGGGTGCCGTGGGCTACCCGATATTCCCGGTGGGCATCGGCACCACCACCGCCGGCAGTCAGGGCAAGCTCGGCAACCTCATCGACTGGTGGTTGGCTCGCACCACTGCCACTGATGGCGACACCTACGGAGCACTGCAGTTCATCGTCGTGGGCACGAGCGGCGGTGTCATCTTCCCCTGGGATGGGGTCACTACCCCGGTGATGACGTAACATGACGGTCCAGACTGGATACGCGTTCAACCCGCAGCCGATGTTCAACTCATCGTCGCCTGTGGAGCCTGGCGCATTCTTTCTGCCGGTCGGCAGCTTCGCCTCGTTCAGTCTCACGTTTACCAGCGTGACGGCGCAGGGTGATCTGGCAGCTACTCCGGACCTGGCTCGATGGACGCCCGTGGTGGCATCGTTCGCATGCCCCGCCGGCTACAAGGTGTCGGTGGTCGCGCAGATTGGCACCGACAGTGCGCTGTGGATGGTGGCCTACGACGAGTTGTTGGGTGGTGCCGTCCCGGGTCATCCGGAGTACGGCCTGTCTCCGCTGTTCGAGGATAAGTCCACCGTGACGGTGGCCGGTAGCGAGCTGGAGGGCCGCACGTTCACTTTTAGCATCCTACCCAACGGCGGATGGCAACGCCCCAACGTCAAGTTGGTGGTGTACTGCGCCCTGGAGGTCACGCCCTGATGCCGCTGGAATGGACCGTTCCGCAGGCCGCCGTGGTGCCACCCACGCTGACCACGCAGCAGGTGGCGGGCGAGGATATCCGCTTGCGCAACGGTAGCGCGGACGTCGGGCCACACGGGGATCTGGCCACAGTGCGGGGCACGGATGCCGCGTCCCAATCCGTTGTGCGTGAGGCGGGTGCCAATCCCGGCAGCCTGGTGCGCCGTCCGGAGTGGGGTTGCGGCTTGCCCGGGCAAGTGCTGCAGGGCAACACTCCAAGCACGCGCGCCGCAGCAGTGGCCGCCGTTCGCGCGCGCCTGGCCGCCAATCCGAGGATCGCTGGTATCCAAGAGGTGAGTGCCGCGGATGGCGATGACGGCTACGTGCTGACGGTGCGCGCTTCCACGGCGGAGGGCAACCCGCTTGCCATGGACGTGCAGGTCACCCCCAGAGGAGTGAAGTAGCATGGCTACTCCCAGCCCCCAAGACATGTACGACCTGGGCGTGTACACGCTGCAGGCCCGACGCCCGAGCCTCATCGTGAATCCTGGCGATGTGACGGATGCGGTGGTCAACGGCTGCGTGAGCATGGCCACGGCAGTGATCGGTTACGGCGCCAATCGGTTCGCAGCGGCCACACTGGACGGTGCCGAAGGCGACGACCTCTCGCAGACCACGCACGATCGTGGCGTGGACCGCGACGAGGGCGAGGAAGCTAAGGCCACGCTGACGCTGGCGCGCCCCACGGCGCTGGCCGGTGCAGGCACCATCCCCACGGGATTCCGCGTGGGGACGCAGCCAGACGATACCGGCGCATTCGTCACGTTCACCATCGATAACGACGTGCCGTTTGCCATCGGGCAGCTGACCGCTACCGTCACGGCCACGTGTGCCGTGCAGGGCAAGGTGGGCAACGTGGTGGAGAACACCATCACCCGCCTCCTGGACACGCCGTTCGATACGACCCTAACGGCCACCAACGCCGCTCGCGCCGCTGGTGGCGACGAGGAGGAGAGCGATCCTGACCTCCGCGACCGCACGCGCGGCAACTTCTTGCAGCAGCGCCGCGGCACCGAGGACGCCCTGGTGCTCGCTGCCAAGACCCCCGGCACTGGCGTCAAGCGAGCATCCACGCTGGTGGACCCCACCACCGGCATCATCACGCTCTTCGTGAGCGACGCAGATGGTAACGCCAATGCCGCCATGGTGGCCGCGGTGCAAAAGATCATCGATGGCTCGCCGAGCGAGGGGATTCCGGCGTGGCGTGCAGCGGGTGACGTAGTCAACGTGGTGGGCGCGGTATTGTTGACGCAGGACATCACCGTGCAGCTGGTGGTGCGCGCAGGCGTGGACATCAACACGCTGGTCACTCGCGTCATTGCAGCGGTGACCACGGAGGTGGCGCGCCTTCAACCGGGCGACGTGCTCTACACGGAGAACATCAGCCGAGCGGCGCGCGGCGTGGATCAGTACAGTATCCTGCGGGCCGCATGCGTGATACCCGCGGTCAGCATCGCCCCGGGTACCAATCAAGTCATCCGGGCAGGCGTGGTCAGCGTCACGGGTTAACATGCCTCTACTCTACACAGGATCGCCAGACATCGTGGACGAGCTGCAGCGCGTCTATCAAGGCGCCGTGCCGCAGGACGTCGCACAGATGGACGAGCGCGTGGCGCTGGCGGAGGTCATGGCGCTGGCGGAGGGCGCCGTTGCCGGATGGGCGCGCGAGGTGCGTCCCAGCACCGCGCACGGCGCGTACCTGGAGTTCCTCGCCCTGGGCGAGGGTCTATTCCGTCAAGGTGACGAGGCCGATATCAGTTTGCGCACGCGCATGGCCACTCCACCGTTGGCCATCACCCCCACCGACATCCTGACCGCGCTGCAGCAGATTGTCGATGCCAACGGCGGAGGCACCGTGTACCTGCAGGAGCTGCCGCGCGACAGCCTCTATCTTAACCGGCAGCGTTGCCTCAACCGCGGTTGGCGGGTGGGCAGCGCGGGGCACGCGCACATGGTAATCGCCCTAATTCCGGCCAGCGCCGACTGCCGCACGGCGTGTCTGGACGCGCTGCGGACCAAGCGAGCCGCCGGTAAGAACTACTCGGTGGAGGAGTACGCATGACGACCGACATCTATCCGCGCGTGCTGTTCAACGATGGCGAGGAGGCCACACTACAGGACCTCAATGCGATCTCTGCGCGCACACTGGCCGATATCTACGACCGCATCGAGCGGGCCTGCATCCCAGTGACGACCGATGGCTCCCTGAGCGCGCAAAATCCGGCGTACTCCAATGCGTACGACGCCACCATCAGTCCGTACGCGTTTGCTCTGACGCCCTCGGCCGCGCGTCCCATTCAAGGTAGCGCCAACAACAAAGTCAAGATCAGCAAGGGCACGCTGCTGCAGGCGCTCGCCGCAGAGAGCGGAGCCGAGGCTCAGCTGGTACCATTCACCTTCACTGGGACGGACGAGGTCAGCATCGCCAACGGCGACCCAGCCAACCCTCGAATCGACATCGTGCAGATGGCGCTCTCCTATGTGGAGGACACACCCACCTCGGTCGCGTTCCAGGCGGTCGTGGGTGGTGTCGTCACGGCCACCAATTATAACAAGCGGCGTCGCATCCAGTGCACGCTCTCAGTCAAGCAGGGCACTCCAGCCGCCTCGCCCACGTATCCTCTGCCCGACGCAAGCAACGTGATGATTTGCGGCGTGTTGGTGGGCACCAACTACGCCGCTGCCGCAGGCTTCAAGACCGAGGACACTGCCGGTGCGGTGGCCGTACTGCACGACCAGCGCGTGCCGGTGGGGTTCCTCGCACCGGTGGTGCAACCGCCCGACTTTGCCAGCACACTAGTCAACTGGACGGCCTTCACGGATCGCATCACTGCCACTGGCGCGGGTGCGGACATCTTCGTCAAGTACCCCTCGTTGGACATCGCGCGGCTGCTTGGTGTATCCGTGCTCATCAAGGACCCGGCGGCCCTGACCACGCGCATGGTCAAGTACAGCATTGGTGATAACGGTGCGGGCGCGGTACTGGTCGCGAGCACCGTACTCAACAACGCCAACGTGGGTGGCTCGGGTGCAGCCCAACACGCCAATCGATTCAGTCCCATGAACGCCATGACCCACGTGCCAGCCGCGGGGCCCACGGTGACCACCAACGCCAAGGGAGTGACTGCGCCCATGTGGAGCAGTGGGCGCCGCGTGCCATTCGATATCATCGCCAATGGCGTATTCCCCCAGGCATTCGAGTCCCTCGCGTTCTTGTTGACCGGCGCGCCCAACAACACGGCCATCGGCCCGGTTACCTTCTACATGGCGGGTGGTCTGTGAGCCTCGTCGGCGGTCTTCTTGGCGGGGAAGTCGGCGGCCTACTGGGAGGCCTGAGCACACCCACGCCTCCACCGACATATCCGACGTATGTCGCTCCGCTGTACTGCACCGTGCAACGCGGGGGCCTGCAGGCCACCGTGGTGGCTCCCCAGATTGCACCGCCGTACCGCAGCCAGGTGCAGGTCGTTCCACAGATGCGCGGTCTGGTGGTGGACATCCAGTACGGTGGGTACAGCGCCATTGTCGAAGTTCAGGAGGCAGGTCAATGATCACCACGATGGCACTAACGTGCGTGCGCGGGCAGACGCTACCACTGGTGGCGACCGTGCGCGACTACAAGAACCAGCTGGTGGATCTCACGGGCGCCACGTGCTACCTCACGGTGCGCACGGATGAGAAGGCGGCCGCAGCGCTCATTGCACTGCAGACGGGCAGTGGCATCGTGTTGGCCGACCAGACCGGCGCGCTCAAGGGCCAGTTCACCGCGACCATTTTACCCACGCAGACCCTGAGTCTCGAGGTAGGCGACTACGTGTGGGACATGTGGGTGGTAGATGCCACCGGAAACAAGTATCCAGTGATCGCCACCAGCAGATTCACGCTGCTGCACCAGGTGACCACCCCGGCGTAAGGAGAAGAATATGAGGCAAGCACCTGGAACACAACTCACGCTGCCGGTGATCAACGTGCAGCCCGACATCAACACCGTTGGCCTGGACATGACCATGTTCTTAGCCGCCATGAAGGTGTGGAAATACGCGCTATACGCGCAGCTCACTGGGGGCACCAGCTGCGAGCTGTGGCTGTATGTGCGCCGCGCCAACGACGACAAGTGGCACCTAGTGTGCGATGTCAACAACGTTGGCAAGCTGGGCGGTGGTGTGTTGCCCACCGGTGAGAACTACGTCTTCGTGGTGGAGGAGCTGGGCATCTTCGACTCGGTCGTCGTGCGACGCGCCAACGATACTGGCGGGGTCACCGTGAACTGCCAGCTGCAGGAGTTTGTCGAGAACAACTTCGTCAAGGGGGACTGAGCATGTTCACCAAGAAGCAATGGATGCTCGCACTGCTGATGGCCACGGTCGCCGCGGCGTGGGCGATCCTGATCGCTAGGTGGCTGACACCAGAGCCTTCCATGCGCGGTGGTTTTCTTGGTGGGGGCGCGGTCATCGGCACGGGTGGAGGGGGTGGTGCCAGCATCACCCCCAACACGTGCACCAATGGTCAGGTACTGGGCGCCATCGCGGGCAACGGCACCAGCACATGCGTGACGCAGAACGATAACAACTACGGCGGTACTCACTTCGAGTGGGTGGACGACTGGCTGATGAACTCCTGCAGCCTGGGCACCAACGGCACGTGCGGCAGTGCCTACAACGCGGTGTTCGCCGGTACGGGTGCCACGGTGCTGAGCACCGGCACCACTGGGCGCCCCGGTATCCTGCAATTGCAGGTTGGCACCACGACCACTGGCGCAGCCGGATTCCAGACCTCGCCAACCGCGATCGATTTCGGCTCTGGGAGTTGGACGTTCGAGATCGTTATCGGCGCGGAGGCACTCAGCAACGTTACCGACGAATACAGCCTCATCGCTGGATTTGGCGACACTGCTGGCGTCAACCAGGTGGATGGCTGCTACTTCCTTTATGACCGCGGCAACGTCGCCACCAGCGGACCAAACACCGGTAACGCGGACGTCTGGGAATGCTGGTGCGCGGCCAACAGCGCGCGCACCACGTTCCGGATGAACGGCAGCGATGTCAGCAACGAGAGTTTCACCACGGTCAACCAGCCGGTGGCCGCGGTATCGCTGCCCAACACCAACATCTTTCATCTCAAGTTGGTGATGACCGGCACCACGCGCGCCGAGTTCTTCGTCAACGGCACCAAGAGCTGCGATATCAACACCAACATCCCCAGCGGCGCGTCCCGCTTGACGGGCGTGCAGGTGCGCGCCACTAAGAGTGCTGGCACCACCAGTCGCAACGTGGATATCGATTGGAGTAGGCTGGCAGTGGACCTGACGGGGGCCCGCTCGCCGTGAACATCCTGACGCCAGACGAGCGCCGCACCAAGCTGGCCATCTACGGGCCCAGCCAGTCCAACGGCGTGGGTTTGCTGACCGCCGCCAATCAGGTGGTGTACCCGGCAAATCTCACACAGGCGTTCCCAGCGGTGTTGTGGCAAGACCACGTCGCCTACGCCATCGGGGATCCCCCGGTGTACCACGACGAGGGTCCCCGCTCGCTGAGTCCCCGGAGCAGCGGCAGTGGCAGCTACACCGCGGGCATGGGAACCAGCGCGCTCACGGCGCTGCGCGAGTTGACGTTCCGCACGCGGTGGCGGTGGCGCGGCGGTCAGTTTGCGGTGGACGGCAGCGGCCTGGAGGATAACTGGCTGGCCAACTGGCCCAGCAACGGTCCGCCCTACGCCATGGCGCAGTTCATCGCGTACGTGCAGGGTCTCATGGCCACGTACGGCATCGCGCACTCGTCGGACGTGGTCTTCCTCATCCACAACGGCGAGCATGACAGCGGCCAGAGCCCCGACGCCGCGGACATGCTCAATAACATGCTGAGCCTGGCATCAATCCTCACGGCAGCCTTCCCGGGGTGCTACTTCGTGGTGGGGCGCCTGCACTCGGGTTTCAGCAACAACGCCACGGTGCGCGCTGCGCACGAGGCCTTCGTCGCGCTGACACCGCGCGCCGGCATCCTCTACATCGATCACCTACCCCTGCGCGACGGCACGCACCTCACCGATGACGGATTTGCCTCGCGCGGCGTGCTGGAGGCCAACACCGTCATCAAATTGATGACCAACGTGCCACCCACCAATCCGTGGTACGTGGCGGCCAGTGCGCCGGTGGTGGGCACCAGCGCCCAGGGCGTGACCATCCTGATGCCTCCGCATCAGACCAACGACGTCATCGTCAGTGTGCTGAGCGCCCTGGGCAACGTCAATTACCCGTTCAATCCGGCCAACAACTTCGTCGAGGTCAGCGGCAGCCCCCAGCACGACAGCAGCAGTACGCTCAACGCGCGGTTGCACGTGGGCCAGGTGCGCGCCACATCCAACAACATGCCCGCGATGACGTTCCAGGATGTCAGCGGAGACGACGCCAAGATCGGATTGGGCATCTGCTTCCGCGGCTGCCGCACCACCGGCAATCCCATCGAAGCCAGCGCGGGTGCCGTGGCCGCCAGCAGCACCAACGTCACGTTTCCCGCCGTGACCACGCTGACCGATAACGCCCTAGTGGTCAACATCCTGGCTGCGCGCATCGATAGCAATAGTCGCCAGGCCAGCGGATTCGTCAATCCCGACCTGACCGATCTCACGGAGCACGTCAACCAGTACACCAACGCCAGTTTAGGCTACGGCATCACCGTGTGCGTCGGCCGCAAAAAGACGCACGGCGCCGTGCGCGGCACCACCTGCACGCTGGCCACTGCCGGCACGCAGGCCATGTTGACGCTGGTGTTGGCCCCGTAGGAGAAGATCATGCAAACCATCAAGCAGGGTGAGAACGTAGCAGGTCGCAAGCTGGTGTGGTTCACGCTGGTCGACACCGGCCTGGAGAATCGGCTGGATGCCAGCGGCTACACATTCACCGTGCGCGTCGTCAAGTCGGACGGAACCTCGGGCGCGGGTGGCGGCAGCGGAGGCATCGGCAACAGCGGCGTGTTCCAACCCGACGTGACCAACGCGCAGGGTCTGTGCTACTACGTACCGAGCGTCGGCGACCTCGACACCATCGGCGCCATGGCCATTCGCATCAGCGCGGCGGGCGCGGCCACGGTGGAGGTCCGCGAGATCCCTCTGGAGGTCGTCCCATGGGATCCGTACGATCCTCAGCTGGGGGTGCTGAGCGCTATCATCGGAAAGAACCCCGTGGACACCGTCACCGACGTCACTCTATTGCAAGCGCTGCGCGTGCTGGTGGCAGCCATCACCTCCAAGGGTGTGCTGCCCCAGAGCGGCAACTTCAACGTGCGCGACGGCGCGGATACCAAGAATCGCCTGGCGGGCAGTATCGACGGTGCCGGCAACCGGACCATCACCACGTTCGACGGAGGGTGACATGCCGCAAGACGACGATAAGAAGGTTTGGATGACCCAGGAGGAGCGTGACCTGCAGGCCCTGCAGCGCCAGCGAGACGCGCGCGTGCCACCGGAGCATGGTGACGAGATCACCATGCCCACCAACGTCCACGCGTTGGAGCGCTATCACAACGACCCGGCCTACCGCGAACTGTGGGACTACGCCCACGCCTGGAAACATGCCGCGCAGCACGGGCTGCACGTCATCGGTGACGCCGCGCTGGCCGCGCACGCTGCGCCGGCTGCCGAGCTGGAGGAGCGGGTGCGCAAGCTGGAGGACCAGGGCCACCACGACGCAGCCACACTCAGGCTGGTCAAGTGGGTGGGCAGCACGGTCGCCGTGATCTGCCTCACCAGTGCCCTGGTCGTGGCCGGCAAGATCTTCAGCTGGGGCGTGAGCACCGGAGAGACCGAGGTCCGCCTGAATCGGCTGGAGCACGATGTGCAGCAGCTTTTCGATCGCCAGCAGAGCCATCCGATGTGGCCTGCGGCGCAACCACCAAAGGGAGCGACGCCATGACTCAGAAGACCAAGAAGATGTTCATCCACGCCGGACTGCTCGCGCTGGCGAGCGCAGCATTCGCACTACTGCTGTGGCTCATCGGCTACGTGGGACGCGCGCACGCTGCCACGGGGCTCAATCCCGACGATCCGGTGGGTGCGCTGACCGCGCTGTACACGTTCATCCGCACGGGCGCGGGCACCGCTGCCGTGGGCTGCGGGATGGTGGCGCTGGTGTGGGCACTGCGCAACCTGCCCTTCGACGCGTGGAAGAAGTGGTCCACAACGCCGCTGGGCGGATACGTGTTGGCCTACGGCACGGCACTGCTGACGTATGTGGGCACGGCGCTGGGCAGTGGCAATCCGTTCACCGCCTCCATGCTGCTCAACGCCCTGGGCGCCGCGCTACTCGCTGCCGGCGGGTGGGAGCATCTGCGCGACATTCTCACCGCCGTCAAGAAGACGCCCCCACCGATGGCGGGTGCTGCGATCGTTCTACTGCTGTTCTCCTGCAGCGGCTGCCCGGGCGTCACGGACAGCAAACCGGCAGCGGACGTCATCGACTGCACCAAGGCGGACGAGGCCAAGCTGGAGCAGCTGGCCCTGCAGCTGGGCTGCACGTGGGTGGGCGGCAGCATCAGCGCATGCGATAGCTTCAAGGCGGACTGGGGCACCGTGGAAGCCGCCGCGGAGGCCGCTGGTGTGGAAATTGGTGGCTGCGTGTTGGCGTCCATTGTCCAGCAGTATCTCGCCAAGCCCCAGGCCAAGCCCGTAGATCAGACGTGGCTGGCGCACGACGCACTGGAACACTTCCGCACCGTCAAGGCCAAGGGAGCAACGTTCCACACCGCGCAGGGCGACCTGTGAGGCTGGGCCGGCTACCCAGCAAGCCAGATGCGCGCACCGCGCGCATGGTGGACTTCGTCGCGCTCTCGACGCTGCCCGCCAGCCCACCCGCGCGCGACTGGACCAATCGACTGCCTGCCGACCTGGGCATGATGCGCAATGATCAGGTAGGTGACTGCGCCTATGCCAGTGCTGCGCACATGGTGCAGGTGTGGTCAAGTCAGCGCGGACAGACGGTCACCATCCCCGATGACGATGTGGTGGCTGCCTACAGCGCCGGCACCGGATACGACCCGCGCGACCCTAGCACGGATAAGGGTGCCTCCATGCTGGACGTGTGCAAGCAGTGGCGCACCGCGGGCATCGGTGGACACCGCATCGGTGCGTTCGTCAAGGTGGACCCCCGGGACCAGGAGCACGTGCGCGCGGCGGTCAGCCTATTCGGCGCGGTGTACGTGGGATGCAACCTGCCCCTGCGTGCACAGGACCAGCGCGGGGCGCTGTGGGAGCCCCTAGGCACCGGTGGCTTCGATGCTGCCGGCAGCTGGGGTGGCCACGCCGTGGCCTGCGCTGCGTACGACCACCGAGGCCCGCAGCTGCTGACGTGGGGCGCTCGACAGGCCGCCACCTGGGATTGGTGGGCCGCCTACGTCGACGAGGCCTACGCGTGTCTGAGCGCCGAGTGGGTGACCGGTGCCGCACCCGCGCCCAGTGGCGTGGACGTGGCGGGGCTCCAGGATTACCTGGCTCGGCTGTAGCAACCCCCAGGCCATACTCTACCTCCTCCATGAGATGCGGAGGTAAAGCGGCCGAATTCGCCAACCGCGGCGCGGGGTTGCTCTACATGCACCACTTACTCCCCGCTTTGCGCAGTTGCGCAGGCCCGCGGAGGTAGCTCCACCGGCACCCCTAGTATCTATACCCCCTTATTTAGTAAAGGGGGTAGAGTAAGTCAAGCAAGCTGACGCAATGCCTACGGAATTCGGTACTCCCCTTCTCCGTTGACATAGTGCGTCATTTGAGCAAGTAGTGCAAGGCTTGCGCCCCGACGCCCGGGCGTGGCACCTGTTAGTGCGGCACCCGCCTAGAAAGAGGAGGCACGCGTGAGGCACCCGCAGTACGAGCACCAGGCGCAGGATCTGGAGCGCAGCAGGGACGAGGCCGGCTGGGGATGGTGGTGGGAGATGGGATTGGGCAAGGCCAAGCAGTGCGTGGATACGGCCGAGTACCTGTTCCTTAAGGGCCGCATCGATGCTGTGCTGGTGCTGGCGCCCAACGGCGTGCACGCCAACTGGTGCGGCGTGGAGGTGCCCGAGCACGCCAGCGTGGAATGGCGGGGGCTGACCTGGTACACGGAGCGCGCCGACACCAAGCGGCAGCGCGAGGCCAGCGCCGACATCCTCCTGCGCAAGGAGCGGACGCAGTTGCGATGGCTGGCCATGAGCTACGACGCCATCAACACCGCGCACGGCATCAAGTTGGCGACCACGCTGCTCAAGAGCAGCCGCTGTCTGATCGCCGCGGACGAGAGCACGGCGATCAAGACCCCCAAGGCGCGCCGCAGCATGCGCGCTCTGGCGCTGGCCAAGATGGCGCCGTATCGCCGCGCCATGGATGGTACCGCCTGGACGGAGTCTCCGTTCGACATGTTCAACCAGGTGCGGTTCCTCTACAATGACTATTGGGACAGGATTGGCACCAGCACGTTCTTCGAGTTCAAGATGCGTTTCGGCGATCACGTGCTGGCCCGCGCCGGACAGGGCCACCAGTTCCAGAAGTTCATCCGGTACCGCGACCTGGACCGGCTGGGCGAGCATATCGCCAAGTGCAGCACGCGCTACTTGAAGAAGGATTGCCTGGACCTCCCCGAAAAGGTGTACAGCCGACTGGTGTTCGACATGACGCCGTACCAGCGCCGCCAGTACGATAATCTCAGGGACGAGTACGTGGCGCAGTTCGATAGCGGCGAGCGTTGCGAGGCGATGGAAGCTATGGTGCGCGCCACGCGACTGCAGCAGATCACGTGCGGCTACGTCGGTGTGGCCGCGCCCCAGTCGGTGCGCCCCGGTGATGAGGTGCTTGCCCTGGTGCCCACGCAGGCCGAGGACGTGGAGGTGCTGGGCGTGCTGGAGCGCATGGAGGGCGACGTGGCCTACGTGCAGGGCACCAGCACTGAGAGTGAGACGTTCCCGGATGGGCGGCTGTGGCAGCTGCCCGCGGCGGAAGTGGAGGCGCGCTGCCGTCCCATCGGTAAGGCCCCCACGGTCATCAAGGAGATCGTCGAGCCCAAGGATAATCCGCGTCTGCAGCTGCTGCTGGCCACGCTGGAGAAAGCTGCAGCGGAGGGTGCCAAGACCATCGTGTGGTGCAGGTTCGTCCGCGACGTGGACATCATATGCGCCGCGTTGCCCGGGAAGCACGTGCGGTACGACGGCAGCGTGGGTACCCGCGAGCGCGCCGCGGCGCTGGTGGCGTTCCGCGAGTCGCCCGAATGCCCCGTGCTGGTGGCCAACGCGGCGGCCATCGCGCGCGGTGTCACGCTGGTGCAGGCCACGGTGGTGATTTACTACAGCAACAGCTTCAATATCATCCACAGGCTGCAGAGTGAGGACCGCGCACATCGCATCGGCCAGAAGAACGTGGTCCGCTATTACGATATCGTCGCGGCAGACAGCATCGACGAGCACATCAGCAAGGTACTGGCGCGCAAGCAGGACGTGGCAGGTCAGCTGGATGCTGCCACGCTCAGGGAGTGGCTATGATTAAGCGACTGTGGTATCGCGTGCGGTGGTGGCGGCACGTCATCGCGCATTCCGTGAGGTGCGGACCGCACTTGGTCCGAGGGCACTGCAGCTGCGGGGGCACCGCACTGATAGAGCACTATCGGGGTCGTTACGCAGAGATCGTCGACGCCACGTGCCCCGCGGCGCTGGACTATGCGGCGAAGTTTGGCAGGAGATTGGCGCGGCCATGAGCGTGGTGTACGCCGTGCAGCGCAAGATCCGCTCCGACGGTAGCGACGAGTTCGACATGCGTCCGGCCCTGCGCTGGGGCGAGCTGCGCTACCTGCTGGGCCCCACCGCCAAACCGTGGGACCCAAGTGTCCTGGGCGAGCTGCGGTACAAGCTGGTCTCGTTTCGCTCGTTCGAGGATCACTTGTTGCTCGTCGGCAATCCGGTGCTCATCGGTCTGACGTGCGTGGTGGCCGCGCAGCGGGGCACGCGCCTGAGCATGCTACAATGGGATGGTGCGCGCCGCGAGTACCGGCAGGCGGTGTTCGGGAATAACGATTGGAGCAGCGCGTGGCGGTAGATGTCGGTAGTCGAGTCGCGTGGACCGGGTGGGAGCACTTCGGTACGCGAGCGGTGCGCTGCACCGGCGTGGTCGAGGTCGTCGGCTTGGGCGTGCCCCGCGCGTACCATTACAGCGCGGACGACGGCGAATTCCACGAGGTGCTTCCACGCAGGCGCGCGGCGCAGGTGAAGCGCGACAACTACGAGCTGCACCCGTGCGAGAAACCCCTGGTCATTTCACTGGAAGACCTGGAAGAGTTGTAAGTCGCGCGGGGCCGTGCAATGGTTGCCACGTGGGTCAGCATTGTGCTGGCACCACAAAGGAGCGTGCGAATGAGCGACTACGAGGAAGAGAAACCGAGCGAGCAGAAGCTGGTGCAGCTTCGCAACTTGGTGGCCCAACTGGCGCAGGCGGATGCCGAGGTGGAGTTCCTGGAGGAGCAGCTCAAGGCGGCTGCCGCCCGGGCGCGTCGCCTCCGTGAGAACGACGTCCCCGAGTTGATGGAGTCCGTGGGGCTCAAGGAGCTGAGCACCACGGATGACCTCCACGTGACGCTGCGCAAGGAGGTACGCGCCACGTGGCCCAAGGCGGGCACCTCCGCCCGGGCGGAGGCCGTCAAGTGGCTGGAGGCGCACAAGCACGGCGACTTGATCAAGCACATGGCCACCGTGCGGTTCGGGAAGACGCCCGAGGATCAAGAGCTGCATCAGAAATACCTGGCGGTGCTGCGCAAGCACCTGCCCCGGGTGCACGCCCGTTTGGCGGAGGACGAGGTGGTGCATCCGCAGACGCTGTGCGCGTTCCTGCGCGAGCAGCTCGCGGAGGGCACCGCCACGGAGTTGATGGACATCGTCGGGGCGTTCGAGCAGAAGTACGCCCACATCAAGTGACGGGGCCGGAGGCATCGCAGCCTGGCTGCGCACTAGCGCAGTCTCGGGGTCGCGCCCCGACTGGTCCACTGCCGCTGGCGAATCGCGTCAGCGAATAACAAGGAGCACGCGTATGGCAAAGCACGAGAAAGAGACTGCGATGACCAAGGCACCACCCGCTGCGGTGCAGACCTACGACTACGGTGATGATGCCGTGGAGCTGGGCAAGGGCCCCGCCAAGGGGTTCGAGAACCAGACCAACGCCGATGCGGCGATGCCGTTCCTCAAGATCGCGGAGTTCCTTACTCCGGAGGTCAAGGAGGGCAAGGCCAAGGCGGGGCAGATCATCAACACCGTGACCGGCGAGGTATTGGACGAGGTGTTCCTCGTTATCGGCACCACGCGCCACAGCATCGCGCTGTTCACCCCGCGCGATAAGGGTGGTGGGTTCCAGGGCCAGCTGGAGATCGACGACCCCGCCTGGGCCAAGGCGCAGAAGGAGCAGAAGTTCGGCGAGTACGTGGACGCCAACGGTAGCGAGATGGTGGAGACGTTCTACACGTTCGGTGTGGAGGTCGATGGCGAGACTCTGGCGGTCAAGTCGCCCGTGATGCGCGCGCACAACAGCACGCATATCAAGGTCTATAAGAACTGGATCAGCCAGATCCGCAGCTACACCCAGGACGTGGGTGGTCGCAAGGTGTGCCCGCCGCTGTACGCGCACCTGGTGAAGATGACCACCAAGCTGGTGGAGAAGAAGGGCAACAGCTGGCACATCCCGGTGTACACCCCAGCCAACGGCACGATTCCCAACAGCATGATCCCGCAGACCTCGGAGGCGTATCGCGCTGCCAAGGTGTGCGGCATGCTGGTGGATAGCGGCCAAGCCAAGGTGGACTACGGGCAGCAGGAGCGAACTGCCGCTCCGACGACCGACGTGTTCTAGTAACAGCCCTCGAGGCAAACTCGAGGGCTGTGCCGAGGACATGTTCAAGACCGCGTATCACAACAGTCACCCGCTGTGGCGGGGAATCGAACTGCGCCTGCACGGTGAGTACGATGGCGCCGAACTGCGCGAGCGGTTCCTATACTTGGCTTCAATGCTGATGCAGGGCGCCGTGCTGGTGCCGCACATCGAAGTGGATGTCGATGTGGTACGTGTGCCCGGGGCGCCTGGAATGATAAATGTGGAGCGCGGCCAGGTGAGCTGCTGGCGCGTCATCATGGTGATGCCGTCAGAGATCAAGACGTACGTGCCAGGTGCCCAGGATCTGCAGGACAAGTACGAGACTGCGGAGCGCCTGGCGGTATACTGGATGGAGCAGGCGCAGGCGTACAAGCAGCAGATCGAAGGGCAGGCCAGAAAGGCGGGAATATGACGAGCCAATTCGAAGCGCTGGACCAGGTGATGACTGAATACGAGCGCAGTTCGGGCAGGGACCCGCGCGCTGGTCACACGCTGGTGGTGCATCCGTGGCGCGCTATCGCCATGCTGGCGGAGCTGACCATGGCACCGCCCGATTACTTGGTGGCCGCCGTCACCCGGGGTTCAGGGGACGATGCCATCCTCAACTGGCGCGGGGTGCCGGTGCGCATGCGCGAGGCCGTGGATCCAAACGCATGCTCCGTGTTCGAGGACGCCAATCTCCCGCGCCGCACCTGCTGCGATAAGTTCTCTGAGGGCATGATCACGGCATGGCTGCACGCGCAGACACAGCTGCGACGTGAACTTCGCGCGGCCGAGGGGAGCAACTGATGGAGTGGAGCGCAACGCAGGCACGGGTGCTGAAGGAAGTCGACGATTGGCTGCACGGTCATGGGGAGCAGGTCAAGCGTCTATTCGGCTTTGCCGGCACTGGCAAGACCACGCTGGCCAAGCACCTGGCGGCAAACGTCAAGGGCGAGGTCCTATACGGCGCGTTCACCGGGAAGGCCGCCTATGTCATGCGGCAAAAAGGCTGCATCGGGGCGCGCACGCTGCATAGCATGGTGTATCGCCCCGCCGGCGACGGCAAGAGCGCCGAGCTGGCGCTGGAGGAGCAGATTGACAAGCTGGAGGCCGAGCCAGACGCGCACGAGCGTCTGGCGACGCTGCGTCGCCAGTTGCAGGAGCTGCGCGAGCAAAACCGCCGTCCGCGGTTCGCGCTGTGGGCGGAGAGCCCATTGCGCAATGCCGCGCTGCTGGTGGTGGACGAGTGCTCCATGGTGGACGGCGACCTGGGCCGGGACCTGGAGTCGTTCGGCGTGAAAATTCTCGTGCTGGGTGATCCGGCGCAGCTGCCACCGGTGGCGGCGGGCGGTTATTTCACCAGCCGCGAGCCGGACTGGATGCTGACCGAGGTGCACCGCCAGGCGCGCGAGAGTGGCATCCTGCGCCTGGCCACGGACGTGCGCGAGACGGGCGGCTACAGCCGACAGCCCGGGGCCTACGGCGCGGACTGCGAAGTGCTGACCAGGGCAGCACTCGGTGACGCCCTCCAGCGCCGCGTCCTCGACGCCGACCAGGTGCTGGTCGGTCGCAACGCCACGCGCCATGGCGCCAACGCCCGCCACCGCGCGCTGCGCGGCATCACCAGCCCATTCCCCGTCCCGGGCGATAAGGTCGTGTGCCTGCGCAACAACCGCGAGCTGGGCCTACTCAACGGTGGGCTGTGGCGCGTACACGAATCCGTCGCCGACGAGCAGGCGCTGGTGGTGGACATGACCGTGAGCAGCGAGGAGGATGGCGCCAGCGGCGTGAGCGTGGTGTGCCACGCGCATCACTTCCTGGGTAAGGAAGAGGAGCTGCGGAAGATGGGATGGCGTCGCCGCGACGCCGAGGAGTTCGATTACGGCTGCGCACTGACGGTACACAAGGCCCAGGGCAGCCAGTGGGACGACGTGGTGCTGTTCGACGAGTCGGGCGCGTTTCGCGCAGACGCCCGACGGTGGCTGTACACTGGCGTGACGCGCGCGGCGCAGCGCCTGCTGGTGGTGCCGTGAAGACCATACGCATTACTAAGAAGATGTTCGAACTGGGTTGGTTCCAGTACCAACCCGGTAAGGTTCCCAACCTTGTTAGGCGTGATTACGTGTTGGTGCGCACCGAGGGTGAATACTACGTAGTGGAATGGCCGCCGGAGACGCAGGGACCATCGCTTCCACTACCTGAGGTCAAATGACCGACGAGCGCCACCTGGACCCGCACCTCGCCGAGTGCGAGTGCGAGGAGGAACACAGCGTGACCAAGCTCGGCCACAGCCGGGACTGCCCGCACCACGGCAAGCACCCGCCGCAGATGCCCGTATGCCCGCTGAAGCCGGGTTGCCCGCCGGAGCACCTGGACGGCACGCCGCACGACTTCGAGTGGGCCACGTACGTCAGTGGCACGATCAGCACCGGCGTGTGCCGCTGCGGTCTGGAGCAGTGGAGCTACGACATGTGGAGGATGCCATGAGGGTGCACGAGCTGATACGCAGGCTGCAGGAGCTGGTCGACGAGGGGTACGACAATGCCAAGATCCAATTGGCCGATGGGCTCAACTACGCGGCGCTCTCTAAGAAGGTGCGCGTGGAGGGCAAGTACGTGGTGCTGGAAAGGAGCTACCGATGAAGTTGACACCTAGTCTATTGGAAGCGGTGTGGGCCGCGACATACGTGCGCGTGCTTAGTGCGATACCGTGCTCGTCAACTGGGTTGATTCACGAGCTGGCCGAAGTACTCGGTGATCCAACGCAGGCCCGCGTGCACCACGCGCAGCGCGCCGCCAACCGAGCAGTGGACGCACTGCAGGAGATGTTCGAGTGAAGCTCGCAATCAAGTTCTGGGAGTTCATCCGCGAGCGCGAGGCCATCCGCCTGCGCCGCGCCGCCGGTCAGCCCGCGCCGTGGACGGAGGATAAGATCCTCCGCGCGTACAAGTTCACCAACGTCAAGCGCGAGCATGATCGCACCAGCGTTGCGCTCAAGGCGATATACGATCAGCACGTGTTGCGGGCCAGCGACAGAGTGGTGTGGCTCAACTGCGCGCTGTATAGGCTGTTCGGCACCGCGGAAATGGCTGCAGCTCTGGGCTGGGTCAGGGCGTGGGGTGACGAGTCACACCGCAGGTCGCAAGTGCTCAGGTTGGCAGCCACACGCCTGGCCACGGGGCAGCGAGTGTTCACTGGCGCGTACATTGTTCCTAACTGCGGTCGCACACGCCCCAAGCATGAGGTGGTGTGTAGTATTGTGGATGGAGTATGGAAGGCAGCACCAGAGCTGTGTGACCGTGCCATGGACCGTTGGGAACTGGCGGTAGGCGTGCTCACGCAGCTGTGGGGCATCGGCAGCTTCATCGCCAAAGAGATCGTCCTGGATTACGTCATGGCCACCGGCTGGCGTCCCAGCGACTGGCAGACCTGGACGCCCATTGGTCCCGGAGCGCGGCGCGGTGCCATGCGGGTGCTGGACGGTAAGCTGATCCATCCACACGGTTTGAGCGAGCACTACGCGCTGAAGGTGTGCCGCGAGTTGTACACGCAGCGTCGTGATCAGTGGGAGGACTGGTGGTCCACTGCGAATCACGCCGCGGTGTTCAGCGACGAGGTGCGACGTAGTCGGAACTACAACCAACTGCCACCCCACAGCCACCTGGACCTGACCGACATCCAATTCCAGCTGTGCGAGTTCGACAAGTACCAGCGCGCCCTGCGCGGCGAGGGCCGACCTCGCAGCCGGTTTACACCGACGTAAACGAGCGTGCACACCCGCTCGCCAAGTGACCGGAAGGACATTTCCCTTGCGTTGGCCCGCGGGGTGCACTACGTTTGGGGCATGACGAAGCAGCCTCCCGCCCTCCCCGTTATCGCGCCGGACGAGTATCTGTTCCCGACCGTGCAGCAGCGCGCCGACCTGCTGGACTGGATGCAGTACCGCCGCACGGTGTACCTGTGGCCCGACAGCAGCATGGGGCACGTGGCCATCAGCGAGCGCCTGAACAACTACACGGTGGAGCATGCCACCAAGCGCCCGAGCGCCGAATTCGCGCAGAAGGTGCTGCACCCTCAGACGTACCCCGCGGGGAGCGGGTGCCGTGGGAGGCGCTACTACTGGGTGTACGATACGGACTACCCGTGCAACGGTTGCCCGGACTGCCACAATTGGTGCGCGGGGTTCCACATCGGCGCATTCGTGTGGGCTGCCGCCGTTGGCGGCGAGCATCGCGAGATTGCCGGTGCCGTTGCCGCCTACCAGTGCCTGGCCGCGGTGGGCGCCGTGTTTGCCCGCCTGCAGGAGTGTCTGGCTCGCATTGGGCGGTTCTTCGAGCGCGCGGAGCAGCGCTGGGAGGAGCTGCGCAAGGGCTGCCTCTACCGCGTGCAGGGACGCCGCGGCAATGCCAAAAACCACAACGGCGCGGTGGGCGAGTGCTGCTGGATTGGGCAGGACGATTGGGGGCGGCCCCGCGCGGGGCTGCGCTTCCCGGGCCAGGAGAAGCTGGCGTACTTCGGTACCGGCAGCCTTGTCCGCGTTCCGACTCCGCCGCACGTGCTGGCGCAGCAGGAGCTGGATGCTCGCGAGCGCGCCGCTGCCAAGTTGGCGCAGCAGGCGGCCAAGGAGAAACTCGCAGCAGCGCCCCGCTACTCCGGTGGGCGCGATGGCACCGCGTACGTACTGCGCGGCGAGCACCGCGGTCAGTTCGGGAAGGTGTTCTGGATTGGTGAGGACAAGCGCCGCGGTGGCGTGCGGCTGGGCATTCGCCCGGGCGTGGTGAAGGGTACCAGAGGTGCCGGCAAGCGTCAGTCCAACGTGGAGCCCATTTGGGCCAACGCGGCCGATTGCTGCGACCAGAATGATGAGGTGGGCATGGTGGCGTGGGACGCCCTGCAGCGCGGCGATGAGGCCGCGCTGAACGAGGTGCTGGAGGCCAGAGTCTAACGCGCTCGGGTCGGGTGGCCCGGCGCATGAAAGGAGCAGTATGGTGATGACAGCACAGCAGAACTACAGTCGGCGCGAGGGCATCAAGGCCCAGGCGGCAGCTCGCCGCGCCAAGAAGGAGGGCCCCGTGGCCAAGGAGCTGATGGCCGCTGCTTGGGCGGCCCTGGTGAAGATGGTGGCCGACGATGGCTTGGACGATCAGCCAGCGCACGAGTTGTGGGACGTGGTGCCCTGGTGCGGCAAGCTACTGGCCCTGCCCCGTGACCCGGCCATGGCCGACGACTGCCACATGGAGTGGTCCGCGGAGGGCTGGCTGCTGGTGGAGGGGGCCGCACCCGTGCGCTGCCACGACGAGCAGTGGTGCCTGTGGTGGGAGCGGGTGTGCCGCACCGCGGCCCGCTACGGCGTGGACGTGCGCGACAAGGTGCCGCCCGAGGGTGCCCTACTGGCCTGGGAAAAGGGCCGCAGCGGCCTGTGGTACGCGCTCAACCAGCTGGAGGACCAGCTGGGGCTGCCGCACAAGGTGCGGCAGTGGTCCGACATCAAGTGGGACGACTGATAACGGGCGGCCACACGGTGTGGCCGCCCGTTATCACTCCGGAAGCAAGTCGGCCAAATCATGTGGACTGAAGTCGGCACGCCGGTAGCAATAAACCCCTTGCACGAGTCAGGTGGCTCGTGCTAACAACCCTAGACGATACCCAATGGAAGGAAGCAGACCATGGCAGTAGTCAGCAAGCGCACGTTCGGGCTGCACGGCCCACTCACCTACGACCAGCTCAACCAGCTGAGCACCCTGGAGCTCATCCAGCTGCACAACGCCAAGAGCGAGAAGCAGATCAAGGTGTTCCACACCAAGGCCAAGGGCATGAACAAGGTGTGGGAGCTGTATGCCGCCGAAGAGGTGGTCGAGAACAATCCCCCCGCCGAGACCGCCGATGGTGGCGCGAACGGCATCGAAACGACAACGGAGGCAAGTGACATGGCGAAGAAGACGAAGGCACCCAAGGCACCCAAGGCGAAGAAGGCTGGCGGTGGCACCCGCATCCCGGCGGACGCGACCATCAAGGTCCTGGCCAAGGAGAACCCTTACAAGAAGGGCACCAAGGCGTACGCCACGTTCGAGCTGTTCGGCAAGAGCAAGACGGTGGCCGAGTTCCGCGAGAAGGCGAGCGACAAGGATCGCTTCGACCCGGGGTACATCAAGTACTCCAGCCGCGACGGCTATATCAAGATCGGGTAACTGGGTCGCCAGGCGACCCAGTAGGGCAGGCCGACCTCGGCCGACCTTAGGCGCCTCCGCGGGTGGAGCGGGGCGCCTGCCCTGCGAGTAGGCACGCAGCACACGGCCACGAGCACCTTCAGTGGTGAACCGCGCAGCGAACCCTGGGGCGCGGGGTGGTGTCTTGGCTGCGTGCCTGCTCGGAGGGCACGTGCAAACCATCTTCGAGTTCGGCGACGCTAAGCTGGCCGCCGTGGACCTGGACCCGTTGTACGTGGCCGCGGTGCGCATGCCGTGGGGTCACGTGGAGCGCTGCAGGTTCACGCTGGCCGAGGTCGCGTTCGACCTGGCCGGCAAGGCAGCGGAGGTGGTGGAACGGTGTGCCTCCGGTATGCCGTTCTGGGACTCCATGCGCGCCGCCGCGGCGGACACCAAGCGCGGCGCACCGCGCCGCTACTTCCGTGGGCCCAAGTGCATGGACGCGTTGGAGGTCATGCGCGAGCTGTACCCCGATGCGCCCGAGGCCCTGGCCGCGCTGGCCGGCACGTTCGCGCACGCCGAGGAGGTGGTATGCGGCAGCTGGCCGCTGTGGGGCCCCACCGCCGCGTTCAAGATCGCCGACATGGCCGAGCGGGTGTGCCAAGTGCCCGTGGACTTCGGCGCCGTCGGCGAGACGGAGATCTGCAGCAACGCGCAGGTGCGCAAGGGTTGGGACAAGGCCCGGGACGTGTTGGCAGCCGCAGGCGACGCCCGCGCGCAGGACCTGGCGGCCAGTCTGCGCCAGCACATCTGGTGCACCAAGGCACCACCGCGGTGGGACCGCGAGTTGGGGCCACAGGAGTGGGAGACGCTCCTATGCTACTACAGCCACGACGACGAGCACAATCATCACTTGCCCGGCATGGACCGACTCGGCATCGCCGAGGAGCTGTACGATCATGGCGACGTGGCCGCGGAGCTGCTGGGACACTTGCCCTGGGCGACCGAGGCGGAGATGTACGAATGGCTGGACGCCAAGCATAGGAGAACCAAATGAAGAGCAGGCACGAGTTTGTAGTAGTCAACCAGGATGGTAAGCGTGTGCAGTGGCTGCTGGAGTTCGAAAAGGACGGCGTCAACTTCACGTTGAGCCACCAGGGAGGTCAAGCAGTCAGCGCTTGGCTGCCGCCCGCCACCGCCGAGGACCTGCGCGAGCTGTTGGCGATGTACCAGAATAGTCGCAAGCGGAGCGGCGCGTGAGCACGCTGCTGCACATCATCGGGGCCGGTGCCACCGGCAAGTCCACCCTCACGCGCGGTCTGCTGGGGGAAGGTGCCGTGGACGGCAACGCCTCCATCAGCGAGGCAGTACCACGCGCCAAGTACGGCGCCTCGCGGGACTTGTGTAGGTACGTCGTCGGCAATCTGAAGAACGGCACGGATAGCGTGAGTGAAATGGTGACTGCGGCGGCGATCGCCAACTGGCTGTTGGGATTGCACAGGACCAGTCTGGTGATCGTGGATGGCGTCCGCAGCAGCGCCAAGTGGTGCGTGGACTGGGCGCACTCCCCGGAGTGCAGAGCGACGCACCTGGCGTACGCGTACCTGGACCTGTCTCTCGACGAGACGCTGGAGCGCCTGCGCGCGCGTCGCCGCGGCAACGGCGAGAGCGACGAGCTGAGCGAGAAGACTGTGGCCAACGTCCGCGCGTTTCAGCGCCGCGCCCACGGCGTGTGGCGGAAGGTGGTGCAGCGTGCCGACCACCCGGGCAAGCCCACGGCACTGCTGGTGCTGCGCGAGGGCACCGCCGCGGATTGGTTGGAGCGGGCCGAGCAGTTCTTAACGCACCGCGTTGCGTAGAAAGCTTGCTTCACTTGGCCGCGTAGTTGTAAGGTGGCCGGCACATTTAATGAAGGGTGGCAGCCATGTACAAGCCTGTGCCGTGGGAAGGGTTGCGCAAGCTCTTGCGTTACTCCTTTGCCGACCTGGGGAGTTACGATGATCTAACGGTGGAGGAGCAGGCTGCGCTGACCCGCGAGGAGTTCGAGGTGCTGGCGGCTTGGGCCAAGCGGGATGAACCGATGGCCGCCGAGTTCCGATGTGAACACTGCGGCACCAACCACGTGGCCGAGCTGAGGGTCGCGTGAGGGTCCTGCATGTCCGCAACGTGCACCGCGCGATACCCGCAGCGCTGGCTCACTTAGTGGAGCACGGCGAGCGGCGCGAGAGTCGCAATGGCCCGGTGCTGCAGCCTCCGCATCCCGTCACCACCGTGTACAGCCACCCATTGGAGCGGGTGGAGGCGTGGGTCGCGCGCAACAGCAACCCGTACCTGCACCTGTTCGAGAGCGCGTGGATGCTGGCGGGGCGCAACGACGTGGCGAGCCTGGTCCGCTACGCCAAGCGGTTCGCCGAATTTAGCGACGACGGTGAGACGTTCAACGCGCCGTACGGTTACCGCTGGCGTCACGCGACCACGCAAAATGTCGATCAACTCGCAGTGATCGCAGATCAGCTGCGCGCCAATCCCAACACGCGCCAGGCGGTGCTGCAGATTTGGACCGTCAAGCACGACCTGCTGGCGGTCACCAAGGACCACGCCTGCAACCTGACGGCGACGTTCCAGGTGGGCAGCGACGGTCGGCTGCACATGTGCGTGTTCTGCCGGTCCAACGACATCGTCTGGGGCTGCTACGGCGCCAACGCGGTGCATTTCAGCTATCTGCTGGAGTATGTGGCCGCCCGGGCGGGTATCCCGGTGGGGACGTACACGCAGATCAGTGTCAACTGGCACGGATACCTGTCCACGGTGCAGCCCCTGGTGGCAGCTGGGCTGCACCAGCACGGCGAGCACCCCAGTTCGTACGAGACTGGCGCCTGGACGCCGTATCCCATCACCAGGGGCGGATTCGACGCCCACTGGTTCGACGTGGACCTTGCGGTCGCCACCAGTGACCAAGGTCGCGCGGTGGAGGCCAGCTATCACCACGCCTGGTTTCGCGAGGTGCTGCTGCCGGTCATGCGCAGCCACGACGCCTACAAGGCGGGTGATCGATTCGGCGCGCTGCACCACATATCAGACTGCGCTGCCACGGACTGGCAGCAGGCGTGCCGGTGGTGGCTCGCCAGAAAGGCAAAGTGAACGAGACTCCGGAGCAGTGGCGCGAGCGCCACAAGGACAACCCGCGCCTGCAATACTACCTGCGCATGGATCCCAACTACGGCGCGCACAGGCATCAGCGCGAGTTCGTGGATCGCCAGTGGTGGCTGCAGGCCAACTTCCCCTGTCCGGTGAACCACGAGGTGCACCCCGGCGCGCCGTGCGCCGGCAACAGGGACCACGCAACGGACGATGCCAAGCGCCACCCCGGAGGGCTGCACGCGCCGTGTTGCTACAGCGGCGCAGCGCTGCAGGCAGCGTACGAGTGGCAGCTCGCCTCCAGGGGGCGACCATGATCCGCGCCGGCAGGCCGCCCAAGCCTCGCGTCGGCCTGGACGCGGACGGCGTCCTGAGGGACTTCCAATCGGCCATGGTGGAGGTGATCAACGCCGCGCTGGCGCGCGCCCACACCGTGGAAGAGTGGACCGAGTACGAGTTCGAGCACGCGTTCGCCCTGAGTCCCAGTGAGCGCAAGCTGGTGGTGAACGCCATGCTGGCGGAGCGAGATTTCGTCCGCAACATGCCGGCGCTGCCTCACCTGGACGTGGAGATGTTGCGCAACACCGCCACGGTGTATTGCGTGACCGCTCCGTGGCCGCACCACCCCACCTGGGTGGCGGATACATACTGGTGGCTACGCGAGCACTTCGATTTCCACCACGACAACGTCCTGCCGGTCCACGACAAATGGCTGATCAACCTTGATTGGCTGGTGGACGACAAGGTCAAGAATCTGGAGCTGTGGCAGCAAGAGCACCCCAAGGGCCACGCCGTGCTGTGGGAGACCCGATGGAACGCGCACGAGCGCTGGTCGGGTCGGCGCACCAACAGCACCATGGTACTGCAGGCATGGGTGGAGGAGCACGCCCTGGAACTGGCAGGTGCACGATGATGGTCGACTACATCGCGCAGCTGGACGCCGTGGCGGCCAGTTTCCAGGAGCAGGATCCGGCCGTGGCGCTGCAGGCGTGCTGGATGGAGTACGAGGGTGCGGCGCGCGCCGTCCACTGGGACGTGCTGGGTGAGAAGGCGAGACTCGGTAGCTGCCGCACCCTGGGCCGCGAGCTGATGTCGCTGCTGTACCGTGCGTGTCCCAACACCTCCGCCAAAGCAGATGCCGACCTCATCAAGCTCAAGGACCGCGACTATGGCGGCAGCTGGTGCAAGCGCGGCGGAGCCAACGCGTTCTTCATGCTGTGCCGAAAGTGGGATCGCCTGGAGCAGTTCCTGGCGCAGCACGGCGGCAACTGGTGGACCATGCTCCGGAAGGAGGCCGGTGGTATCGAGCCGATACTGGATACGGCCATGGACCTGCGCTGCTACCTGATGCTGGTGGAGGCGTGGCACTGCGCCGCGGAAGTGCGCGCGCCACACTGCAACACCTGCGGCCAGAAGATGGCGCGCACCGTGGACGATACCGGTTGGTATTGCCCGAACACACACTCGGCGCGCACTGTCGTCGCAGGTGTTGACATTCCCTCTGGGGCCACGCACTACGGCGCGCCACCTCTCGGTACTGCGGTCCAGCTGTGTGGTGACCTGCACGGTGGGAATTGCTCCTACCAACGCGGCCACCAGGGCAAGTGCTCCGATGACCAGGCGCATCCATAAAATGGAGGCCAAAGATTTCTACGAGACGTGGCGCCGCGCTGCCCGTAAGCATGGTGTGGAAGTGGATGAGAGGTGGGAGGACCTCACAGAGTGGGAACAAGCCGCCTGGGAGGCGGTGGTGAGCCGTGCCCTAGACCTCGCGTGGTCAAGGTAGAAAATGCAGCTGCCCCTCACATTCGTGCTGCCTCAGGCACCGTGGCGCCCAGTGCCGGTGAACCAGCTGCCAAGCTGGGAGGGCGCCAAGCGCGTGGCCGTGGACGTGGAGTGCCGGGACCCAGACCTCAAGGAGTTGGGTCCCGGCACGTACCGCCCGGGCTGCCGCGTGGTCGGCATGTCCTTCGCTATCGAGGACGGCCCCGCGCACTACGTGCCGTGGGGCCACGAGGGCGGGGATAACGTCGACGAGGTGCACGCCAAGGCATATTTCCGGGATAACCTCGGCGCATTCGACGGCATCATCACCGGAGCGAACCTGGGGTACGACCTGGGGTGGATTTGGAAGGACGTGTGCCGCACCCCCAAGGTGAGGGACTACCGCGACACCCAGGTGGCGGACGTCATGTGCTGCGAGCTGCACGACCGCTACGGGTTGGATGCCATGGCCGCGCGCTGGGCACTGCCAGGCAAGAACCAGGAGCTGCTCAAGGCTGCCGCCGCCGCGCACAAGATTCATCCCAAGCGCGACCTGTGGCGGCTACCCGCCCGCTACGTGGGCCCCTATGGTGAGTGGGACGCGGCCCTGTGCCTCCAGCTGCTGCGCCGTCAAGAGAAGAAGATCGAGGAGGAAGAGGTCCAGATCATCTATACTCTGGAGTGCGCCGTGACGCCGATCTTGGTGGAGATGCGCGAGCGCGGCGTGCGGGTGAACATCCAAAAGGTGCTGGAGATCAAGCGGTGGGCCCTGGCGGAGGGTGCCCAGCGTCTGCACTTCGTCGCGCAGCGCACCGGTGTGCAGCTGGCCATGGAGAACGTGTGGAGCGCCGAGGCTATGGCCAAGCCACTGCAAGCGCTCGGTCTCAAGATTCCGCAGATGGCCAAGCCCACCAAGGCCGACCCCGGGCGCACGCTGCCCAGTATCACTGGTGCTTTCCTGGACAGCTGCGGCGAGGTGGGCCAGGCCCTGGGTCGCGCACGAGACATGTCCAAGCTGACGCAGTTCGCCGATCGCGTGTTGCGCTACCAGGTGAATGGTCGCGTGCACTGCACGTTCAATCAATTGCGCACCACCAAGGGCGAGGACGAGAACGAGGATAAGGGTGCACGCTTTGGTCGTCTGAGCAGCGATCACTACAACCTCCAACAGGAGCCGGGACGCGACGACGAGTTTGGCGAGCGGTGGCGCGACGTATACGAGCCAGAGGACGACGAGGAGTGGGTGAGCTGCGACTGGTCGCAGCAGGAGCCGCGCTGGGGCGTGCACTACGCCGAGCTGCTTGGGCTGCCCGGGGCCAAGGAGTTCGCCGACAAGTACCGCGCCAACCCGGAACTCGACATCCACCAGGCACTGGCCGACATCAGCGGCATGCCCCGCAAGATCGTCAAGAATTTCGTCAACGGACGCCTGTACAACATGGGTGACGTCAAGCTGTGCCGCAGCATCGGTTGCCCGGTGGTGTGGAAGATGGGACGCGATGGCGTGCAGCGCGAGGCCCCAGGACCAGAGGGCCAAGCGAAGATCGACACGTTCAATCAATTCGCTCCCTGGCTGCGCGGCATCAACCGCGAAGCGCAGCGCCAAGCCGAGCGCAAGGGACACGTGTGGACCGTGCTCCGGCGCAAGTGCCGCTTCCCACGGGACGCGCAGGGTAACGTGGATTGGGGACAAAAGGCGTGGTCGCGCATCGGCCAAGGCAGCGCAGCGGACCAGGGTAAGGCCACGCTGGTGGCCGCGCACAAGGCGGGCATCCCTCTGCGCAGCATGGTGCACGACGAGTACAACTTCAGCACGCGCAGTCGAGTGCAGGCCCGCACCATGCGCGAGCTGATGATGAACACTGTGAAAGCCAGTGTGCCCATGCACGTCACGGTGAAGATCGGCCCCAGCTGGGGCAAGGGTAAGAAGATGAAACCCGAGGAGCTGGAATCGTGAAGACCATCATCACCGTGGACACCGAGACCACCGGCCTGGACGTGCAGCGGGACCGCGTGGTGGAGTTGGCCTACAGCCTCGACGGGGTCGAGGCTGTAGTCCACCGCTTCAATCCTGGCATGCTCATGGAGCCGGAGGTGATTGCCAAGCATGGCATCACCAACGAGGAGCTGGCCAGCTGCCCACCCTTCAGCGCGTGGTGGCAGGACATGGTGGGTGACCTGGAGGGAGCGGGCGTGTGGGTGGGCTACAACCCGCAGTTCGACATCGAGATCCTCATGGCGGAGTTCGCGCGATGCGGCCACGTGTTCCGCCCACCGCGCATGGTGGTGGATCCCAAGCGACTGTGGGACATCAACGATCCGCGCCCGCCGCGCACCCTGGAGGCCGCGTACAAGACGTTCGTGGACCCGGCGGGGTTCGCCAACGCGCACTCCGCCAAAGCGGATATCTTAGCCACGCGCCGCGTGCTCGACGCCATGCTGGACAAGTGGCAGCTCCGCGGCAAGCCCTGGTCGGAATTGGACCCGGAGCGCGCCACCTGGTGGGGTCCCACCAAGCACATCGCCTGGCAGCCCTGGACCATCGGCCGAAGGGGTATCGGTAATGCAGACCCCATGTACAGCTTGGTAGCCAACTTCGGCAAGTACGAGGGACGCTGCGTCGTGGAGCAGGTGCCGCGCGACTACTGGCGGTGGCTATTAAGCCAGGACTTCCCCAGCCACGTCAAGCAGCTGGCCAGCGCGTTGCTGGATGACACCAAGCACCCCACCGCGGTGCTGCAGTGGGCGTGGAAACAGTGGCCGCCTATGAAGGGAGTAGTATGATCATCGAGCCGGTCGTCATGGAGTGTCCGGAATGCCACAAGCTGCACGTGGATGAGGGCGAATTCGCCAAACGTCCGCACCACACGCACCGATGCGTGGACGATGCTGCCGGCACCGGCTGTGGCCACGAGTGGCGCTTGGAGCACTACGTGCGCGGCGTGGAGCGCGACGCCACGGCGTGGCACCAGCGCTTCATGGACATGGCGCTGCTGGTGTCGCACTGGTCCAAGGACCCCAGCACCAAGGCGGGCGCTGTCGTCGTGGACGAGCAGCGTCGCGTGCTGAGCCTGGGGTACAACGGATTTCCACGCGGCGTGGTGGACCATCCGGATCGCTACGCCAACCGCGCCGTCAAGTACAAGCTGGTCGTTCACGCGGAGGCCAACGCCATCCTCACCGCGTACGTCGGTGGTGCCACGCTGTACGCCACCAAGTGGCCATGCAGCGACTGCAGCAAGCTCATCGCCCAGGCGGGCATCGCCCGGGTGGTTGCCCGGCGGCAAGGCGCCAACGCCAGCGACGTCGATCCACATTGGGCCGACGACCATCGGTGGGCGGAACTCATCCTGCGCGAGGCGGGAGTGAAGGTGGTGGAGCTGTGAGGACCTGGCGCCACAACGGCGAGCGCTGGCACGAGAGCACGGAACCAACGTGGCGCCGCGTCTTGCGGTGGCTGGTGTGGCTGGGCGGGTGGGAGTCGACTCGACAGTTGCCGCTGCGGTTGCGCCTGAAGAACGTCACACCGGTATCCCTGCTGGGACACCGGGTCACTTGGTACGGCTGGGGCGGTCAAATTCGCACGCCGGAGGGCTGGCTGGTGTGGGAACGCCGTAGTGGCCAGGTGTTCGTCAGCAAGGATGGCACGCCCTCCGGCGCGCACCTGTGGCTGCGCAACCCGCCGCGCGAAGTGCTGGAGCAGAGCAGTCGGAGATACTCGTGAGCGAGACGACCGAGACGATCGGCGAGTGGGCGGAGGGCACCTTCGGCCCCGTGAATCCCGTGGACGCTGCCCACCGCATCATGAAGGAGGCGGTGGAGTGCGCGGAGGCCACCAGCCAGCTGGTGCTGCACGGACTGGACGCCGAGGAGAAGGTGCGGTTGGAGCTAGCCGATATCATCATCACGTGCCGACGCCTGGCCTACACCTTGGGCCTGGACGTGGACGATGCGGTGAACATCAAGATGGCCGTCAACCGTCAGCGCAAGTGGCGCCTGGATGGCCGCGGAGGAGGGCAACATGTCTAAACCGGGGCCCGTCGAGGAGGAAGTGTTGGAGGAGGTGAAGCACTGCATGACCGAGGTCGATATGAATGTGCTGAAGGTGCGCCCCCTGGCCCGCATCGTGGATCGATTGGACGCTCTCTACGATAACGACAACGATAACACTCGCCGTCTGAAGGCCACGCTTCGCGAGATGCTGGGAAATCCCATATGAGCTTCGAGCACGGCATCCGCACCAAGGTGGTGGAGCTGCTGGCGGTGCTCCACGCGGTACCTGTGGAAAACAGCGTGCAGCAGGGCACGCCGGACGTCAACTGCAGCGTGGGGTGGATCGAGATCAAGTACGTGCCGCAGTGGCCAGCTCGCGGTGGACCCGTGCGTGTGGAGCACTTCACTACGCAGCAGCGCTGGTGGCTCAAGCAACGGCGGTTGGCCCGAGGCAGCTGTTGGTTGCTGCTGCGCGTGGCCAACGACTGGCTGCTGCTGCGCGGCTGCTGGGCTGCCGACCACCTGGGCACGGCCACCCGCGAGGAGCTGGAGACTGGGGCGCGGTGCGTGTGGCGCGGGACCGCACCGCGTAACACCGAGCTGGTGGGTGCGCTGTTGCAGGACCACGGCCAGCAGAGGCAGGGCGCATGAGCGAACGCGAGAAGTTCCGGCAGGGCGTGTGGGACATGGTGCTGCGCCTGCAGACGGCGGCCCGGGACGATCATGTGACTCACGCGCAAATCGAGGCGATGTGGCACGGAGGACGCCAGTACGCTGAGCTGGGAGTCGAGCGCGTGGTGATTACTCTCAGTCGACCGCTTGGTCAGATTCCGGTACCCGCCGAGTACCAGGACGATGGCTCCGTGGAGTTTGCGGAGAAGCGCGCCCTATTTTGGGCCAACGAGATGGATCAGCGGGAGAGGGAGCAGCAAGGGACTGAGCTGCAGCGCATCGAGAAGCAACTTAGGAGGACGCAGTGAAAAAGGAGGATCTGGGACTATTGCTGGGGGTCGCCGTGGGAGCAGCGCTCGAAGAGCTGCAGCGGCAGCTCGGCCCCATGGACAAGCAAATCCTACTCGAGGCGCTTCACCACGGCGTGCAGACGGGACTTGGCCACGTGCGGGGTCTGCGCGGTGCTAAGACCCGCGAGGAGCGGCGGATGGTCCCTGCCAAGGTGGCCATTGCCGCAGCGGCGGCCAAGCGCGCAGACGCGCGACGGCGCGAGGCGCTGCGCCAAGAGGAAGCCATGGCCAACCCGTGCCGCCGCGAGGGCTGCACTATCATGGGCCTGCATCCGGCCCACGTGGAGTTGTAGCGTGGGCGGCGATCGACGGTCCATCAGCGTCACAGGCGAGGCGCACCGCGCGCTGCAGGAGCTGGCGAAGCAGCGCAACAGGAGCATGTCCTCCATTGTCGAGGACTGGATCCGCGGCATGACAGGTCTTGCTCCTGCCGGTCACCGCGCGGTACCAGACTTGCGCGTCGAGGTGCGTGTTCTGGAGGACACCAAGCAAAGGATCGAAGAGCGCATTGAGCAGCGCCGCGCGGCCATCCGCGCGGCGCTGGACCAGCGCACGGCCGAGATAAAGATCCGAAACAGGGAGGAGGCCGAGCGCCGTGCGGAGGCTAACCCATGTCGCGATCCGAAGTGCCATCGCACGGCGCTGCACGAGGCGCACAAGTGAGCGGCGGCCCCATCATGGAGGTGGCGCTGGGGTTCTTACGCTGGCTGCGGCCCGCGGGGCCTTGGATGCTGGTGGCCATCGCTCAGGAGAAGACCGGCATCAGGGCCCAGCACTTTACGGAGCTGGGGCGGGACATTGAGGAGTGGCTGTTGCGCCACCAGCAACACAACATCTACTACCACGTCAATCCCACGCTGCGCCCCATGACCAAGAAAGCCGATCGTACGGACATTGCCGCCGTGGAACTGCTGCACGTTGATAGCGACCCGCGCGCTGGCGAGAACCTGCAGGACGAGCAGACGCGCATCCGCAAGTTGATGGACAACATGCCCCGCGGCGTACCCAAGCCCAGCGCCGTGGTCTTCAGCGGTGGCGGGTACAACGCGCTGTGGCGATTGCGCGAGCCCATTCCCCTGGGTGGTGACCTGGTCAAGGCGGAGGAGGCCAAGCGGTACAACCTGCAGTTGGAGATCCTGCTCGGCGGCGATAGTTGCCACAACGTGGACCGCATCCTGCGATTGCCCGGCACCGTCAATTGGCCCGACGAGAAGAAGCGCCGCAAGGGTCGGTTGCCGTGCACCGCGGACGTGGTGTGGCTGGAGGATACTACGTATCCCATCAGCGACTTCGTCGCCGCACCGCTGGTGCAGAGCCGCGCGGAGGGCGGCGGCCTGGCCCTGGGCGGCAGCATCCACGTGCAGATCAGCGGCAACGTGCCGCGGCTGCGCAGCGTTGACGAGCTTGGTGAGAAGGTTTCGCAACGCACAAAGATGCTCATCGTGCAGGGCATGGACCCCGACGAGCCGGGCAAGTGGTCCAGCCGCAGCGAGTTGCTGTTCCACGTGTGTGCAGAGTTGGTGCGCGCCGGCTGCACCGACGAGCAGATCTTCAGCGTTATCACCGACCCAGACTTTCTCATCAGCGCCAGCGTGCTGGACAAGGGTAGCGCCACGCGACGCTACGCCGAGCGGCAGATTCAACGTGCGCGGGAGGACGTCATCAACCCGCACCTGCGGGCGCTCAACGAACGGCACTGGGTAGTGGGCAACATCGGTGGCCGGTGCCGCGTGGTGGAGGAGGTAGTGGACCACGCGTTCGAGCGACCTCGCCTGACCATGCAGAGTTTCGAGGATATCCGCAACCGCTACATGAACGTGCGCGTGGAGATTGGCCGCGACGAGGACGGCCACGTGCGCACGGCACCGCTAGGCAAGTGGTGGCTGGAACACCCCAACCGACACCAGTATGAGAGGATCGTGTTTATGCCCAAGCGCGAGGCTCCGGGTTGCTACAACATGTGGCAGGGCTTTGCCTACGAGGCCAAGCCAGGCGACAAGCATCGAAAGTTCCTGGACCACGTGCGCACCGTGGTGTGCGGGGGTGTGTTGGAGTATTACGAGTACCTGGTGCGGTGGATGGCCCGAGGGATCCAGCAGCCCGATACGCCCGGGGAAGTGGCCGTGGTGCTCCGTGGTGACCAGGGCACCGGCAAGAGCACTGTCGCTCGCGAGTACGGCAGCCTGTGGGGCCGACATTACCTGGCGGTTAGCGACCCCAAGCACCTCGTGGGCAGCTTCAACGCGCACCTGCGGGACGCCGTGTTCGTGTTTGCCGACGAGGCCTTCTATGCCGGGGACAAGAAGCACGAGTCCATCCTCAAGACCATGATCACCGAGGAACTGCTCACCATCGAGGCTAAGGGGCGCGATGTTGAGACGACCCGCAACTTCATCCACTTGATGATGGCTAGCAACGGTTCATGGGTGATCCCCGCCGGTCCCAACGAGCGGCGGTTCCTGGTACTGGACGTCAAGCGCCACCACATGGGCGATACCGCGTACTGGGAGGCGCTCAACGGCGACATGCGCAGCGGAGGCAGGGAGAATCTGCTCCACTACCTGCTGACGCTGGACCTGGCGGGGTTCGACGTGCGGCGCGTGCCCCGCACGGATGCGTTGCGCGACCAGAAGCTGCTGAGCTTCAGCAGCGAGCAGGAGTGGTGGTACCAAAAGCTGGAGGCGGGCCAGCTGCTGCGCAGCCACGTGGGATGGACCGCGCCAGTGTTCTGCGAAAGCCTGGTGGACGATTATCTCACGTACGCTCAACGGCTGGGCGGGACCAAGCGTGCCACGGCCACGGCCCTAGGTAGGTTCCTCCACGCCGCGCTGCCGGAGGGCTGGCCGCAGCGCAAGCAGATCAACCGCACATACGTGGACCCGCACACGCAAGCCCGCATGTCGGAGCGTGCGTACGCCTGGTTCATGCCACCGCTGGAGGAGTGCCGCGCCTGGTGGGACGCGCACTTTGGCGGACCGTACGCGTGGCCGCAGGACCACCACGAAGGACCAGAGACGCAGGAGGTGTTCTGATGGAGACCAGACCGTTCGATAACATGATTGGCCGCCTCGACCGCATACTCAGCGAGTTCCTGGTGGTTGCCGAGCAGCCCATGGACGAGGCCGATAGGCAGACCATCAAGCACCATGCCGACGACTTGATCGGCGTGGGTAGTGCTGCCCTAAAGAGGATCGCCTCGGCGCGGCGAGAGGCGCAGAAATGAACGTGCCTAAGTGTGTCCACGGTGCGGAGTGGAACAAGTGCTGGTGTCATGCGCGCCGTGGGAGACGTGCGCCCACGGCGCATCGTCCTGAGCCTTGACCCCGGCGACGATGGCCGGGGCGCATGGATGCTGGTGCTGCTGTGTACTGGTGGCACCTTCGTGGTGCTCGCCAGCGGCAACGACCCCGGCGGTCTCAGTTGCCCCGTCGGGGCGCGGTGTGCCATGGTTAGGCCCATGGGTGCCCGGGCAGTACAACGCGGAGAGATTCCGCGGGGCCGAACTGCTACCGGTCATTTATCAGCCTGGGCACCCTACTTTCTCTTGAACGGCTGTGCGGCGCTGGACGAGGGCGCGTGCTGGCCAATCGTGGCGCTGCTGATGTTGGGCAGCGTCCTCTCGCTGCTGGCCGCCCATTGGGCTAGGAAGGATTGACCATGCCCGGATTCGACGCTGCCGCCGTGGACGAGAACGGAGTCATCGATTGGAAGCGCGCTCGCGCGCAGGGCTGTACCTTCGCGTACCTCAACGCGACACCAGGCAACAGCGTGTGGAACCAAGCACCAGCAGCCAGGGCTGCCGGCATGCGCGTGGGGCCGTACTGGTTCCCGGTGATCATGCGCGACTACCTCTCGCTGCCCACGCAGTGGGAGCGCGCGTACCGCACGGCGCAGGTCATCGCCGGCGACTTGCCCTGGGTGATGGACGTGGAGCTGCCGCACCAGCTCTCCGGCACCAAGATGAGCAGGGCAGAGGTGTGCGCCGCGTACCTGGCCGGCTACGACGCCATGGCGGGCGACCTGAAGTACGACCCCGGCCTGTACGTCAGTCGTCGCGTGATGGACACGGACGACTCGGACACGCTCGCCGGTGGCCTGAATGGCCTGGCCAAGCGCGCGTGGCTGTGGCTGGCGTACTACCAGACGGGCGCTCCGCCGACGCCGCAGGCGTGGGGCGCCGACAACTGGTGGATTCACCAGGACCACGGCGACACGCACGGGTTGTTCGGCATCCGCCAGGTGGACAGCGACCAGTGGCACTACCTGGTCACCGGCATGACCGGACCGCGCGTGGCACACCTGCAGTACAAACTGCAGGACATGGGGCTGGACGGGGCGCACTCGCCGGACATCGTGCAGGGCGTGTACGATGCAGCCACCAAGGCTGCCGTGTGCGCGGCCCAGCGACACGCCGGTCTGGTCGAGGATGGCGTGGTGGGGCCAGACACGTTCGCCGTGATCTTCACCGCGCAGAGGACGGTATGATCCTCGTGCTGGTGGCGCTTGGTTGGACGGCCGCCTGCGCGGTGTGGCCACTGGTGATGGCCTACACGCTGGCCTTTACGCTGTACCTGCTGGCCGTGGCAACATTGGGATTGCTGCCGTGGCTGCTGGTGGAAAGCGCGCTGGGGCTGCTAGAGAGCTGGTCCATGCGACGATGGCAGCGCCGCATGGACAGGGAACCGCTCATTCCACCGGCAGTCGTGGTTGAAATCAAAGGTGGAAAACTCAAGCTGCTGGCGACCGCAACTGGCGACGCGGCAAGCGAGGCGACATGTCGGACACACTCGAACCTCAATTGATGGCCACGCTGCAGTGGCGCAAGCTGCGCAAGCTGCTGCTGGACGCCCTGCTGGATGTGGAGCTGCAGATCACCCACGAACTCGAGCTGGACGACGTCAACACGTTGCTGTCGTTTGTCGCCGAGCACTGGGGCCACGATGCACCCCGGCAGCTGGAGTACCACGATCTGGAGATGCGCATGCGCAAGCTGCAGGCCGAGCACGAGAAGCTCAAGGAGTACTGCCGTGACCGATAAGCTGGTGAGGGAGGCCGCCGCTGGACGGGGCTTATGGATCGGCATCCCAGTACCGGTGGCGCAGTGGCGCGAGGAGAATCCGCTCCACCCACTGCTGCCGTGGCTGGGTGAGCGCGCGCACGTCACATTGCTACATATGGGCAAGCACCCGCAGACGGCTGCCATGCGCGTGGCGACGGCGCTGGCAGCAGCGCGCGCCGCGGCGGAGTGCTTGCCGGTGAAGTGCGCCGTCACCGGGCTGGGCTGGTTCAGCCGGCGCGCCGGACCGCCCACGCGCGTGGCCCTGGTCAACAGTCCATGGCTCACCAACCACCTGCGGCCCCGCGTATACCAGCGAGCCTCGCAGGAGTTGGCCCTGGACGACTGGTTCGGGTTTATCCCGCACGTGACGCTGACCGAACCAGCGAACACCTCGTGGGAGGATCTGGAAGACACCATGGGAGGGTTCCTCGGGTGGCGCGCGGAGATCATCCAGGTGCACTGCGGCGAGGTCACAGTGGACGTGGGCCTACCGGAGATGCCGTTTTGAGGCCCCGAAAACCCAGCTATGCTGTGATCGTGGCCAAGCTGCAGGCAGCAGAGAAGGAGATCCAGCAGCTGCGCCGCGCCGGAGGTGCCGATGTGCTGGCCGTGGCGCAAGCGCTGCTCCAGATCCTGGAGGCGGAGGAGGGTTACATGGCCCCGGAGCATCAGGCAACGGTGCGCACCGCGCGCGCCGTGCTGGACAACGTCACGCGACCTACGACGCCAAGAAGCGCGCCTCGCCGCACTGGGATTCGTACCCGCTAGGCAGTTTGTAACCCCCACTAAAGGAGCAATGTCATGAAGAAGAAACTGTCTCTCCGTAAAGAGTCGATCCAGAAGCTTGGGAGCAGGGCGCTCTCTCAGGTGGTTGGTGGAGTCGACCAAACCGACACCTGCCTCGGCACTCAGTGCCTGTGTTACCCGACGTACGGGCCGGACTGCCACACCGTCGGTTTCACGCAGTGCCTGTGCTCGGCTGGTCACACCAACTGCGGCTGCGTGGGCGGGTGACGACAGTCCGCATCCAAGGTCCGGGCTGGGAGGTGGTGACCGAGGTCGCCTCGGTGTACGGCGATGCCGCTGGCGTGGCCCGCCGGCTGCGCGCCGAGGGCCTGGCAGCGCAGAAGCGCGGCGCGGAGGTGCTGGTCAATGCGAACGCCGAGCGCCGCGCGTGATCCGCGGTGCCTGTGGCCGAACCTGCGCCCCGGCGACTGGGTGTGGTTCAACGGCACGCGCCGGCTGTTGGTGGACCTGGGGCGCCGCGTGGTCACCTTCTACAAGATCGGGCACAGCTGGACCGATCCCAACCCGCGCGCCACGTACGACGTGTACGCGGTGAAGCGGGCGGGTGGTCTGCGCCTGGCGCGCCACGGCGGGATCGCCAGCAGGGCGAGGGCGAGGTGGGCAATCGAATGGGTGAAGCCATCCGTTAACGGCGGCAGTGTAAACGGACGTTAACGCACGCCCGACGCGTCTAGGAAGAACACGCTCTTAGATGCGCTTGTGTTTGGCCCCCGGGTTGCTTATCATTGGGGCATGACGAACAGCAGCAAGAACCCCAAGTACCTCACACTGGTGGCCGACGGCGCGGAGATGGTCCTCGCGGAGGGCGCCGATGTCGAGAAGTTCCTCAATGCCCAGGCGCGCGGTCCCGCCGGCAGCTGCCCGGGGCCGGTGATGACCCGCAAGTTCCAGACCAACATGCCGCGCACGTACGGCGCGCTGCTGGAGCAGCTGGCCGGCGAGCTGGGCACCGAGAGCGAGGCGGCCACGCTGCGCGCGGTGGTGCAGGCGGGCCTGCGGGCGCTGGGCTGCGACCTTGACGACGAGGAGTAATGAGGACGGTGCTGGGGCGGAGGCGATGCAGAAGTAAGCCACCGGGCGGAGCTGGTGCCCGCCGGATGATAGCCCGCCGGGGTTCGATTCCCCGCGGTGGCACTGGAGGTTACCAATGGACGACAAGCAGAAGGGCGTGCGCCGCCGCACCGAGATGTTCTTGAAGAACGAGCGTGGGAAGCCACACGAGTTCGACCGCCTGCACGCGGTGCTGTGCCTCACCCACGGTTGGGCCAACAACGAAGAGGACCTGCAGGCGAGCATCGCGCTGCGCGACATCGTGGACACCGAGTTGATCGCCGAGCGGTGCGACGAGCTGCTGATGAAGGGGCGCTCTCATGGATAGCGCGCCCCGGTGCAAGCACTGCGGCGCTCTGCTCAAGCGCCACAAGTTTGCCGGCGATCTGCCTGGTGTGGGTGGCGACGGCAAGTCGCGCGAGTACGGCTACCTGGGTGATAACACCTTTTGCAGCAAGGAGCACGGCTACCAGTACGGGCTGACCGAGGTGCGCCGTGGATAGCCACATCGTCGAGCTGACCGCCAGGGCCTTCGCGCCTGGCCTCGTGCGGGACCAGTGGGTGCGCCTGGCTCGATTCCACGACCTGTGCGTCGCCGCGCAGGATTGGCACGCGGTGCGCCTGGTGGGTGTTGCGCTGCGTCCCCACATGAACGGGTGGGTCCCCACGCTGGTGGAGGTGCAGGCGGCGATCAGGGCCATGGCGGTGCTGGCGGCGCGGGACGTGTACGAGCCGGATAGGGCACCGTGAGGTACCATCACCGGTTTACACCCGACCGCGTACGGGTGTTAACACCGCGAGGCGAAGTACCCGGAACCAGGCAGAAGAGGGGTGGCACCGGGGGTGCAGTACCTCCAGACATGACGAACAACATCAAGGTCACGGTGACGCGCATCATCGGCACCAAGGTCACGGTGTACACGGCGTGGGAGCCGTACGCAGGCCACAGCACGTTCACGCACATCGACGGTGTCAGGTATGGCCAGGTCGGTACGGCGCCGCTCCCGGCGCAGCTGAACAAGCTGCCCGCCATGAGCGAGGAGCGCTACGTGCAGGTCAAGGCGTGGATCAATGCACAGTATCAGCGCGCCTACGCCATCATCAAGGTCGCGCATCCGGAGGCAGTGGACGGTCGGCCCGACATGGGACAGCTGGAGGTGGTGTCGTGAGGCTCTGCTACGTGGAGGACGATGCGGGTGTGGCGCGCAGCGTGATGCGCGCGCTGGCGCGCCTGCGCCCCGGGTGGGACGTGCGGCACTGCACCACGGTGCAGCAGGCCATCGAGGAGATGGCGACCTGCCCGGGCTGGTACCACGTGCTGTGCGACGTGGACCTCAAGGCGGGCGGCTGGGGTCTCGACCTGCTGGCGTGGGCCAGGGAGTACGAGCCGACCCTGGCGGCGCGGTTCGTGTTCCTCAGCAGCCAGGGGGCGGGGTACGGCGTGCCCTACCTGGAGAAGCCCTGCAGCGCCGCGCAGGTGGTGGCCGCGCTGGAGGCGTTGCCGTGAGGACCATCGAGGTGGTGTGCACGGGCGTGTGTCCCGTCAAGGGCAAGAAGTCGGCTATGCCGATCATGGTGGGCATCAGCGACGGCAAGCTCACCGAGGAGCGCTGGGTGTGGCCGGTGCAGGCGCACGTGGGCAGCGTGTACAGCGCCGCCGTGAACGACGAGGGCGCGGTGGGCAACGTGACGCGCAACCGGCTGCCGTTCCTGCGCAAGTGGGAGGACGCGGCGCAGGTGCTGGCGTGGGAGGCCGAGAGCAAGGCCACCGAGGCGCTGATCAGGGCCCGCAACCTGGCGGCCACCCAGGATGCGGCCAGCCCGCTGGCGGGGCTCGTGGCGCAGCTGTGCGAGGTGTATCACCGCGTGCCATACAGCCATCGCGCGGCGTGGCTAGTATGGCTGAATAGGGAGCTGGAGCGATGAGGAAGACCTTGATCCTGCTAGTGTTGGGTGCCTGCGCACCGTCCTATTACCCCGTGCTGCCCAACCCCAACGGACCGGTGGTGATCCCGCCGCCCCCGCACTGCACGCGGAACGATAAGCTGCAGGGCTGCGTGCCAACGCCCGCCGTTAACACCGATGTGCACCACGGTTAACACTACGAGGAGAACTGTGCGGAAGATCATCGACGTCCTGCTCGGCACGCTCCAAGCATTGCTCGGGAGCATGAAGCGCAGCCAACCCCGGGACAGCAAGGGTCGTTTCACCAAGGTCGCCACCACCGCGGCGCCCAGCTACATCTGCTGGGCGGTCGGCATGGACCGGGTGGTGGGCCTGGAGACGCCAGTGGCGGTGCACGCCACCCCGGTCGTCGCGAAGACGCGGCGCCCGCTGCCCTCGGGGGCGTGGAGCAGCTTCTTCATTTGGCTCGCGGTCATGGTGGCCGCATGCTACAAGGCTTTCTAGGGAGGCGAACGGTGACCAAGTCACGGCGCGACCCCGTGCCCAACCCCATCCTCGGCCTGCACTGCGCTGGTTGCCACGAATTTGTGGACTCGCTGCAGCAGGTGGCACCGGGCCGATGGCGCTGCCCCAAATGCGCAGCCAAGGAGCGGACGTGAAAGAGGGCACCATCTACTTGCTGCACTTCAAGCAGCCCTTCGGCCACGCGCGGCACTATCTGGGCTGGACCACGGACCTGATGGGGCGCATGGCGGACCACTGGGAGGGTGCTGGGGCGCGGCTGCTGCACCACGTGCGCAACGCGGGCATCGAGTGGGTGCTGGTGGCCACCTGGCGCGGCCCCCGCAGGGAGGAGCGCCGCATGAAGAACCGGGGCAGCAGCGTGCGCCACTGCCCCATTTGCCGCGGTGAGTACCTGCGTAAACGGAAATTGGCGAGGGCGTTAACGGCCGTTATCACCGTACCGATAACCGAGCAGGAACACGTGGTGGTAGGCGTGGCACCGGGGATGCAGCCGACTACACCGAACTGCTGATGGCGCTATGAAGATCCCACCGCCGAGCGATGGCCGCGATGTTGCCAAATGGCAGGCCGACATGGCCAGGCTGGATGCCGATCCGCGCACTGCCAATGGCGCGAACCGGCCCCTGTGGTTGGTGCGCCGGGTGTTGGAGGGGAAGTAACCCAGAGTTGGCGGCGGTGTTAACAGACGGCCACACTGTGATCACAACCGCGCGGAAGCACGGAGTGTGAGTGTTGGCACCGCGAGTGCAATACCCAAGAGCATGACGAACATGGTGATCCAGTCGAGCGAAGTGGTTGTTGGCGATACGCTGAACTACGGCAGCGAGCGATTGACGGTGGTGGCAATCACCAAGCGCACCGCCAAGCAGGTGGTGTGGACGATGTCGGACGGCAGCAGCTGGACGCGCCGCGCGGTGATGCTCACGCCGGTGACCCGGTAGCGGCGGGTTGGGTGGCGGTGTAGGCTTAGCAAAGGGAGCAGAGATGAGTGACCGGAAGCAGCACCGCAGGAGCCGGCCAAGTGGCAGGCGCGACTACAAGCGCTGGAAGAGGGCAGCACCGGGCCGGTGGTTGCGCTGGCGCGAGCTGGCCAAGTGGTTGGCCCCCGGCACGCCCTACAAGCTCTCCAGTAATCCGCCTGTGCGCGACGCACGCGGCGAGCACGTGGACGTGTTGGCAATGATTAGGAGACGCGCCATGACGGTAGTGATCGTCTCCAGCATCGGCTGCGGCGGGTGGACCAAGCGCGATACCATCCTGGAGGCCGGCTGCCAGCTGGCCAACCTGGCCGACCAGCAGGAGACCTACCGCATCGGGCGCGCGGGCCTGGAGGCGAATCCCCTGTTCGGGCAGCACGGCGAGCGATTTTGGGTGGTGGCGCCCACGGTGCTGCTTGGGCACACCGCGGTCTCTCTCGCGTTGCCGCCCAAGTGGCGAACGCGGTGGCAGGTGGCCACGCTGGGCGTGGAGGGCCTGGTGCTGGCGCGGAACGCCTCCATGGGGTGGTGGCCGCTGGTTAACGACCCCGTAAACGAGAGTGCACGGTCGACGCAGAAGTAGCCGAAATGGCTGTTCGAGCGGTTCGGCACGGGGATAGCAATGGAGTAGTGGCATGACGACATTCAAAATCAAGGTTGGCACCCACACCCTCACCGCAACGCGTGACGTGGAACTGCCCCAGCAGTTTGCCGCGTGGCACCAGACCGTTCGCGTGGAGCCTGACACGTACCCCGTGTACGCCTACGTGGAGTGGGGCGATGGTCGCCTACACGTGCGCCAACTGAGCGCCGAGTGCGAAGGCGTCACGGTGAGCAGCAACTACCGCAGCCACCTGGCCGGTCATTGGGGCAAGGATGACCGCAACGTGAATGGGCAGGTGGTTACTTGCCACATTCAGCTGCCCACCTACGGCGTGCTGCGCGAGCAGCCGGCCGAGTACCAGGGTCTGCGAGTCGCCGTGTGGGACCCCAAGCAGTACTCCGCCAAGCCGCTGGTGGAGGGCACCATGTGGCGCTACGAGGTGGTCGAGGGACTGCGCGTGCGTGTGTTGCCAGAGAACGACTCTGGCTGCGCCAAGCGCGCGGAGCTGCACTGACATGACCAAACGAGAGTTTCAGAAATGCCTGCGCGCCCTGCGCGCCCAGCTGTTGGAGCGGGCCCGCCGCCTGCGCGCCGCCGAGCGTGGCGAGCTGGAGGTGACGGAGGTGACCGTGCAGGGCCACCGGGTACGCGCACACGAGGCATTGTGCTGAAAGCGCCGCCGCGGTAAGCTCGGCGGAGAAAGAGGAGGCCAGATGAGCTACGGAGCGAGCATGTGCACCTGCGGCCACGTGGGCGACGTGCCCAGCGATGCCACCGGCAAAGTGGTACTGCCCAACACCCACGCGGGTCTGCTGGGGCATGGCTACTGCAAGATGCCGGGGTGCGACTGCGGGAAGTTCACGTGGGAGCGGCGGCTGACCAAGGCCGACACAAGGAGGAAGAAGGAGCTGGTGCGATGAGCTGGTTGGAGTGGCTGCGGCACCTGGCGCCCCTGCGCCCACCCGATAACAGGGTGCTGCGCTCCGTGTGGGAGCAGACGGTGCTGGTGCCGTTGGCGGAGGCACTGGAGCTGGCCGCGCCGCAGGGGCCCCGAGGATGCCCCATGCCGGAGGATCACGGCGCGGCGCGAGCTGCGGCTCGCCTGCTGGTGGACATGCTGCAGGCGGAACTGCGCAGCCTACGCGGGTCGGTACCACTGAAGATCGCGGAGATGACCGAGCACGGCGTGGAGCAGTTGCAGGCCGAGCTGGCCGCGCCGCTGGCGCTGGACCTGGCCGGGCAGCCGGTGCCCAGCTTGCTGGAGCTGCAGCAGCTGGCTCGGGTCAACACCGAGGTCAGTCCGCAGAGCGCCGGGGTCGCAGTGGCCCGGGCCCGCTACCCAAAGACGTGGGAGGTACTGGAATCATGGACGCGCTGAGAGAAGCGATACCGATGGTGATGTCAGCGATATCGGAGCCGTGCCCGGTGTGCCCTGCTCAACCAGGCTATCACTGCGTGTTTCAGTGCACCCCGAAGTGCTGCAGCGAGCAGCCGAGCTACCACGAGCGGCTCGACGACCATGGTAACATGACCGGCGAGATGCACTACGCGCGCATTGGGGAAGTGCGCGCGGAGCTGGCCGGCGCGCTGGCCGCATGGGACGAGCTGGTGGCAGAGATCGAGCCGATCATCGGAGAAAAGGGCGAGATGGCGGCGCTCTACTGGCTGCTGGGTAGTCGGCACAACGCGCTGGAGACGTTGCTGCACCTGGTGCGCACGGCGAGGAGGGTGTTATGAAGGCACAAGTACGGTCAGAGACGCGCCTCGAGCTGCGCATCGTCAACCATTGCACGGTGTGCTGCCAGGGTGTGGACATGGTGTTCGAGGGCAGCAATGACGCTGGCGTGCTGGTGCTGGTGACCACGCTGGCTGGCAACCTGGTGAGCGAGCAGGTGGTGGCGGTCAGCACTGACGTCACTGCCTTCTTACGCCTGACCAACTACGCGCGCCAGGACGGTGGCCTGACGCTGGGGAGGGATCTGTGATCGGCGAGAACGTGCCGGTACCACTGCCCGGGCTGCTGCGCAGCGCTCGGGCGCTCAGCAGCGAGCACCTGGGCTGGGTGGCAGGGGAGGCGGCCAGGTTGCACGACGCTAGCGATGCAGATATGTTGTTTCCACGAGTACCACCCCGCTTGGATAATGTGCACCCCGCGTGGCGCGGCGCGCTGCCGGCGCTGGTGTGCTACGGACTTGCGGCGGCCCGGGAACAGCTGCACCGCGAAGAGAGCAGCGGCGACTACGAACACGGTAGATTCTACAAGGTGTACGAGGCCCACGCCGAGTCAGCTGCCCGGATGTTGAGAGCGCTGCAGGGGCCGACGGACTGCCTGGTGACAGTGCAGCCCGGGCGGAAAAACCAGGCGGTGCCCGCGATACATGCCCGGTGGTGGGACCCCTCGTGGATGGGGATGCCGGAGGTGCACGCACGTCACCGGGCCAAGCTGCTGGAGCTGGACCCGGTGTGGTACCGGGCGCAGGGGTGGCGCGAGCAGCTGACGTGGGTGCAATGGCCCGACTTGGAGCTGCCGGCGAACAAGGGCCGGGGGCCGCGCTGGGCGCTGAACACAGAGCTGGACTGGCGGGTGGGGCGAAGGCACCGCAGGAAGTGACGCTGCTGGAGCAGATAGCGGCGCTGGGCGACCTGGCGTTCGTCAAGTGGGATCAAGCGCAGGTGGACTTAAACGCGTGCCGCATGTGGGATACGTGGCACACGCGCTGCGCATGTGTTCCCGGATTGTACGTGTGGGAGGGACTGCCCCACGTGATGCATCACGGTTGGTGGGTGGCCACGTGGACTGGTGCCGAGTGGCTTGTTCGCCACCATGCAAACGGTGTACCTGAGAACCAGCGCGGCTACCTAGCGAGAGTAAAGACAGCGGTACGATAGATGCAAGTGCTTTACTTGCACCGGGTAAAGCACGTGGGGAGTAGCCGAATTCGCTAGGAGCAGCGCGGGGTTGCTTTACAAGTGCTACATACTCCCCCCTTGGCGCAATTGCGTAGGCCCGCGGGGTTTGCTCTACCCGGCACCCTTTAATTCATACCCCCCTTTTTAGTAAAGGGGGTGAAGTAAGTCAAGCAACCTGGTGCAACGCTTAGGGAATATCGCGCTTCACCTACATGTGGGTAGAATTGGGGAAGTGAGGAGGTAGTGCACCGCCCCGGGCCCGGACACCCGCCCGTCCATCTAAGGACATGTGGCCGATGGGTGGGCCTTGCGCGACCAGGGCACTGTGCCGTACGCCTGTAGTGGGTGTTCGGCACGCGGTTCCAGGCGATGCTCGAGAAGTGGACCGAGTACCTCGGCCACGCCGAGCACGCTTACGCCACGTACCTGGATCGCGACCTGGCCATCCTGCACCTGCAGAACCACCACGGCCTGGATCAGAGTGACGCCGCGTACCTGGTGGACGAGATCCGACGCAGCTGGGCCCACCTGGGCAAGCTGGACACCGAGTCGCGCCGCGACCAGGCCCGCGGACGCCTGGAGCACCTGTACCGCATCGCGCTGGCCGGCAAGCCCCTGCGCGACAGCGAGCACAAGCAGGTGGTGGACGCCGTCACTGGCAAGGCGATCGTGGAAATCGACGTGGACGCCTTGCGCCGACTGGTGCACGATCTACGAGAGCTGGATGCGTTGGATCGCCCCATGACGGTGGCATTGGACGCGAACATCAACCTCACCACCACCAGCACCAGGGAGCGCATCATGCAGCTCCTGGACAAGGTCCGAGGCCGCCTGCCCGAGCCGAAGAAGAGCGACGAGGAACTCTCGTGAGATTCCTGCTGGTCGTCATGTGCTTCGGCCACCCGTGGTCCACGGACGTGGTGGGGCGTGGCGTGGCCACCGCGCGCACCATGGGCTACGCCCGCAGCCTCGCGCTGACGGAGGCCAATGACGATGGCGTGCGCCAGTGCCATGAGGCGGACGAGCAGAAGGCTTGCTGGCAGGGCGACTCCAACCTCAAGGATTTTTGCGTGGCGCTGCGCGGTGGCGATTGGGAGTGCCACCGCGAGGAGTGCGGTCACTGCAAGGCGTGCGAGTGATCGACGCCGACCTGCTAGATCTGTTCGACATCGAGGCCGAGCAGCTGGAGCTGCTTACTGAGGACGAGCAGAGGGAGTTGCTGGAGGGCCTGCAGGCACTGGTGGGCGGGGAGACGCCAGATCAATTTATCCGGCGGTTGTGGTACTGGGAGCCGCCACCCGAACACGTGCGTCCGCTGCTGGACGTCATGCAGCAGGCCCGACTGCGCCAGCTGCGCATCTGCCTGTCCATGCCACCTGGACACGCCAAGACCACCATGCTGCTGCGTTGCCTGGTGTGGTGGCTGAGCCTGAGCCCCAGCGACCTGTGCGCGTATGTCAGCTACAACGAGCGCCAGGCGCTCAAGAAGAGTCGCGTGTGCCGCGCCATGGCGCTCAAGGCGGGGTTGATGGTCACGCGCGACAATAAGGCGATGAGTGAGTGGCACCTGCACCAGGGCGGTGGCCTGCTGGCGGGCGGCGCGCGCAGCGGTCTCACCGGCAACCGCGTGCCCGGGCTGCTGGTGTACGACGATCCGTACAAGGATCACAAGGACGCCAACAGTCCCACCATCCGCGAGACGGTGCAAGAGAATTTCAAGACCGTGGCCTTCACGCGGTTGCAGGGTGGATCTATCATCGTGCTGCACACGCGCTGGCACGAGGACGATCTCATTGGCTGGCTGCTGAAGGAGCACAAGTGGGACCATATCAACGTCCCGGCCATCAGCCAGGAGGGTATCAAGGACGCGCTCGGCCGACGCCCGGGCGTTCCCGCGTGGCCCGACAAGTACCCGATCGAGATCTGCACCAAGCCCTGCGGCCACGACGGCCACCTGGCCGAGATTCGCACCACCATCGGCGAGCACTGGTGGAATGGGATGTACGAGGGCGTGCCACCGCGCATCGGCACCAGTGTCTTTCACGAGCCGGTCACCTATCGCAAAGCCACCGAGTTCCGGTGGGCCGGCAAGCGCGGGTGCATCTCCGTGGATCCCGCTGCCACGGCCAGCACCAAGGCCGATTGGAGCATCATCATGGTGCTGGCCATGGAGGGCTACGGCATCGATACCCGCATGTGGATCTACGAGTGTATCCGCCTGCAGGTGGAGATCCCGCAGCTGGTGCGGCAGATTCGCAGCGTGCAGCAGCGGTACAACCTGCTGGTGGTGTGCGAGGCGGTGGCGGGGTTCAAGTCCGTGCCGCAGATGCTTCGCGACCAGGATCCCGAGTTGCGCGTGGTGGAGTGCGATCACGGTGGTAAGGACAAGTTTACACGCAGCCAGCCGGTGGCCAGCGCGTGGAACGGAGGGCGCGTGTTGGTACCCAACGATCCGCAGTGCGCCGAGTGGGTCAATCCCATGGTGAGGGTGTTCCGCGCGTTCACTGGTCTCAACGACCTGCACGACGACGACGTGGACGCCGCGGCACATGGGTGGAACAAGATGTATCGCGCCAAGCCACCCCTGACCCAGGGCAGCTACGAGGCGGTAATGTGAAATTTGTGATCCTACTTGCCCTTGTGCTAGGGTGCGGTCACCGCGGTGGTGGCACGTGCCCACAAGCGGTGGGTGTCAGCCACGGCCAATCGCCCTGCCAGGAGAATCCCAATGAGCGAAAACGGTAGCCCCCGCATCGAGCTGCACTTCGAGGAAGACACTACGGCGCAGCACGCGCTGAAGTGCGATCCCACCCGGGACATGGCGACCTGCCTCAAGTGCGGGAAGGCGTACACCATGATGGCGGTGTACGCTCGAGTTCTTCCTCCGTGCCCCGGCAAGGTGGCCGCGTGAGGCGCGCCAAGCCGTTCGGCGTCGAGTGCCCCGCGTGCGGGGCACGCAAGGACAAGTTCTGCGAATTCTTTTATTCCGGTGACATGCTCGTGGTGGACGAGCTGAGGCAGGCGTACCACCACCAGCAGCGCATCGACAAGGCGCAGAGGGAACTGTGAGCACGCCTGGCCTTCGCCCCGATGGCCGCCCGATGGATCGGGTGGACCGCGAGCAACTCACCGTGGAGAAGAAGCTGGAGCTGCTGGCCCACGAGGCGCAGCAGCAGTATGGCTACGATCCGCGCGGTGGTGCGTGTTGCTTCGTCGGTCGGCCGCGCGTGCTGCTGCAGCTGCTGGTGGACGCTCCGGACGGACTGATCCGGTTGGAGCGCCCAGTCATCATCGGTACCACGGACGCTGACGTGGTGGGACGCTGGCGCGAGGTCAGCTGCCGCATCCGCACTAGCACGGTCGGCAACAACCTGGTGTGCATTCCGCTGGCCCAGCTGCCTCCCAGTAACCACTGGGATCGTCGCCTGGCCGGCGCGCTGCGGGTGGAGGCCTGGAAGGCCATCAACGCCAACCGCAAACTGACTGTGGACGACGCGACACTGGTTCTTCCCTAGCCCCTGCTAGGGTGACACATCCACACAAGGAGACAGAGGCAATGAGGAAGAAGATCGCATTTTTGATGACACTGGCACTCGTGACGACCGCATGCGGACACGCCGAGCAGACCCGCGGAGCGGGCATCAACCTGGGGAAGCAGGCTGCCACCATCACGCTGACGTCAGGCAACAACAACGACGTCAAGGTGGCCAACAACCAAGGCATGACGGGCATCGTCCGCATGGTGGCCAACGCCAGTGGCTCCACGCTCACCGGCCTGGACGCTTCCACAGCTGCGGATGGTGATCTGCTGTGGATCCGCAACGACGCTTCCAGCGGCAACATCACGCTCACTAGCGGCGACAGCAACAGCCTGGCGGCCAACCGGTTCACTACTCCCGGCAGCGTCAGCCAAGTGGTCGTGCCACACCAGAGCATCATGCTGGAGTACGATGCCACTGCCGGCTGGGTGACTGGTGGTAAGGGCACCGATACCTTCAACGGCAACCTGGTCGTCGCGAGCACCGGACACATGCTGGCCACCGGCAGCGCGCCCGCCCTCAGCAGCTGCGGAAGCACGCCGTCGCCGACCATCGTAGGCAGCGACGTCGCTGGCACCGTGACCACGGGTGGTACCGCCACCACGTGCACCATCACGTTTGCCACGACGTACGGCACGGCGCCGAGCTGCATCCTGCGCCCGCAGGGCACCGCGACTCAGCCGGTGTACACCACCAGTGCCACGGCAATCACCGTGACCACCGACATCGCGCAGACGGTGTACGACTACATCTGCGTGGGGCACTGATCTCATGACCGACGCGCCCGTCTTTCAGTACAAGCGGCTCAAGCAGTGCCACCCGCGCGTGGATCTGGGGAGCCTGCGCTGCTTGCACGCGCTGTACAGGGGCGGGCGCCATCTACTAAAGGACGACGTCGTGATGACGGAGGTGTTCCCACGGCACCTCCACGAGAAGCCGTCCACCTACGACGAGCGGCGTCGGCGCGCGTTCTACGAGAACCTATTCGCTCTGGTGATCAACCAGATCAGCGCGGGTCTGGCGCAGGACCCCATCCGCTTGGCCGCGCTCAACGAAGATGAGGCCGGTACGCGGGACGCCTACTGGACGGCACTGCTGGAGAATGCTGCGCCCCCAGGTCCGGAGAGCGAGCAGCGGCCACTGGATCAGGTGGTGCGCGCCTGGGCCGTGGAGGCGCTGGTGTGCGGCTGGGCGTGGCTGCAATGCGACATGCCCCCACCCGACACGGTCAGCAAGAGTCTGGGTGAGCAGGAGGCAGCTGGCAGCCTGCGGGCATATCCGTGCTTGTGGCCCACCGACTGCGTGGTGGACTGGTCCGAGCAGAACGGTCACCTTCAGTGGGTGCGCACCTACGAGTGCAAGATCCCGGACGACGACCCCACCAAGCCCCGCACCACGGAGGTGCGCTGCTGGACGCTGTGGACTGCGGACAAGTGGTACCGCTACGAGGTCACCATCGACACCAGTCCGCAGAGCCAGCGCCGCGAGCCGCAGCCAGACGATTTCATCCCACCGGTGGATCAGGGCGACCACAGCTTCGGCGTCGTACCGTGGCTGAAGTTCGATCTGTGCCGCAACGGCGACACCTACCTGCACGTGGGCGACATGCTGGAGTCGCTGTGCAAGAACTACTTCAATCGCAGCAACGGCGAGTCGTTCCAGTGGATCGCCACGTACTACCAGCAACTGTATGAGTTCCTGGGGCAGGAGATGCCTGGCATCGACACGCCGGTGCCGGAGAATCAGACCAACCCCAATCGCGCCCACGCAGTGCGAGGGCCCAACATCGTCCAAGTGCGCGGCAAGGACGACGACGCGCGGTACGTGGCACCCGACATGACTGGTGCCGAGGTCGGCCACAAGAGCCTGCAGCAGCAGCGCGACGCTATCATGCGCAGCACCGGCCACATGGCGCTCAGCCAAGACACCAGCGGCGCCATGCTCCGTCGCAGCGCTGATAGCAAGAAACAGGACAGCATCGCACAGGAGATCCTGCTCGGCGCCATCGGCAAGCGGTTGCTGGCCGCCGCGCAGCACGTCATGGTGATGCTGGCTGCTGGTCGCCGCAAGAGCGAGGAGGCCCCGCAGCTGCAGGGGTACGAACACTTCAGTATCCAAGACGTGGACAACATGATCCAACAGGTGGTGGAGCTGGAGCCGGTTGGCATCAAGTCCGCCACCGCGCTGGTGGAAATGCAGTGGCGCCTGCTGCGCACCCTACTTGGTGACGACACGCCGGAGGAGGTCATGACCAGGGTCCGCAAGGAACTGGAGATGGCCATCACCCAGGAGCAGCTCATGGCACCGCCGCCACCCGCACCACCGAAGTACGGCGAGGAGCCTCCTCCACCACCAGAGAAGGAGCCAGCATGAGCTGCCCCCACGGTGCCAACAGTACGCCCGCCACGTGCAGCCAGTGTCTGGGTGTGATCCCACGCAAGGTCGCCATTCAGGAGACACCCGATGGGGCCATCCTGACCATCGATGGTCAGCCCACCGGGCTGATGGCCGCCGTGTACAATCGCATGCCTCGCACTTCGCTCAGCGCGGCGTATCGCGGCAACGCGCCGCAGCCGCCGGACGAGCGCAATGCTCGCCATGATCGGCGTCCCGCCAAGTGCAGCCAGTGCGGCAGCACCAAGCACATGCGCCCCAAGTGCCCAGGAGCGATGTACAACTGATGCGCGATGTGTGGTGCAGCGTGGATGACCTGGAGGATGGCGACATCGTCCTGGGGTACAGCCGCGACGGCGTCTACGCCGCGTGGCAGGGTCCACTGCACGTGCGCTACACGATGCTCGGCAAGCGATGGATGGACGATCAGGGACGCGACCAGGGGCGCATCCAAAGAACGCTGCTCATCGGATGCAGCATGCGGGTATTGCGGCCATGAAGCGTCGGGTGACAGTGGAGGTGGTAAATCTGGAGGACACCGTCGCAGGTGTGGCCGCGGTGCTGCGCTACTACGCCAAGCATCCGGAGCGCTACACCGGTGTCATGGTGATTGCGACGATGCCTGGCGGTGCGTACGAAGTCAAGTACACCGGCACCAGCAATGTGGCCGAACGCCTAGGACAACTGGAGCTGCTCAAGGATCAGATGCTGGACGATGCAGAGGAGCACCCTCAGGAGGGCGCGGAATGGTACGCGTACCTACGGAGGCATCACTGATGCATCGGTTCCCGTGGATCTGCCGGTGGCTGGCTGACGCGCACCGCATGGGGAAAGAACTACTCGATTCTAGGCGCGAGCTGATGCCCAGCGTGCGCGAATTTTTCTCGATCGACAAGGAGAACAGCGATGAGCAGTGCGACCAAGACCCTGCAGGTGGGTGATACGATCCAGCAGCGCGTGAAGGTGTACGGCCAGGATCCCAACAACAACCCCAGCCAGGTGGAGGACATTTCCTCTCCACTGGTGCTGAGCGTGGGGAACTCGGCCGTGGTCAGCGCCAGCGTGGACCCTGGTGACAATCGCCTGGTGGTGCTGCATGGCGTGGGAGCCGGCACCACGGTGGTGGGCGTCGACACCAGCCCACCCATGCCGGCGGGCGGCAAGCTGACCATCAGCGTGTCGGTGACCGCACCCATGCCTGACGATCGGCACATCGAGCCGCTCTGATGTCAGAACTGGGCGACGCAATTCGGGCAAATGCGCTGGCCGTGCAACGGCTGAGCGAACCCGATTTGCGCGCCATCCTTCCCGTGCTGAGGAGGGCCCGCGACGAGACTGCCGCGGGGCTGGTGGAGTTCTTACAGCAGCGCGATGGTGGCGACACGTATACCGTGCACACCCACCGCGCGCTGCTGGCGCAGCTGGAGCCAGCAATCAGGACGATCGAGCACGAGCTGGCACCAGCGGCGCGGCGCGACGTGACCCGGGACGCGCAGCAGGCCAGCGGGTGGGCCGTCAAACACCTGCGCGCTGTGGCCGAGGCGGGCGAGAAGCATTTCGCGATGGCGACACCGCCGCTGCGGTTCGATAGTGCCCTGGTAATCCGCGATGCCAATCATGTGCTGCACACGCGGTTCGCCAGCAGCGCGGCCCGCTACGCCGGTGCGGCCGGGGCGCGCATGCGCGACACATTGGCAGTCAGCCTGATCCGCGGGGAGACCATCGATCAGATGACTAGGCGGTTGTTGGCCGGGGGTGACGTGCGGCTGCGCACCCTGCAGCGCCGTGGTTCAGAGGCAGTGGCGGAGGGCGTGGCCGAGCGCCAGTTCTTTCGCAACTACGCCGATGCCGAGCGATTGGCGCGCACTGAGCTGGTCAACGCGTATGGTGAAATCCAGGTGCAGGGTCTGGAGGCCGCCAACCGCGAGGACCCCGGATGGCTCAAGCGGTGGGACGCGGCCAATGATCGCAAGGTGTGCCCCTGGTGCTGGTCGCTCAACAACGTGACCGTCGCACCGGAGGAGCCGTTTCCGGAGGGCGTGGATCATCCACCCCTCCACCCCTGCTGCCGGTGCGCCGTGGTACCATGGCGCGTGGAGTGGCCAGCGTGGGAGCAGTTCTTCAAGCGAGCCGCCTAGACCAACGGAGGATGTATGGCAGACGAAGACGACCCGGAGATCGACGAGAAGTTCACCAAGGCGTTCAACAAGTTGTTCCACGCTGGCATGGCCGAGCGCGACAAGCGCACTGCCAAGCAGATGCAGAAACTGGTGGAGGATGGTGTCGGCAACGCCATCAAGGGATTGACCGAGCAGCTGCCCGAGCTGCTCAAATCCCACCTGCCACCGCCCCCGGAACAGCCGAAGCAGCAACCCGGGCAGCTCAGCCCGGAGCTGGAGGCGCGGTTCGCCAAGACCGACAAGGAGCTGAAGGAGGCCCGGGCCGCAGCCGAGAAGTGGAAGACTGCGGCCGAGGAGCAGCAGCGCGCTCGTGACCGCAGTGAGGAGCAGCAGTTGCTCCAGCAGCACCTGACGGGCAAGGTGAAGCCGGTGCTGCTGCCGGTGGCAGTGGCGCAGCTGCACGGCACCAACATCGTCCGCGACAAGGAAAGCGGCAAGGTCGTGTGGAGGGACGATGACGGCGAGTTCCTCCCCCTGGCGGATGGCGTGGAGAAGTGGGCCAAGAGCGAGCTGGGCAAGGAGTTCGCGCCTCCGGTCAGCGCGGGTGGCAGTGGTAGCCGCGGTGGCAGCGGCAACAACAACACCGGCAGAAGCGGCAAGATCGAGAACAGCGAGCAGCTGGCCGACATTCTGTTTCCGGGGAAGCTGTGACGGCCCAGCGCGGTTGGCCGGTGGTGCGTGTCCACGTGGAGGCCAAGAACGATGGCGTCCACGTGCTCATCGGTCGTGTCAACAGTGATGGCGAGCGCCACGAGACGAGCAGCGTCCACCCGCACATGCAGGCAGCGCTGCACTACGTGGACGAGCAGAACAAGATCGTCCACATGCGCATCCCGCGAAATACGATTACCTACAACGTGCAGGTGATCGTCAACGGCGTGGAATGCAAGGATCCGGACCGGTGGCTGAGGGAGATTTGCACTGCGCGTGAAACGTGATCAGTCTCCTGCTGCTGTACTTGCGATTACAGGCGGCCACCGGCGCTCCACCCGCGCAGGTGGCCGCCGCTGTATTGGCCGGGGCCGTGTACCGCGTGCCCCCGGATCACCTGCTAGCCATCGCGTGGCACGAGTCCAGGTTTCAGACCTCCGTGGTCACCGCGGAACCTGGCGGACGAGTCAGCTGCGGCGCGATGACGCCCGTGCCGCACCACCCACCGTGCGCGGCGTGGGAGCTGACGGTCCCCGGCAGCTACCTGAGCGGGGCAGCACATTGGGCCACCTGGCGGACCATTTGCGGCGGCAGCGAGTGGTGCGCCGACTTGGCCTATGGTGGCGGCAGGGGCCTGGTGCGGTTCTGCACTGCCGGTGGTCGCCACCGGGGTTGCGATCTTCACGTGCAGTTCCGCCGATTTAGCGCCGCTGCGCGGTAGGCCCTTGCGCCGCGCGGGGCACCGTGCCACTTATTTACTCAACCACTCCTCTCCCATCTGGAGATCGCCGGCCCGGGGCTAGGGCAGTTCGCAAGCGGCGCCGCGTCAGTGCGCAGCAGCAACACCTGGCCACATTGGAGCCGCGATGGCTGACAGTAATTTCAGCGCAGTCCAAGGGGCACTCGAGCAGTTCATCCGCGAGCGCATCGTTCCGCAGTACAACCGCTCGATCGTGACCTCCAACCTCATGCCCAAGATGCCGGGTATGGGTAAGAACCTCGCGTGGGACGTCACGGTCGGCACGGCCACGGGCCAGGTGTTCGACGACGGGCAGCTCGTCACCACGTTCAACGCCGATACCGAGATCCTCGCGACCCTGCCGTGGGCCGAGTACGGTGACGCGATCAAGATCACCGGTCTGGCGGAGGACGCGGCGCAGTTCAGCCGCACCCAGCTCGGTGACTTGTTCCTGCTCAAGCTGACCCAGGCGCGCCAGCGTGCCGGCAAGCTCGTCAACGACGACTTCTGGGCTGGCGCTGGTACTGCTGGTCCCCAGCTGCTGTTCGGCGTCACACTGGCCGCCAACGGTCCGCTGGGTGGCACCGGCACGTACGCCAACATCAACCGGGCGCTGTTCCCGCAGTGGGCGGGCATCACGCTCGGCAACGGTGGCATCCCGCGCGCCGTCAACCTCAGCCTCATCGAGTACGGGCTGGAGCTGGTGTTCAACGCCAGTGGCAAGATCCCCACGTTCGGCATCACCACGTCGAACATCTGGCGCCTGCTGTGCGAGCTGGCTGGTGACAACCGCCGCGTCAACCAGGACGTCTACATCCGTGGCCAGAAGCTGAACATCAGCCTCGGCTTCCACTCGGTCGAGATCAACGGTATCCCGGTGTTCAAGGACATCAGCGTGCCGTCGGGCTACCTCGCCTTCTTCAGCGAGGACAGCATCGCGTTCGAGTATCTGCCGACCAGTCCCAACCGCATCGCTCGCGGCAAGATCGCGGCGCGCGTACCGCTGGCGGGCCTGCCGCAGGAGCAGGACATGACGGGGGCGGTCAACTTCGAGCCGCTCGTCGCCAACCTCATCAACCTGCCGGCCAACGGCAACTTCGAGGCGTTCCAGTTGGACTGCGCTCTGCAGACCAAGGTGATGCGTCCCAACGCGCACCTGCTCATCAAGGACATCGCGTTCCGCGCGGAGTGAGCGAAGGACAACGGGGTGCACTGGAGTGCACCCCGTGTATCAACCGCTCACTTTCAACGGGAGGATACCATGGCCGACGACCTATTGGAGATCGACGACGACTGCGAGGAGTGCATCAACATCAGCGATGCCCCCGCCAAGTTCCAACTCGACAACCACACCGTGACGCTCAAGCCCAAGCAGAAGGTGCGCGTCCCCAAGGCGTACACCACCAAGCGCGTGTTCAAGGAGGGCAACGATCCCATGCCCTCCGTCATCGAGCTGGAGACCGGCAAGCGCGTGCTGCCGGTCAGCGACCCCCGCGCAAAGGGTGCCGTGGCAACCGCGGCAGCGATGGCCAAGGCGAAGTAAGTGGCGTTCACACCCGCAGAGAAGGCCGCCATCCTCTTCTATCTCGGCTACTCGGGGTTCGAGGACGATGGTCCTGCCATGCGGGCGGTGAACTCTCTGGACAGCAAGGAGTCCACCATGGGACCCTTCGTCCGAGATACGCTGGACAAGCTGCGCGTGATGGACGAAGAGATCTTCGCAACCCGGCCACTGGCCAAGGCCACGCAGGACGGTTCTATCCAGCTTCGCGTCCACTACACCATGGCGCACCTGGTCAACATGGCCCGTCAATACGTGACGCGCCTCGCACGCTGGACCAAGATCGCCGTCCAGGGCGACGTGTTCGGTCAGGGTTCCGAGCGCCTCACTGGCGCCGAGTTCTACAGCGGCGACCCCAGCGAGCATCGCATCAACCCGGACGTGGGGGCACCCACGCTCGGCGATTTCCGCAAGCCCTATTGATTTGGTGA
>Ga0335070_10000214_pt1 | contig 66525 bp, 60 predicted proteins | sample Lox_Sample_13_FD_206722 | JGI IMG/M metagenome (GOLD analysis project Ga0335070, IMG submission 206722) | Soil microbial communities from Loxahatchee National Wildlife Refuge, Florida, United States - Lox_Sample_1.3 | ecosystem: Environmental > Terrestrial > Soil > Wetlands | place: USA...
CCGCTAGACTAGCGACCGCGGGGCGCTCCGCAAGCACAACGGTGCCGCGGCCGGGCGAGCCCGGCCCTCCCTTTCGGGCTGGCCGTCCGGCGCGGGGCCCGATTACAAGGGGGGCATCTCCCGACGGAGGAGCCGCGCATGGGCAACATGACGTCGTTTCCGCGCACCACCGGCAAGCCGGCCCAGGGCTACCTCGCCCAGGCCAAGGACCCGAAGGCGCCGGGCGTCGTCGTCATCCAGGAGTGGTGGGGGGTGCAGGGGCAGATCAAGGCCATCTGCGACCGCTTCGCCGCCGCCGGGTTCACGGCGCTCGCCCCCGACCTGTACGAGGGGAAGACCGTCCCCTACCACGACTCCGCCGCGGCCGAGGCGGCCATGAAGGCGCTCGACTTCCGGGCGGCCACCCACGAGGCCGTCCGCGGCGCCGCGAGGTTCCTGAAGGCGCGCGGCGGCAAGGTGGGCATCACCGGCTTCTGCATGGGTGGGGCGGTCGCCATCGTCGCCGCGGTCCACGTCCCCGAGCTCGACGCCGCCGTCGCCTTCTACGGGCTCCCGCCCGAGAGCGTCGCCGCCGCGAAGGACGTCCGGATCCCCCTGCAGGGGCACTTCGCGAGCACGGACGACTGGGTGACGCCCGCCGCCCTCGCCGACTTCGAGGGCAAGCTCAAGGCGGCCGGCAAGAAGTACGAGTTCTACCGCTGCGAGGGGCACCACGCCTTCATGAACTCGGACCGCAGGGAGGTCTACAGCGAGGCCGCCGCCAAGCTCGCCTGGGAGCGCTGCCTCGCGTTCTTCCGCGAGCACCTGAGGTAGCCGTCCGCCGCCGGGGGGCGTCCGGGAAGTCCCCGGCCGGCGGGACCCTTGCTATGGTGCACGGACCGCGAGGGCGGCGCCCGTGACCCAGTTCCTCGTCGACAACCCGCTCCTGCTCCTCTTCCTCGTCGCCGGGGTCGGCTACCCGCTCGGCCGCCTCGAGGTGAAGGGGGTCTCGCTGGGGGTCGCGGCGGTGCTCTTCAGCGGGCTCGCCTTCGGCGCCATCGACCCCCGGCTGAAGCTGCCGGAGGTCATCTACGTCCTCGGCCTCGCTCTCTTCGTGTACGCGGTCGGGCTCTCGAGCGGCCCCGCCTTCGTCGCCTCCCTGCGGCGCGACGGGGCGCGGTCGAACCTGCTCGCGCTCGGGGCGGTGACGTTCGCGGCGGTCCTCGCGGCGCTCGCGAAGCGCACCCTCGACCTCCGCGCCCCGGTCGCGGCGGGGCTCTACGCGGGCAGCCTCACGAACACGCCTGCGCTCGCCGGCGCGCTCGAGACCCTGAAGCACGTCGCGACCGGTGCCGCGCTCGAGCGGGCGCTCGCCGACCCGGTCGTCGGCTACTCCATCGCCTACCCGGTGGGCGTCATCGGGACGGTGCTGGCGCTCGCGCTCGCCCAGCGCGCCTTCCGCGTCGACTACGCCGCCGAGGCGAGGGCGCTGCGCGGCTTCGGGGTCTCGAACGAGCCGCTCCGCAACGTGACGATCCGGGTGACGAGGCCCGGGGCGGCGGCGCTGACGCTCGCCGAGGTGGCGCGCGAGCACGGCGGCGCGGTCATCTTCGGGCGCATCAAGCGCGGGGACCACTTCGTCGTCGCCGAAGGCGCGGCGCGCTTCGAGGTCGACGACCTCGTCACCGCGGTGGGCGCCGCCGAGGACCTGGACCGCCTCGTCGCCTGGCTCGGGGAACCCGCCGCGGAGCGGATCGACCTCGACCGCCGGGAGTTCGACCAGCGGCGCATCTTCGTGTCCGAGAACGCCGCGGTCGGGCGGCGCATCGAGTCGCTGGAGCTCGGCCCCCGCTTCGGCGCCGTCGTGACCCGCGTCCGGCGGGGCGACGCCGACCTCCTGCCGCAGCCAGGCACGGTGCTCGAGCTCGGCGACCGCGTGCGGGTGGTGGCGCCGACCGACCGCATGGCGGAGGTGAGCGCCTTCCTGGGCGACAGCTACCGCGACGTCTCGGAGCTCGACCTCTTCACGGTGAGCCTGGGGCTCGCCCTCGGGCTGTTGCTCGGCGTCGTCCCCATCCCGCTGCCGGGAGGGCTGCGGGTGAACCTGGGCTTCGCCGGCGGTCCGCTCCTCGTCGCGCTCGCCCTGGGCGTCAAGGGGCGCGTCGGCCCCCTCGTCTTCAGCCTCCCCTACGCCGCCAACCGGATGCTCCGGCAGATCGGCCTCGTCCTCTTCCTCGCGGGCGTGGGGACCCGCGCCGGCTTCGCGTTCCGGACCACGCTCGCCACGAGCGGCGGGCTCGTGCTCTTCGCCGCCGGCGCGGCCATCACGCTCGCGACCGCGGCCGCCGTGCTCTGGGTGGGCCACCGGCTGCTCGGGATCCCGATGAGCCTGCTCGGCGGCATGCTCGCCGGCATCCAGACGCAGCCCGCGGTGCTGGGCTATGCCCTCGAGCAGACCGGGAACGAGCTCCCGAACATCGGCTACACCGCCGTGTACCCGATCGCCACGCTCGCGAAGATCCTGATCGTGCAGGTGCTGCTCCTCGGCATGTCGTGACGGCGGTGGCCCGGCGGGCTAAGAGGAGGAGCCATGGAACGCGCGCGCCGGCGCGAGGTGGCGGCGCCCGGCGGCCGAGGCTGGGGAACGCGAGCGCGAGGAGTCCTCGATGTCGAGCCGGGACGTCCTGAGGGAAGTCGCGAGGCGGGCGATGGAGGGGCGGGGGTTCCTCCCCGACTTCTCGCCGGCGGCGAGCGCGGAGGCGTCCTCCGCGGCGGCCGCGCCCCCGGACCCCTTGCTGGAGGACCTCCGCGGGGCGCTGTGGGCCTCCATCGACAACGACGACTCGCTCGACCTCGACCAGCTCTCCGTCGCCGAGCCGACGGGCGGCGGGACCGTCCGCGTCCAGGTCGCGGTGGCCGACGTCGACGCCGTCGTGCGCACGGGCTCGGCCGTCGACGGGCACGCGCGCGCGAACACGACGTCCGTCTACACGGCGGCCGAGGTCTTCCCCATGCTGCCCGAGAGGCTGTCCACGGACCTGACCTCGCTCGCCGAGGGGCGCGACCGGGTCGCCGTCGTCGTCTGGATGGACGTCGGGCCGGACGGCTCCGTCGGGGACTCGGGCCTCAAGCGGGCGCTCGTGCGGAACCAGGCGAAGCTCGCCTACGGCTCGGTGGGGGCCTGGCTCGAGGGATCTGCGCCGCCCCCGCCGAGGGTCGCTGCGGTGCCGGGGATGGCGGAGCAGCTCCGCCTCCAGGACCGCGTCGCGCGCGCGATGCGCGGGCTCCGGCACGCCCACGGGGCGCTCGGGCTCGAGACCGTCGAGCCGCTCGCGGTCTTCGAGGGCGAGGAGGTGAAGGACCTCCGGCCCCAGGCCCGGAACCTCGCGACCGACCTCATCGAGGACCTGATGGTCGCGGCGAACGGGGCCACGGCGAGGTTCCTCGACCGGGCGGGGTTCCCCTCGCTCCGGCGCGTCCTCCGTGCCCCCGAGCGGTGGGACCGGATCGTCGCGGTCGCCCGGTCGCTCGGGGAGGGTCTGCCGCCCGCCCCCGACGCCCGCGCGCTCGAGGCCTTCCTCGCCCGCCGCCGGACGGCCGACCCCGCACGGTTCCCGGACCTCTCCCTGTCGGTCGTGAAGCTCCTCGGGAAGGGCGAGTACGCCCTCGAGTTCCCCGGCCGCCCGCCCGACGGGCACTTCGCGCTCGCCGTGAGCGACTACACGCACTCGACCGCGCCGAACCGGCGCTACGCGGACGTCGTGACGCAGCGGCTCGCGAAGGCCGCCCTCACGGGCGGCGGCGTCCCGTACGCCGAGGCGGATCTCGCGGACCTCGCGCGCCACTGCACCGAGCGGGAGGACGCCGCCGCGAAGGTGGAGCGCCAGGTGCGGAAGTCCGCGGCGGCGCTGCTGCTCGCGGGGCGAAGGGGCGCGGCGTTCGACGCCGTCGTGACCGGCGCCTCGGAGAAGGGGACGTGGGTGCGGGTGCTCGGCCCGGCGGTGGAAGGGAAGCTCGTCCAGGGATTCCACGGCCTCGACGTGGGCGACCGGGTCCGGGTGGTGCTCGTCCACACGGACGTCGAGCGCGGATACGTGGACTTCCGCCGGGCCGGGGAGGGCGAATGAAGCCGACGCAGCGCGACAACGGGAAGCTCGCCTACAAGGACGATGCGTTCCTCGACAGCGACGAGGCGAGGCCGCTGCGCATCCTCGCCGAGTACCTGGACCCGCTCTACAGCTTCCGGCGCGAGCACGTCCAGGAGACCATCGTCTTCTTCGGGTCCGCCCGCCTCTCCCCCGAGGGGCCGCTCGGGCGCTACTACGAGGAGGCCCGCGAGCTCGCCCGCCTCGTCACGACGTGGTCGAAGGGGCTCGCTTCCCACCGCCACCGCTACATCGTCTGCTCCGGCGGCGGGGGGGGGATCATGGAGGCGGCGAACCGCGGGGCCTCCGAGGCCGGCGGGAAGACCGTCGGGCTCAACATCGGCCTCCCCCACGAGCAGCGCCCCAACCCCTACGTCACCCGGGAGCTCTGCTTCGAGTTCCACTACTTCTTCATGCGCAAGCTGTGGTTCGCGCACCTGGCCCGGGCGCTCGTGGTCTTCCCGGGCGGCTTCGGGACGCTCGACGAGCTCACCGAGATCCTGACGCTCGAGCAGACCCGGAAGCTCGACCGGAAGATCCCCATCCTCCTCTACGGGTCGTCGTACTGGAGGGAGGTCATCGACTTCGAGGCGCTCGCCCGGCACGGGATGATCGACGGGGCGGACCTGGAGCTCTTCCAGTACGTCGACGACCCGGCCACCGCGCTCGACTTCCTCCGCGCCCGCCTCGAGCCGACGCGGGAGGAGGCCCTGCCGGCCTTCGCGAAGAGCCGCACGCCGCGTCAGCCCGGCGAGGGGTGACCCCCCGCCGAGGACTCGTCGCCCGCTTCTGCGCCGGTTAGGCAGGCGGGAGCGCGGCGCGGTGCGCCCGGGAGGTCGGTCATGTCGGCACGATTCGACGCGGTGGAGTGGATCGCCAGGACGGACGACGTCGCCGTGCGCGTGAACACGCTCGGCCCCGGGCAGTCGACGCCCTGGCACTTCCACTCCGTCGTCACCGACAACGTCTTCGCGCTCGACCCGGGCATCGAGGTCTCCTTGCGGGGGCCCGACGAGGGCCTCGCGCTCGCCCCGGGAGCGCGCCGGGAGATCCCGCCCTCCCGCGTCCACCGGGTCTCGAACCGCTCCGACCGGCCGGCGCGCTACCTCCTCGTGCAGGCGACCGGGCGCTACGACTTCGTCGAGGTCCCGTAGGCGCGCCTCCCGCTCGCGCGGGCGCCCCGCCCGCGGCGGTGGTTTCGGGACTTCCGCCGTCGCCGTAGTACCGTGGCGGCGGAGGCAAGGTGGACCTTCGCGCACTGCGGCTCCCGGCCGCGATCGCGGCGCTCGTCGCTGGGGCTCCGGCGGCGGCCGCCCCCCGCGTGTCGGTCGGGCCCGTCCGAGGGGAGGGCGGGCCCGCACTCGCCCGCCAGATCGCCACCGCGGTCTGCGCCGTCTACGAGTGCGTGCCGCGCCGGGAGGTCGCGACCGGCGGGAAGGTCGACCTCGAGAAGATGCGCGCGCTGGAGGTGACCGGGTTCCTCTTCGGCGCGGTGAGCCAAAAGGGCGGCGCGGCGAGCCTGTGGCTCGCGCTCGTGAAGGACGAGGAGAGCCCGTCGCGCACCTGGACGATCCCGGTCCCGTCCGCGGACGGGCTCGCACCGGAGGACCTCGCGCGGCTCCTCGACGAGCTCGCCCCGCTGCTCGGCGCCGCCCCCCCGGGGGCGGACGCCCGGCCGCGGATCGCGCTCGGCGCGGTGAGCGGGGAGGGGGGCGACGCCGTAATGCGGCAGATCTCCGAGGCGCTGTGCGCGCAGTTCGCGTGCGTGCCCCGCGCGCGGGTTCTCTCGAAGGGCAAGGTGGACTACGAGAAGATGGCGGCGGCCCGGGTCGCCGGGTACCTCCTCGGCTCCGTCGCCGGCGAGACGCCCTGGGCCTGGCTCTCGCTCTCCACGGAGCCCGGCCGGAGCCGGACCTTCGGGCTTCCCCTGTCCGGCGGTGCGCTCTCCCCGGAAGCGCTCGCCGAGCTCGTCGCCGGGGTGGGCGCCGAGCTCCGGCGGGAGCCGGCGGCGGAGCCGTCCGCCGAGCCGGGCCTCGAGCCGCCCGTCGAGCAGGGCGGGGCGTCGCCCTTGCCGGAGGGAGCACCCGTCGCCGCCGAGCCGCCTCCGCCCGCCGACGAGGCCCCGCCGCGCCCCGCGCCCGCGGAGGAGGCCTCGCCCCCCGCGCCGCGGGACGCCCGCGGCCGCCCACCGCTCGCGTCGGCGGAGGCCGGGGTGTTCATGACGAGCCGGAGCCTCACCTACTCCGGGAGCCCCGCCCCGTCGGGCTACTCCTTGCCGCTCGCGGTCGGGCCCTGGGTGGGCGTCGAGATCTTCCCCGCGGCGCTCGCGACGGACGGCGCTTTGAGCGGCCTCGGCGCCGTCGCGAGCTACGGGACGTCGGTCGGCCTCTCGAGCTCCACTCCCGCGGGCGGCTCGGTCGCCTCGACCCTGTGGTGGCTCCGGGCCGGAGCGGAGTGGCGCCTCCACCCGATCGCCGGCTCGGGTTTCGCGCTCACCCCCGGCGTCGCCTACCTCCTCCAGAAGTTCACGCTCGGCGACCCCTACCCGGGGCTGCCCGACTCGAGCCTGTCCGGGCTCGAGGGCTCGCTCCGCTTCGACGTCCCGGTCGCGGAGCGGGTCTCGATCCGCGCCGCCGCGGCGTACGTGTACTGGTTCACGGCGGAGCAGCTCGTGGGGAGCGCCCAGTACTACCAAAGCGGCCTCGCCTGGGGACTCGAGGGGCAGGCGGGGCTGGACGTGAAGGTCTGGGGGCCGCTGTCCGTGCGCGGCCTCGCGCTCGTGAGCCTGACCGTCTACCAGCTGTCGGCCTCGGCGGCGACGCCGTACAAGGCGACGGGAGCGAAGGACCTGTACCTGGGCGGCCGCCTCACCGTCGTTGGCGAGCTCTAGTCCGCAGGCCGCCCCGGTCGCACCGTTCCCCACGCCGGCGCCGCAGCCCTCATCGCTCGCTCGCGGGACACGCCCCGGCGCAACCTCCGGCGGGGGAGGCGGGTTCAAGAGGGAAAGAGCGCCGGAACGAGAGGCCGGCCGCACAAGGGAGACCCCATGAAGTCGATCGCCAAGCTCGCCGCAGTCGCCGTCGCCGCCGTCCTCGCCCTTCCGTCGCTCGCCGCCGAGGTGGACCGCCGGGAGGGCAACCAGCAGTCGCGGATCGCACAGGGCGTCCAGAGCGGGCAGCTCACGCCCGGCGAGACCGCCCGCCTCGAGCGGAAGGAGGCCGGCATCCACCAGGAGATCCGCCAGGATCGCGCCGCGAACGGCGGCCACCTCTCGCCCGCCGAGCGCGCCCAGGTGAACCGCCAGCAGGACCGCGTCTCGAAGCAGATCTACCGCGCCAAGCACAACGACCGGCACATGTAGGCGCGCGGGAGCGCCGCCCTCAGGCGCCGGCGGCCCGGCGCGGGGGGAGAGCGGCCTCGAGGACGGCGGCGAGGGCCACGACGATGGCGCAGCCGATGACGTTGTACCAGAGGTAGCCGAGGTTCAGGAGCGCGGCCGTCGCGAGGACGGCCGCCTCGCCGGCCAGGGTGGCGGCGAAGGCGGCCGTGCCGCGCACGCGGCGAAGAAAGAAGCCGACGAGGAACAGGCCGAGCATCGGGCCGTAGAACAGGGAGCCCACGACGTTCACGGCCTGGATCAGGTTGTCGAGCTTCGCGGCGAAGCAGGCGAAGAGGACGGCGAGCACCCCCCAGGCGGCGGTGGCGACGCGGGCGACGAGGAGCGTCGTCGCGTCGCCGGCGCCGGGGTGGCCGGGGCGGTAGAAGTCGACGACGGTGGTCGCGCCGAGCGAGGAGAGCGCGGCCGAGTTCGCCGACATCGCCGCGGAGAGGATGAGCGCGACGAGGAGGCCGACGAGGCCCCGCGGGAAGTGGTCGAGGACGAATCGAAGGAAGATGACGTCCGAGTCCTTGGCGTCGACGCCCGGGAAGGCGCGGGCGGCGAGGGCCCCGGTCTCCCGCCGGAGCGATTCCATCCGCCCCTCGAGCGCACGGACCTCGGCCCTCGCGGCCTCGGCCGCGGCGGGGCTCGAGGACCGGGAGAGCATCCGGTCGATGGCGGCGCGCTTGTCGTCGAAGGCGGCGCGGTAGGCGCCCTCCAGGCGCGCCACCGAGGCCCCGTCGCGCTCCCGCAGCCGCTCGAGCGTGACGCGGTTGAAGAACAGCGGCGGGGGCGACAGCTGGTAGAACACGAACACCATGACGCCGATGAAGAGGATGAAGAGCTGCATCGGGACCTTGAGGAGCCCGTTCATGAGCAGCCCGAGCCGACTCTGCGAGAGCGGCCCGCCCGCGAGGTAGCGCTGCACCTGCGACTGGTCGGTCCCGAAGTAGGCGAGCTGCACGAAGAGGCCCCCGACCAGCCCCGACCAGAGCGTGTAGCGCGTGTCGAGGCGCGGCGAGGGATCCACGGCGTGGAGCCGCCCGAGCGCGCCGGCCAGCTCGAGCGACTGCCCGAAGGTCACCTCGCGCGGGAGGCTCGCGAGCGCGGCGGCGAGGGCGGCCACCAGGCCGAGGAAGACGACCGCCATCTGCGCCGCCTGGGTCCGGCTCACGGCCCGGCTCCCGCCGGCGACCGTGTAGGCGATGGTCGTGGCGCCGAGGAGCAGGTTCGTGAAGAGCACGGGCCAGCCGAGCACGGCCGACAGGACGAGCGCCGGCGCGTAGATGGCGAGGCCCGAGGCGAGCCCCCGGGAGACGAGGAACAGGAGGGCCGCGAGCTGCCGCGTCTTCCGGTCGAAGCGACCCTCCAGGTACTCGTAGGCCGTGTACAGGCGCAGCCGGTGGTAGACCGGCGCGACCACCGCCGAGAGCAGCACCATGGCGAGCGGGAGGCCGAAGTAGAACTGCACGAAGCCGAGGCCGTCCTCGTAGGCCTGGCCGGGGACCGACAGGAAGGTGATGGCGCTCGCCTGGGTGGCGATCACCGAGAGGCCGATGGTCCACCAGCGGAGGTCGGCGCCCGCCCGGAGGAAGGAATCGGCGGACCGGACGCGCCGGCTGCTGGCCGCGCCGTAGGCGACGATGGCGACGAGGGTGCCGGCCAGCACCGCCCAGTCGATCGCGCTCACGGGAACGCCCGGGACAGGAGCCAGAGCAGGAGGACCTCGAGGGAGAGCGCGGCGAGGACGAGCGCGTAGATGCGCCCCCACGACCCGAGGGGCGGCCGGAAATGCTCCTCGCCGGGCTGGCCGGGCTCAGCGGGCATGGTCGAGGAGGTTCGCGAAGAGGCGGAAGGCGCCGGGGACGCCCGCCGGGAGCTGCCGGAAGAACGCGAGCCCCGTGTAGACGAAGACCCCCTTGCCGACGCGGGCCACGAGCAGCCCTCCTCTCGTCGGCTTCTCGCCGGGGTCGTGCATGGAGAGCGGCGTCTCGTACCGCCCGTCCCAGCTCTCGGCGTAGTAGAGCCCGCGCTCCTGGACCCAGCCGGCCCAGTCGGCCTCGCCGATCCGGTTCGGCCGCGAGAGGACCGGATGGCCGTCCGCCTCGACCGACGCCGTCTCGTCGGTGACCCGCAGCCGGCCGATGGTGAAGGGGTAGGGGCCGGGGTTCGGCGGGGTCCCGGAGACCCAGTTGCTCGTCTGGTACTGGACGACGAGGGTCCCCCCCGCCTCCACGTAGGCGAGCAGGAGCGGCCGCAGGCCGGCGAGGCGCGGCTCCACGTTGAACGCGCGGGCGCCGACGACGACGGCGTCGAACCGATCGAGCGGCTCGTCGCGAAGCTGGTCGGGGGACAGGAGCGTGACCTGGTAGCCCGCCTGGCGGAGCGCCTCGGGGACCTCGTCGCCGGGCCCCGGGACGTACCCGATCCGGCGCCCGAGGCGGAGGACGTCCGCCCGCGTGAGCTGCACCTCGGCGAGCGGCAGCCAGGTCTGGACCGGGATGTGCGGGTAGTCCACGCGGCGGAGCCCTCGGTCGTAGCGCCGGCCGGAGACGGTGGCGACGGCGCGCAGGGTTCCCTGGGCCGCGCCCTGCGGCGGGACCACCCGGAACGAGACCGTGGCCTCCCCCCCCGCCTCGAGCCGGAAGGGGGCCTCCGCCGGAGACGCCGAAAAGCCCTTCGGCAGCTCGAGCGACACGGTCCCGGCGGCGCCGGGGACGCTCCGCACCGTCACCGCGAGCTCGCGCGCCCCGGCGTCCGGGAAGAAGAGCAGCGAACCGTGCGGGTCCACGGTGACGGCCGGAAGGACCTCGACGCGCCGGTACCTCTCGCCGAGGACCGGGTCGACCCACTTGTGGACCAGCGGGCGGCGCACCCGGAGGGTCTCCTCGCCGAAGGCGAGGACGAACTCCGCCTCCAGAGGCGCCGGGTCCTCGGGCAGGCCGATGCGGGCGGGGTCCGCGACCTCGAAGTGGCCCGGCCCCGGCGGCCGGACGAGCCAAGACGGGTTCGAGAGCGGCGCGTCGGCCGGCACCTGCACCGCCTCCTTCACCTCGAGCGGCTGGCCGAGGGGGAGGTTCCGGCCCGAGGCGACCTCCCGTCCGGCGACGTTCGCGGACACGAGGCGGACCGGCGCGGGCCGGCGGACGAGCACGGTCGCCGTCACCGGCAGCGCCGAGCCGGGAGCGGTGCTCGGCCGGTCCGCGACGGCCTCCGCGAAGACGCCCGCGCAGGCGAGGATGGCGGCCTCGACCTCGGCGAGCTTCTCCTCCTTCCAGGGGTTGGCCGGCATGCGGGCGAGCTCGGCGCGGGCCGCGAGGAGGCCGGGGATGGCGGCCTCCGGCGTGGAGGCCCGGAACGCCTCCCGCGCCCGGCGGAGCTCCTCGACCAGGCGGGCGCTGCCGTCGACGCGGGACCAGTCGAGGGTCACGCCGTCCAGGGGAGAGGAGATCATGGGCTCGCCGGCGATCGGCTTGAAGAACTCGACCGCCGGCCCGCGCCGGCGGGGGGCGCCGAACCCCTGGCTCCGGTGGTTCGAGCGGCTGTCGGCGGCGAGCTCGCCGTAGGAGAGCCCGAGCCACGGGTCGTAGCCGCCCGCGTCCAGGCGCGGGAAGGGCGCAAGCTCCGCCTCGGTGGCGCCCCAGCCGGCGGCCTGGTTCCAGACCACGCGCTTCGCCCTCCACGGCCCCAGGCGGCGGTGCTCGGCGTCGGGCATGTAGGAGGGATCGGCGGCGAGCGCGAAGGCCTCGACGGCGAGGCGCGCCGAGGCGAGGTGGTGCCCGTGGGTGTCCATGCCACCCACCGGGAAGCGGGAGACGACGACGTCCGGGCGGAAGCGCCGGATGGCGAGCACGACGTCCGCGAGCGCCTCCGGCCCCCAGACCGAGAGCGACTCCTCCGGGCTCTTCGAGTAGCCGAAGTCGCGAGCGCGGGTGAAGAGCTGCTCGGCGCCGTCGAGGGCGCGCGCCGCCACGAGCTCCTGGGTGCGGATGAGCCCCAGCCCCGGCCCGAGCTCCGGTCCGACGAGGTTCTGCCCCCCGTCCCCCCGCGTCACCGAAAGGTACGCGGTCCGCAGGAGGAGCCCGTTGGAAAGGAAGGCGAGCAGCCGGGTGTTCTCGTCGTCCGGGTGGGCGGCGACGTAGAGGACGTTTCCGACGACGAGGAGCCGGTCGAGCTGGCGCTCGAGCCGCCCGGCGTCGGGCTGCGGCGGCCGGAGGGGCGGAGGGGCGGCGGCGACGAGGAGGAGCGAGGCCATCTTGGCGCAGGTCGCGAAGCTCATGAGGTGGGAAGGGCGGGCGGTCGCTGTTACCCTTGAGGTTTACATGGGTGCGGGCTTCTTCGCTTCGTTCATCGGCCGGGAGACGGCGGCCGGGGATCTCCTCCCCTCCTGGCCGTTCGACGAGGCCGCCTGGGATGACGCGGCGCGCCGGGCCGGCCGCCGGCGCGCCTCGCCCGAGCTGCTGGCGGAGCTCGGGCGGCAGTCCGCCGCGCTGCCGCCCTCCCCGGCGCGGGAGCGCAACGTGCTCGCGCTCGGGGCGCAGGGCGCGAGCGCGGTCGTGACCGGGCAGCAGGTGGGCCTGTTCCTCGGGCCCCTCTACACGCTCCACAAGGCGGCGACGGCCGTGGCGCGGGCGCGGGACCTCGCGGCCCGGACCGGCAGGCCCTGCGTGCCGATCTTCTGGCTGCAGACCGAGGACCACGACTTCGACGAGGTGGCCCACGCCGAGGTGCTCGCGCCCGCCGGGCGGAGGACGCTCGGGCTGCCCCCCGAGGCGGCGGCCGAGCGGCGGGTCTCCCTCGCCCACCGCCGGCTCCCCCCGGAGGCCGACTCGCTCGTCGCCGCGCTGGCGGACCTCCTCGAGCCGCTCCCCCACGGCGCCGAGGTGGCGGCGCTCGTCTCGCGCCACTACCGCGCGGGGCGCTCGCCGGGGGCGGCCTTCGCGGGCGTCCTCGCCGAGCTCTTCGCCGAGGAGGGGCTCGTCGTCCTCGATCCGAGGACCGAGGCGGTCGCCAGGCTCGCCGCGCCGGTGGTCCGCCGATCCGTCGAGGAGGCCGCGGCGATCGGAGAGGCCCTCGTCGCCCGCGGCCGGGAGCTGCGCGCCCGGGGGTTCGCCGAGCAGGTGCCGGCGCGCCCGGACGCCTCCCTCGCCTTCTTCCACCCGCGCGGGCCCGCCGGGCCGCGCTACCGGCTGTCGCGGACCGCCGAAGGGTTCGAGACGCCGGAGGGGCCCGTCGCCAGTTCCGCCGTCCTCGAGCGGCTCGAGCGGGATCCCCTCTCCTTCAGCTCGTCGGCGCTGCTCCGCCCGCTCGTGCAGGACGCTCTCCTGCCCACCGCCGCCTACGTCGGAGGCCCGGCGGAGATCGCCTACTTCGCGCAGCTCCCGCCCCTCTACGACCTCTTCGGCCTCGAGATGCCGCTCGTCGCCCCCCGGGCGAGGCTGCGGATCCTCGAGGCGCCCGTTCGACGCGAGCTCTCGCGTCTCGAGCTCGCGCCCGCCGACGTCGACCGGCCGCGGGAAGAGCTCGTCCGGCGGATCGCGCCGAGGCTGGACGGCCTGCCCCCCCCGGAGGCGCTGCGCGCGTCGATGCTCGGGCCGATCGAGCGCGAGCTCGACCGCGTCGCCCCGGTGGCGGCGCGGCTCGACGCCGGCCTCGAACGGGCCCTCCGCCGCACCCGCCGCCACGTGGCGAAGGGGGTCGATCGCTTCCTCGCCCGCCTGGACCGGGCCGCCCTCCAGGCCGATGCGCTCGCCGCGGCCCGGCTCGAGCGGGTCCTCGAGGCGCTCCGCCCCTCCGGCCAGCCCCAGGAGCGCGTGTACGCCTTCCCGCCGTTCGCCGCGCGCGCAGGCCCGCGCGTGTTCGTCCGCGCGCTCGTCGAGGCTGCCGCCCCGCTCGGTGCGGGGGTCCGGGACGTGACGCCGTGAGGCCGCTCGCGATCGGGATCGCCTGCTTTCCGACCGCCGGCGGCAGCGGCGTGGTCGGGACCCAGCTCGCCGCGCAGCTCGCGCGGGCCGGTCACTCGGTCCACGTGTTCTCCTCGGCGCCGCCCATCCGGCTGCAGGCGCGGGAGCGCTGCCGCCTCCACGTCGTCGACCCCGTCCGGCGGGCGCCGCTCGAGAACGGCGCCTACCCGCTCGCGCTCGCCGGTGCCATGGCCGACGTGGCGGTCGCGGACGGGCTCGACGTGCTGCACGTCCACTACGCCATCCCCCACGCCGCGAGCGCGCTGCTCGCGAGGCAAATCGTGCAGGCGCGCGGAGGGAAGGGTCCGAGGCTGGTCACGAGCCTGCACGGAACCGACGTGACCGGGGTCGGGGCGGAGGAGGGGCTAAGGACCGTGGCGCGCCACGCGGTCCTCGCGAGCGACGCCGTGACGACGCCGTCCGCCTGGCTCCGCGACGAGGCCGTCGGGGCGCTCGGCCTCCCCCGGGCGACCCGCATCGAGGTGGTGCCGAACTTCGTCGACCCCGACGAGTTCCACCCGGCGACGGACCATCCCGACCTGGCGCGGCTCTTCCCGGCGCTGCGCTGGGAGCGAGCGCCCCGACCGGGCGTGCTCGTCCACGCCTCCAACTTCCGGCGGGTCAAGCGCGTCGGGGACGCGGTTCTCGCGCTCGCGGAGGTGCTGCGCAGCCGCCCGGCGGTGCTCGTCCTCGTCGGGGACGGTCCGGAGCGCGAGGGCGTGGAGCGCGTGGTCGCGGCCCTCGGGGTCGAGCGCCACGTGGCCTTCCTCGGCGAGCGCTCGGTGCTCGGGCCGATCCTCGCCCAGGCGGACCTGTTCCTGCTGCCGAGCGACCAGGAGAGCTTCGGCCTCGCCGCGCTCGAGGCGCTCGCGAGCGGCGTGCCGGTCGTGGCGAGCCAGGTCGGCGGCCTGCCCGAGGTGGTCCGGGACGGCGCGACCGGTCGGCTCGTCCCGCCCCGCGACCCCCGGGCGCTGGCCGCGGCGGTGCTGGAGCTCCTCTCCGACGCGCCCCGCCGCGCCGCGATGGCACGCGAGGCGCGCGCCGACGCGATCGCCCGCTTTCGTCCGGGGCCGGTCGTGGAGCGGGTGGAGGCGATCTACCGCGAGATCCTCTCCCGCTGGGACTGACGGGCTACTTCTTCCACTCCGCGAGGGCCTTCACGACCTCGTCCTCGGCGGGGAAGGGAGGCGTCGCCTTGCCGAGCGCGAGCGCGCGCTCCCCGGTCGCGACCGCCTCCTTCTTCTGGCCGGCGGCCGCCTGGAGCTGGGCCTTCACGTAGAGGTTGAACCAGTGCTCCTTGAGCTGGACGGACCGGTCGACGAGCTGCATCGCGAGCTGCGGCTCGATCTTCGAGTCGAGGAGGTAGCGCGCCGCGAGCGCGTAGGGGCGCCACTCGTCGGTCTTCAGTGCCCGGATGGACGCGAGGACCACCTCGCGCGTCGCGAGGTCGAACCGCACCGACACGCGCAGCGTGTCCCACTCGAGCGCCAAGGTGCCGCCGTCGTCGCCGAAGTCGAGGATCTCGTAGGCGAGCCGCTCGCGCTGCGGGACGGCGCTCGTGCGCGCCGCGACCCGCAGCACGTCGTTCTCGGACTTGTACCCCGACGTCCCCCACAGGCTCGTGTCCTTGTTCAGCACGAGCGTCCAGGCCGTCCGGGTGGGCAGGAGGAACAGGCAGTAGCTGCCCGGCGGGACCGACTTGCCCGAGAAGGAGACCGGTGTCCCGAAGGTCACCTTCGTGCACTCGTTCGCCCCGGCGCGCCACAGCTCGTCGTAGGGCACGACGTCGCCCCAGATCCGCCTGCCGCGGACCGCCGGGCTCGAGTAGGCGATGGTGATGTCGGTGAGCCCCACCGTCTGTTTGAGGACCGCGGCGGGGCTCGGGCGCGGGAGCTGGAGCTTCGGCGCCTCCTGGGCCGAGGCGGAGGAGGCGGCGAGGGCCGCGGCGAGCGCGGCGGGGGCGAGGCGGCAGGGGAGGGTCATGGGCTCTCCGGGCTTGGGTCGGGGGTTTGCGGCGGACGGCTCTTCGCTCCGTGCTTCCTCAGCCGGGCCTCACGCCGCGGACGGCGAGGCGAAGGCAGCGGATGTCCACGCCCCCGTCCGGCCGGGGCTGGGGGGAAAAGCCGCGGGCGCGCCCCGAGAGGAGGAGGCGGCGCGCCTCCTCCTTCGGGACCGACGGGCTTCCCCGGTCGAACCACTCGTCGAAGTCGAGCGCGACCTCCTCCTCGCGGGCCTCGAGAGCGCCGAGGCCGGCCCGGGCGAAGAGGTCGACGAGCTCTCCGGGCGAGAGCGTCCGCGTGTGGGTGCGGTCGCGCGCCTGCTCGACCGACTGCGCCCAGGCCGCGCGGGCGGGATGCGGGTCGCCCACGAGGTCGAGGGCCACGACGACGCCGCCCGGTCGGACGAGCGCCGCCTGTCGCGAGAGGAAGTCCCCCGGCGACTCGAGGTGGTGGAGGACGTTGCGCGAGACCGAGGCGTCGAAGGAGCCCTGCACGTCGTACACCGATCGCTCCTCGAAGCGCGCCCGATCGCCGTAGCGGGCACAGCGAGACCGGGCGCGCCGGACCATCTCCGGAGAGAGGTCCACGCCGGCGACGTCGCACCCGGCCTCGAGGAAGGCCTCGGCGACGAGACCCGGCCCGCAGCCGGCGTCGAGGAGGCGCGAGCCCCGCGGCAGCGCCGCGAACGACACCAGCGCGGCGAGCGAGGCCGCGTCGCGGGAGACCTTGGCCCGCTCGAACATCTCCGCCTGGCGGTCGAACGCGGCCGCGAGGTCCCGGTCGTGGGGCGTTCGTGATGGCCCGTCGCTCACGCGGCTCCGAGCATAAGCCGTCACGGGCCTCCCCGCCGCCCGAAACGGGCGGCCGGGGCGCGCACGTCTGGTGACGAGGCGGCCCCGCCCGGGGCGGCTGCCGTTTCATTGGGAGGGCGCTCCGCGCGACCAGCGGGTATGCTTCCCCCATGAAAAGGCGCATCGGCATCCTCACGGGCGGCGGCGACGTCCCCGGCCTGAACTCGGTCATCAAGAGCGTGGTCTACCGCGGGAAGGAGAACGACTGCGAGGTCGTGGGCATCCGCCGGGGCTGGGAGGGGCTCACGAACCTGAACTTCGACGACCCGAGGAGCAAGGCCCGCTACATCTCGTTCCTCGACGTCGACAACACCCGCACCATCGACCGAAGCGGCGGCACCGTCCTCCACTCGAGCCGGACGAACCCGTCGAAGATGAAGAGGCTGCCCGAGCACCTGAAGGGGACCGATCTGCCCACCGCGAAGGCGCCGGGCGGCGGCGTCACCTACGACGTCACGAAGGCCGTCCTGAAGAACCTGGAGCGGCTCGGCATCGACCACCTGCTCGCCATCGGCGGGGACGACACGCTGAGCTACGCGGCGAAGCTCCACTCGCTCGGCTGCAAGGTGATCGCCATCCCGAAGACCATGGACAACGACGTCCAGTCGACGGAGTACTGCATCGGGTTCTCGACGGCGATCACCCGGGCCACCGACGCGGTCGAGCGGCAGCGGACGACGGTCGGCTCCCACGAGCGCATCGGCATCTTCCGCATCTTCGGGCGGGACGCGGGATTCACCGCGCTCTACACCGCACACGTCACCTCCAACCGGTGCGTCATCCCGGAGTACAAGGTGAAGCTGGAGAAGCTCATCGAGCTCCTCATCGACGAGAAGCGCGGCAACCCGTCGAACTACGCGCTCGTCATCCTCTCGGAAGGCGCCGAGTGGGAGGGCTACAAGGTCCAGGAGTACGGCGAGCCGGATGCCTACGGCCACCGCAAGAAGGCGAGCGTCGCGGAGGTCCTCGCCGACGAGATCAAGCGCAGGACCGGCGAGGACACCATCGTGTCCGACCTCACCTACGACCTGAGGTCCGGCGACCCCGACTTCATCGACAAGCTCGTCGCCTCCACCTTCGGCACCATGGCGCTCGACGCCGTCCTCGAGGGGAAGAGCGGGCTCATGTCGGCCATCGTGAACGGGTGCTACGACCTCGTGCCCATCCCGGACCCGAAGCTCGGCCCCCGCTTCGTGGACGTGGCGACCATGTACAACACCGAGCGCTATCGGCCCATCTACGCGAACAAGCGCGGCCTGCCGGTGTTCCTGAACCGCGTCACGCTGCCGGGGCGCTAGGCTCGACGGGCGGGGCCCGGCGCGGTCGGAGCCGGGGGACGAGGATGAGCGCCCCGCCGTAGAGGGCGAAGGTGACGAACAGCGTCGAGGGGCGGCTCCGCGGCAGGTCCTCGAGGAGGATCTTGAGCCCCGTCGCCCCGAGCAGCGGGTAGACGAGCCAGCGCGCCTCCCGCCAGGCCTCGCGCCGGCCCAAGAACGCCAGCGCGACGGCCGCGACGACGAGCACCCCGGTGCGCACGGTGGCCACGCTCCCGGCCTGGGAGGCGGGGTCGGCGACGAGGAGCGGCAGGAGCCCCTCGACGGCGAGGACCGACGCGGCCCCGGCCAGGGCAGCCACGAGCGCCAGGGCGGGGATGCGCTCGAGCGCGTTCGCGCGGGGAATGCCGGCGGCGAGGGAGGCCGTGGCCGCGAGGCCGACGACGGCGACGAGGCCGACGACCGTGGGTGACGGAGCGGGCCCCGTCCCGGTGAAGGCGGCGAGGGCCCCGGCGGGCCCGAGGCCCGCGGCGAGCGCCGCGCCGACGCCGTAGACGACGGCGTGGACGGCGAGCGCACCGCTGGCCCGGCGGCGGGCGATCGCCGCCGCCCCCACGCCGAGCGCCGCCCAGACGACGGAGAGCGCGGCCGCGGGCAACAGCAGGCCCGTGCCGGCGAGGACGAACACGATGGCGGCCGAGCTGTAGAAGTAGAAGTTGGCGCGGATCTTCTGGCGCGCCTCCACGAAGGCGAAGGCGATCGCGTAGGTGGCGATGCCGAAGAGGACGGAGACGAGGCCGAAGCCGCCGTGCCCGATCCCGGATCGTGCGGCGACGAAGACGGCGCCGCCGAGGCCGACGAGGAGGGCCGCCGCGGTCTGGACGATCTCGAAAGGCACGACCTTCCGCTGCAGGAGCAGCGTGCGGCTGGCGATGCTGCCCAGGTAGGCGAGGAGCAGCGCCCCCTGGACGAGGAACGCCGCCCCCGGGCCCTCCGCCGCGCCCGGCGTGGTCGAGGAGACCGCCACCAGTGCGGCGACCAGGTCGGCCGCGAACGCGACCGGCCAGCGGACGTACACCCAGTCCCGCACGTAGCCGAGCCAGAGGGTGGCCGCCCCGAGCAGGACGAGGTACAGGGCCGCGGGCCACAGCCGCCCCTCGGCCACGGCGAGGAGCGCGAGCGCGGTGGCGGTGCCGCCGAGCGCGACCACCCAGGCGAGCGCGTGCAGCCGCCTCGCCGCCGCGATGGCCAGCGCGACCGCCGTGAGCCCCGCGAGCAGCGCCGCGGCCGCGACCGGGGCGAGCAGGTGGAACCGGGACGCGGCCTCGAACAGGAGGGGGAATCCGATGGCGACGGCGGCGAAGGCGTGGAAGGCCGAGGAGAGCAGCTGGTTGGCGCGCCCGGCCCGCTCGGCCATGAAGACCCAGGTCCCGGCGTAGGCGAGGCCGAGCGCCACACCGAGCGCCACCGGGAGCGTCCCTCCGTCGGTGAGCGCCCGGAGCACGAAGGCCCCGGCGAGCACGAGCAGGGTGCGCCCGCCGAGCGGGAGGAGCCTGCCGACCGCGACGTCCACCTGGGCGTCGGCCGACGCCGGCGCCGGCGCGGCGCGGCGGGGAGCGGGGGCGCCGCGCCGGGCCGCCCCGGCTTCGAGGGCGGCGAGCCGCCCCTCGATGCGGCCGACCGACTCGGCGACCTCGGCGACCTTCGCCTCGAGGGTCTGCACGCGCTCGAGCAAGCCCGCCTCCTCGGGTCTGGACGCCGTGGACATCGGTCAGGCCGCGCGGACGCCCTCGGCGGCGCCTCCCGGCGCCGGGGAGCCCTCGCCGCCCTCGGGCTCCGCCTCCTCGATCCCCAGGATGCGGTCGAAGGCCCACAGGATGACGAAGGGCGCGATCATCAGGGCGATGGCCATGAGCACCCCCTCGCGGCCGAACATCTCCGGCTCGTAGGGCGAGCGAAGCCCCCGCAGGGACTTCGAGAGGAGCTGGCCGCCGATGACGATGTTCCAGCGCATCGAGAACACCTGCATCAGGCACAGGACCGCCGCCACGGTGGAGAGGGTGTTGCGCACCTTCTCGTGCAGGTAGCGGTTCATGAGGACCACGACCGCGAGCAGGATGATGGGGATGAGGCCGCCCACGATCATCTGGAGCGTGACGTAGGAGAACTCGAGGCGGGTGCTGATGAGCTCGGAGATGATGAGCCAGGACTCGGAGCGCTCGTAGGCCATCACGATGAGCTCGAGGAGCTCGAGCGTGATGGTCAGGATGAGGAAGAACCAGAGCCAGCGGGCGAGCGCCGACATGGCGCCGGCCTCGACGGGGCGGCGACCCAGGCGGGCGAACACCTGGTAGAGGACGACGAGGAGCGCGATGCCCGACACGGCCGCCGACAGGAGGAAGATGACCGGCATGAGCGGCGTGGACCACCACGGGTTCGCCTTGATGGCCCCGAAGATGAACCCGACGTACCCGTGGAGCATGCACGCCGCCGGGAGGCCGATGCCCGCGAGGATCTTGATGGCGCGGTGGTCGATCTCGATCGCCTCCGGCGACTGGTCGTAGGTGCCGAGGGCGAGCACGGCGTAGAAGGCCCGGACCGCGCCCCGGCTCCGCTTGGCGCGCTCGATGATCTCCTGCCGCCACACGAACCAGACCTCGAGCACCAGGATGACGAGGTAGAAGCTGTAGAGGATGCCGAACCCGGCCATCGCCGAGGTGAAGTGGGGGGTGATCATCACCGAGGGGCCGCGCTGGGGCTGGCCGAGGTGCAGCTGCAGGGGCAGGGAGGCGATGAGCAGGAAGGCGAACGAGGTGGCCATGGCGAGGCGCGCCACGGGCTTGAACTCCTGGCGGCCGAAGAGGTGGTAGAGCGAGGTCACGATGAAGGAGCCGGCGACGAACCCCGTGATGTAGGGGTACATCACGATCATCAGGCTCCAGGTGACGTGGACGTCGTTGGGGAAGGCGAAGCCGCTGATCTCGGGCATTACCGCACCTCCTTGTCGAGCTCCAGGTAGTAGCACTGGGGCTCGGTGAGCAGGTGGCCCTGCAGGATCGAGACGCGGTCGTGCTCGATGGCGAGGCGGACGGGGTCGTTCTCGTCCTTCAGGTCGCCGAACTGGCGCGTCCCGGTCGGGCACACCGTGACGCACGCCGGCTTCAGCCCCTTCGTGATCCGGTGGTAGCACCAGGTGCACTTCGAGGCCGTGTGCGTGGCCGGGTGCAGGAACCGGCTCCCGTAGGGGCACGCCTGCACGCAGTAGCCGCAGCCGATGCAGCGGTCGCCGTCGACGAGGATGGCCCCGTCCTTCGTGCGGTAGGAGGCGCCGACCGGGCAGACCTGGGTGCAGGGCGTCTTCCGGCAGTGGTTGCAGATCTTCGGGACGAAGAAGGACTTGGTGGTGACGAACCCGACCTGGATGGGCGGGAAGCCGTTCAGGCCGCCCTCGGGCGAGTCGACGTGGGTGTCCTCCATGCCCACCACGTAGCGCTCGATCCAGGTCCGGTAGAAGCCGTCGGGCACCTGGTTCTCGGCCTTGCAGGCGCGGACGCACGAGCCGCACCCGATGCACTTGGAGGTGTCGACGAGGTAGGCGTAGAGGTGCTCCTCCCAGTTGTACGCCTCGCCCTTCGCGTCGCCCGCCCTGCCCGCCCCGTCGGCCGCGACCCCGGCGCCCATGAGGAACACCACCGCGCCGCCGGAGAGCTTGAGCGTCGTCGCCAGGAACTCGCGGCGCGTGGCCGCGCCTTGCTCCGCCGCCTGCGCCGGCTCGACGCCCGCCGACTGCGCCGGATCTCGCTTGGGCTCCATCGCTTCCTCCGCTCAGGGCTTCGGGGAATGGGGGTCGTGGCAGCCGAGGCAGACCTTGCCCTCGACCGGTCCGGAGACGTGCTGCTCGAGGACCACCTGCGGGAACTTCGACGGGCGCCCCAGGATCTTCCGGTGACAGCGGGCGCACAGCGAGAACGACCGGTCGATCGGCGGAGCCACCACCGACCCGTCGGCCTTCACGTGGAAGGCGAGCGGCGCATGGCACACCTCGCAGTTCACGGTCTTGTGGGCGCCCTTGGAGCGCTTGGCGAACTCCTCGGCGTGGCACTCGCCGCAGGCCGCGGCGCCCGCGAACGCCGGAGGCCGGACGTTCATCTGCTCCTTCACGTTGTCGTAGCGGTAGGGCCCGTAGAGGCCGTAGGAACGGGGCACGAGCAATCCGCGCGTGAGGAACACGGCCGCGAGCACGACGATCAGGACGAAGGCGACGCGCATTACGTGTCGGGCGTGCTCCATGCCTAGCCTCCTCGCGGCGACTCAGCCGCGGTCGATGCGCTCCGGCTCGAAAAGCCACGAGAGCCACGCCGAGCGGCGCCTCGGCGCGCGCGGCGGCTCGTGCGGAAGGGGTTCGACGGCGAAGAGCGCCGCGGCGAGGGAGCGCCCTCGCTCCGCCTCCGGGCGGGGAGGCAGGGCGGGTAGCTCCTCGCGGCCGAGGAGGAGCCTGGCGACCGACGGCCGCCCTGCCGCTTCCGGACGCGGAGGGAGCTCGGGCAGCCGCTCCCTCGCGAGGGCGGTGCGGACGGCCTCCCTGAGCGACGCGAGGAACTTCGCCATCGGCGCACCTCGAGTTCACGGAACGGAGCACAGTCCGCCGCGACGAAGCAACCGATGTCACTCGTAGAGAATGACGCGGACGGCTCGCCCCGCGCCCCGACCGCTTGCCTTTCGCGGACTTGCGGTCCCCGCGGCGCCCTGCGCGCCGCGGCGCGTCGTCGCGCCTGATCGCGATCAATCGTGACTCCAAAGCGCGAGGCCCGTGCGTCCCGGAGGCCGAGGGGGATCGGGCCGCAGGGAGCGCGCCTGCCCTCCCGGGCTGGCCTCGATGGGCGCCCTCCGTCGGGACGCGAGGCGCGAAGCACGTCCCGGGTCGCCCGCAGGGGCCGCGCCGCGACCGGCCGGCGCGCCGCCGGACGATCGAGGGGCGACGGGCTCCGTGAAGCCGGGTCGCCGGGGCCGGTCCGCGCCTTGCTCCCCGCCACCACGTGTCCGCGGTCCTGGGGAGCCGCCTCGTGCGGCGTTCCGGTGGGTGCGGGGCGATCGCGCTCCTGCTCCTCGGCGCGGCCGCGCCCGCGGACCCGGGCGGACCGCACCCGGCTCGCGAGCTCCGCCGGCGGACGATCGTCATCGACGAGCGCAGCCAGGCGACCGTCCCGGAGGTCCACGTGGCCGGCGGGGCGGCGACGCTCCTCGCCTTCCCGACCCCCGTCGCCGACGGAGGAGCGGTCCTCGCCGATCCCCGCGGGCTCTTCTACCCGCTCGCGCAGACCGATCGGACGGTGCTCGTCGCGCCCCGGGCCGACCTCGCGGCGCCGGCCGCGCTGCACGTCTCGCTCGCCGACGGCACCGTGGTCGCCTTCCAGCTCACGTCCGTGCGCGGCGAGAGCGACGCCCAGGTCGACGTGGTGGTGGCGGCCGACGCCCGCGCCGCCCCGGACTCGTCCCCCGCGCTCCGCCGCGCGCTCGAGGCCTGCCGGGAGGAGGCCGACGACCTCCGCAGGGGTTCCGCGCAGGCCGGCGTGCGCGAGCTCGCCGCCCTCCTCCTCGCGGAGGGCGCCGACGGGAGCCGCGCCTTCGATCGCCATCCGTTCCACGGCGGCGATCGCCAGGACGGCCTGCTGGTCCGCGCCTCGCTCGCCTACCGGCTCGTCGGGCTCGTCCTCCTCCTCTTCCAGGTCGAGAACCGGGATCCGGCGAGGCCCTGGTCCCTCGACCGCGCGGAGGTGCGCGCCGGCGGGACTGGAGAGGTCGCCGACGTCCACGTCCTCGCCTCCGCTGCCGAGCCGACGACGCTCGCTCCCGGGGAGGGGGGGCGGGCCATCGTGGCCTTCCGCGCGGTCCCCCGGGCGCCCGGCCAGCCACTGACGGTCACCCTTCGCGAGAAGGACGGCTCGCGGCACGTCGTCCTCGACGGGCTGTCCCCGTGAGCGCGGCTCGCAGAGCGCGTGCCGGCCTCCCCGCACCCGGGACGAGGATCGGCCCGTACGAGGTCCTGGAAGGCGGGCCGCGCGGAGGCGCCGCCTGGCGCGTCCGCGCGCGCCGGGGAGCGCGCACCTACGCGCTCCAGGTCCTCGACCCCGCGGGGCGCGCGCCCGGCGGCCTGCGCGAGCGCCGCCGGATCGCGGAGGAGGTCGACGCGCTGCGGGCGCTGCGCCACCCGAACATCGTCCGCGTGCACGCCCTCGAGACCTGGCCGGAAGGCGAGGAAGGGGGGTCCTTCCTCGTCACCGACCTCGTGGACGGCGAGGACCTCGGGGAGTGGTGCGCCGGAGAGCGGACCGGGAAGCGGTGCACGGCCCTCGCCCGTGCCTCGTGGGCCGTCGAGCACCTCCACCGCCACGGCCTCGTCCATCGCGACCTCCGCCTCGACGCCTTCCTCGTCGCGACGGGCGGCGAGCCCGTCCTCGCCCGCTTTGCCGTCGCCGGGCCCGCGAGGCCGGCGGTGCCGGCGCTCGCGCCCGAGCTGCGGCGGTTCCTCGCGTCCGCGGGGGAGCGCCGGGGAAGGCGCTTCGAGTGGCGGCCGGCGACCGATCTCCACGCGCTGGGCCGCATGATCCTCGAGGCGCTCTCGGGAGGGCCCTCGGCCCCGGGACGCCCGGGCGAGGCGCGCCGCCGTCCCCGAGCCACCCTCGCGGCCCTCGACCCGGCGGTTCGGGACCTCGTCCGTCGCCTCCTCGAGCGGGACCCGCGGCGCCGGCCGAGCGCGCGGGAGGTCGCGCTCGCCCTCGCGAGGTCGGGCCGGCCGGAGCCGGAGGCGCGGGCGCCCGGCTCCGCGCCGGCCCCACCCGAGGACCCCACGCAGACGCTCCCCGCGCACCCCCCCCGCGCGGCGGAGGCCGAGCGCCCGGCGTTCGACGCGCCGACCCTGGCCGTCGCCCCGCCGTTCGACCCCGGGCCGGCGCCGCCGGCCGAGCCGCCGCCGTCCGCGCCGGAGGAGACGGAGGGCACGGCGGCGTCCGCCCCGGACGCGGGGGGGCTCGCCGGGTCGCCGAAGCGGCGGCGATGGGGCCCCCGCGCGGCGATCGCGGTCGTCGCCGTCGCGGTCGCCGGCGCATGGGCCGCAGGCGGGACGAAGGGCGCGGGCGGCGATGGGCGCCTCGCGGCGGGGCTCGGCGGCCCGCCCGCCGTCGCGCCGGACGTTCCCGAACCGCCGCCTGCGCCCCGCGCGCCTCGCCGCCGCCCGGATCGACTCTCCGACGAGGCGGGGGCGGTCGACCGGGAGCTCGAGCGGGAGTTCGGTCACCCGACCGTCATGCCCGACGGCGGCATCGAGGGCGCGCCCCCCGCAGCCGATCCGAGGCTCGCGCCGCCCGCCGCCGCGGGCGACCAGGCGTGGCTTCTCCGGTCGCGGCGGCCGGACGCCGCGCCCCCGCCGCCCGCCGCGCCGCCTCGGCCGCGTGGCGTTCCGATGGGCCTCCACCTCCGCGCGAGGCTGCTCACGGGCCTGGACAGCCGCACCGTCGGCCAGGGGCCGGTCGAGGCCGTCCTCTCGCGAGCGGCCGTCGTCCGGGGAGGCGTGGCCCTGCCCGCCGGGACGCTCGCCTTCGGGACGGCCGCGGAGAGCGGGGGACGCTTCCGCGTGCGCTTCGCGCGGCTGAGGCTCCCGGACGACACCGAGGTGGCCTTCGACGGGGTCGCGATCGCGCGGGAGGACGGGAAGCCCGGCCTTCCGGGCACGGGCCGGATCGAGCCGGAGGGCGCCCGCGGCGGGGAGGCGATGGCGCGAGCGGCCCGCTCCGCGGCGGGATCGGTCCTCGAGGGTCTCGCGCCGGCCCCGTTCCAGGGTCTCGCGAGGGGCGCCGCCGACGCCGTGCTCGACCGGGATCCGGGTTCCGTCGCGCTCCCGGCCCGGGCACTCCTGCTCGACGCCGGGTTCTCGTTCGACATCTTCGTGGAGAGGTCGTTCTGATGCGGGCCGCGCGCCGGTGGCTCGGGGCCGCGCTCCTCGCCGCATGGGCGGCGGCGCCCGGTGAGACGCGCGCCGACCGCGGCGGGCTGACGCTCGAGCTCGGACCGTCGCTCGCCGTCTCCCCTCGCTGGCCCGTGCCCTTGCGTGGCGCGACGGGGTTCGCAGCGGCGGCCCCCGGGTTGGTCGCCGGGCTCCGCTACGCGACGAGCAACGAGCTCGAGCTCACGCTCGCGGGCCTCTTCGAGGCGCCCGCGGGGGGCGTCGCGAGCGTCGTGGACGGAGGGGGCGTCGTCGTCTCGACCGCCTCGGCCTCCGTCTCGACCTGGGGCGCTCTGTTCGGCGTCCGGTTCGTCTTCGGGCTCGCCTGGCGCTTCCACCTCGCGGCGGAGATGGGGTGGCAGCACCTCGCGTGCACGCGACTCTCGGCGAGCGACGACGCGGGAGGCGGCACCGCGGGAGGCGGGGGGCGCGACGCGCTGGCGCTCGCCGTCGGGGCGGGCCTCGACTGGCAGGCGACCGATCGGCTCTCGCTCGCCCTCGCGCCGCGGCTCGAGCTGCTCCCGGGCGCTCCCGCGGTGGTCATCGTGCTCGTTCCCGTGACCCTCGGTTACAGCTGGTACGTGTTCTAGCCAGGAGGGGAGGCCGCAGCGTGGGCAGGGAGGAACGGGCCGGAGCGCTTCTGCCGAGGGTTTTCCTCGTCCTGCTCGCCGCTCTCGCCCTCCTCGATCGGGTCGTCGCCGGCTCCGGCCCGGGGCGAGCGGCCGCCCGCCTTCGCGCGTTCGCCTCCCCGGCGTGGCTTCCGCTGCGCCGCGCCCTCCTCGCCCACCCGGCGGCCGGCGCCGTGGCCGGGGCGCTGCTGGCCGCCGGCTCGCTCTACGCCTACCGCCGGGCGCTCGTCGCCTGGCGGACCCGGATCGCGGCGCGGCTCTCCGGGACCCACCTGGGCGGCGACGCACAGCGCTTCCCGGAGCGGAGCGTGGACCTCCTCCGGTGGGTCGGGCGCCGCCCCCCGGGCCACACCTTCGTCGGCCTCTCGCCGCGGCGGCGCCGCCTCGGGTGGCGCTGGGAGCCCGTGTACCTGTCCGAGCGCCAGCGGACCACCCACCGCCACGTGCTCGGCAAGACCGGCTCGGGCAAGACGCGCGGCGTCCTGTTCCCGCAGGTCCTCCAGGACGTCCTCGACGGGAAGGGCTGCCTCGTCGTCTCCGGCAAGGGCAGCGACGAGGAGATCGCGACGATGCAGGGCATCGCCCGCCTCGCCGGGCGCGAGGCGGACCTGCGGGTGTTCGCGCTGCCGGCGTGGAGCCGGCCCGAGATCGGGAGCCACGCCTACAACATGGTACACGTCGACCCCCGAGGGCCGGACGGCCCGGGCGGCGACGCCGCCGCCGTGGCGGAGCGGGTCTTCTCCGCCCTGCCGCTCGGCGAGAGCCCCTACTACAACGCCCAGGCGCTCGCCATGCTGAGCGGCCTCTGCCGCCTCCTCCACGGCATCGTCGACGAGTCGGGGCGGGGGCTCGTCTTCACGATGCGCGACCTGGCGGTGTGTCTGAAGGGGGTGGGGCGCCGCGGCGCCGCCTACCGGTGCGCCCTCGACCACTGCCTGGAACGCTCGCTCGACCGGGACGCGGCGCGCGACGTCCTCTCGCAGGTCGACCGGCTCGGCCACGAGATCCACCGGACGCTCTCGGGCCTGGTCGGCGCCGTCGACCGGTTCCAGGCCCCGATCGTGAACGCCTGCGACCCGGACATCGTCATGCGCGAGGTCCTCGAGGAGAACCTCGTCGTCTACCTGCAGCTCCCCGCCAACCTCTACAAGGTGCAGGCGCCCGCGCTCGGGAAGGTCTTCCTCCTCGACGTGCAGCAGGAGGGGAGCCTGAGGCAGGTGTACCGGACGGTGCGCAACCAGCGGCCCTTCAGCGTCGTGGTGGACGAGTTCGGGCGCTTCGCCGACTTGGCGTTCGTCGACTCGCTGAACCAGCTGCGCGACGCGAACCTCCAGTTCACGGTGGCGCACCAGTCGCTCGCCGACCTCGAGCTCGTGAGCCGCGAGTTCGCGAGCGCCGTCTGGGACAACACCCGCGTGAAGGACGTCCTGAGCCAGGACAACCCGGCGCTCTGCGAGATGCTGGCGAACAGCCTCGGGACCCACCACGAGGTCCGGCGAACCGTGCGGAGCGAGCCGGGTCCGCTCCTCACCTCGCTTCCCACCCGCGAGGCGTCGAGCCGGGTCGTCGAGTCCTACCGTCTGCACCCGAACCGCATCAAGAACCTGGCCCGCTGCGGCCAGGGTTACCTCTACACCGACTCCGGCCTCCATCCGGTGTGCTACCCGGAGTTCCCGACCCTCGAGGCGCGGGGACCGCTCGCGCGCCGCCCCGCGCGCCCCTGGCGGGGGCTGCGCCTCCACGAGCGGTTCGTGACGGGCGGGGAGGGGGGAGAGGCGTGACGGGGCGGGCTGGCCGGCTGGTCGCCGCGGGCCTCGCGTTCGCCGCCGGCCGGGCGGGCGCCGCGGCGCCGGCCGCCGAGTCCCGCTACGACCGGGAGATCGACCGGGCCGTCGCCTCCGCGTCGGCCGTCTACCCGGTGCCGCGAGAGCTCGTGAAGGCGGTCATCCGGGCCGAGAGCGACTTCGACGCCCGCGCCGTGTCCCGCGCGGGCGCGGTGGGCCTCATGCAGATCCTGCCGTCGACCGGACGGCGCCTCGGGATCCCCGTGGCGGATCTCGCCGACCCGGCGCGCAACGTCGAGGGCGGGGTGCGGCTCCTCGCGGTGCTCCTGCGCCGCTACCGCGGGGACGTGGTCTCGGCGCTCGTCGCCTACAACGCCCGGCCGCGGCCCCGCTTCGCGCCCATCCCGCGCAACGGAGAGACGCCGGCCTACGTGCGCGCGGTGCTCTCCAACCTGCGCCGCTACGCCCGCCCCGCCCCTCCCGGGGGCTCGCGTTGACGGAGGGCATCCGACGGACCGACGATCCATGGGCTCGCACCGGCCGTCGAGGACGCGGTCTTCTTGCCCGGGAGGCAAACATGGAGGCGATCTGGAGCAGCACGGTGGGCGACGTCATCCGGCGGAGCGCGCGGCGGGACCCCTCGCGGGAGGCACTCTCGTTCGGGGATCGGAGCTGGACCTACCGCGCGCTGGACGGCGCCGCGAGCGCGGTGGCGCGGAGGCTGCTCGCGCTCGGCCTCCACAAGGGCGACCGCGTCGCCGCCTACGGGAAGAACTCCGACGCGTACCTGATCCTGTACCTCGCGTGCGCGAAGGCGGGACTGGTGCACGTGCCGGTGAACTTCGCCCTCACCGGCGAAGAGCTCGCCTACATCGCGAACCAGTCCGGGAGCCGGGCGCTCTTCTCCGACGCGGCGATGCAGGACAGGGTCCACGCCGTCCGGGCGCGGCTCGGGGCGGCGCACTTCGGGACCCTGCGCGACGGCGACTCCGCGGACGTCCTCGCCTGGGCGAAGCAGGGTCCGGCGGACGAGCCGGGCATCGAGGTCCGGGACGACGACCTCGCGCAGCTCCTCTACACCTCCGGCACCACCGCGGCGCCGCGCGGCGCCATGCTGACGCACCGGGCCCTCGTCCACGAGTACGCGAGCTGCATCGCCGCCCTCGACTTGCGCGCGTCCGACCAGCCCCTCCACGTCCTGCCCCTCTACCACTCCGCGCAGATGCACGTGTTCCTCATGCCGTATCTGGCGGTGGGGGCGACGAACCGCCTCCACGAAGGGCCCGACCCGGTGGCGGCGCTCGCGGAGATCGAGGCCCGCTCGGTCGGAAGCTTCTTCGCGCCACCCACCTTCTGGATCGCGCTGCTGAACCACCCGGACTTCGGGAGGCGCCGGCTCACGAGCCTCCGCAAGGCGTACTACGGGGCCTCGATCATGCCGGTGCCGGTGCTGAAGGAGCTGCAGGGACGGCTGCCCGGGCTCGGCTTCTACAACTGCTTCGGCCAGTCGGAGATCGCCCCGCTCGCGACGGTGCTCCGGCCGGAGGAGCACGCGGAGCGGCCCGACTCCGCGGGCAAGGCCATCCTGTTCGTCGACATGCGCGTCGTCGACGACGGGATGCGGGACGTCGCTCCCGGTGAGGTGGGCGAGGTGATCTACCGCTCTCCGCAGCTGTGCCGGGGATACTGGGAGAAGCCGGAGGAGACCGCCGAGGCCTTCGAGGGAGGCTGGTTCCACTCCGGCGACCTCGCGCGCGTGGACGCGGAGGGGTACATCACCATCGTCGACCGGAAGAAGGACGTCATCAACACGGGGGGCGTCATGGTGGCCTCCCGCGAGGTGGAGGACCAGATCTACACCCACCCGGCGGTGAAGGAGGTGGCGGTGATCGCCACCCCGCACGAGAAGTGGATCGAGGCCGTCACCGCGGTGGTGGTCCTGAAGCCCGGCGCCGAGGCGTCGCCCGACGAGATCGTCGCCCACGCGCACGAGCGGCTCGCGCCCTTCAAGGTTCCGAAGGCCGTGCACTTCGTGCCGGACCTGCCCCGCAACGCCTCGGGCAAGATCCTGAAGCGCGAGCTGCGCCGGCGCTTCGAGGGGCGCTAGGCGCCGCAGGGGAGTCCCTCAGCCGAGGAGCAGCGCCCCGGGCACCTCCCGGCCCATGACGCGGATCTCGTCGCGGGTGACGCCCGCGGCGGCGAGCCCCTCGACGAGCAGCGCGTAGCCGTCGGCCGGGTTCGGGTTCCCGGCCTGGCCGAGGTCGGTCGACAGGTGGAAGTGCTGCGCCCCGATGGCCCGCACCGCGGCCGCCATCTCCCGGGCCTCGACCCGGCGCCACTCCCGCATCCACGGAAGGTGCGCGGACGGTCCCATGAGCAGCCCCACCGCGGCGAGCTCGAGCTTCGCGCCGAGCGAAGCGGCCTCCCGCATCTCCTCGAGGGAGAGGCCTGGGACCTCCAGCATGGCATGGGTGACGCTCACGCGGTCGCAGCCCGCCTCGCGGGCGGCGCGCACCAGGGCGAGCGACTCCCGGGGCGACAGGTGGCCGGTCGCGACCACGAGCCCGTGGCGGGCGCAGGCGGCGAGGACGGCGCGCACCTCCGGCAGGACCGTTCCCGAGCCGTCGAGCACCCGGATGCCGGAGGGGCCGTTCTGGAAGTGACGGACGTGGTGATCGGCGTCGAAGGTCGGGAACCACACGAGTCGCCCGAGCCGGCCCTGCACCCGTGCCATCCACTCCACGGCCTCCGGGTTCACCCCGCCGACGGCGCCGTTCAGCGCCACCCCGCCGTACGCCTTGACCCCCCCGACGTGGCGGCCGAGCAGCCAGGCGCGGTCCGCGGTCACGAGCGTGTGCCCCTTGATGACGAAGGCCTCCATGCCCCGGTCGCGCGCGATGCGGGCCTGGTCGATGTCGTCGAGCGCGCGCCCGAAGATGTCCGGGGCGCTGTGGACGTGGAGATCGATGAGCCCGTCGACCGGGCTCACCGCCGGCGCGGGCGGCGGGTACTGTCGCGTCGCCGCATCGGCGCCACCCCCTGGCCCGGCCGCGGGCGGGGAGAGCCGGGCCGGCGCCGGGTGCCCGCCCCCGCAGCAGCTCGTCAGCCGCACGCGCGGGACGCGAAACGGTCGCGGGGACGGTGCACGGAGCATGGCGACTCCCCCGGGGGCGCTTGGCACGAGGCCGCCCGTTCTGGGAGACTCTACCGCACCGTCGCGCAGGGTTGACCCGGGCGCCAGGCCCCGGGGAGGCGCCATGCCCGAAGTCCACCATCGAATCCTCCTCCCGGGCGTCCCGGTCTCGTCGCGTCGCGGCGCGCTCGGCTGGTGCAGCGTGGTCCTCGTCCGCGCGGGCGGGCGGAACATCCTCTTCGACACCGGCTCCTACGGGGACCGCGCCGTCCTGCTCGACCGGCTCGCGGCCGCCGGGCTCGCCCCCCGCGACGTGGACCTGGTCTTCGCCTCGCACTTCCACTTCGACCACGTCGCCAACGCCGAGGTCTTCGACTGCGACGTCGCGCTCTCGGAGCGGGAGCGCCGCTACGCCCTCGAGGCGGAGTACCTCGCGGCGAACGACCCGTTCGTCCCGCGCGCGCTCGTCCCCTTCCTCTCCGGGCGGCTCCAGCCGGCGAGGGACGGCGACCACGTCGCACCCGGGGTGCGCGCGGTGGCGCTCCCCGGACACACGCCCGGGACGATGGGACTCCTGCTCGAGGAGGATGCGGTGCTGCTCACCGGCGACGCCGTCAAGAACGCCTGGGACTTCGTGCGCGGGGAGCCGCCGCCGGCGTTCCACTCCGCGGCCACGGCTCCCGAGAACTACCGGAAGATCCGGGAAATCGCCCGCACGGTCGTCCCCGGGCACGACCGCCCGTTCCACGTCCTGGCGGACGGGGGCATCGCCTACGCCGCCTCCGCCGAGGTGGCGCTCGACCTGTACGCGGACCCCCGGGGGCCCGCCACCCCGGTGCGGCTCCTCGGATGAGGCCCGCGCCCGAAGACGCCGCGACCGCGCCCGGCTACCGCATGCTCGCCGAGGGCGAGGGCGGCCTGGTCGTCGAGCTCGGGGACGCCATCGACCCCGTCGTGAACGCGCGCGTGCACGCGCTCGCGCGCGCCATCTCCGACCGGCTCGCGAGCGACGTCCTCGAGGTCGTTCCCACCTACCGCTCGCTGCTCGTCGTCTTCGACCCGCTGCGGGTGGAGCGCGGCCGTCTCGAGCGGCGCGTCGCCGGGCTCCTCTCGGCCGCTCGGGAGGGCGGCGCGCGCGAGGCCTCGCGGACGGTCCGGGTGCCGGTCGCCTACGGGGGCGCGGCCGGACCCGACCTCGACTTCGTGGCCGCCCACAACGGCCTCACGCCGGCGGAGGTGGTCGAGATCCACTCCTCCACCTCCTACCTCGTCTTCATGCTCGGCTTCACGCCGGGGTTCCCGTACCTGGGTGGCATGTCCGGGCGCATCGCCGCCCCCCGCCTGGACTCGCCGCGAACCCGCATCCCGGCGGGGTCCGTCGGCATCGCCGGCGCGCAGACCGGCATCTACCCCGTCGAGAGCCCCGGCGGCTGGCGCCTCATCGGGCGCACACCGCTGCGCCTGTTCGACCCGGGGGCGGAGCGCCCCTTCCTCCTCGCCGCGGGCGACCACGTCCGCTTCGTCCCGGTGAGCGAGGAGGAGTGGCGGGAGATCGAGGGAAGGGTCCGCGCGGGCGGGTACGAGCCGGACGCGGACGCTCGCGGGGAGGGCGGACGGTGATCACCGTCCTCAAGCCGGGGCTCCTCACCACCGTGCAGGACGCCGGGCGCCCCGGCTACCGCGCCTTCGGGATGCCGGTCGCGGGCGCCATGGACCGGCTCTCCCTCGCGCTCGCGAACGCGCTCGCCGGCAACCCGCCCGCGGCCGCGGCCCTCGAGCTCACGCTCCTCGGCGGGTCCTTCCGCTTCGAGGAGGACGGCCACGCGGCGCTGTGCGGCGCCGACATGCAGGCCCGGCTCGCGGGCTCGCCGGTCGGGCCCTGCGCGGGCTTCCCGGTGCGCGCCGGGGAGGAGCTCGTCCTCGGCGGGGCGCGGGCGGGCGTCCGCGCCTACCTCGCCGTCCGGGGCGGGATCGACGTGCCCGCCGTGCTGGGGAGCCGCTCCACCTACGCCCGTGCCGGGATCGGCGGCTTCGAGGGGCGGGCGCTCAAGGCCGGGGACGCGCTCCCGGTCGGTCGCGCCCGCGGGGCGCCGCCCGCCGCCCGGTCGCTCCCGCCGTCGCTCGCGCCCCCGCTCGGCGGGGCGATCCGGCTGCGGGCCATCCCCGGCCCGCAGGACCAGCTCTTCACCGCGGTGGGCCGCGCCATCTTCTTCGGCTCGGAGTTCCGGATCACGAACCGCAACGACCGCATGGGCTACCAGCTCGATGGGCCGACCATCCAGCACGTCCACGGCCCGGACATCGTCTCGGACGCCTTGCTGCCGGGTGCCGTGCAGGTGCCGGGCAGCGGGACCCCCATCGTCATGACGGCCGACGCCCAGACCACCGGCGGCTACGCGAAGATCGCGACGGTCATCGGCCCCGACCTCCGGCTCCTCGCCCAGGCCCGCGCAGGCGACGCGGTCCGCTTCGAGAGCTGCACGCCGGAGGAGGCGGTGGCGGCGCTGCGCGAGGAGCGGCGGGTCGTCGACGAGGCGGGCGGGCGTGGCGCGGCGGAGGGGAGACGGAGGAGGAAGGCGTGAGGATCGACCTGAACTGCGACATGGGGGAGGGGTTCGGGTGCTACTCGCTCGGGAGCGACGAGGACGTGATGCCTCTCGTCTCCTCGGCCAACGTGGCGTGCGGCTTCCACGCCTCCGACCCCGGGACGATGCACCGCACGGTCCGGCTCGCGAAGCGGAACGGCGTGGCCGTCGGGGCCCACCCCTCCTTCCCGGACCTGGTGGGCTTCGGCCGCCGCCACCTCGCCGCCTCGCCGGACGAGGTGCGCGACGACGTGCTCTTCCAGGTGGGCGCCCTGTGGGCGTTCTGCCGCGCCGAGGGCGTGCCGCTCCGCCACGTGAAGGCGCACGGGGCGCTCTACAACGCCGCCGCCAAGGACCTGAAGACGGCGCTCGCGATCGCCGAGGCCGTCCGGGCCGTGGACCCGGCGCTCTGGCTCGTGTGCCTGTCGGGATCGGCGCTCGTGGAGGCGGCGAGGCAGACCGGGCTCCGCCACGTCGAGGAGGTGTTCGCGGACCGGGCCTACGCCCGGGACGGGACGCTCGTGCCGCGCACGACGCCCGGCTCGGTGATCCACGACGCGGTGCGCGTGGAGGAGCGGGTCGTGAAGATGGTAAGGGAGGGGGCGGTCCAGGCGCTGGACGGCGGAGAGGTCGCCCTGCGGGTCGGAACCATCTGTGTCCACGGGGACACCCCCGGCGCGGTGAGCCTGGTGCGCGCCATCCGGGGGCGGCTCGAGAGGGAAGGCATCGAGGTCGCAGCGTTCTCGAAGGCGGAGGGAGCGACATGAGCGAGGCGGTTGCCGCAACGTCGGGTGTTCCTTGGTGGAAGCAGATCGACCGGAAGCAGTGGTACGCGCTCTTCGCCGGCCAGGCCGGCTGGGCGCTCGACGCCTTCGACGTGATGCTCTACGCGTTCGTCCTCACGACCATCATGAAGGAGTGGAACAGCTCGCCCGCGGCGGCGGGCTTCATGGTGTCGGTGACGCTGTTCGCGTCGTCGGCGGGCGGCATCCTCTTCGGGGCCATCGCCGACCGGATCGGGCGCAAGAAGGCGCTCATGATCACGGTGCTCGTCTTCTCGGTCTGCTCGGGCCTCTCGGGCCTGGCCCAGAACCTGACCCAGCTCGCCATCGCCCGGACCATCCTCGGCCTGGGCATGGGCGGCGAGTGGGCCTCCGGCGCGCTGCTCGTCTCCGAGACCTGGCCCCCGCAGCACCGCGGCAAGGCGATCGGCATCATGCAGAGCGGCTGGGCCATCGGCTACATCCTCGCCGCCATCACCGCGGCCGTGGTCCTCCCGCGGTTCGGATGGCGGGCGGTGTTCTTCGTCGGCGTCGTCCCGGCTCTCTTCACGCTCTGGATCCGCAGAAGGGTGGAGGAGCCCGAGATCTGGGTGCAGGCGAAGCGGGAGCATGCGGAGAAGAGGAAGAGCGAGTTCGGCTTCTTCCAGATCTTCGGACCGGAGCTCATCCGCTTCACGCTCATCAGCACCCTCATCAGCACCTTCGTCATGTTCGGCTACTGGGGGCTCTTCACCTGGATGCCGGGGTTCCTCGCCATGGCGCCCGAGAAGGGCGGGGCCGGCCTGGGCATCGCGAAGGCGCCGATCTGGATCATCCCCATGATGATCGGGGCGTTCTTCGGCTACGTGACCTTCGGCTTCATCTCCGACAGGCTCGGGCGGCGCCCGACCTTCGCGGCCTACCTCGCCGCGTCGGCGGTGCTCGTCTGGGTGTTCGGGCACACGCGCGACGCCACCACCCTCATGGTGCTCGGGCCGCTCATCGGCTTCTTCGGGTCGGGCTACTTCAGCGCGTTCGGGGCGTTCATCTCGGAGCTCTTCCCGACCAGGGCCAGGGGCTCGGCGGTCGGCTTCTGCTACAACTCCGGCCGGATGATGAGCGCGCTCGCGCCCACGGTCATCGGCTACCTGTCGACCACCTACGGGCTCGGCGGCGCGCTCGGCTTCCTCGCCATCGCCTTCATGGGAGGCGCCGTCTCCATCTACCTGCTCCCGGAGACGAGGGGCGCCGCGCTCCGCTGACGCGCGACGCCGTGTGGCAGGCGGGGGCGGACTGTGGTCTCCTCGGTCCGTGGACGCGCCGCCCCCGCAGGGAGAGCCCGGACCGCCGGCGAGGCCCGAGGGCGCCGGAGGCGTGGGCACGATCCTGCGTGCCGCGGCCGAGCTCTACCGGCGACGCGCCGGGCCGCTCCTCCTCGTCGCGACGATGTTCCTCGTCCCGAACGCGCTCCTCAGCGTCCTCGAGCAGCGGGCGTCCGAGGGCGCGCCTGCCGCGGCGCCCGCCCCGGAGGAGAGGGCCGACGCCGGCCCCGTGACGGCCGCGCCTCGCCCGCCGGAGATGGGACCGACCGAGGCAGCGCCTCCCGGTCCGCCGAGCGAGGACGTCCTCACCGGCCTCACGGCGCGCGAGGTGGTCGTCCGGGCGGTGTGGGTCTTCATCGGGGGCCTCTTCACGAGCATGCTCGCCGCGGCCGTCTCGCGGGAGGCGACGCTCGGCGTCGTCGGACGGGAGCCCGCGCCGCTCCGGAGCGCGGGCTACGGGTTCGCACACGTCCTCGGGCTCGGCCTCCTCGGCATCCTCGCCGCGGCATGGGCCTTCTTCCTCTTCCTGTTCATGGCCCCGGCCTTCGTCCTCCTCTCGCTCCTGCAGCGGAGCCTGCCGGTGGCGCTGACGTCGGCCGCGGCGGCGCTCCTCGCCCTGCCGGTGGCGCTCGTCTTCGCCGGCCTGGCGTCGCTCGGCATCCCGGTCTTCGTGATCGAGGGGCGTCGGGGGATGGGGGCGCTCGTGCGCGTCTGGCTCCTCGTGCGGGGGGAGGTGAAGCACGCCGTCGCGGCCGTGGTCCTGCTCCTCGCCGTCGGCCTCGTCGCGAGCGGCCTCGCGCTCGCCGTCGCCGGGGCCGGGATGCCGGGGGCCACCGCCGCCCTCGCCTTCGGCATCGTCGGGGCGCCCCTCGAGGCGCTCATCGCGTTCTTCCTGTACCTCGACCTGCGGGCGAGGAAGGAGCGTCTCAGCATCGCCGCGCTCGAGGGGGAACTGGCCCGCCACGCCCCATGAGCGGCCCGGGACCCGTCCGGGGCGTCCCGGCGCCCGAATGCCCCGAGCGTCCCGGCGGTTTTCGAGGGCGGCCCCGCGCGCCCTCGCGCCTCCGCGGGTGCCGGGCTATGTAGCGGACGCGCGGAGGGTGGATGTCGCGTTTCCAGGAATTCGTCTCTGAGCTCCGCCGGCGGCGGGTCTTCCGCGCCATCGTGGCCTACGCCATCGCCGTCTTCGCCGTGCTCCAGGTCGTCGAGCCGGTCATGCACGGCCTCGACCTGCCCGAGTGGGTGCTGCGCGCGGTGGTGATCGCGCTCGGGGTCGGGTTCCCGATCGTCGTGGTGCTCGCCTGGGCCTTCGACCTCAAGGCGACGGGGATCGAGCGGGCCGGGGCCAGCGCCACCGCCCCGAAGGGCGCGCGCCTCGCGCTGCTCCTCGTCGGGGTGGGCATGCTGTTCGCGGCACCGGGCTTCGTCTACTACTTCGTCTTCGGCGGCGGGGCGGGCCGCGCCCGCTCGGGCGCCTCCGGACCGGACCTGCCGTCGATCGCCGTCCTCCCCTTCGTCGACATGAGCCCGCAGCGGGACCAGGAGTACTTCTCCGACGGGCTCGCCGAGGAGATCCTGAACGCGCTCGCGCACGTCGACGGGCTGCGGGTGACGGGGCGGACGTCGTCCTTCTCCTTCAAGGGGAGGAACGACGACCTCCGTGCGATCGGCCAGAAGCTGAACGTCGGGACCGTGCTCGAGGGCAGCGTCCGCAAGGAGGGGAACCGGATCCGCGTCACGGCGCAGGTGGTCAAGGTGGCGGACGGCTTCCACCTCTGGTCGGAGACCTACGATCGCGAGCTCGCCGGCGTGTTCTCGGTCCAGGACGACATCGCGCGCTCGGTCGTCGAGGCGCTCAAGGTGCGCCTCCTGCCCGGCCAGGCACCGCGGCCGGAGGCGCGTTCCACGGCGAACTCGGAGGCCTACACCCAGTTCCTGATCGGTCGGCAGATGTTCAACCGCAACTCGATGGACGGCCTGAAGCGCAGCGCCGAGGCCTTCCAGCGCGCCGTGGCCCTCGACCCGGGCTTCGCGCCGGCCTGGGCGGCGCTCTCCATGGCGCTCGACGCGGTGCACGACGACGCCGACGGGGGGGCCGCCAGGCGGAACGCCCTCGCCGCCGCCGACAAGGCGATAGCCCTCGACCCCAGCCTCGCCGAGGGCTACAACGCGCGCGGCATCCTGCGGGCGCGGCTCGACTGGGACTGGAAGGGAGCGGAGGCGGACCTCGAGCGGGCGCTCGCGCTGCAGCCCGGCGACGCAGTGACCCAGCGCCGCTATGGCATCCTCCGCCTCCTCCTCGGCCGGCCGACCGAGGCCATCGACTCGCTGCGCAAGGCCGTCGACCTCGATCCCCTCTCGGCGATCGCCTGGTCCTGGCTCGCGAAGGCCTACGTGGCCACGGGGCAAGGCGACCAGGCCCTCGCCGCCGCCCGGCGCGCGACGGAGATCGCCCCGGACTCGGAGGACCTGAAGGGGACCCAGGCGGTCCTCGACCTCCTCCAGGGACGGGCCGCGCAGGTCCTGCCGGCCATCCTCACGGTGCCCGACGAGGGACAGCGCCTCCTGGGCGAGGCGCTCGTCGAGCACGACCTCGGCCACGAGGCCGCCGCCGGCAAGGCCCTCTCGACGCTCGTCGAGAAGTACCCGAAGAAGGCCTACGAGGTGGCGAGCGTGTACGCGTGGTACGGCGACCGCGACCGGGCGTTCGAGTGGTTCGACCGCGCGGTCGCGGCGCATGACTCGGCGCTGGCCGACGTCCGCTACGACCCGCTGCTCTCGAAGATCCGGGGCGATCCGCGCTACGCCATGCTGCTCAGGCGGATGAACTTCCCCGCCGACTGACGCGGCTCCCCGGCGGCGCCGACGCCCACCAGTTCAGGACGAGCGCGCCGACGACGAGGGTCACGCCGGAGAGCTCCCGGGCCGAGGGGATCTCGCCCAGCTGGATCGCCGAGAGCGCCACGCCGAGCGCCGGAGTGGCGAGCGAGGCGACGCCGGCCACGGTCGCCGGAAGCCGCGACAGGATGAAGAGCCACAGCGCCCACCCGAGCGCGGTCGCGAGCAGCGAGAGGAAGGCGATGGCGGCGAGGAAGGACGCGGTGAGCCGCACGTGGCCCGGGAGGAGGAGCGCGAGGGCTCCGAGGGCTGCGGCCCCGAAGGCCATCTGCCAGGCGCTGAGGGAGAGGACGTCGCTCGCGCCCGCGGCGCGCAGGCGGACGGCGAGGACGGCGCTCGCCGCCCACACGAGCCCGGCCGCCACCGCGAGCGCGCTCGCGGGGGCCGAGCGCGAGGAGAGCGGCGTGACGATGAGCGCGAGGCCCACGGCGGCGAGGGCGAGCGCGAGCCAGCGCCATCCGCGGATCCGCTCGCCGAGGAACGGCCACGCGAGGAGCGCCAGCCAGAAGGGCATGGTGTAGGCGAGCACGGCGGCGCGCCCCGCGCCCCCCATGGAGACGGCGAGGGTCTGCAGCAGGGTGAACGCGGCCGTCTGCAGGAGCCCGTAGACCGCGGTCGCGACGACGGGAGGCCGGCGAGAGGGAAGGCGCCGCAGGCCCATCCAGGCGAAGAGCGCCAGCGCGCCGAGGCCGGTTCGCAGGGCGGCGACGACGAGCGGGGAGGCGTCGCGGGTGGCCACCTTCACGGCGACCCAGCTGTACCCCCAGACGAGCGCGAGGGCGGCGAGCGCGGAGTAGGCTGCGGCGCCTGCGCGTCGCGCGCCCGGCGCTGCGGGGACGGGGAAAGCAGCGGGGGCGCGGGGCGTCATCTCGCCGGGCGAATGACGCCGGAACGCGCGGCGGGCGTCAAGGCCGGCCGCGCCTCGGCTCACCAGGGCTTCGCGAGCAGCGCGTAGGCGGCGACCGCGACCGCGAGGACGGCGGCGAAGGCCCAGACGGCGCGGTCGGCCGCCGGCCCGGGCCAGGCGCGGTTCTCGGTCGCCGGGGAGACCCTCTCGTCCTCGCCGGGCGTCCGCCGCGTGCGGGGCTCCGCGAGGCCCCGCTCGACCATCATCGAGCGCAGGCGGTCCTGGGGCGCGTCGCCGCCCAGGCGGGCGGCGCAGGCCTCGAGCTCGCGGGCGAGCGCCGCGGCGGTGTCCCAGCGCCGCCCGGGGCGCTTCTCCAGGCACCGCTCGATGGCCCGGGCGAGCCGCCTCGGGAAGCCGGGGACCGCGTCGCGCAGCGGACGGGGCCTCGCCTTGCGGACCGCGGCGAAGAGCTCGTGGAAGTCGTTCCCGGCGAACGGCCGCTCCCCGCAGGCGACCTCGTAGAGGGTCACGCCGAGCGACCAGACGTCGCTCCGCTCGCTCGCCGGCTGCCCCTCGAGGACCTCCGGGGCCACGTACGCCGGCGTGCCCATGACCGCCCCGGCCCGGGTGAGCTCGGTCGCCATCGGGTCCTTGAGGATCCCGAAGTCCATGAGCTTCACCTCGCCCGTCCTCGACACCATGACGTTCGCCGGCTTCACGTCGCGGTGGAGCAGGGCGTGGCGGTGCACGCCGTCGAGCGCGTCGGCGAGGCGGGCGCCGAGCGCGGCGACGCACCCGGCCGGAAGGGGGCCGCCGCTCGCGAGCACGCGGCGCAGGTCGGCGCCGTCGACGAACTCGGTGACGAGGTAGAGGGTCTCGTCCTTCTCGACGAGGTCGTGGACGGCGACCACCCCGGGGTGGCGGATCTGGGCGTAGGCGCGCCCCTCGCGCCTGAAGCGCTCGACGAGCTCCCGCGAGCGGGCCTGCCGCGCGTCGAGGGCCTTCACGGCGACGCGCCGGTCGAGGCCCTCCTGGTAGGCCTCGTAGACGACGCCCATGCCGCCGCGCCCGATCTCCTTCAGGATGCGGCTCGAGCCGACCTTGCGGACCGCCATGCTCGAGCTTGTCCCGCGCTCGCGGGGGGCCGCAAGGGGGTGGGTGTAGGGTCGCCGCGCCCGAAGGGCGCCGCCCGGCGCCAGGAGGCGAGGGCGGGAACCCAATTCGGCCCTTGCCAGGCGCGGCGGACTGGGCGCCTCCTCACGGCAAAGGGGGCCGCCATGGGCCGGAGGCGCACGCTCGTCGTCTACTACTCCCGCTCGGGGCACACGCGCGGGGTCGCCCGCCAGGTCGCCGCGGCGCTCGAGGCCGACCTGGAGGAGATCGCCGAGCCGACGGGCCGCGACGGCGTCCTCGGGTACGTGCGGAGCGCGCTGGAGGCCATCTTCGGCGCCTCGGCCGAGATCGAGCGGCCGAGGTCCGACCCCGGAGACTACGACCTCGTCGTCGTCGGGACGCCGGTCTGGTACGCGGCCGTCTCGACCCCGGTGCGGACGTATCTGTGGGTGGAGCGGGAGCACCTCCCCCGGATCGCCTTCTTCCTCACGCACGGCGGGATGGGGAGCGAGCGGGTGTTCGCCCAGATGGCCGCGCTCGCGGGGAAGCGCCAGGAGGCGGAGCTCGCCATCCGCGTCCGCGACATCGAGGCCGGGGCGGAGCGGGAGGCGATCGCCGCCTTCGCGCGGTCGCTCTCGCACGCGTCCTCGCGGCCGGGGTCGGGACGCGGCGGGCGCGCCCGTCCGCGGCGGGCGGCCCGCGCCCACGGGAGCGGGGCCTAGCTGCCCTTCGGGGCGGATGCCTCGATGCGCGCGGCCTCCGCGGGGTCGACGGACCGGAGGAGGTCCATCGCCATGTTGCTGTCCACCGCGGAGTGGACCGCGGCCGGGTCGACCTGATCCTTCCAGATGCGGTTGAAGGTGACCTGGCAAGCGGCCGCGCCGACCGCGGTCCCGGTGGCGACGTAGCGCGTCCACCGGTCGTTCCAGTTGGTGCCGACCTCGAGGCTGCCGCCGCCCGTTCCCCGCGTCTGGAACCCCGGCGACATGGTCTGCTCGAACGAGTTCTGCGGCGGCTCGCCGACCACCGCACGGTCCTCCCCGTAGAGGCCGAAGCCCTTCGCGGCAAGGAGCTTCACCACCCGCGGCCACAGGGTGATGCAGGCCTCGCGGTACTCGACGTGCGCGAGCTCGTTCGCGATGTAGTCCTGGCGCGCTTCGGCGGCCATCATGGAGGCGCAGGCGCTCGACAGGATCGCGAGGGCGGAGGGCACGAGGTGGCGGCGTCGCATGGCGGGCACTGTAGCGGGTCGCCGCCCCGGAGGCGAGGCGGGGGGGCCGCCGGCGCGAGGGGTCGCCGGCGGCCTTCCGTCACGCCGGGGCGTGGGCCGGCGGGCGCGCGCGGACGTCCACGACGACGGTCACGGCGGATCCCCTGCGGTCGGAGGGCGCGGCCTCGAGCTGGTAGAGGGCGAGGCCCGGGCCGAGGCGCTCGCAGAGGATCTCGAGCGTGGGGCGGCCGGTCGCGGCGGACCGCTCCCAGGCGGCGATGACCGCCGGGTAGAGCGCCTCGTCGAAGCAGAGGAGGTCCCCCGCCCGGTCCTCCACGATGGGGACGTGGGGGCAGGGGCGCTCGCGCAGGGCGCCCGCGTCGACCAGGTCCTCGTCGCAGACGGGGCAGGGGAAGCGCCCCAGGCGGCCGCCGCCCGCGGTGGCGGGGAAGTCGCTGTGAATGGTGTCCTTCATGGCTCTCTGGCTCCTTTCGCAGCGGAGGATAGGGGGTGGGCCTGGATGGATAAAGTCGTCTCGTGTAGATTCACTGTTCCATGAGCGAGACTTTCGACCTCAACGAGATGCGGGTCTTCTCGGCGGTGGCGACCCGGCGCAGCTTCGTCGGCGCATCCCGGGCGCTGGGGATGCCCAAGGCGACCGTGAGCCGCAAGGTCCAGGCGCTCGAAGAGCGCCTCGGGGTGCGGCTCCTGCAGCGGACCACCCGGCGGGTGACGGTCACCGAGGTGGGCGCGGTGTTCCAGGAACGCTGCGCGCGCATCGAGGAGGAGATCGCCGACGCGGAGGCGGCGGTGGGCCGCTACAGCGATCGCCCGCGCGGCACGCTTCGGGTGACCGCCCCGTACACGCTCGCCCGGGATGCCCTCGTCCCCTGGCTCCCCGAGTTCGTGCAGCGCTACCCGGAGGTCCGGGTGTGGCTGACGCTCAAGAACGAGCCCGAGGACCTCGTGGGCCGCGGGGCCGACGTGGCCCTCACCCCGTGGCCGCTCGCCGACTCGAGCCACGCGGCGCGTCGGGTCGCGAGCTCGCACTCCGCGCTGTTCGCGAGCCCCGGCTACCTGGAGCGGCGCGGGACGCCGCGCGCACCCGAGGACCTCTCGGGGCACGGCGCGCTGCTCTACGCGGGCGGCGGCCAGCCGCCGCGCTTCGAGTGGACGCTCTCCCGGGGCGCCCGCGTCGCGACCGTGCCCCTCGCGCCGGTGCTCGTCTGCAACGACCTGTCGCCGCTCGTGACGGCGGCGATCGGCGGGGCCGGCGTCCTCCTCGCGCTCCCCGCGTCCGTCCCGGACGCCGTCCGGGCGAGGCGCCTCGTCCCGGTGCTGCCGGCGTGGACCGGACCCACGGTCGAGATCCGTGCCGTGTTCCCGGCGCGGGCCGGGCTCCCGCCCAAGGTGCGCGTCTTCCTCGACTTCCTGGCGGACGAGGTCGGCCCCCGCCTCGAGGCGGGCCGCGGCGCGCGGCGCCGGGACGGCTAGTCCGGCCCGGCGTCGACCTCGCGCTGCGAGTCGCTCAGCCGGTAGGCGAGGTAGTAGCGGCTGATGTTCGCGACGTAGTCGACGGTCTCGTCGCCGATGACGTGCTGGGCGACGACCTCGACGTGCCCGAACCAGCGCGCCGGGTCGAGGCCCAGGTGCCGGGCGCGCGCGCGCAGCTCCCGGACGACGTGGGGGCCGGCGTTGTACGCGGCGAGCGAGAAGTAGATCTTCTCGGCCGGGTCGAGGCCGTCCTCGGCGAAGTACACCTGCCGGAGGTGGTTCAGGTAGGCGGCGCCGGCGAGCACGTTCATCCTCGGCGACTCGACGTCGGGGTAGCCCATCTGCTGGGCGGTGTTCGGGAGCACCTGCATGAGGCCGACGGCCCCGCTCCGGTTCCGGGCGCGCGGGTCGAACTGCGACTCCTGGAGGGCCTGCGCGCAGAGGAGCAGCCAGTCGAAGCCGTACTTCTCGCCCGCCTCGCGGAAGAAGGGCGAGAGGTCCCTCACGCGCGTGATGTGCTCGGGACCGATGGGGTTCAGGACGGGCTTGCGGCTCTGGTAGTACTTGCGGAAGAGCACCGCGGCCGTCACCCGGGCCTCGTGCGAGTGCTGGGAGACGTAGCCGTTCAGGGCCGCGAGGAGCTCCCGGTTGGCCGGGCGCACCGCCCAGGCGACCTCGTCGCCGGAGGACACCCGCGCCGTCGCCTCGACGACCAGGCCCGGGAGGACCTGGCTCCACTCCTGCGCGACGAAGCCGTCGGAGATGGCGTACTGGAAGATGCCCGCGCTCACCATGTGGAGGACGTCCTCGGGCGACGCGGGCGCGGCCAGCTCGAGGACCTGCGCCGGCTCGCGGCCCCCCGCGGACAGGCGCTCGTTCAGGCTCTTGAGCCGCTCGGCGTGGCTCGAGCCGGCGAGGACGTGGACGGGGCGGCCGGAGAGCTCCTCCAGGGAGCGGATCGGAGCCGCGGCCTTGTGGCGCACGACCACCTGGTCGAGCCCGGTGATGTGCGGCTGGGCGAAGGCCACGACCTGGCGGCGCATCGGGGTCACCATGACGAGGCCCGCCGCCACGTCGCCCTTCCCGGCGAGGAGGTCGGGGAGGACCTGCTCGACCGGGGTCGGAGCGAAGACGATGGAGAGGGCGGCGGCGTCCTTCGGCCTGCGCGCGTTCAGGTATTGCTGGAACCGCAGCGCCATCTCGTAGTCGTAGCCGCCCGGCCTCCCCTTCGAGACGAAGAACTCGGTGTGGCTGTAGGGCACGAGGACCCGCAGCTGGCCTCGCCGCCAGATCTCGGGGAGGTCGCCCGTGAACGGCTCGAGCGTCCGGGAGAGCAGCGACGAGCCGTCGTCGAGCACCGCGTGCGTCGCCCCCTCCGGACCCGCCGGGTGGGACGGGCGGCTCGCGGCCCCCGGGTCGATGTGGGCGGCGAGGAGGAAGAACGGTGCGAGCGATGTCGCGAGACCGGACATCAGCGCCTCGGGTCAGGCTGGAGGAGGCAACCGAAGCACATCCCTAGCGTGCGAGCCAACGGCGGGGCGTGCCCAAGATGGGGTTCCCGTGTTGCCGGGACACCCCGATCCGTGTCCCTCAAGGTCAATGCGGCAGCGCGCTCAGGAGCGCGAGCACGAACTGCGGCATGAGGACGTCGGGGATCATCGCGGCCTCGCCTGCGAGCCGGAGGGAGCCGCGGCTCACCGACGCCTTCGCCCCGCCGGCGGCGCCGCAGCCGAGCTCGCCCGCGAGGAGGCCGGGTCCGGCGGCCGAGAAGTTCAGGGAGCAGGCGCCGCCGTCCGGCGAGCCCGCCAGGCGATCGATGCCGATCGTGAAGTCGACGGCCTTGCCGAACCAGGCGCCGCGGATGACGAGGTCCCGGCCGCTGCGGTTGACGAGCACGTCGAGCCCCGGTCCGTAGATGCGCCCCCACGTCGTGGAGATCCGGACCTCGGTCCCGTCCAGGTGGCCCGCCCACTGCCCGCCACCCGCGTAGACGAGTTCCACGCCGGGGCCGGTCACGCCCCACGGCCCGTACTCCACGGTGGCCCCGACGCCCTGCGCGTCGAACGAGACCCCGCCGGTCGCCTGGAAGGGCTGGCCCTTCGGCGGGGAGCTGGTCGGCGGCGGCGTCATGAGCACCGCCGAGGGCGCCGAGCAGGCGACGAGGGTGATGGCCGCGGCAGCCACGCTCGAATGGGCGAAGCGCAATCGGACTCCCCTCCGGCAGGGACGACGGCGTCACTCCAGCAGATCCCGCGCGCAGAGGGAAGCGGCGCGCACGCCGCCGGTGAATGACCCCGACGGCCGAGGCCTGTAAACGGATCTTGACCCGGCCGGTGCGTCCCGTACAGTGCGCCCCTTCGGAATCCCGACCCCAGGGCACGCATGAACCACACCCCGCTCGACCACCGCCGCCTCTACCGGCTCCCCTGGAGCCTCACCGACAACATCATCTCGTGGCTCGAGCCGACGAAGGAGTGCAACATCTACTGCGACGGCTGCTACTCCGCGAACGCGAAGGGGAGCCACAAGACGCTCGAGGAGGTGAGGGCGGACCTCGACGTCTTCGAGCGCTATCGCCGGACCGACGCGGTCTCCATCGCCGGCGGCGACCCGCTCGTCTACCCCGGGATCGTCGAGGTGGTCCGGATGATCGCGGCGCGGGGGCTGAAGCCCGTCGTGAACACGAACGGGCACGGCCTCACCCCGGAGCTCCTCCGAGAGCTGAAGGCGGCCGGGATCGCGGGCTTCACCTTCCACGTCGACAGCCTGCAGACGCGGCCCGGCTGGAAGGGGAAGAGCGAGCTCGAGCTCAACGAGCTGCGCCTCGAGTTCGCCGAGCGCGTGGCCGAGGCGGGGGGGATCTCCTGCGCCTTCAACTCCACCGTCTACGAGAAGACCCTTCCCCACGTCCCCGACATCCTCGAGTGGGGCCGCCGACACGCCGACAAGGTCCACGTCCTCGTCTTCATCGCCTTCCGCGCGGCGGCGCCGGACCGGTTCGAGTACTTCGCCGGCGACAAGCGGGTGAACCTCCGGAACCTCACCTACACGAGGGCGGCGCCGCAGCGGACGGACATCACCGCGCAGGAGATCGTCGCCGAGATCCGCAGGCGCTTCCCGGAGTTCGAGCCCTCGGCGTACCTGAACGGCACGGAGAAGCCGGACTCCTTCAAGTGGCTCATGACGCTCCTCGTCGGTGACGAGGAGCGCTTCTACGGCAGCGCGGGCCCCCGCTTCGTCGAGCTCTCGCAGGTCGTGAACCACCTGTGGAAGGGGCGGTACCTGGGCTACGTGCCTCCGCGGGTCCACGCGAACGCGAAGAGCCTGCTCGCGCTCGGCGCGGTCGACCCGGGCCTGCGCCGGGCGGCCCGGAACTGGCTGGCCTCGGCCGCGCGGAACCCGCTGCGCGCGGCGCGGCCCCTCCACCTCCAGTCGGTCATGATCATCCAGCCGGTCGACGTGCTCGACGACGGGCGCCAGTCCATGTGCGACTCCTGCCCGGACATGACCGTGCACGAGGGCGAGCTCGTCTGGTCGTGCCGCCTCGACGAGCGGCTGCAGTACGGGGAGCTCATGCGCCTCAAGCCCGTCCGGCCCGGGAGCCCCGGCGGGAGCGGCCCCTCGGCCTGACGCCTCGGCGGTTCAGGGCGATGGCCGGGCGGCCGCTCGCCCCTCCTCGATCCGCCAGGTGTTCGCGTAGACGTTGAAGCCCTGGCCGCGGGCGAAACCCACGAGGGTCACCCCGGCCCGGTGGGCGAGGTCGACGGCGAGCGAGCTCGGCGCGGACACGCTGGAGACGATCGGGATCCGGGCCGCGGCCGCCTTCTGCACGATCTCGAAGCCGGCCCGCCCGCTCACCGCGAGGAGCGCGGGAGCGGCTCCCTCGGGGCGGGCGACGCCCAGCGCCCGCAGCCGCAAGAGCGCCCCCACCACCTTGTCGACCGCGTTGTGCCGGCCGATGTCCTCGGCCGCGGCGAGCACCGCCCCGTCGGCGGCGAAGGCCACGGCGGCGTGGAGGCCGCCGGTCCTCCGGAAGATGGGCTGGGAGGACGAGAGGCGCTCCATCGCGGCGAGGAGCGCCGCGGGGGTGAGCCGCGCGCCCCCGTCGACCGGCGACACCCGGGAGAGGAGCCCCTCGATGGTCCTGCGCCCGCACACCCCGCAGGCGGACGTCGTCGCCGCCCACCGCGTGCCCTCGAGGACCAGGCCGGGGTCGATGCGGTGCCCGCCCGCCGAACGCACGTCGACGACGTTGCCATAGCCCTCGTCGCCCGGCCGCCCGCAGTGGGAGACGCTCCCGACGTCGTCCGGCCCCCCGATGACGCCCTCGGCGTAGAGGAAGCCGAGGGCGAGGTCGCCGTCCTGGCCCGGGGTCCGCATCGTCACGGCGAGGGTCTCGCCGTCGACGCGGATCTCCAGGGGCTCCTCGACCGCCACGAGATCCGCCCGGGTGGCGAGGGCGCCCTCCGGCGTCACCCGCACCACCTCGCGGCGGGACACGCCCTCGGCCTGGGTGGGGCCGGCCATCCCGAGACCATAGAGGAACCCGCCCCCGCCGGCCACCCCGGAGAGCCTAGGGGGCGAACAGCGATGCGCAGTGCCCGGGCTGGGTCGGCGAGGCGTCGATGGCGCCGCCGCGGGGGACGCACTGATCCGGCGGCAGCGGCTGGCCCTGCTCGACGTGGGCCACGAGGAGGTCGAAGGCCTTCTGGGCGTGGGGCTCGATGTACTCGAGCTCGGGGAACGTCACCTTGTAGGCCTCGATGTGGTTGCCGTTCTGGACCTCGTAGAGGCGGTAGGCGGGATCGTGCCCCTCGCCGTGCCAGCCGTGGTGCTTCTGCTTGGCGGCGACGCGCCGGGCGTACGCGCGTGCGTGGTGGTCGATGGGGAGCAGCCCGTCCATCGTCCCGGCCACGGTGATGAGCGGACGCTGGATCCGGCCGGTCGTCGCGAAGGCCGCGAGGTTCTCCCCCACGTCCGAGACCGACAGGCGCGCGACGTAGTTGTAGGTCCCGGTGCCGGCCCCGTACGTGTCGTAGGTGGGGTCGAGCCGCTTCTGCCACTGGCAGAAGGTCACCTCCCAGAAGGAAGCCCAGTACGAGGCCCAGAGCGAGTTCGAGCCCGCCACGAGGTCGGGGGGGTAGCCCGCGGCCTCGATGTTCTTCGCGGCCGTGCTCGTCGCGCTGTAGCCGGAGGCAAAGTAGTCCGGGAAGTTCAGCACGCCGGCCGGGAGGTCGGTGAGCAGGTTCGGGGTCGACTCCGAGACGAAGGTGCCCTCCCAGTCCACGCCGCCGTCGAAGAGGTCCGGGTAGGACTCCACGGCGCGCCGGACCTGGTACCCGCCGTTCGAGGTGCCGACCGCGTAGGTGCGCTGCGGGGGCGCCCCGTAGTGCGCGTACACGGCGTGGCGGGCGAGCTTTGCCGCGGCGGCGATGTAGGGCGCCCAGCGCGTGAACGGCTGCCCCGGGTCGTTGTCGTAGAAGTGCACGAAGACGCCGGAGGACGGGTTCAGGCGGCAGGCGAGCGGGTCCGTCGCGTCGGAGATGCGCAGGTTCAGGACGCCCTTGTTCTGCGACGCGTAGGCGTAGCCCTTCTGCACGACGTAGTCGCTCCAGGCGTAGTCGCCGTTGAACTCGCTTCGCGTGCCCGAGGCCCCGGCCACGACGAGGCGTCCGTTCCAGTCGTCGGGGAGCCGCACGAGGAAGCGCGCCTGCCCCGTCGGGTCGTCCGCGAACCGCGCCTCGAGCTGGATGCCGGGAACGGCCTTCGTGATGGGCGTGCGGCTGCCGGCCGGGGGCGCGATGACGCCGCGGTCCGTGACCGGCGTGAACGCGCCCACAGGCAGGGTGGAGATGGAGTTGTTCGCCGGCGTCGTGTCCGCACCGTTCGTCGTCAGGTCCGCGCTCTCGAAGCAGACCGGATCGGCGATGCGGTCCCCGAGGCGCAGGAGGAGCTCGTCGCAGCGTCCGCCGGCGCGGGCCGCGCCCGCGGCGAGCAGCGCGGCCGCGACCGCGGGGTAGGTGAGGTGGCGTCGGAGAATCGCATCCTGCAGCCTCTTCCGGTTCATCGGGAGTCCTCCGGAGCGCGAGCGCTCCACGTGGCGGGGGCGGCCGCGGAATCGGTCCGCGGCCATGTCGCGCTTCGCCTTAAGTGCGACCCCGTCTGCGCGTCCACGCCGGTTTGGGGCGTGCGCGTGGCGCGGTGCGTCGAGAACCCGCACGGAAGGTGCGGGGAGGGCGCGACGTCCCCGGATGGGGCCTCTCAGCCGAACGACCGGACGATGCGCTCGACGAGGGCGACGTACTTCGCCCTCGCCTCGGCGGCCGGCATCCCCTTGCGCGAGGCCCACGCGTCGAACTTCGCGCGCCCCTTCGGGTCGAGGATCCCGGGCCGGCTCCCTCGCACGTCCCCCTCGGTGGCTTGCTTGAAGAGGCCGTACGCCTCGAGGAGGTCGGCGTTCGAGGGGCGCCTCGAGAGCTTGGTGATGCGCTCCTTCGCCAGGCCGAACTCTTCCTCGGTCGCCATCGCTCGCGCCCCCTTCTCCCCCGGGGGCCACTCTAGGTGGACGCGCCCCGGCCGGCAACCGCGCCCGCCGCCTGCGCTCCCGATGGGCGGGAGAACCGTGCGACACTCGGGCGGTCGCCCCGCCGCCGGGGCCGGGAGCCGACATGGGTCGACCGAGCCTCTTCGTCGCCGTGGTTCTCGCCGGGGCGCCCGCGCTCCCGGTCGCGGAGACCCTCTCCGGGACCGTCACCTACCGCGAGCGGATCGCCTTGCCCGAGGACGCCGCGCTCGAGGTCACGCTCGAGGACCTTTCCCGCGAAGCCCCCGCCGGCGTCCTCGGGAAGGCCACCGTGGAGCCCGCCGGCCCGGTTCCGATCCGCTTCGCGATCTCCTACGACCCCGGCCGCGTGGATCCGGCCCGCAGCTATGGCGTTCGCGCCCGGATCACGAGCCGCGGGCGGCTCCTCTTCGCGTCCTCCGAGCCGCACCTCGTCCTCACCCGGGGAGCGGGGCGGGAGGTGGTCCTGCTGGTGCGGCAGGTCCCGGCGGGGCCGCCGCTCGGCGGAACCCGCTGGACGCTCGTTCGGCTCGGCTCGGGGCCGGTCGAGGTGCCCGCGCCCCGAAGGCCCTACCTCGAGCTCGACCTCGCGACCTCGCGCGCCTCGGGATTCGGCGGCTGCAACCGCTTCGCCGGCCCGTTCGCGCTCGACGGATCGAGGCTCACCTTCGGCCGGGACAGGGCGGCGACGCTCATGGCCTGCCCCGACGGCATGGATCTCGAGGCGGCCTTCCATGCGGCGCTCGGCGAGGCGGCGAGCTACCGGATGCACGGGGAGTGGCTCGAGCTCCTCGACCGGCCCGGCAAGGTGGTCGCGGTCTTCACCGCCATCCCGGCCGCGCCCTGAGTCGGACGGACCCACGCGAAGAGAACCTTGCGAGCCGCCCCGGACGGGGGCATACGTCGAGGCACCGTGCCTGCCGCCAAGCTGCCCCCGATCCTCGCCTGTTTCCTTGCCGCGGCCGTGCCGCCCCGGGCCGACGCGGCGAACCGCGTCCGGGAAGTGCCCGACGACCGCCGCGTGGCGGTGGTCCGCGGCACGGCCCAGCCCCTCGCCCGGAGCGAGGCGGACCTCGGCCGGGCCGGCCCGGACACGCCGATCCGGGGCGTGACCATCCTCTTCTCGCGCTCGCCGGAGCAGCAGGCCGCGCTCGACCGTCTGCTCGCGGAGCAACAGGACCCGGCCTCGCCGAACTACCGGAAGTGGCTCGCCCCCGACGCGTACGCGGCCCGCTTCGGCCTCTCGGAGGCGGACCTCGCCGCCGTCGCCGCCTGGCTCGGGTCGCGCGGGCTCACCGTCGAGCGGACGTCCCCGGCCCGCACCTGGATCTCCTTCTCCGGCACGTTCGGCCAGGTCGAAGGCGCCTTCCACACCGAGATGCACCGCTACGCCGGGCGCACCGGCACCCATTTCGCCAACGCCGGGGACATCTCCGTGCCGGCCGCCCTCGCCGGCGTCGTCGCCGGCGTGCGGAACCTCGACGACTACCGGCCGGAGCCCCGGGTGCTCGCGCGCCCGATGTTCACCTCCGAGCTCAGCGGCAACCACTTCCTCACGCCGAGCGACTTCGCCGCCATCTACGGCATCGCCCCCCTGTACGCCGCCGGGCTCGACGGGACCGGCCAGAAGGTCGCAGTCGTCGGCCAGAGCGCGTTCGCGCAGTCCGACGTCGACGCCTTCCGCTCGGCCGCCGGCCTTCCGGCGAGCACCGTCCAGACGATCCTCGTGCCGGGGACGGGGGCCTCGCGCGTGTCGCCGGGGGACGTGGACGAGGCGTGTCTCGACGTCGAGTGGTCGGGCGGCGTGGCCCGGGGCGCTCAGGTCGTCTACGTCTACTCGGGCTCGAGCGCGAACTCGAGCGTGTGGGACGCGCTCCAGTACGCCGTCGACCACGACGTCGCCCCCGTCGTCAGCATCAGCTACGGCAACTGCGAGCCCGCGAACGGCCAGTCGTTCGCCCAGCTGCTCCGCAGCCTCGCCCAGCAGGCCAACGCCCAGGGGCAGACGCTCGTCGCCGCCTCGGGCGACCGGGGCGCCGCGGACTGCGAGAGCTCCACCGCCACCGTCGCGACGCACGGCCTCGCCGTCGACATCCCGGCGAGCGTCCCGGAGTTCACCGGGGTCGGCGGCACGCAGTTCGACGCGGACGTGGGGGATGCCTCCCGGTACTGGTCCCCCTCGAACGGGCCCGGGGGGGAGTCGGCGACCGGCTACATCCCGGAGGCCATCTGGAACGAGACCTCGCAGAGCGGCATGGCCGCCACCGGGGGCGGGGCGAGCGCGTACTTCACGAAGCCCACCTGGCAGGTGGGCGCGGGCGTCCCGGCGGACGGCCACCGGGACGTCCCCGACGTGGCGCTCGCCGCGGCGGCGGGCCACGACGGCTTCCTCATCTGCTCGAGCGGCTGGTGCACGAGCGGGTTCCGCGACGCCCAGACCTACCTGGACGTCGTCGGCGGGACCTCGGCGAGCGCCCCGTCCTTCGCCGGCATCGTCGCGCTCCTGAACGAGGCCACGGCCGGTCCCCTCGGCAACGTGAACCCGGTGCTCTACCAGCTCGCCACCGCGGTGCCGGCGGCGTTCCACCCGGCCACGTCCGGCGACAACTTCGTCCCGTGCGCGGCGGGGACGGCCAACTGCCCGAGCGGCGGGACCCTGGGCGTCGCCGCCAACGGGGCCTACAGCCTCGCAGCCGGCCTCGGCTCGCTCGACGTCGGCGCGCTCGCCCGCGCGTGGCCCGGCTACGTCCAGCGCGCCGCCACCTCCACGGCGGTCGCCGCCTCGGGCGCCGCGCCGTCCGCGGGGAGCTCCTTCTCGCTCGTCGCCACGGTGAGCTCGGCATCCCCGGGGACGCCCTCCGGGACGGTTCAGTTCGCCATGGACGGGTCGACCTTCGGTGCCCCGGTCACGCTCGTCGAGGGCACGGCCGCGCTCTTCACGGTGGCGCCTGCCGCCGGGACGCACCTGTTCTCCGCCACCTACGCCGGGGACGCGGTCTTTTTGCCGTCCGCCGCGACGCCGCTCTCGGAGCTCGTCACCGACTCCGCGGTCGCGCTCGCCCCGGCGTCGCTCACGGTCGCCGCGGGTGGGACGGCGACCGCGACCGTCGCGGTGAGCGCCATCGGCCCATTCGCCGGGACGGTGGCCCTGGGCTGCCTCGCGCCCGACGGCTCGGGCCTCTCCTGCTCCGTCTCGCCGGAGGCCGTGACCTTCGACGGGGGCACGGCGTCCGTCGCCGCGAGCCTCCAGATCTCGAGCGCTCGCGCCACGGCCCGGGCGCTCCCCCGCGGCGGCCCGCCGGCCGCCCTCGCGCTCGCGGCGCTCGCGGCCGCCGCGGTGGTGGCCGGCCCCGGGCGCCGGAGCCGGCGTGCGCTGCTCGCCCTCGTCGTCGCGTCCGCGGTCGGCGGGGGGGTGGCCTGCGGAGGGAGCGCGGGCCCTCCGGGGACGGGCTACACCCTGACGGTGCAGGGTACGACGGGAAGCGTCTCCCGCTCCGCCTCGATCCAGGTCACCGTGCGGTAGCCGACGGCCGCGCGACCCGATGGCGGCCTCGTGCCGGCCGCGGTAGAAGGGCCGCGTCCCATGGATCCGATCCTCTCGGTCAGCGGTCTCTCCAAGCGGTACGGGGAGACGCTCGCCGTGGACGGGATCTCGTTCGCCGTCGCCGAGCGCGAGATCGTCGGCCTCCTCGGTCCGAACGGCGCCGGGAAGACGACGACCATCAACATGCTGCTCGGCGTCCTCGAGCCGAGCGGCGGGGAGATCCGCATCGAGGGGATCCCGCTCGCCGCCGAGCGGAGCCGGGCGCTCGCCCGCACGAACTTCGCGGCGGTGTACGCCCCCCTGCCCGGGAACCTGACCGTTCTCCAGAACCTCCGGTTCTTCGGTCTCCTCTACGGCGTGCCCCATCTCCGCGCGCGCATCGACGAGCTGCTCGAGGAGTTCCACCTCGCCCGGTTCCGCGACGTCAAGTGCGGCGTCCTCTCGTCCGGCGAGCAGACGCGGGCGAGCCTGGCGAAGGCCATGCTGAACCGCCCGCGCCTCCTCCTCCTCGACGAGCCGACGGCCTCCCTCGACCCTTCGGTCGCCCGGGACGTCCGCGCGCGCCTCAAGGGGTTCGTCGACCGCGGGAGCGGCGCGGTGCTCTGGACCTCGCACAACATGTACGAGGTGGAGGAGGTCTGCGACCGGGTCCTGTTCCTGTCGCGCGGCCGGATCCTCCTGGAGGGGGATCCGAGGAGGCTCCCCGCCGAGCACGGCCGGGAGACGCTCGAGGAGCTCTTCGTGGCGCTGGCGCGCGAGCCGCTCGCGCTGGAGAGGGAACGCGCCTGATGCGCTGGAACCGGCCCGCGGCGATCGCGCTTCGCCACTTCTACCTCATGCGCGGGAGCCCGGCGCGCGTCCTCCCGATCTTCGCCTGGGTGGCCGTGGACATCGTCCTGTGGGGGTTCATCACCCGGTACCTGAACTCGATGTTCGGCCCCAAGGTCGACTTCGTGCCGCTGCTCCTCGGCGCGGTCCTCCTCTGGGACTTCTTCTCGCGGGTCCTGCACGGCGTCACGACCGCGTTCCTCGAGGACGTCTGGTCGCGCAACTTCCTGAACCTCTTCGCCACGCCACTCACGGTGACGGAGTACGTGACCGGGCTCGTCGCCTCGAGCATCGTGACGAGCGCGCTCGGGCTCGCGGCGATGGTCGCCCTCGCCGGTGCCGCCTTCGGCCTCTCGCTCTTCTCCTACGGGGCGATGCTCGCGCCCTTCCTCCTCGTGCTCCTCCTCTTCGGGATCGCGCTCGGGGTCGTGGGAAGCGCGCTCGTGCTCCGCTTCGGCCCGGCCTCGGAGTGGTTCATCTGGCCGATCCCGGCCCTGCTCTCCCCGTTCGCAGGGGTGTTCTACCCGGTGTCGACCCTGCCCGGGTGGATGCGGGCGGTGGCGCGCCTGTTGCCGCCGTCCTACGTGTTCGAGGGCATGCGCGGCGTCGTCTCCGGGGGGACGGTGGCCGTCGCCCCGCTCGTCTGGGGCGCGCTCCTCGCCGCCGCCTACGTGCTCCTCGCCGGACGGCTCTTCGCCCGGGTGCACCGCCACGCGGTGCGGACCGGGCTCATCGCCCGATACAGCGCCGAGACGGTGAGCTGAGGCGGCGGCGCCGCCCCGGCGCTGCTACACTCCGGGAGGTCCCGGGGGCGCGATGGACACCACGCGATGGTTGGAGGAGCTCCGGCGCAGGCGCGTGTTCCGCGTCCTCATCGGCTACGGCATCGCCTCCTTCGCCATCCTGCAGGTCGTCGAGCCGGTCATGCACGGCCTCCACCTGCCGGAGTGGGTCCTCTCCATCGTCGTGGTCGCGCTCGGCATCGGGTTCCCGCTGGCGGTGACGCTCGCCTGGGCGTTCGACCTCACCTCGTCGGGCATCGAGCGCACGAGGGCGGCGGGCGGAGGCGTTCCGCAGGGCCCGCGCCTCGCGCTGCTCCTGCTCGGCCTCGGCGGGATCGCGGCCGCGCCCGGCCTCCTCTACTACTTCGTCTGGCGGGATGGCTCCGCGCCCGTTCGCCTCTCCCTCGTCGCGGCCGGGGCCGCGCTCGTCGCCGGCGGCGCGGCGCTCTTCTTCCGGCCCGGCCGCCGGTCGGCCCCGCCGCCGCCGGGCCCTGCGCCAAGGGAGCCGCAGGGCCCTTCGGTCGCCGTCCTGCCGTTTGCCGACATGAGCCCGGCGAAGGACCAGGACTTCTTCTGCGACGGAATCGCCGAGGAGATCCTGAACGCGCTGTGCGGCGTCTCGGGGCTCCGGGTCGCGGCCCGGAGCTCCTCCTTCCAGTTCAAGGGGCGGTCCGTCGACAGCCGGGAGGCGTCGCGGTTCCTCGGGGTCTCGACGCTCCTCGAGGGGAGCGTCCGCAAGGCCGGCGACACGGTCCGCGTCGCCGCCCAGCTCGTGAGCGGCGCCGACGGCTACCAGATCTGGTCGGCCTCCTTCGACCGCGGGCTCGAGGACATCTTCGCCATCCAGGAGGAGATCGCCCAGGCGGTGGTGCGGGCCCTCAAGCTCCAACTCTCCCCCGGGGAGGAGACCCGGCTGCGGCGCCCCGGGACGAAGAACCTGCAGGCCTACGAGATGTACCTGAAGGGGCGCCAGTTCCTGATGAGCCACGCCGAGAGCGGGTTCCGCTTCGCCCGGCAGATGTTCCGCGGGGCCATCGAACTCGACCCCGGCTACGCCCAGGCGCACGCGGGTCTCGCCGACACCTGCTTCATGTCCCTGCAGTGGCACATCGAGGAGGCTCGCGCCGAGGAGTTCCGCGCCGAGGGGCTGCGGGCGAGCGAGGAGGCGCTCCGGATCGACCCCGACCTCGCCGAGGGGCTCGTCGCCCGTGCGAACATGCTCTCGCTCGTGGGCCGGGGCGAGGACGCGGAGCGGGACTTCCTGCGCGCCACCGAGCTCAACCCCGCGCTCCCCGACGCCCGGTACTTCTACGCCCGGTTCCTCTGGCCCGCGGGCCGCCTCGAGGAGGCGGTCCGGCAGTTCGAGGAGGCGGTCCGGCTGAACCCCGACGACTACGCCTCGTTCGCCCTGCTCGTGACCCTCCACCACGGCGCCGGGGAGGAGGACAAGGCGCGGGACGCGGCGCGCCGGACCAACGCGGCGGTGGAGCGCCGCCTCCGGCTCACCCCCGACGACGTCCGGGCGCTCTACATGGGCGCCGGCGCCGACCTCCGCTACGGCGACCGCGCCCGCGGCTTCGAGCGGCTCGCACGCGCGCTCGACCTCATGCCCAACGACTTCTCGACGCTCTACAACGTCGCGTGTGGGTACGCGCAGGCGGGCGAGTCGGAGAAGGCGCTCGACCTGCTCGACCGGGCCGTCGCGACGGGCCGCGGCTTCCGCCGCTGGATCGAGAACGACGCGGACCTCGCCCCGCTGCGGGGGAGCCCGCGCTTCCGGGCGATCGTCGAGCGGGTGAAGTACTAGCGCCTAGAGCTGGCCCGCGTCCGGCGAGGCGGGAACCGGCTCCCCCTCGGCGGTGGCGCGGAGCTTCAGCAGCCCGTGCGTCTCGAGCTGGCGGATGCGCTCGCGGGTGAGGTTGAGGAGCGTCCCCACCTCCTCGAGCGTCACGCCGCCGCGGTCGGCCACGTCGAGCGCGCAGGTCTCCGGGAGGTCCCAGAGCTCCTTGTCCGGGAAGTTGAGCTTGATGGACCCCGTCGCCGGGTTGATGTCCAGGTAGAGGTGGTGCTTGCAGGAAATGAACGGGCAGGGACGCGGCCCGTTGGCGCACTCCGCGCGCACGCGCGGCCGCATCGCGTCGAGCTCCGCGATCGCGACCTCGAGCTCCGGATCCGGAGTCTCGGTGGCCCTCGCCTGGCGGAGCTCGCGGGCGATCGCCTTGCGCGACAGCGTCCGGGAGCGACGCCGGCCGGGCGCCCGCGCCTCGGGCGCCGGCTGCTCGGGCGCCTGGGCTGCAGTGGTCTCGTTCCACACATCCGTCTTCGACAGGTTCATCCCCACGTGAACCTCACTTCCGCGCGACATGCCGCAATTGGGCGCCTGAATGCGCAACTTACGGTGGGTCTGCAAGATGCCGGCCCAGGGACCCCGGGAATCGGGATCCGCGCAAAGCGCGGGAACGACGAGGGTCGACGGGTGCGCCCCCTTCGCGGACACCCGGTGGCGCGAGACCCGGGGGTCCCGAAGCACTCGGCGGTCGCTGCGATATCGGGGTGGCGCGCGAGAGAGCGGCAGGACCTGAACGCGCGCGCCCGCCATCGGGCGCAACCGTCCGCTTACGTCGTCAGGCGGGGACGCGTCCCGAGACCACGGGAACGAGCCAGGCGGCGTAGCTCGCCGGGTCGAGGATCGTCGCGATCTGGTCCTCGAAGTGCGCGCGCACGTCGGCCGCGGAGAGGTCCACGTGCGAGGCGAGCACGTCCGAGTAGCCGTCGCGCCACGCCTCCCAGATCGCCGCGAAGACGCGGCGCGGGACCCGGAGAGTGTCCACGACGAGGTACTCGACCGAGATGGACTCGAGGCCCAGGCGGGCGAGGATCGAGGGCGCCCGGCGGCCGACGAACATGTCCGTCCCGATCGCGCGACCGAATCGCACCGGCACCTCGGACCAGAACCACCTCGCGTCGAGGCGCCTCCGCGGGAAGTACACCATGCCGTAGTCCTCGGCGATGAGGTGGAGGCGGCCGCCCGGGCGGGTGACGCGTGCGAGCTCGGCGATGGCCTCGTCGGCGCGGGGGATGGCCTGGAGGACGTGGCGGCAGACCGTGAGGTCGAAGGACCGCTCCGGGAGTCCGAGCGCGTAGACGCTCCGGTTCTCGAAGCGGACCCGGTCGCCGAGAGAACGGGCGCGTTCCCGCGCCCGCTCGAGGTGCGCGTCGAGGACGTCGACACCGAGCACGGTCGCCGACGGGAACTCCTCTGCGAGGCGCGCCGACGCCTCTCCGGTGCCGCAACCGGCGTCGAGGATGCGGGCCGCCGCCGGGAGCGCGTAGCGGCGGAGCAGCGGGGCCTCCTGCGGCCAGATGGCGAGCGCCTGCGAGGCGAGGTTCCGCACCATGGACTCGTGGGCCATCTGCGCGGCCTGGGGGTTCAGGTCCTCGGTCATCGCCGGGGGTGCATAAGCCCGGGCCGCGGATCCGGCAACGCCCCGGAAGCGCCCCGGCGCCCCTCGCGGAGGGGGCGCGATCCGTGCTCTCCTCGCTACCCGGAGGGCGCGCATGGCCGGCTGGGACGCCATCGTCGTCGGGGCGGGGCACAACGGGCTCGTCGCCGCCGCCTACCTCGCCCGAGCGGGCCTGGAGGTGCTCGTCGTCGAGGCGCGCGACCGCGTGGGCGGAGCGGCGGTCACGGAGGAGCCGTGGCCTGGCTTCCGCGTCTCGACCGCGGCCTACGTCGTGAGCCTCCTTCGGCCCGAGATCGTCCGGGACCTGGAGCTCGCGAGGTACGGCTACGAGCTGTTGCCCCGCAACCCCTCCTCCTTCACGCCGTTCCCGGACGGCCGCCACCTTCTCATGGGCCCCGACCCCGAGCTCAACCGGCGCGAGGTCGCGAAGTTCTCGGCCCGGGACGCCGTCCAGCTCCCCGACTACGAGGCCTGGCTCGGGCGCGTCGCCCGGGCCATCGAGCCCGCGCTCCTCGAGACCCCGGCGAATCCGTTCTCGTTGCGCCCCCGGGACCTCCTCGCGACCGCGCGCGCCGGCTGGCGGCTTCTCCGCCTGGGCCGGGACGGCCCGCGCGCGATCGAGGTGCTGACCGGCCCCGCCCGGACCGTCCTCGACCGGTGGTTCGAGAGCGACGAGCTCAAGGCGACTCTCGCGACCGACGCCATCATCGGGGCCATGGCGTCCCCGTCGACCCCGGGCACCGCCTACGTCCTGTTCCACCACGTGATGGGGGAGTGCAACGGGGCGCGCGGCGTGTGGGGGTACGTGAAGGGGGGGATGGGGTGCCTCTCGGAGGCGCTCGCCGCGGCCGCCCGGGCGCGGGGGGCGGAGATCCACACCGGCGCCCGGGTCGCGAGGATCCGGGTGCGCGGCGGGCGCGCCGCGGGCGTGGTCCTCGAGGACGGCCGGGAGGTCGAGGCGAGGCGCGTCCTCTCGAACGCGGACGCCACCGTGACGCTCCTCCGCCTCCTCGGCGCGGAGCACCTCCCGCCCGACGTCGCGAGGGACGTGGCCGCCATCGACTACTCGAGCGCGTCGCTCAAGGTGAACCTCGCCCTCTCGGAGCTGCCGAGCTTCCGGGCGCTCCCGGGCCGCGACCCCGGCCCGCAGCACCGGGGCACGATCCACATCTGCCCGGGCCTCGACTACATCGAGAGGGCCTTCGACGACGCTCGCGCGGGGCGACCGTCGGCGTCGCCGGTGCTCGAGTGCACCATCCCCTCCGCGGTGGACCCGAGCGTGGCACCGCCGGGACGCCACGTGATGCAGATGTTCGTCCAGTACGCCCCGTACCGCCTCGCCGACGGCGGCTGGGACGAGCGGCGCGAGGCCTTCGCCGACCGCTGCGTCGACCTCCTCGAGGAATACGCCCCGGGCTTCCGGGCGAGCATCCTCGGGCGGGAGGTGCTCACGCCGCTCGACCTGGAGCGCCGCTTCGGCCTCACCGGCGGGAACATCTTCCAGGGAGCGATGGGCCTGAACCAGCTCCACTTCATGCGCCCCCTGCCCGGCTACGCCGACTACCGGACCCCGCTCCGCGGGCTCTACCTGTGCGGGGCGGCCACGCACCCCGGAGGCGGCGTCATGGGGGCGTGCGGGTACAACGCGGCGCGCGAGGTGCTCCGCGACGTGCGCCGCGGCCGATAGGCGGCGGGAGATCCCTAGCCGCGCATCTCCGCCTCGAGTCGCGACAGGCCCCGTGCCATCCACCGTCGGAAGAGGGCGGCGAAGGGGAGGGCGAGCGGGTAGGCGAGAGGGCTCGACAGCTCGAAGGTGTACAGCCAGTCGACGCGGGTCCCGCCGTCGGACTCCGCGAAGCTCCAGTCGGCCTCGCCGCCCCCCACGATGAGCCCGAAGGGGAGCGGCGGCCGGGTGACCCAGCGGTAGCGGTGGCGCCCCGGCCGCTCGTGGGCGACGATCTCCTCGAGCAGCCAGGTCGAGTCGGTCAGCGAGATGCGCCGGCGCGTCCCCTTGCGCATCCGCGGCCCCTCGATCAACTCGGCCCGGGCGATCCCGGGAACGGGGACCTCGGCCTTGAGGAAGCGGGGGAGCGCCTCGCAGCTGGTGGCGAAATCGAAGACCTCGTCCCGCGGCCGCGGCACCTCGACCTGGGCGCGGACGCAGACCTTCATGGCTCGGAAGGGCGGCGGCCCAGGTCGGCCATCGCGGCGAGGAAGTAGACCGGTCCGACGAGCGCCTGGACGAGGTTCGTGAAGAAGGACGGCTGCCGCTTCTCGAAGGCGAAGTGGCCGAGGAACTGGACCCCCCACGCCGCCGCGGCGAGCGCGGCGATCGCCGCGGGGGAGAGCGCGCGTCCGAGGGGGATGCAGCAGAAGAGGAGAACGGAGACCCCGCCGCCGAGGACCGGGTCCATGAAGACGTACCAGGCCGCCGCGGCCGCCCATGCGGGCAGGGCCGCCGTGACCGGGTGCCCGAAGACGGTCCCGAGGGAGATGCGGTCGAGCGCGGCGACGATGGTGAGCGCGATGACGGGAATCGCGAGCTCGTGGCACAGGCGGTTCATCGGGTGCCGGTGCGCGAGCGCGTAGTCGTCGAAGAGCGCCTGGAGCCGCGGGTGACGCCCGCCGACGCGGGAGAGTTCTGGCACGAGGGCCTCCGTCCGGGGCGGGGGCCCGGCGCACGCCGGGCGCCCCCGTCCCGCATGCGTCAGTGGCAGTTCAGGCCGGCCGGGAGCGGCATCTCCGTGATCCAGTCGGTGATGAGCTGCAGGCTCTCCGACTGGACGACGCTCCGGCCGATCTGCGGCATCTCGACCCCGGGCGTCGTCGAGCCGAGCCGGTAGGTGAGGATCGAGTTCCCGGGGTTGCCGGGGATGATGTCGTAGGGCCGGCCTCCGGCGCCCGGGCCCGCCGCCACCGGGTCCTTGCAGACCCCGATGGAGATGGGGTTCGTGACGCTCGCGTACAGGTCCAGGCCGTACGGGCTCGCGAGCCCGTTCGGGTTGTGACAGTGCGCGCAGTTCACCTCCAGCCACGCGCGCGCCCGCTGGTCGAGGGTGCCGGTCGTCGAGTCGTTCCAGACCGGGAGGCGGGGAGCGGTGGCGGGATCCGCAGGCGCGCCCCGGAGGATGCCGAGGTTCGCGAGGTGGGTGATCTGGTTCTCGGGCCCGCTCCCGTAGTCGTGGGTGCGGTTCAGGTTGCGGACGGTGGGGCCGAGGAGGTGGTTCGACCCGTCGCTCGCGTTGTCGTGGCAGCGCGTGCACTCGTCGAGGCTGGGGACGAGGTAGTTCGAGTGCTGGGTCGTGCCGGACGGGTCGATGAAGGTGATGGCCGTTACATCGCCGCCCGGCGTCAGGTCCGCATCCTTCTGGTCGGCGCTCCAGACGTAGGAGGCGCCCTGCCAGCCGCTCGAGGTGCGCACGAGCACGCGGGTCTCGACGAGGTAGGTCCCGGTCCCGGGCGTGCGGAGGTCGGGGGCGAAGGCGAAGGTCTTCGCGACGATGCTGCCGACCGGCATGTCGAGCGCGTTCGTGTCGTCGTAGGCGACGGTGCCGCCCGCCGGCACGTAGAGCATGCGGGTCTTGAGCGCGTAGTCGCTGAAGAGCGGGGTGTTGAGCTCGTAGGCGACGACGCCCTGCTTCGGCTGCACCGTCCCGCTCGAGGGGACCATGAGGCAGAGGTTCGAGAGCTTGGGCGGCAGCCCGGTCGTGTAGTCGGTCGTGCCGGGCGCCGTGCAGGTGGAGAGGTCGGTCGAGGCGGGCGACGAGGACGGGGAGGAGCTCGAGCTCCCGCCGCAGCCCGCCACGCCCGCGGCCACCGCCAGGGCGAGGATCGGCTTCCGGAGTCCCATCACGGCACCGTGATGGCCGGCAGCGAGGGCAGCGTGCAGTTGTACGCGCTCGCGTCGGTGGAGGGGTTGAGCGGCCAGCAGGGGCCGACGGGGGTGCCGTCCGAGGCGACGGCGCAGTACTGGTTCTGGGTGAGGTTTCCGAACGACGGCGGCGTCGCCGTGCCGAGGCAGATCCCCATCGGGTTCGCGCCGGTGCCCGCGGCCGGGTCGAGGACGCCGTCGTACATGACGTCCGGGAGCGCCGTCGGGAAGGGGTTGCTCGTCCCGAAGATCGTGTTCAGGAGCTGGCCGAGGGCGACCACCTGGTCGGGGGCCGTGCCGTTGCCCGAGAAGGTGTTGTCGTGGATGTAGACCTGCTGCGGGTAGGGGTAGTAGGCCGGGTCCGGCGCCGTGGTATTCGCGAGGCCCGTGAAGATGAAGCTGATGACGGCCACGCCGTCCGTGTCGTTGCCCGTCACCGTGTTGTGGTCGATCTCGACCTCGCGGTCCGCCATGACCACGATGCCGCTGCCCGCGGGGATCTGGGTCACCATGCCGCCGTAGCCGAAGTTCGGGTGGTTGTTCGCGTTGACGATGTTGCTGTAGACGTGCGCGGCGTGCCCGTCCTTCTGCGCGAGGTTCGGGCCCGTGAAGACCAGCACGCCGCCCGTGTTGCCGTGGAGGTTGTTGTCGTGGACGTCGGCGCCCCAGCAGTTCTCGATCTCGACGCCCATCACGTTGTTCTCGGCCTCGTTGTTGCGGACGATGATGTTCTGGGACTGGCCGACGTAGATGCCCGTGTCCGAGGCGCCCGCGGAGTACGAGTTCTCGACGAGCACGTTGGTGCAGGCGACGGGGTAGATCCCGTAGGGGCCGTTCGTGTTCACGCCGTTGTTCGACCAGTACACGCGCACGTGGTTCACGTGCACGTTCGTGGCCTTCGACATCTTCACGCCGTTGCCGGCGGGGTCCTTGATGGCGATGTCGTGGATGTAGAAGTCGTTGCCGGTCGACGAGAGGCCCTCGCCGCCGGCGCCGCTCGAGGTCTGGGCGGCGAAGTCGAGGATGGTCTGGGTGTCGCCCGCGCCCTGGATGGTCAGGTTGTTCGCGTTGAAGGCGAGCGCGTTCTGGAAGTGGTAGGTGCCGGCGGCGAAGGCGACGGTCGACCCGTCGGGGAGGTTCGCGAGCGCCGACTGTATCTGGGCCTCGGGCATGCTCGGCTGGATGGCGGTGCAGGTGCCCGAGACGCTGCTGCAGGGGCTTGTGGTGGTGCTGGAGGAGCCGCAGCCCTGGAGGGCCACGGCCGACGCGACGACTGCGGACGCGAGGAGTTTGTTGATCGTGGTCATGGGCGCGTCGGTTTGGCGACGAAGAGGCGATTTGGCAATACACCTTGGTCTAAGACCCAAAAGGGTTACCAAGCGGACAAACTGATAAAAACGGCAAGTAATACCTGGATTACCGAGCCAGCGTCCGCAGCGTGCCGGGCTGCTACCTATCGCCAACGGGGCTCCCCGACGGGGTCTCGCGACCTCACGGAGCAGCGGCCGCGTCCGGCAGAGGGGCCGTCCCTCCCGGGCACCTTCTCCCGAAGCGGCCGGAGACGCTAACGTCCGGGGCCTTCGACGCCGCGGGAGGGTTTGCCGATGGGCCGCTTCCACTCGTACGACACCCACCTCGACCGGAACCCCGCCAACCACGCGCCGCTCACACCTCTCGTCTTCCTCGACTGGGCCTCGCAGGTCTACCCGCGCCGGCTCGCGGTCGTGCACGGGAGGCGCCGCTACACGTGGGCGGAGACCGCGGCGCGGTGCCGCCGCCTCGCCTCCGCGCTCGCCGGTCGCGGCGTCGGGACGGGCGACACGGTCGCGGTCCTCGCCGCGAACACGCCCGAGATGATCGAGGCCCACTTCGGCGTGCCCATGACCGGGGCGGTCCTGAACACGCTCAACACCCGGCTCGACGCCGAGACCATCGCCTTCATGCTCGATCACGGGGAGGCGCGCGTCGTGATCGTCGACCGCGAGTTCGCGCCCCAGCTGAAGAAGGCGCTCCCCATCGTGGCGCGCAAGCCCACCGTCGTGCACGTCGACGACCCCGAGTACGACGGCCCGGGCGACCGCGTGGGCGAGGTCGAGTACGAGGCCTTCATCGGAAGCGCGAGCGCGGACTACACCCGGACCGAGCCCCACGACGAGTGGCAGGCGATCTCGCTCAGCTACACGTCCGGGACGACCGGCAACCCGAAGGGCGTCGTCTACCACCACCGCGGCGCCTACCTGAACGCCGTCGGCAACATCCTCACCTGGGGGATGCCGCACCACTCCGTCTACCTGTGGACGCTGCCGATGTTCCACTGCAACGGGTGGTGCTTTCCGTGGACCATGGCGGCGAACGCCGGCACGAACGTGTGCCTGCGACGCGTGGAGGCGGCCCACGTCTTCGGACTCATCCGCGAGCACCGGGTGACGCACCTGTGCGGCGCGCCCATCGTGCACAACATGCTCATCGACGCGCCGCCCGAGACGCGCGCCGGGATCTCCCACAAGGTGTCGGCCATGGTCGCGGCGGCGCCGCCGCCGGCCTCGATGATCGCCGGGATGGAGCGCATCGGCTTCGACCTGACGCACGTCTACGGGCTCACCGAGGTGTACGGCCCCGCCGCCGTCTGCGCGAAGCAGGAGGAGTGGGCGGCGCTCGACGTGGAGCGCCGCGCCGAGCGCAACGGCCGCCAGGGCGTGCGCTACCTGCTCCAGGACGCGATGACCGTCCTGAACCCCGCCACCGGCCAGGAGGTCCCTGCCGACGGCGAGACCGTCGGCGAGATCGTGTTCCAGGGGAACATCACGATGAAGGGGTACCTCAAGAACCCCCAGGCGACCGCCGAGGCGTTCGCGGGGGGCTGGTTCCACTCCGGGGACCTGGCGGTGCGCCAGCCGGACGGCTACGTGAAGATCAAGGACCGCGCGAAGGACGTCATCATCTCCGGGGGCGAGAACATCTCCTCGGTCGAGGTGGAGGAAGTCCTGTACCGCCATCCGGCGGTGCTCGCCGTCGGCGTCGTGGCGCAGCCCGACAAGAAATGGGGAGAGACCCCCTGCGCCTACGTGGAACTCAAGCCCGGTGCCGTCGCCACCGAGGAGGAGCTCATCGGGCACTGCCGGGCGCAGATGGCGCACTACAAGGCCCCGCGCCGGGTGGTCTTCGGCCCGCTGCCGAAGACCTCGACCGGCAAGATCCAGAAGCACGTGCTGCGGCAGCGCGCGAGGTCCGTCGAGGCGATCGAATGAGCGAGGCGCCGCGGGCCTAGAAGGGCAGGAACGACATGAGCGCAGGCGAGGTTTCCCAGGTGGCGCCGTACGTGACGCGGCGGGACGGCGGGGGCGTCGTCACGCTCACGCTCAACCGCGGCGAGCGGTACAACCCGCTCTCCTCCCCCATGATCGCCGCGCTCGAGGCCGAGCTCGACCGCGTGGGCGCCGATCCCGAGGCGCGGGTGGTGGTCCTCGCCGGCGCCGGCAAGGGCTTCTCCGCCGGCCACGACCTGAAGGAGATGCGGTCCCACAGCACGGACCGCGCCTGGCAGGAGCGGCTGTTCGCGGACTGCAGCCGCATGATGGTGAAGATCACCGAGATCCCGCAGCCGGTCATCGCCCGCGTCCACGGCATCGCCACCGCCGCCGGCTGCCAGCTCGTCTCCATGTGCGACCTCGCGGTCGCCGCCGAGGAGGCCCGCTTCGCCCTCCCCGGCGTGAACGTCGGGCTCTTCTGCTCCACCCCGGCCGTGGGCGTGGCGCGGAACGTGGGGCGCAAGCGCGCCATGGAGATGCTCCTCACGGGAGAGCTCTTCGACGCGAGGACCGCGCTCGGCTGGGGCCTCGTGAACCGCGTGGTGCCCCAGGCCTCGCTCGACGACGAGGTGAGGAAGTTCACGGACGTCATCGTCGGCCGGAGCGCCGACGTCATCGCCGCGGGGAAGCGCGCCTTCTACAGGCAGATCGAGCGGGGCGTCGCCGACGCCTACGCGCTCACGGCCGAGACCATGGCCTGCGGGATGCTCGCGCCCGACGCGGCCGAGGGCATCGACGCCTTCCTCGAGAAGCGGCCGGCCCGCTGGGGACGCCGGTAGCGCGCCGCCCCGCGCGGCGCC
>Ga0335070_10000215_pt1 | contig 66375 bp, 51 predicted proteins | sample Lox_Sample_13_FD_206722 | JGI IMG/M metagenome (GOLD analysis project Ga0335070, IMG submission 206722) | Soil microbial communities from Loxahatchee National Wildlife Refuge, Florida, United States - Lox_Sample_1.3 | ecosystem: Environmental > Terrestrial > Soil > Wetlands | place: USA...
CAAGAATTGGCGAAACAGGGTTCGAGCCTAGGCGTCACGGTTAGCCGGGTTGATCTGGTTCCGTCGATTCCCGCCGCTGCGAAGACGGCCTTCGACAATGTCCTTATCGTTTCGCAGAACGCCCAGACGCGCATCGCCACGGCCCGCACCTATGTGGAAACGATGATGCAAGACACCGATCGCGAGAAGGACCGAATCGCCACCGATGCGACGGCAGCAGCGGGCGAGCGGATTTCGAACGCGAAAGTCGCGACGGCTTCTATCGCGGCCCTGGCGCAGCAGACGGAGGGAATGTCGCGCGGAATGCAGATGTCGCGACTGTATTACGATCGCGTCGGTCCGCTGCTGAAGAAGGCCGGGCATGTGGAAGCGGTGGACTCGTCGGGCGCCGCACATCTCCTTCTGCCGGGAGCCGTGCGATGAATATCGCCACCCCGCTACCTGATGAATTCGTTCTCCTTAACGCGGCAGAAAAGCGCAAGCTTGCTTGGCGCCTTGTCCTGTCGCTTGCTGCTGCCAGTTGCCTCGTTGTCTCCGTTGGATTGCGGTACCTCGAGCCAACTCAACGCGATGTCGCTGAACTCGTTGCTGGCATTGCCGCTGTACTGGTGGGCGTTCCCGCGTTGACGGCGGCATGGCGGAGCTTGCGATATCCGGATCTGCACGGCATCACCGACCAGCTTATCGCCTTGGCGTTCATAGCGGCCTGGGTAACGGGCGATCTCATCACGGCCACTTTACTGCCCCTCATCATGATGGTCGGCCACATCCTAGAGGAGCGCTCGCTTCTGGGGTCGCAAGAGGCGATTGGTGCACTTACGAAGCTGACCCAGACAAATGCGAGGCGGCTTCGCGCTGACGACGGCGAGGTGGAGGAGATTTCCGCCGAGGCGCTCCGACCGGGAGATCGTGTCGAAATTCGCGCCGGTGACCGCATTCCTGGAGATGGTGTGGTCGAAACAGGCACTTCGAGTGTCGATATGGCGTCGATCACGGGCGAATCCCTTCCGCGGGAGGTCGCGGCGGGTTCGAATGTGTTCAGCGGATCCATCAATCTCGATGGCCTGCTTATCGTGAGAATTGCGCGCGTCGGAGAAGAAACCACGCTCGGCCGGGTCATTGCGTTGATGCAAGAGGCGGAACGCACCAAGCCGGCGGTCACGCGGCTTCTCGAGCGTTACGCCGAGCAATATATGATTTTCGTGCTGCTGTTGGCGGCGTCCTTGTGGTTTCTGACCGGCAGCACCACGGTGATGCTTGCGATCCTTGTCGCGTCTTGTCCCTGCGCGTTGGTTCTGGCGGCGCCGGCCACGTCGATTGCCGCCATCGCCGTTGCCGGACGCCACGGAATCCTGGTCAAGGGATCTGCTTTTCTAGAACAGCTTGCATCGGTCGATTCGGTGATCTTCGACAAAACCGGAACGCTCACCGTGGGCCGCCTTCGTGTGGCCGGCGTGGTCCACTCGCCCGGCGTGCGCAAGGCCGACTTGATGAAGCTAGCGGGCAGTCTTGGTGCTGCAAGCAGTCACCCGGTCAGTCGCGCCTTGAGCGGAGAGGTTCTGGAAAGCGAACGCTTGCCGATCGTCGACATCCACGAAACACGTGGCCTCGGTGTGACGGCGCTTCTGGGCAACGAACGAGTTGCGCTTGGCCGTGCCGAACTTTTCCGCAGCCTCAATATTGCCGCGATGCCCGTGCCCTCTCATGACGGTCCCATTGCCGGGTTGTCGAAAGGCCCGCAGTTTCTCGGATGGCTTTTGCTTGCCGATGAGATCAGACCGGAAGCCAAGAGCGCCGTCGCCGAGCTGAATCAACTTGGGCTCAAGCGGCAGATCATGATTACAGGCGACCGGGCTCAAGAGGCACGCCGCGTCGCCGCAAAGCTCAATCTTCAAAATGTGCGCGCAGAGGCGTTGCCCTCTGAAAAGATGGATTACGTTCTTGCGGAAACCAACCGGGGGCATCGCCCGATGGTGGTGGGCGATGGCATCAACGATGCGTTGGCTTTGAAGGCGGGTGCAGTCGGAATTGCCATGGGCGCTGACGGTACCGATGTTGCGCTCGCATCGGCCGATCTGGTCTTGATGGGCAATGACCTGCGCAGACTCGGCACTTGTATCAGACTAAGCCGCAGGTGCCGGGGCACGATATTCGTCAATGTCGGCCTGGGTTTGGGGTGGACGGTCTTCATTGTTGTGCTGGCGGCTGCAAATGTATTGGGCCCCAGCGGCGCATTGATGGCGGCGATTTTGCACAATGCAGGAACCGTTGCGGTTATGGCCAATGCCGGCCGCCTGCTGAAGTTCCAAGACTGCTCTCCGGCAGTCTAAGGAGTGAACATGCAGCCTTTCATCGTATTGCCCATCGCTTTGGCGACTTGCGCGGCCACGATGTGCGGCGGCCTTTTCGCCATCGCGATGCGCGACCGTCTGCACCTTGTGCTGGGGTTCAGCGCCGGTGCTGTCATCGGTGTGGCATTCTTTGATCTTGTTCCGGAAGCCATCGAAACTGCGCGCCACATCGATGCCCGCGACGTGGTCGGTATCGTCGCCTTGGGCTTCTTCTTCTACGTCCTGTTGGACCGGCTTGTTTCGTTGCATAGTCACGACCATCACTCTCACCACGAACGCCGTGGCTGGATGGGCGCAGCGAGCCTTTCGCTGCACAGCTTCATGGACGGGTTTGCAATTGGCGTGGCCTTCCAAGCTGGCGAATCGGTCGGCTGGATTGTCGCTGCCGCCGTCCTGGTGCACGATTTCTCGGATGGACTTAACACCGTCAATGTCGTGGTGAAGAATGGGGCGGGGCGCAAAACGGCCCTTCGTTGGTTGGCAATCGACGCCCTAGCGCCAATCCTGGGTGCATCGGTAAGTCTTCTGATCGCCATGCCGCCTAATGTGGTAGCGGTATTCCTTGCCATCTTTTCCGGCTTCTTCCTGTACATCGGAGCGAGCGATCTGTTGCCGGAGAGCCATCACGCGCATCCGCGTTTTCTCACGACCGTCTCGACGTTTGCCGGGGCCCTCTGCCTTTTCATTGTGACACGCATCGTGGGCTAAACGGGCCGGCCTGAGCCAACTGGGACAAAACTCGCCAAACGAGCGCCGGCGCTCTTTTTCGTCTTGACCGTTTTTTAGACAATGATTGCGCTGGCAAGCGAATGTGTGGACTTCTTCAGACCTTTGAAATGGCTATCCGTGCTCATAGGTATTGGCGGCGACCATATCAAGACCGTGCACAAGTTCCTTCTCCAGCAATGGCTGGAACAGAAGCGGGCGCTAACGCGCTCGCCAAAATCGACGTCCTCAGGTTTACCTCCGATTAATGATCAGCTCCGATACGCAAACAGCACATAGAAAAAACGCGGCCTCGGGAATAGCGGCCAACGCTATCCGAAACGCCAGCAACCGCGCCCTCATGCCCCTCGCATGGTCAGCACCATCGCGTGGAGAACATAAGCCCGGCGGCGACAGTTTAGATTCCAGCTTCCGCTTCTGGCGGTTTTTGTTGATTTCTGCTGGTGCCGGAGGAGAGAATTGAACTCTCGACCTACCCCTTACCAAGGCATCCTGTTAGCCAGGAAACGCCACCAATGCGATCCAAAGTAACTGACTTCTATCGCACTGATTTTGCATAGTGGCCGCTTCGGGTTCGGACAGCACCTTCTGAAGCCAATCAAGTCACGCTCTCGAACTCGACAGGGTTAGAATATTTGATCGTCCAGTGTCTGAGCGAGAATTTGATCAACAAGCGGTGGCCGCTTCTTCGCGGCCGCCGCGGATTTGCGGATTTCAGGCCACGCGTTGGAGCTGCGCCGATGCTCGCTCGCCGATCGGAATTCGTCTCGGCTTCATGGCCTCCGGAAGCTCGCGTTCCAAGTCGATGGTCAATAGGCCGTTGGCGAGATTTGCCACTCGCACCCGAACATAGTCGGCGAGGTTGAACTGATGGATAAACGGTCGTGCCGCGATCCCCTGATAAAGGAATGCACCGCCATTTGCCGGCTGATCTGACTTGCGTCCGGAAACCGTCAGGCGATTTTGCTCCTGGGTGATTGACAGTTCGCTTTCCGAAAATCCCGCCACTGCCAACACAATACGATAGCGGTCATCGTCGATCTTTTCGATGTTGTAAGGCGGATAGCCGTCGGCTGTGGCGGTATCCAAGCCATTCTGCAGCAGGTCAAACAGATGTTCGAAACCGATGGCCGAGCGGCCGAAATCGGCAAGGTCAATTGTGTTCCTCATAGCCACATCCTCCTTTTGAGCAACACGGATACGAGCAGGGCCACCTCAGCGGTGGTCCGGACCCCCAAGGGGCATCCAATGAGAATCGAGGTAGAGCGATTGGGCCGGGCTTCAAGTGGGGTGGAAAAATTTTTTGAGCGGGAAAAAAGGGCGGACCAGACCTCCTTAGTGCTCACCAAATTGGCGGCCCCGAACGCAACAAATCAAAAACCTAGTGGAGACTGAACATTCCGTCGGCGGCGCGCCATTCCGAAGGGCCGACCAGCGCGCGGTGAGCCACGCGAATACTATGGAGAGCACCCTGCAACTCACGTTGCCAGAAGGTGAGGAACGCGCGCAGCGCTGGGAACTCGGGCGCGGTGTCGAATTCCTGCCAAAGATAGAGCTGCAGAATGTCGGGATGATCCGGCCGCCGGTAATGGATTTCGGCGGTGGTCAACGCATAGGCAGCATCCAGTCCGAAGAGAATTCTCGTGCGTTGCATGAAAATAATTTTGCCACCTCGCAGAGCGATTTCAAGCCCCTTATCGCGGGAGGTGGGTCGCTAAAAAGCGTTTGGTTATAATACTTTAACCGAGCGGGCCGCGCCCTCGCAATTTTTTTTGCGGCCCCTCTTGAAACTGCCATTGCGGCTTCTAGATCGATCAGTTGCCCGGCTTGTCCGGGCCTAAAGGCAACGTCGTTTTGCAACAGGAGAAATGCATGCATTTCCGTCCCTTGCACGACCGCGTGGTCGTGCGCCGCATTACCGCCGAAGAAAAGACTGCGGGCGGTATCATCATCCCCGACACCGCACAGGAGAAGCCACAGGAGGGCGAAGTCGTCTCCGTTGGCCCCGGCGCGCTCGACGAGAATGGAAAGCGGGTCGCTCCGGAGGTCAGGCCCGGTGACCGGGTGTTGTTCGGCAAATGGTCGGGCACCGAAGTCAAGATCGACGGCGAAGACCTCCTGATCATGAAGGAGTCCGACATCATGGGAGTCCTCGAAAAGACTTCCCACCTCAAGAAGGCGGCCTGAGCGTCGCCTCGGCTGTTTGATTGGAAAGGAGCTTGAAACAAATGGCTGCGAAAGAAGTCAAATTCTCAACAGAGGCCCGCGAGAAAATGCTGCGCGGCGTCGATATTCTGGCCAATGCCGTGAAAGTCACATTGGGCCCCAAAGGCCGCAATGTGGTGATCGAAAAGTCCTTCGGCGCGCCGCGCATCACGAAGGACGGTGTGACGGTCGCCAAAGAAATCGAACTCGAAGACAAGTTCGAGAATATGGGCGCGCAAATGGTGCGCGAAGTGGCAAGCAAAACCGCCGATCTCGCAGGTGACGGTACCACCACCGCGACCGTTTTGGCGCAGGCCATCGTCCGCGAAGGCGCCAAATCGGTTGCTGCCGGCATGAATCCGATGGATCTCAAGCGCGGCATCGACCTGGCCGTCGAGGCTGTGGTCGCCGACCTCAAGAGGCATGCCAAGAAGATCGCCAACAATGATGAAATCGCTCAGGTTGGAACGATTTCGGCCAACGGCGACAAGGAAATCGGCCGTTTCCTCGCCGATGCGATGGCCAAGGTCGGCAATGAAGGCGTGATCACCGTCGAAGAAGCCAATAGCCTTGAGAGCGAATTGGAAGTTGTCGAAGGCATGCAGTTCGATCGCGGCTACATCTCGCCGTACTTCATCACCAATGCCGACAAGATGCGGGTCGAACTTGAAGAGCCCTACGTGCTCATCCACGAGAAGAAGCTCTCTAATCTCCAGGCAATGTTGCCGGTCCTGGAAGCCGTCGTTCAATCGGGTAAGCCGCTCCTCATCATCGCTGAAGAAGTGGAAGGCGAAGCACTCGCAACCCTGGTGGTGAACAAACTGCGTGGTGGGCTGAAGGTCGCAGCCGTCAAGGCTCCCGGTTTCGGTGATCGCCGCAAGGCGATGCTGGAGGACATCGCCATCCTGACCGGCGGCACGGCTATCTCGGAGGACCTGGGCATCAAGCTCGAGAATGTCACGCTCAATATGTTGGGGCGCGCAAAGAAGGTGGCGATCGACAAAGACAACACGACAATTGTCGACGGCGCCGGCAAGAAGAAGGAAATCGAAGCGCGTATCAACCAGATCCGCGGCCAGATCGAGGAAACCACTTCTGACTACGATCGCGAAAAGCTGCAGGAGCGACTGGCGAAGCTCTCCGGCGGAGTGGCTGTGATCCGTGTCGGTGGCGCCACCGAAGTCGAGGTCAAAGAAAGGAAGGACCGGGTCGACGACGCGCTGCACGCCACCCGTGCTGCCGTCGAAGAAGGCATCCTTCCAGGCGGTGGTATTGCGCTGCTGCGCGCCTTGAAATCCCTCGACGCCGTCCAACCCGAAAACGACGACCAGAAGGCCGGCGTGGAAATCGTGCGTCGCGCCCTGCAGGTACCCGCGCGCCAGATTGCGCAAAACGCCGGCACTGACGGGTCGGTGGTGGTCGGCAAGCTGCTGGAGAAGAGCGACTACAGTTGGGGCTACAATGCCGCGAGCGGCCAGTATCAGGACTTGGTACGCGCCGGAATTATAGACCCCGCCAAGGTGGTTCGCACGGCGCTGCAGGACGCAGCTTCGGTTGCTTCGCTGCTCATCACGACCGAAGCTCTGGTGGCAGAAAAGCCCAAGCGCGACAAAGCCCCTGCAGCCCCCAGCATGAGTGATATGGAGTTCTAACTTGTCGGGACCCGGTCTCGAACGGGGCCGGGTCCATCTCGCAAACGGTATTGGAGGATGCCGAAGGAGGAGTGATCCATGAAAACGCAAATTTTGACTGAGCTGCGCGAACGCAACGCCGTTCCCACACGCTCGTTCTCCTTTCCACATGAAGTCGTCGACGACCCTTCACTAAGCACTGCCGAAAAGCGGAGCATCCTGTCGGAATGGGCGTCGGACGCTTGCGCCGTGCAATCGTTTCCGACCCTGCGCTGGCTTCCAGGAACGACATTTCCGGTGACGTTTTCTGCCATCATGGATGCTCGCCAGCAACTCGACCGAAAACTGCAGCAGGTCGAGCAGGAAGAACCCGAAGCCTTGCGCCGCGTGGTAATTGCCGACTTCATGCGCAAGAAGTCGGGCTCGCAATTGCGAAACTAGATCAGTTGGCACGCGAGCAAGTGACCGCGTGACCTGATTTCGATCACGCGCGGCCGCCTTCTTTGTTGCCACGAAGCGCGGCCGCTAGGGTGACAACCAGCCCCGCCATTGCGATCGCTTCAAAGCCGGTCGGCATCGGTTTCCTCTGAACGATCAGCAGTATCCCCAGACGGCGTCTAACCGGACTGCCGACTGCCAGATTCTGAACAGGGTGTCCTGACCGGGCGAAAGGTGCCCGAGACCAATTGGGAACGCGTGTTCTATCGATCTAGCGGAAGGCATTGTGTGTCGCTCAAAATTCATCGTCCGACCCTCTTGATTTTTGAACAAGGTTGTTCAATAAAGAACGACGATGAAAAAAATGGCAACCCCTGCCGGTCGGCCCAGCCGTGCCCGCGGCCGCATCTACGACGCCGCGCTACGCCTGTTCGCGGAGAATGGGGGAGGCGCGATTAGTGTCAGCGATCTGGCTGATGCGGCCGGCATCGCGCGCGGAACGATCTACAACAATGTGAACGAGCCCAAGAATTTACTAGGCGAGGTCGCGGCGGACCTCTCTCGGGAGATGCTTCTGCGAACGGAAGCTACCATGGAGGCCCTCACCGATCCGGCCGAGCGCGTTGCAACAGGACTACGGTTGTTCGTGCGGCGCGCGCATGAAGAACACGATTGGGGCCGCTTCCTCACCCAGTTCACCCTGAGCCACGCGACGTTGCGGGGTGTCATGCATGAGCCGCCGTCGCGGGATATCGCGCAGGGCGTCGAAACGGGACGGATAAAAATCGATCATGCCAAAATCCCGGCCTACGTCGCGATGCTAACCGGCACGACGATTGCGGCGATGAACTCGGTTATTCGAGGCGAACAAACCTGGCGCGATGCGGGCAGCAACGCCGCAGAATTGCTCCTGCGCGCAGCGGGCATTTCCGCCGCCGAAGCGCGCCGTATCGCCATCAGAGAACTCCCGCCACTTGCCGCAGAGCAAGGCCCGGAAAAGCGAAAGACACGGAGGAAAGCATGAGTACGATCAAGATCGAGGATATAGCCCATGTGCGCTTCGCGGCGCCGGACCTTGAGGCGATGAGAACCTTTCTCCGCGAGTTCGGCCTGATCGACCTGCCGCCCTCTGATGGTGTTTTGTACGCCCGCGGAACCGGACCTCAGCCTTTTGTGCATGCCACGTCTCTTGGCGCACCCGCCTTTCAGGCGCTCGGTCTGCGCGCAGAAAGCGTGAACGATCTCGAAAGGCTGGCGGCCACCGAAGGCGCCTCCGTCGAAAAGTCTTCGGCGCCAGGCGGAGGCTCCGTCGTCACGCTCACCGATCCAGATGGCTTTCGCGTCGAAGTGGTGGCGGGGCAGGAGCAGGCGGCCGCGCTGCCGCTTTCAAACGAACCCGTGCGCAACGATGCCCGCGCGAAAACGCGCCTGCGTACACCGACACGACTGACAGAAGGGCCGGCTCATGTCGTGCGCCTTGGCCACGCGGTCCTGGAGGTCAAGGACTTCCGAACCTCGGAAGTCTGGTATAAATCCCGCTTCGGCTTCATCACATCCGACGAGATCGAGATGGCGCCGGGCACGGCGATTGGCGCCTTCATGCGATGCGACCGCGGCGAGACACCAACAGATCATCACACGCTCTTCCTCCTCCAGTCACCTGCCGCGCCAAAGTTCAATCACGCCGCGTTCGAAGTCGTCGATTTCGATGACCTGATGATCGGGCATACCCATCTGAAACGCGCAAAGCGCACCCCCGCGTGGGGCGTCGGGCGGCACATCCTCGGTAGCCAGATTTTTGACTATTGGAAGGATCCGTGGGGGCATGAACTCGAGCACTGGACGGACGGCGATCTGTTTGCGGCAAGTGATGGTTCGCACAACGCTACGTTTCAGGATCTTCTTGGTGTGCAGTGGGGTCCCAATCACCCAATGATGGCGGGGGCTGACCAATGAAACTCGTGACCTTCGATCGCGGCGGCGTAACACAAACTGGCATCGTTATGGATGATTACATTGTCGCCACGGGCGTGCCGGGTTCCATGATCGATCTGATCGCCGGTTGGGAGAGTTTCAAAGGGCAGATCAAATCCGCGATGGCGAAAAGCGAGCGCTATCCGCTGTCTAGCGTCCGTCTGCTCGCACCTGTCCAGCGTCCTGGAAAGATTTTCGCTATTGGACTCAACTACGCCGACCATATTGGCGAGAGCAAGATGGAGACGCCCAAACATCAGGTCTGGTTTACCAAGGCGGCGACCTCCATCAATGGCCCTTTCGATCCGATTTTGATCGCCAAGGCGGGCCAATTCGTTGACTATGAAGTCGAGCTTGTCGTCATTATCGGCAAACGCGGACGAAACATCGCCAAGACAGATGCTCCCTCATTTGTATTCGGCTACTGCGTGGGCAACGACGTGACAGAACGCTTCTGGCAGCACCGGACACCACAGTGGAGTCTCGGCAAGTCCTTCGATACGCACGCTCCCATCGGGCCGTGGATTACAACGGCAGACGAGATTGCCGATCCGCATGCAATTGGGCTGCGGTGCTTTGTAAACGGAGAGAAGCGTCAGGACTCCAATACCAAGCATTTGGTCTTCAACATCTGGGACCAGGTCGAGCATCTGTCGCAGGCAATGACGCTGGAGCCCGGCGACCTGATCTTCACGGGCACCCCAGGCGGAGTGGGCGCTGCAATGGAGCCGCGGCAGTTCCTCAAACCTGGCGATTCTGTTCGCTGCGAAATCGACCAGCTCGGCGCCATCGAAGCAAAAATTGCGCCGGAAGCCTAGGCCGTGAATATGCCAATTGATTGCGACGTTCTCGTCGTAGGCGGCGGCCCCACCGGCATAACGCTGGGCCTGCTTTTGGCTCGAGGTGGCATGAGGACACTGGTGATCGACAAAGCGGCGGACATCTATCCGCTGCCGCGCGCCGCGGGGTAGCGGACAAGGTCGCAGCGGCGTGCCGTACATCCGAGCGCTACGACTTCCTGACGGCAAAAGGCGAGATCCTGCTTCGCTTTGAAGGCATGGCTCGGATCGGCCCCGGCGGCTGGCCAGCCAGCAACATGATACATCAGCCTTCGGTTGAAGCGATTTTGCGTGCTGCGGCGAAACAGCAGTCAGGGCTTGAACTTCATACCGGCTGGAACTGGGTTTCGTTCCGCGACGAAGATGGTGCGATAATCAGCACCGTGACCACACCCGACGGCGAACACCAAATCCGTTCGCGTTTCCTCGTTGGTGCTGACGGCGCGCGCAGCCCCGTCCGCATGGCCGCAGACATCGAAATGGAAGATCTCGGGTTCGACGAAGAGTGGCTGGTCATCGACGCACTGGTTAGGGACTTCGAGCGCCTGCCGAAGGTGAATTTGCAAATCTGCGATCCGGCGCGCCCCACCACTTGCGTTCTGATGGGTTCCGGTCGTCATCGCTGGGAGTTCATGCTTAAGCCGGGCGAAACCGCCGAACGGATGCTGGAGGACGACTTCATCTGGGAGTTGCTCAAACCCTGGAATGTAGAGGGTGCCGTCACCATCGAACGCAAGGTGGTCTACCGGTTCAATGCCAAGGTTGCGAAGACCTGGCGACGGGGGCCGATATTTCTGGCGGGCGACGCTGCCCATTTGACGCCGCCTTTTGCGGGGCAGGGATTATGCGCGGGATTGCGCGACGCCGCCAACCTCGCATGGAAGCTGATTGCCGTATCGCAGGGTGCGAACGAGTGTTTGCTCGACACGTACCAAAGCGAACGCGAGGCTCATGCCAGACCGATTATCTCGTTGGCGATGATGATGGGACGAACGGTCTGCATCGCCGATCCGGCGGCCGCCAGGGCGCGTGACGAACAAATGCTGGCGGCGCGCGAAGCGGGCACGTCGCCGGACGGCGCGATCAGCAATCCTCCGCTTGGCAAGGGCTTCCTGATGTCGGGATCGCCGGAGGCTGGCAATTACTTCCCCCAATTCGTATCGAATCAAGGGCAACGGCTCGACGATGTCCTGGGGCCGGGCGCCTGGCTGATCACACGATCGCCTCCCACAATTGACGGCGAACGCAACGGTCTGAAACCGGTCGCGCTTGCTGACCCGCGTCTAGGTCCGCTCAGATCCGAAGTCGAGGCATGGCTTGCCAAACACGACACGCGTGCCGTGCTGGTCAGACCGGACCGCTACGTTTTTGGGACGGGCACGCCCGGCGATCTGGCGCAAGCGTGGGCCCGCGCGTGGTCTTGAAATCTTCATTGGCGAGAATGTGTCCCGCGCCTGAAAACGTTGTGGTCTCGACCATGCCGCCCGCTTTCGCGAAAGCGGGCCGGCATGGCCCAGCAACACACGCGAAACTTCGACAATACGCACGATCGTCTTTGGCCGAACCAAATACCGCGACGACGCTGCATGGCGGCAATCGCCTTACGGCGAAGCGTAGGCTCGTATGAAGGCTTGGACCGCCGCGTCGACTGCGGGGACCGGCTTGATTTCGGGTTTCGTGCCAAAGAGCAGCGGCTCAACGATGCCCCCATCGAGAAGCCCTTTGAAATGAACGGCCGCGATGCGCGGGTCGGTATCGACCAACTCATCTTTCAGCTTCAGTTCCGAGAAATAGTCTTCCAGCGCGTCGAGTACCCGCTTGGGCCCGCGCTGATATAGCAGACTGCCCAGTTTCCGGTCCGCGCCGCTCTCGGCGATGCCCGTGCGCGTCACAGCAATTGCAGCGCGTGAGGCAAAGATGCCGAGATACGCTTCGCCAAATCGCCGCAGGACAGAGGCAATGTCGGGGTCATCCGAGTCGAGCAGTTGGAGCGCCTTCTCGCCTTGTTCCGGCATAGCCCCGGTCATCGCCGCCCAGAACAGCTCTTCCTTGGAAGGGAAGTAGCCGTAAAGCGTGGTTTTCGAGCCGCCGGTGCGGTCGGCGATCGTGGCCATACTTGCCCGCTCATAGCCGACCTTGGCGAAAATCTCAGTCGCCGCCTCGATAATTGCGTTCCGTCGCTCGTCCGTCCTCACACGCATAACTGCTCTCCGTTTTTCTGTACCGTACAGTACAATTATCCCTTGACGCAGTGCAACAGCGATCTTATAACTGTACCGTCCAGTTTAGATATGGGAACGGAGGCGGTCATGCACAAGGCCCACATACGTCCAGATTCGGTCCAATCGCGCATTCGGCGTTCGATGTTGCTGTGTTCGGCCGCTTTTGCACTTCTCCTTGCAGCCTGTGCGCCCGATCTGGGCCCCAAGCCCGAAATTCAAGCACCTAGCGCGCTCGCCACCTCCAAAAGCTTTGCCGGTGAGCAAGGTGAATGGCCCGCCGACCATTGGTGGCAAATCTACGGAGATCCGGAACTGGACCGTCTCATGGACGAGGCGCTGGGCAGTTCGCCTACATTAAAAATTGCGCAAGCGCGTCTTCGTCAAGCCCAAGCAGCAGCCCAACAGGCCGGAGCGGCTCTTGAACCGGACGTCGAGTTTGATGGCTCAGCACTGGCTTCAAAGCAAAGCCTGAACCAGGGCTTCCCGAGCCAGATCCAATCCGTGATGCCGCATGGTTGGCACACCAACACGCGCGTCGCCACAAGCTTCAATTTCGAACTCGATCTTTACGGCAAGAACCGCGCCGCGCTCGTGGCGGCGACCTCCGAGGCACAAGCGGCTGCAATGGACGTGGCTGAGGCCCGCCTTATGCTGTCGACCGCGGTCGCCGCAGCCTACGCCGATCTGGTGCGGCTCGCCGCGAACAAAGTGGCGGCCGAAGACGCGGTTCGTATCCGCGAACAGGCAGCCGAACTCTTCCGGGAACGCGAGCGACAGGGACTCGAGACCAACGGGGCGACTGCCCAGGCCGAAGCCGTTGCAGACTCCGCGCGTGCCGATGTGGATGTGCTCGATGGCCAAATCGGGATCGTCCGCAATCAAATCGCAGCGCTCGTGGGCAAGGGACCCGATCGTGGCCTCGATGTGCCGCTGCCCGAGGCACGTTCGGTCAAGGCGCCGGGGTTGCCGCCGCATCTGGCGGTCGATCTGATTGCGCGCAGACCGGACCTTGCGGCTGCCCGGCTGCGTGCCGAAGCGGCATCCTCGCGCATCGATGTCGCCCATGCCGATTTCTATCCGAACATCGACCTCCAAGGCCTGATCGGCTTTCAGTCGCTCGACATCGGCAATCTCTTTCAGCATGCCTCGCTAATCGGCGCCGTCGGTCCGGCGATCCATCTGCCGATCTTCGATGGGGGGCGAATCGAGGGTGCCTATAGTGGCGCACGCGCCGGCTATGACGAAACAGTCGCAGCCTACGATCAAACGCTTCTGAATGCGCTGCGCGAAGTCGCCGACGCAATCGTCAGCCAACGTGAAGTCCAGACCGAACTCAGCCATTCCCGCGGTGCGCTGAAGCAGGGCGAAGACGCCTATCGCACAGCGGAGCAACGCTACCGGGCAGGACTTGCGCACTATCTCGACGTGCTTGCAGCCGAGGATGTGCTCGTCCTGCAGCGCCGGCGCGTTGCCGACCTCGAAGCCCGGGCGCTTGCCCAAGATGTCACACTGATCCGCGCGCTTGGCGGCGGATTTCGCTCTTAGAGGAGATGACGACCATGCCCAACGTTGAAAAATTGTTCGATCAAGAGAACGCGAGCGTCCCAAATGGTACGCCACACGCAGCTTCGGCCAAAAAATCCCCGACCGGCACGCGAGTGAGATTGTTCGCGGGCCTCGCGCTCACGATTGCAGCGCTCGGCGGCGGCTATTATGCCTATGACACACTCTACCTGTCGAAGCATGCCACCACTGACAATGCTTATGTCGGCGCCGATGTGGCACAGGTCACGCCGCTGGTGAGCGGACCCGTGCGTCAGGTGCTGGTCGATGACACGCGTCACGTGAAGCGCGGCGACGTCCTGGTTCGCTTGGATGATACCGACTTCAAGATCGCCCTGGCGCGCTCCGATGCCGCGCTTGCTGCCGCTCGAGCCAATTTGCTGAAGGCGAAGATCGATCTCGCCCGGCGTCAGTCCCTGGCAGCCTCCGGCTCGGTTTCGGGGGACGAACTCACAACCGCGCAGAATGCTTACGCCACTGCGGCGGCCAATTTGCGGGCTGCGGAAGCCGCAAACCGTCAGGCGCAAGTCGATATCGAGCGCACCGTGCTGCGCGCCCCAGTCGATGGCGTCGTCTCGGAGCGCCAGGTGCAGGTCGGGCAGCGCGTCCAGGCCGGGACGCCATTGATGGTGGTCGTTCCGCTTCAGGCCGCTTACGTCGATGCGAACTTCAAGGAAGTGCAACTCGCCCATGTCCATCCCGGTCAATCTGTGAAGCTGACCTCCGATCTCTATGGTGACTCGGTCGTTTACACCGGCCGTGTGGTCGGGTTCTCCGGAGGAACAGGGGCTGCCTTCGCAGTCGTCCCGGCACAAAATGCGACCGGCAACTGGATCAAGGTGGTCCAACGCTTGCCTGTGCGGATTGCGCTCGATCCCAGGCAACTCGCTGCCCATCCGCTGCGCGTGGGATTGTCGATGAACGTTGACGTACACGTCGCAAGCTGACGGGAGCCCGAGATGGACCGCACCTTGGGAGCGCACGACACCGCAAAGCCGCTGACCGGGAGCACGCTCTTTATCGCAGCGCTCTTGATTGGGCTCGGCAACTTCCTTGTCGTGCTGGATACAACGATTGCCAATGTCTCCGTGCCAACGATTGCCGGCGCGCTTGGCGTCTCCTCGACGCAAGGCACTTGGGTGATCACGTCTTATGCGGTGGCAGAAGCAATCACGGTCCCGCTCACAGGCTGGCTCGCCAAGAAGTTCGGCGCCCAGCGTGTGTTCCTCACGTGCTACATCTCTTTTGCAGCTGTGTCGCTTCTTTGCGGCCTCTCGAGCTCGCTCGGCATGCTACTCGGCATGCGCGTGCTGCTGGGTCTGGTCGGCGGTCCGATTATGCCGCTGTCGCAAATGTTGCTCTTACGGGTGTTTCCAAAGGAGAAAGCGACGCTCGGTACCGTGCTGTGGGCGATGACGACTCTAGTGGGGCCCGTGGCTGGCCCGATTCTGGGCGGCATCATTTGCGACACGATCGGTTGGAACTGGATCTTCTTTATCAAAGTGCCGGTTGCAGCGGCCGGTGGTCTCCTGCTCCTCGGCCTTCTGCGCGGCCAACCCGATCCGAAGGCTCCCGCGTTTATCGATAAGATCGGTCTTGGGCTTCTGATCCTTTGGGTCGGCGCCCTCCAGATCATGCTCGACGAAGGACGCAATCAGGACTGGTTCGCTTCTCCCGAAATCCGCACGCTCGGAATTGTCGCAGCGATCGGTTTTGCCGCCTTCCTCATCTGGGAGCTCACCGAAAAGAATCCGATCGTCGACCTCAAGGTCTTCCGGCATCGGGGCTTCGCAGCCGCCGCCACGACCTATGCGGTCGGCTTCGGCGGCTTCTTCGCAAGCATCGTATTGCTGCCGCTCTGGCTTCAGACCAACATGGGCTACACAGCAACATGGGCGGGCTATGCAACAGGGATCATGGGCATCCTTGCCGTGCTCTCGGCGCCTCTGGTCGGCAAGGCCGTCGAACGCTTCGACGTTCGATTGATCATCTCCCTGGGCACCTTTGGCCTCGCGGCCATCATGGCCTACCGGATGCGTTTCAACTCCGACATCACCTTCATGCAGATGGCATGGCCGACGCTGCTGACCGGAACCGCGATGGTGATGTTCTTCGTTCCCGTCACGGGGCTGGCAATGGCAAGCGTCAATCCGGAGGAGCAGGCCAATGCTGCCGGTTTGTCGAACTTCATGCGGACGCTGGCCGGTGCGTTCGCCACTTCTTTAATTCAGACCGGATGGTCGAACGCCGAGCGCGCCAATCAAACCGAACTTGCCGGCGCCATGCACACCGGCCACTTTGCCCTTCAGGCTATCGAGGCCCGTGGCTTTACCGAACATACGGCAACGGCGCTGCTCACAAATCTGGTCGAGGGTCAAAGTCTCATGCTCGCGACCCTCAACATGTTCGGCGTGATTGCGCTCTGCCTGTTGTTTGCCTCTTGCCTGATCTGGTTCGCGCCCAAACCCAAAGGACCTATTGATACTAGCGGAGCCCACTGAATCATTGAACCCTGAAAGTGCTGTTTGTGTTCGCGCTTTGACAATGGAGCAAGTCATGCACGCCTCTTCGGCTTCGATTGCCACCGCATATACGCTTTCCCTTGCATTTGCGGTTGCCGGAGCTGTCCAACTGTCGGGGACCGATGCGATCCAGCGGGCTTATGTGCGGTGGGGTTATCCAGCGCGAGCTTCCCGCATAGCAGGCGCGCTCGAATTGCTCGCGGCAGCCCTTCTCGCCATGTCTGCTGCGCGACCGATAGGTGTCGCGCTGGCGGCCATGGTCAATTTTGTCGCCGTCGTGGTGTTACTGAAGAACCGCGCCTATCTCCTGGCCTTGCCGGGTCTCGCAGTGACCGTCGCGCTTCCGTTCACGCTCCTCCAAAATACCTGATACCCGGGAGGCAACCTTGCATCTCAATTCCACACTTCTGGGCCCTGTGTCGGCTTTGGTGGGCGCGCTCGCCGGTGGCAGTGCTTCACTGACTGCTGCGATCTATACTCAGCGTGTGCAAAATCGCTTGCAGCGCGTAGCCGCCGAAGTGGCCAAGCGCGAAACCGTATATGCCGATTTTGTCATGCATGCCTCGCATCTGCTTTTGAACGCCCAAATACGCGATGACATTGCGCTCGGCGGCGACGAGCAACGCCTGGTTGGTCTTATCAACCGCATGCGACTGTTCGCTCCCGCCGAAGTATTGGCGAGTGCCGAGGTCGTCCTCAAGGCCATCGTGGAGATCCTGCTAAAGCCGCGTGTCGAAGTTCGGCAACTGGCAGCACAAGCACTCACTGAAGAAACGCGTCTCGACCCACTATTACCATTTAGCGTGGTCTGCCGGACCGATTTGGAACATGTGCGCAGATCGCTGGCGTAAGCTGCCATTGTTTGCGCGCTGAGAGCAGGCCGCTATACACCGAAGCCGCGAACCGGAAGCTGACACATCTCGCCGCTCGGAAAGCGCCTTTGAGTGCGTTGTGCTTACCCCTGGTGCCCGAATATTTCTACCGCGCCGAGGGTAACCCTTGTGATTCAATAGTGATTGCCGAGCGCAAAGCGCAGTAGTCACTTATTGGCAATAGTATTTATGCCCAGTGATTTCCGGATTTGGGATACAACGACATGTAAGGGACGCACCCAAGAAAGCGTTGGACAGTATCGATAAGTTATTGAAATCAGAGCGGGGCCACTAGCACTCGTCTGTCCAACGCGATTAAATAAATTCAATGGGTTAGGTAAAATTTTTGGTCTCTCTTAATCAGCGGGTCGAAGGTTCGAGTCCTTCATCACCCACCAATGAAATGCATTATAAATTCGATTTCGGCCACCGGCGCCTTCAATAAGCACACGATTGAGGGCTCACGCCGGCATCAGTGCGCGTGTCGGCAGGTGCTGTTTGGGTCGAAACAGAAGATGATCGTCGGTTTCCAGGATCAGCCTGCACGCCGAAAGCCGTTGCGACGTTAGTGGCCGGTCGGTGAGCGTTCTCTGATCGCTCAGTTTTTGCTGATGGCCGATGAAAAGGCATCCGTCTCCGCTCAAAAAGAGCGCAAGAACGGTCTCGAGCTGCACGGGCGCGGATTCTTCGGCCCTTCCAATGGAGGTCATGCAGATGGGGCGCTTTGCTTCACCGGCACGTTTCAGAATGCCCGAAATGGCTTCCATGGAGTCTCTGTCCCAGCCCGAAAAGAAATTGCACCCCGAAAGGTCGCGGCCGTAAAGCTTGCACAGGTCTGGTCCCGCATAGAGATATTTGGGAGCGGCCGGTTCGTTAACGTCCAGGATCAATGTGTGGCCGACCAAATGTCTGATCTGGTCGGGATTGAAATCTTTTCGGTCGGGCAGCGCCGCGTCGCCGCGCAGACTGTCCCAATATGCAAGAAAAGAATGGCTGTTTCTGTGTTGCACGGCCGCTGCCCCGGATAAGCGGGCCGTTCCTTCTTTGAGACACGGCCCGCAGTTACCGGTTGGCAACGCATACGTTGTGCCAGGGTGCGATTGTGCCAATCGCGGACGACCGTTGGATCGTCCGCGATCAATTTTCAGCCGCAAGTGGTATCGGCACAGCCTCCAACAATTAACCGCCGAATTTGACGGCAAACCGTATGCCCATCGTCCGCGGCGGATAGTAGGCGAAGTTGTCCGGCTCCATCACCTGTTGGCCCAGCGTGATGGATTGCAGCCCGTCGTTGGAGATGACGTCGGCGTTCTCCAGATTGTTGATGAAGCCGTCAAGGCTGTAATGGCCGTCCCTGCTCGCCCACGTCAGATGCAGATTGGTCTGGTGATAGGCCTTCTGCGTCGAGGTGGGGTAGTTGTCCGGCAGGAAGTTCACCTTGCCGGAGAAGAAGATGTCCGCGCGCGGCGTGATCGTGCCGATCGGCGTATCGAAATTGTATTCGCCGCCAAGGTTGATGGAGTAGGGCGGCGTCTGGTTCAGCCAGTTGCCTTTGAAGTTGCAGAGGAAGGGCGGGCCATCCGTGCTGCAACCCGGTCCTGGGCCGCCGAAGCGCGAATTGGTCGTGATGTACTGGCCATAAGTCGCGTGAGTCAGGGTCACCGTCGCGTTGAGCCGCAGATTGTCTACCGGAACGGCCGTCAGTTCGGCCTCCAGGCCATTCACCTGTGTCTTGCCGTCCACATTGTTGATGCCCGATTGTGTCGAGCTCTGAATGAAGACCTGCAGGCCTTTGATCTCTTCGTGATAGCCGGAGAGATTGAACTGGATGCGGTCGTCCAGGAAGCGCGACTTCAATCCCGCTTCGTAAGACCAGGCGCTTTCCGGATTGTAGATGTGCGCCAGGCCTATGATGTTGCCGCCATCGATGTAGCCGCGCGAAGCCGAGGCATAGAGCATCGTATCGGGGTCAATCTGATAGGCGAGACCGAACTTTCCGGTCCATTGGCTCCAGGTTTTGGAGAACGGCCCCTCGAAAGGTCCGCCGCAAAGCCCGCAATAATCCGGCAGCTCATAGTCGAGAAAGTTGTAGCCGTATTTCTCGTCGTTGCTGAAGCGAATGCCGAACGTGACGGTCAGCGGAATCCCAACCGAGGTCTTGCCCAGATTGTAGTCGACCTGCCCGAACGGCGCGTAAGCGCGAGTCTTGGTGTGTCCGTGACTTAGGAAGATGAAATGATCGAACGGTTCGGTCGGGCCGTCGTTATAGCCGCTATCGGAATAGCCGAAATCTTCGAAATTGTCCGACCAGAAGTAATAGAAGCCCGCGATCCATTGCAGCGGATCGTCGGCATCGTTCGATGCAAGACGCACTTCTTCCGAAATCTGGTGCTGGCGCAGCGTCCACGACGAACCGAAGGCCAGCGGCAGGTCCGAGCCGTCGCCATCGCTTGTTTGTGCCACATTGCTGCTGCTAAGGCCGGTCACCGAAGTGAACGTCGCCCAGTTGAAATCCCAGTTCAGCTCGGCGGAATAGAGTTGGATGTTGTTTTTCGCGTTTTCCGGGTACTCGCGGCAGAACACGCGCGGCTTGTAGAGCGCTTGCGTGCTGAAATCGCAAGCCGAGCCCAGCGGGATCGGCGGTTCGCCTGGCACATCCTGGTCGCCGACAAAGCGCTGCGGCACCTGCCACCATGCCGTATTGGTCGCAACAGGATCCCTGGAATCGCTGTCGCTCGCGGTGATCAACAGGTTCACATCGGGATTGAATTCGAAATAAACCTGCCCGCGGATCATGCGATAATCTTCGGCATCCTGATTGTGCGTCGCGAAGGGCGAGGTGGAAAGGTTGGTGGAATAGGGGTTGTGCTGCGCCGAAACGCCGGTGATGCGCGCATAAACCTTGAAGTCGCCGTCATCCACCAGCGGCGCGTTCACCCAGCCGCGAAAGGTTTTGGCCGCATAATCGCCGATCATCACATCGGCCGAGCCGGAAAGCGTATCGCCCGGCTTGTTGGTGATCACGTTGATCGAACCGCCGACGGAATTGCGCCCATAAAGCGTGCCCTGCGGCCCGCGCAGAACTTCCACGCGTTCGATGTCATAGAATTCCGGATCGATCGAGGTGGAGCGCTGCAACCCCACGCCGTCGACGCTGTACGCAACCGGTGAGTCGCCGCCCGGCGTGGTGTTCACGCTGCCGAGCCCGCGAATGGTGATGACGTTTTCGCCGCCCGTCACGCCCGCGCCAAAACGCAAGGAGGGTACTCGCGCGCCCAATTCCTTGAATCCGATAATGCTCTGGCTCTCCAGCGAATTGCCGTCGAGGGCGGTAACCGCAATCGGAACTTTCTGGATGTCCGCCGAGCGTTTTTCGGCCGTCACGATCACGGTTTCGATCGGCTGTGCGGCCATCTGCGTTGTGTCGTTCTGCGCCACCTTCACAGGTTCGGTGGCGATCGCGGCCGGCTTCTCCGCGGAAGAATCGGACGCGGCAAACGCCGTCTGTCCCAGCAAAAGCAAAGCTGCGCCGCTCAACAGAGCGAAATTGCGGTGGGCGCCCATGATTGCCTCCCCTTCGATATTTATGTTGCTTTGGAGAGAAATATAACGCTCGTTACATAACCGCGCAACCCGCCCGGAAACGTGTTGCGGCGCAGCAGCGACAACTCTGCAACACTTAAACCCATGCATCATCGACAGCGGCGTCAATAACGATGTTGCGGCGCGTTATAGAACAGGCGTTCTAAAACCGTTGTCTGTTTTAAAACGTGTGTTATAAATTAAACAAAGACAGCAACCGAGGGGCGCCCATGAAATTCGACATGTTCTACGAAGTGCAATGCCCGAAGCCCTGGCGGGCAAATCACGAACGCCTGCTCTACGAGGAAACCATCGAACAGGCGCGTGTTGCCGACCGCGCAGGCTTTGAAACCTGGTGGCAGGTCGAACACAATGCGACGCCAGAATTCAGCTATTCGTCCGCGCCCGATCTGTGGCTCGCATCCGTTGCTCTGAACACCGAACGCATGCGGATCGGCCATTCCGGCATCATCGGCCGCCACCGCATCAACCATCCCATGCGCATCGCCGCGCGCACCGCCACGCTCGATATCCTGAGCAACGGCCGCCTCGAAGTGGGTCTGGCGGTTTCCGGCGGCAAGGAATGGGCAACATTCGGCGCCGATCCCAAAACATCGGCCGAGGAATATCAGGAGTTGTTTGAAATCCTGCCGAAAATCTGGACGCAGGATACGTTCGAATACAAAAGCCCCTACATCACCATTCCCAAACGCGATGTCACCCCGCGCCCGGTTCAGAAACCGCATCCGGCGTTGTGGCAAACGGCGGGCAGCCCCAAATCTTTCCGCGCCGCTGGCAGGCGAGGGGTGGGCCTCCTCGCGCTGACCATCCTCAATCCCGTTTCATCCATGGAAGCGCTGCTCAGGGAATATGAGGCCGGTCTCGCCGAGTGCAAAACGCCCGTCGGTCATTCGGTCAACAACCAGAAAGCCGTTTTCACTTTCGTGCATGTCGCCGAAACGCGCCAGCAGGCGATCGACACCGGCGCCGCATGGTCCGCGCTTTGGTATGTGCTGGCCGGCCCCAAGAATTTCCAGGTGCCGCTTTCCAGCTATTTCTCGCTCTTTCGCTCCGCTGCACACCCCAATTCGCAAAGCTCCGATCAATACAAGCTCGATATCATCGGCGACGATGGCAAGGACCCGACCGTTCTCACCCCGGAGCCGGACGACACGCAGATCATCACGCTCATCAAGCGCATGGCCCGCGGCGAACCCGTCTCCAATGAGGAAGCCCACGAATTGCTGGAACAGATCGATTCCATCGTGATCGGCGATCCCGCTCACTGCCTCGAAAAGCTGCGCAAATACCAAGCCATCGGCACCGATCGCATGATGTGCATGATGCAGTTCGGCCGCATTCCGCACGAAGCGGTTCTGCGCAGCATCCGCCTCACGGCCGACGAACTCATGCCTGCCTTCCGGTAATGACATGGACCAGATCGATCAGGTCCGTGAAATGCTCGCCGGTCTCATCGGCGGTCCCGATACGCCGTTCATGCAGCGCCGTGCCCAAAGCGAGGCCTTCGCGGCTGCGTTTGTGGCCCCGCCGGGCTTGCACATCGAACAAGGCGAATTGGGCGGCGTTCCCGTCGAATGGATTGTACCGGATGGTGCCGACCGCGCACCCGTCCTCTTTCATCTTCATGGCGGCGGATATGTGCTGGGCAAGCCAAACGGGTCGCGTCCGTTCACGACAGCCTTTGCGCTCAAAGCCAGGGCCCGCGTGGTCAGCGTCGATTATCGCCTCGCGCCGGAAAACCCGTTTCCCGCCGGGGTCGATGATGGCGTAGCCGCATACGCAGCACTTCTCGAAAAGATTCCCGCCAGCCGGGTCGCCATCGGCGGCGAATCCGCCGGCGGCGGCCTAGCCGTGGCGATCATGCTTGCCGCGCGCGAGAAAAATTTGCCGCTTCCTTCCAGCGTCTTGCTCATCAGCCCATGGACCGATCTCTCCTGCACGTCCGAAACCTTCAACACCAAGGCTTATGTCGATCCGCTGCTCACCCGCCGTTCGCTAAAGGAAATGGCCGATGCCTATGTGCCGGAAGAAACTGCGCGCTCGCCGCTCGCGTCACCGCTGTTCGGCGATCTCGCCGGGCTGCCGCCCATGCTCATCCACGTCGGCAGCGAGGAAGTGCTGCTGGACGATGCGAAAAGGCTGCACAAACACGCAAGCGAACAGGGCGTAAAGTCCCAGATCGAAATCTGGCACCGCATGATCCATGTCTGGCACATGTTTCACCCGATGCTGGCCGAAGGCGATGTCGCCATTCGCAAGCTCGCCGAATTTGCACGCGCCCACTGGCCGAAGGAGGCATGAATGCCGCGATTGACCGGAAAAATCGCCTTGGTCACGGGTGCCGCCAGCGGCATCGGCCGTGCCTGCGCCGTTGCACTCGCGCGGGAAGGGGCGAGTGTGGCGCTCAGCGATATCGATGCGGGTGGACTGCAGCAGACACGCGCGTCCATCGAAGCCAATGGGGGCGTCGCCAAAACCTATGCCCTGGACGTCGCGCAGGAACCGGCCTGGCAAAACGTGCTGCGCGCCATCGAGCGGGACTTCGGCGGCCTGAACATCCTCGTCAACAACGCCGGCATCTGCGTCGCCGGCTCCATAGGCGAAATGTCGTATGAAACCTGGCGCCGTCAGTTCGCCATCAATCTCGACAGCATGTTCTTCGCCGCGAAAAATGCCGTGCCGCTGATGGAAGCATCGGGCGGCGGCTCCATCATCAACATGGCCTCGGTTGCGGGCTTGAAAGGCATCGCAGGTCTCGCAGGCTATTGCGCCAGCAAGGCGGGCGTTCGCATGTTCACCAAGTCCTTGGCGCTGGAATGCGCGGCGGCAAAGAAGAATGTGCGCGCGAATTCGGTCCATCCCGGAGCCATCGAAACGCCGATCTGGGTGAAAATGGCCCATGGCGGCGATCTGCCGGCGGCGGATGTCCTGCGCAACAGCAACGCCATGGAAGATGCGCGCGCCGCCTCCGAAGCCGCAACGCCCCTCGGTCACGCGGGCGTGCCGGAAGATATTGCCGCAGGTGTCGTCTACCTCGCCTCCGATGACGCCCGCTTCGTCACCGGCACCGAACTCATCATCGACGGCGGCGTGATGGCAGGCTGACCATGCCAAAACTCGTCGATCACGGATTGCGCCGCGAAGACATTGCCAAGGCAGCCTTCCGCGTCATCCAGCAAAAGGGTGTGGCCCACGCCACCATTCGCGATATTGCCGCCGAAGCGGGCAGTTCGTCGGGAGCTGTTCTTCATTACATCACATCGAAGGACCACATCTTCCTGCAGGCCGCGGAATATTCCACGCTCGTCATCCGCGCCCGCATGGAAACGGCGGAACGCGATTGCCAGGGCCTCGAAGCGTTGCGCCGCATTGTCGATGAAGCCTTGCCGCTGACGCCGGAAATGCTCGCCCACTGGAAGATATGGCTGGGCTTCTGGAATCTCTCGGGCGACAGCGAACTCATCCGCGCCGCCATCCATGATCGCTACGACGAATCCTTCCGCCGTTTCGGCCGCCTGCTGCGCGCAGCGCAAATTCGCGGCGAAATATCCGGATCGCTGAACATCGCCGATGCTGCCGCAGCACTCGTCTGTCAGATAGACGGGATCGGCGTAAACGTCCTCATCAGCGGAAAACCGCTGAGCCCGCGAAAAATCCGCCAGCAGATGGATCAATGGATCGAAAACGTTCTTGTCAAAGGCACAATCAGGCCCGAACCGGCAAACGTGGTCGCCTTTCCGGTGCCGGCCTAACGCCGCGCGGCGACCTTTTTGGCGCGCGGTGTTTTCGCCGTTTTGCCGACGCTGCCGAATGCCCGTGTCGGCCTCAGCCACACCCGGATCCATTCATCCACCAGCTTGCGCTGCTCGCTTGCGCTCAGCGAACGCCCCGAACGGATGGTCTGGGCCGCGATCCCGTCGATCAGCGCCACGCCGGCGCGCGCCGCCATCGTCACATCCACATCTTCGGCAATATCGCCCGCCGCTTTCGCACGGCGGATCATCCGCGCATTCCGCTCCAGCCATTCGGAATAGCGCAGATGCGTGATCTTGCGCACCGCTGCACTTTCGCCCGCGCGCTCCCAGAACCCGAACCAGTAATTCCAGTTGCCGCGCTTGTCCTCGTCGCTGGGCAACGCCAGATAAATCACCTCACGCAGCGAGATAAGCGGATCGGGATGGGCCTCCATCTCCAGCATCTTCGCGCGCACGTCTTCGGCGGCGATTTCCGAGGTCTGGACCAGAAGCTCGTCCATCGAGTCCACGTAATGCACCAGCGCACCGGTCGTGAACCCCGCTTCTTTGGCGACGGCGCGCACCGTCATCCCCGCAAACCCGTCGCGCTTGATGCAGCGATAGGCAGCTTCAAGAAAGGCTCTGCGCCGTTCTTCGTGATCGACTTTTTTCGGCATTCCAAACTCGAAAGTGGCGGGCTCCGGTCTTTGCCGGCTCGAAGGCAGGATGCCCGCAACGTGCGCGGCGTTCAATAACGGGAACTGCGGCGCTTGGATGCGGCGCAAAAGGGCCTTTGGGTGCTGTGATCGCCGCGATTGTCATGTTGTATAACAGTCGTTATATTATCCGCGGACGGGAGGACGAAATGGCCGAAAACTGGCATCTGGAACACTTTTATCACACGGTGATCAACACCCGCGATCTCGACGAATCGGTCGCCTTTTACAAGCTCCTGGGCTTCGAGGTTCTGAACGACCGCCGCCACGTCGAATGGCCGGATTTCGTTGCCGGCATCTTCGGCATGAAGCGCGCGAAAGGCCGCGGCGTGCTGATGGTCCTGCCCACCGATCCCAACGGACCGATGATCGATCTCATCGAATGGCTGGAGCCGAAGGCGAAGTTCGATGCCGTTCCCATTGCCGACGGCGCCGTGCCGCGCATTCTGGCTTTTCGCACCAAAGGCGTTCATCAAGCCCATGCCGCGCTCACCGCGAAGGGCGTTCGCTTTACGCAGAAGGTCTTCGGCCCCCATCCCGACCTCGGCATCGTCGGTTCGTGCTGCTGTTACGATCCCAACGGAAATCTGATCGAGCTCATCGAACTCAATCCGGGCCAGCGTCACAGCAAGGCGAACGAAGCCCTGCTTGAGAAGAAGTAAAGGCGGAGGCGGCTGTGGGGGACTATCGCACCAAACAGGATATGAAGCGCCTCTTCGATCAGGTGTCGAATTGGGGCCGCTGGGGCGCCAATGACGAACGCGGCACGCTCAACTATCTGACGGCGGATCGTATCGCGGCGGGCGCCAAACTTGCCAAACGCGGCCGCCAGATCAGTTGCGCGAGAAACTTCCCCGTCATTCCCGGCCCGGAAAACCCCACGCCCGCACTTCATCACATGGTCATCGGCGGCGACGATCCGTGTGCCGCGGGTGTGCCCGGTCTCGAATGCTCGCTCGATTTCATCGGTATTGCCTATCACGGCCTGGCGTCCAGCCACATCGATGCGCTGTGCCACGTCTTCGTCGAAGGCAAGATGTACAACGGCTTTCCCGCGCAGGATGTCCGTTCCACCGGCGCGCGCCGCAATTCCATCATGGCGGCGCGCGACGGCATTTCGGGGCGTGGCGTGCTGCTCGATATTCCGCGCCTGCGCAAAAAACCGTTCGTCGTGCCCGAACAACCTGTGACGGCGAAAGAACTCGACGCCGCCGAGAAAGCGCAGAACGTCAAGGTGGGAGAGGGCGATATACTCCTCATCTCCACCGGCCGCGATGCGCTGCGCGTCGATCATCCGTTGTCCAGCGAACGTCCCTATTATCTCGGCGGCCTCGATCCCGATTGCATTCCCTGGCTGCACGAACGCAAGATTTCGGTGCTTGGCTCCGATGCCGTGCACGATCCCACTCCGTCGCCGCATCCCGTCGAAGACTGGCCCATTCCCGTTCACATGTGCGGTCTGGTCGGCATGGGCCTTCATCTGCTCGACAATCTCTATTTCGCCGATCTCGAAAAAGCCTGCGCCGAGGAATCCCGCTGGGAATTCTTCTTCGTCGTGGCGCCCTTGCGCATCGAAAAAGGCACCGGCTCTCCGGTCAATCCGCTCGCCATTCTCTGAACAGGAGTTCTTCCCGTGAAATTCGATATCTTCTGCGAAGTCCAGCGCCCCAAACCTTTCACGGCGGATTTCGAGCGGCGGCTGATCGCGGACACCATCGAAGAGGCGCGTGCCGCCGACCGTGCCGGTTTCGATGTGTGGTGGCAGGTGGAACATCACGGCGCGCCGGAATTCAGCTATAGCTCCGCCCCCGAAATGCTGCTCACCGCGATTGCGCTCAACACGCGCCGTCTCCATGTGGGCCATGCGGGCGTGCTCGCGCCGTTTCGCATCAATGGCCCCATGCGTGTCGCCGAACGCGCCGCCACGCTCGACATATTGAGCAATGGCCGCTTCGAACTCGGCATGGCGAAAACCGGCGGCAAAGAGTGGGAGACCTTCGGCGTCAATCCCGAAACCGCGCGCGATGAGTTGCGCGAAGCGCTGCAGATGATCCCGAAGATGTGGACGCAGGATACGTTCAGCTGGAATTCAAAGCTGCTGCAAATCCCCGAACGCGAAGTCGTTCCGCGCCCGCTGCAAACGCCGCATCCCCGTCTCTGGCAAATGGCCAGCAGCCCGGATTCCTTTTATATGGCGGGCCAACTCGGCGTCGGCGCGCTCGGCACCACGCTGTTGAGCCCCGTCGAATTCATGAAGACGATGCTCGACGATTACGACCGCGGCATCGCCGATTGCAAGGAACCTGCGGGTCTCTTCGTCAACAAGCAAAAGGGCGTGTTCACCTTCGTCCACGTCGCCGAAACCCGCAAACAGGCCATCGAAAGCGGCGCCGCGCTGGCAGCACTTTGGTATGTCCATGCCGCACCCATCGTGTTCAAGGTTCCGCGCGCGGTGTGGTGGGACATGATCCGTGCCGGCCTCAACCCGCACCGCGCCCGCAACATGCAACACAGCATCGCGGCATTGAAGGAGAACGATCCGACCAGCCTCGAAGACACGCCCGATGAAGTGCCCGTCGTCGCACTGCTCAAGCGGATGGCGCGCAACGAGGAGGTTTCAAAGGAAGAAGCGCACGAAGTGCTGGAACCGTTGGATTCCGTCATCGTCGGTACGCCCGAGGTCTGTCAGGCCAAAGCTGCGAAATACAGCGGCATCGGCGCCGATCGCCTTCTATGCCTGATGCAGTTCGGCGCCATCCCGCACGAGGCAGTGATGCGAAGCATACGTCTGGCCGGCGAGCACCTGATCCCGCATTTCGATGCAAAGCGGGTCGCGCGCGCGTCCTGAGGGGCGCAACGATCGATCAAATGCGATGTCCACCGGCCTTGTCGGTCGGGATGCCCCCGCGCAACTCGGGCGTCCTCACCAAAGGGGGTCGTGGAACTTTTTCCGCGTCTTGAGCGTTCAGTCGCGGGGTCTCCGCGAGCCAAATTTGTATGCAGGGGGAAAAAACGTTACGCCATAAGCGGTTGCTTGTCGGCGGCGTGTTGCTTGCGGCGCTTGCATGTCTGCCCGCGCTGGCCGAAGGCATCGGCGGTAGCGACCTTTCAACGCTCTCGATCGAGGATCTCGGCAATGTCGAAATCACCTCGGTCTCGAAAACGGCGCAGCCTTTGAGCGATGCCGCCGCCGCCGTCTTCGTCATCACCCATGACGATATTGCCCGCTCCGGCGCCACGTCCATCCCGGAGATGTTGCGGCTCGCCCCCAATCTCCAGGTCGCGCAGATGAGCGCGAACGCCTATGCCATCACCGCGCGCGGGTTCAATGGCAATGCCGCGAACAAGCTGCTGGTATTGATCGATGGGCGCAGCGTCTACACGCCTCTTTATGGCGGCGTTCTCTGGGATATTCAGGACGTATTGCCGGAAAACATCGAACGCATCGAAGTGATCAGCGGACCCGGTGCGACCTTGTGGGGTGCAAACGCCGTCAACGGCGTCATCAACATCATCACGCGCAAAGCTGCGGACACACAGGGCGGCATCGCCACTTTCGGAATCGGAAATCGCGAAAAGCGCGGCAGTCTTCAATATGGTGGCGCTCTGACCGATGATCTTGCTTATCGCGCCTATATCGAAGGCTTCGGACTCCTGCACGGAAAAACCTCCACCGGCGCAAACGCGTTCGACGGCTTCACGAAAACGCAAGGTGGCTTCCGTCTCGACTGGACGCCCGATGACGACAGCGTGACATTCCAGGGCGATTGGTATGGCGGCGACGAAGACCTGTCCGCAAACGCGAGCCAGCAGCTTTCCGGTGGAAATGTCCTCGCATCATGGCGGCACGAATTTTCGGACGGCTCCCAGCTGCAGGCGCTCGGCTATTTTGATCACACGCGGCGCGCCACGGAAGAGCAGGGCAGCTATTCGCTCAACACCTACGATATGGAATTGCAACACAGCTTCGCGTGGGGCGCATCGCAGGCCATCGTCTGGGGCGGCGGCTTTCGCGTCTATCAGGATCGTTTCGATCTGCCCGAACCGGTGACCTATCTGCCACCCACGCGTTCGCAAAACCTTTTCGATGTCTTCGCACAAGACACGATCTCTTTCTTGCCATCGCTCGACCTCGTTGTCGGCCTGAAACTGGAGGCCGATCCCTTCGCGGCGCTCACGCCGCTGCCCAACATCCGGCTGTCCTGGAAACCCACCGACGATATCCTGCTGTGGGCCGCCGCCTCCCGCGCTGTCCGCGCGCCGACGCGGTTCGATGTCGATCTGCACGACACCATCATCCCTTCGATCCTTATCCTGACCGGCGACAAGGATTTTCAACTCGAAAAGTTGAACGCCTACGAAGTGGGAACGCGTATCCAGCTCGATCCGGCCGCGTCGCTCTCCGCCTCGGCCTATTACAATGTCTATGACGATCTGCGCAGCGTGGAATTCACACAAGCCACTGTGCTTCCCCTCCTATGGAGTTGGGGAAACCTGATGACGGCCGATACCTATGGCATCGAGCTATGGGGCAATTATGCGGCCACGGATTGGTGGCGGCTTTCCGCCGGCGTAATGGTCCAGCATCAGGACAGGCGCTTCCGGCCCCAGTCCAGTGCGTTGGGCGGCGTCTCGACAGCGGGCGACGATCCCAATCATCAGGCTATGCTGCGGTCGGTGATGAACATCGGCAGCGATGTTTCGTGGAGCGCCGACCTGCGCTGGATCGGAATGCTGCACGATCCGCAAGTGCCGGCCTATGCCGAAATCAATTCCAGCATCGACTGGAAAATTTCCAGAATGATCGAGGTGTCGCTGTCGGGTTTCAACCTGCTGCATTCCCGGCATCTCGAATACGAGCTGGCGGGCGCCACCACCGGCACCGAGATCGACCGTTCCTACTTCATCGAAACCAAGCTGCGCTTCTGATGGCACGGCGCTCGACCACGCTGTTCGTTTGCGGCGCATTGCTTCTGGCGGCGGCCCCGGCGGCGGCTGGGCCCACAGCATCCGTTGCGGACATCAAAGCAGCCTATCTTCTTAAATTCGGCCCTTTCATCGAGTGGAAGCAGGATGCGCCCGCGCCATCGTTCCCGATATGCGTCGTCGGAGAAAACGAAGTTTCGAAGGAGCTGGATCGCGAAGCCGCCGGGCAAAAGGTCAACGACGCACCGGTCGAAATCCGTCACCTGTCGTCCGGCCAGGCAGCGGCGGGGTGTCGGATTCTCTATTTTGCGCAACAAGCGGCGGACAACAACTTTCCATCCGTCCTCACCGTCACCGATACGGGCGAGACTCCGCGCGGTGTCATCAGTTTCGTGATCGAACACAACCACGTCCGTTTCGATGTCAATGTTCAGGCCGCTTCCAAGGCCGGCCTTGCGATCAGCGCAAAATTGCTCGGCCTTGCCCATGCAGTGGAAGGTGCACCGTGAACCCGCTGCGAAACCTCTCGCTCAATCCCATGGCGGCGCTTGCCGTTTCGACCGGCCTGATCCTCGCCAGCATTGCAATGGTGCTCTATCAGGAAAATCTTTTCGAGCGGGAAGCTGCGCGCGATGCGACCGTGCAGGCGGATATCCTCGCATCGAGCGTGACGGCAGCACTGGCCTTCAACGATGCAAAAACCGCTCAGGAATATGTGAATGCCCTTCGGGCCAATCCGGCAATCGAAGCCGCGGCGGTCTACGGAACGGATAACAAAGCGCTCGCAAAATTCCTTCGGCCGGGGGCGGCGGCAATCCCCGCGCCCATCGCGGCGCGCCCCGCCGCGCTGGTTGACAATCGCGTGGACGTCATTGTGCCGGCGGTCGAGCATGGCAATCTTTTGGGAACGGTCTATCTTCGCGCCGCCACGGAATCGACCGAGCGCCGCCTCCTGCGTTACGGCGTGCTCGTTCTTTTGGTCGCGATGGGCGCGCTTTTGACCATCGCATTCGCGGCCGCGCAGATTTCGCTCACGCGCCAGAACGCGCGCCTGGCCGATCACGCCCGAGAACTCTCCGAAGCCAACAACCGGCTGAAGGAGGAAATGGAACAGCGCACCGCCGCCGAAGAAGCATTGCGCCAGAGCCAGAAGATGGAAGCGCTCGGCCATCTGTCCGGCGGCATCGCGCACGATTTCAACAATCTCATCGCGATCATAAAGGGCAATCTGCAGATGCTGATCCGACGCGTGCGGCAAGGGCGCGGCGACGTGTTGCGTTACGCGGAATCCGCCCTCGAAGGTGCGGACCGTGCCGGAACCCTGACAAGCAGGATATTGGCGTTTTCCCGCCAGCAACCGCTCGCGCCCATGCACGTAAACATTTCGCTGCTCATAGATGGCATGAAAGACCTGATCCGCCAGTCCGTCGGAAGCCAGACGCAAATCGAAACGGCCCTTTCGGCGAAGCGCTGGATCCGCTGCGACCCAAACCAGATGGAACATGCGGTGCTGAACCTCGCAAACAACGCACGCGATGCCATGCCCGAAGGCGGCACGCTGAGGCTTGCAACCGCGGATGTGCAGATCGAAACGCAACCAAGCGTCGATGATCCGCCGCCGGGAAAATACGTGTCCCTTGAGATCAGGGATACCGGCTGCGGCATGGACAGGGAAACAAGGGAGAAAGCGGTGGATCCCTTCTTCACGACCAAGCCACCGGGACAGGGAACCGGATTGGGACTGAGCATGATTTTTGGATATGTGCGCCAGTCTGGAGGTTATCTCACCATCGACAGCGAGCCTGGAAAGGGAACGGCGATCACCATTCTGCTCCCCCAGGTCGAAGCTGCAGAAAGTTGAGCGAGATCATGAGCGAATTGAACCCCAAAATCCTCATTGCCGACGACGAAAGCCTGCTCCGCTCGGTCGCAGCAGAGATATTGTCGGAGTCCGGCTTCACCGTGATCGAGGCGCAGGACGGCGTGGAGGCGCTCGAAGCGCTGCAAAGCCATTCCGATATCCAGCTTCTCATCAGCGATGTGCGCATGCCCAGAATGAATGGCTATGCTCTGGTCGATGCGGGCATTGCCTTGCGGCCGGATTTAAGGGTACTGCTGATGACCGGCTATAGCCGGGAACCGCTGCCGCACCACTTGACCGAGCGCGGCGTGCAGATGCTCTACAAACCTTTCGATCTGGACATGTTGCCTGCGCTGGTCCGGCAAAGCCTCAAGCCCCACTAATGCTTGGATAAAAAAGGTTTCTTTGGAACCGGCATAACGGAAATAAACGCGCCCTTGCGCGTTGCACAAGAGTAAATTCGTCAAATTCGCCCGCTGTCTAGCCGGGTCCGGCCGAGTGTCCGGGCGGCTATTTTGGGGACGGGGCGTTCGCGCCCCGCCAAAACATTGCGTCAGGATCTTTTCATCGCCGATCCCGAAAAACCTATTCGGGCGGAGTTATTCAGCGTTGAACGGCTGGAGCAGCACGCCCGCAGCCTCGCGGAGGCGCAGCCTGTCGGCAAATACCCCCGCAGACGCCGCCCACTTCCGGCCTGCCTGCGGGACAATGCGAAAATCCTGGTCGAATCTTTCCGGGAGATTGCGCGCTCCGCCCAAGCCCATCGCCCCATAACGCCTGGGGGCGAGTGGCTGCTCGACAATTTTCATGTCGTCGAAGAACAGATCCGCGAGATCAAGAATGGTCTTCCGACCGACTATTACCGCGAACTTCCCAAGCTGATCGAAGGTCCTCTCGCCGGTTATCCGCGCATCTATGGCATTGCCTGGGCGCTGGTCGCCCATACCGACAGCGCCTTCGACCGCGAGAAACTCGTCCGCTTCATCGATGCCTATCAGCAGGTGACGCCGCTCACCATCGGCGAATTGTGGGCCATCGCCGTCACCTTGCGCCTCACCCTGATCGAAAACCTGCGCCGTCTCGCCCAATCCATCGTGCGCCGCGCCCGCGAAACCGAAACCGCCGATGCCATCGCCGACCGTGTGCTAACAGCACCCGGCGACGAAACGCTGCAACTCATCGTCAACGAACTCTCCGAACGTCAGCTCACCGCCGCCGCCATCTCGTGCCTTGAACAGAAGCTGCGCGACCGCGACGGATACGGCGCGAAATTCCTGCAATGGCTGGGCGAGAGGATCGCCCGCCAGGGCATGTCCATCGAACAGATCGTGCGCGAGGAATATCAGACGCAAGGCGCCGTCAATGTCAGCGTCCGCAACGTGATCACCTCGATGCGGCTTCTTTCGGACATCGACTGGACCGAATTCGTCGAAAGCATCAGCCTGGTCGACCGCGTGCTCGCCGCCGACAGCGATTTCGAGGCGATGGAATTCGTCACGCGCGATCAATACCGCGCCGTAGTCGAAAAGCTCGCCCGCGGTTCGGCCCACAGCGAACTCGAAATCGCCCGCTCCGTCATCACCAAGGTCCGCACCGCAGAAAAGAACAACAGCCCCTCGCGCGAACGCGATCCGGGCTATTACCTCATCGCCAAAGGCCGCACAGCATTGGAAGACGAACTTGGCTATCGCCCCTCGGCCCGCGATGCCATCCGCCGCACCATCTCTCGCGGCGGCATGGGGCTTTATCTCTCCGTTTTCGTCGCCATCACCGCCGCGCTCATCTTCCTCGCCTGGCGTTCGGTTTCCGGCGTTCTGCCGTCCGAAGCGTTGATCGTGGCGGCTGTCGCCACGCTTGCGTTCGTGCCTGCGAGCGACCTCGCCATGGCGCTGGTCAATCGCCTTGTCACCCAACGTCTCGGCCCCGCCTGCCTGCCGGGAATGGCATTGCGCGGCGGCATCCCGGATTCGCTGCGCACCTTGCTCGCAGTCCCTGTGCTCTTGTCGGACAAGGATTCCATCGAACATCAGGTCCGCAACCTCGAAGTCCACTATCTCTCCAACACCGACCGCAATCTCCTGTTCGCGCTGCTCTCCGATTTCGAAGACAGCGACACGGAAACCGAACCCCGCGACGAAACCCTCCTGTCCACGGCGCAACAAGCGATCGACGAGTTGAACGCGCACTATGGCGAACAGCGTTTCTTTCTGCTCCACCGCCGCCGGTGCTGGAACGCCGCGCAAGGCAAATGGATGGGCTGGGAACGCAAGCGCGGCAAGCTGCACGAACTGAATCGCCTGATCCGCGGCGCCACCGACACCAGTTTCATCCGCGTCTCGCCCGCCTTCGCGCAAGCCGCCGCCAACACACGCTATGTCATCACGCTCGATGCCGACACGCGCCTGCCGCGAGGTGCTGCCACCCGCCTCATTGGCAAGATGGCCCATCCGCTCAACCGCCCGGTCATCGATCCGCATCTCTGCCGCGTCACCGAAGGTCACGGCATCCTGCAACCGCGCGTCACGCCCAGCCTGCCGCCTTCGCGCCAAAGCTCGCTGTTCCAATGGGCCTTCTCCGGCCCCAACGGCCTCGATCCTTATGCGTTCGCAGTGTCCGACGTCTATCAGGATCTGTTCGACGAAGGCTCCTATGTCGGCAAGGGCATCTACGACATCGACGCCTTCGAAACCGTGCTGCACCAGCGCATTCCCGAAAACACGGTGCTCAGCCACGATCTGCTCGAAGGCACTTTTGCTCGCGCCGCCTTGGCCTCCGATGTCGAAGTCGTGGAAGAATTTCCCTCCCGCTACGATGTCGAAGCCCGCCGCCAGCACCGCTGGATGCGCGGCGACTGGCAATTGCTGCCGTGGATTTTCGCCCGCGGCTACAATCTCTTCGGCGACAAGAAGCGCGCATACATCCCGCTGCTCGCCCGTTGGAAGATGCTGGACAATCTGCGCCGTTCGCTTTCCGCGCCCGCCCTTTTGCTCGCGCTTCTCTGGGGCTGGACGTTGCCGGCCCCCGCCGACATCCGCTGGACGCTGTTCATGCTCGCAGCCATCGTCGCGCCACCGCTGCTGCCGCTCGTCACCGCCATCATCCCCCATCGCGTCGGCATCTCGCGGCGCACCCACATCCGCAATCTCGCCCAGGATTTCACGCTCGCCTGCACGCAGATCGTCTTCGTCTTCACGTTCCTGGCACGCGCCGCCTATCTTTCGCTCGATGCGATTGCCCGCACCACCTTCCGCCTGTTCGTCAGTCGCAAACACCTGTTGGAATGGGTCTCCTTTGCCCGCTCCAATCTCACCAGCCGTTCCAGCCTCGGGGGGCTTGCCTTCCAGCTCGCGGGCAGCATCGCGTTCGCGGGCATCGCCACCGCCGTCATCCTCGCAACCCAATCCACCAACGCGCCGTTTGCTTCGGCCTTTCTCGCATTGTGGGCGCTGTCGCCGTTGATCGCGCGCTGGGCGTCCGCCCCGCGAGACGTCGAGGCCTATCGCGGCATCGATGAAGACGAACAAAAACAATTGCGTCTGATCGCGCGTCAAACCTGGCGCTTCTTCGAAACCTTCGTCGCCGCCGATGACAACCACCTTCCGCCGGACAATTTTCAGGAAGACCCCAAACCCGTCGTGGCCCATCGCACCTCGCCCACCAATATCGGCCTCTATCTGATGAGCGTGCTTTCCGCCCGCGATTTCGGCTGGATCGGCACGGCGGAAACGCTGGATCGCATCGAAGCCACGCTTGCCACCATGGACCGGCTGGAGCGTTATCGCGGCCACTTCCTCAACTGGTACGAAACCCAAACCTTGCGTTCGCTCGAACCGCGTTATGTGTCGTCGGTGGATAGCGGCAATCTCGCCGGCAATCTCATCATCCTGAAGAATGCGGCTCGTGAGATCGCCGAACATCCATCCTGCGGAGATAGCTGTTTCAACGGTATCGCCGATGCCCTCACACTGTTGCGCAAAGCCTGCGAAGACGCCACTCAACCCAAATTGCGAGACGTCGAGATCTGTCTTTCCCTGATCGCCGAACTCGAATCCGCGCTGGAGAAAAAGCCCGCCAAACTTGAAACCTGGCTCGCCACGATTTCCCCTTGCATCGAACAGCTCGATGCCCATGCGCCCAATTGCGGCGATGCCATCGCCGTCTGGGCCAAAGCCCTTTCCGATTGCATCGCCAGTCACCGCCGCGATCTGACACCCCACTCCGATCTGCCAACCCGGCTTCAGGCGATCGCCGAAAAAGCCGAGCACATGGCCGCCGAAATGGATTTCAGCTTCCTGCTGGAACAGGACCGCCAGCTTCTGTCCATCGGCTTCCGCGTCGACGATCAGGCGCTGGACAGCGGTGCTTACGATCTGCTCGCATCAGAAGCGCGCCTTGCCAGTTTCCTCGCTATCGCCAAGGGCGACATCCCCACGCGCAACTGGTTCCGCTTGGGCCGCACCATGATGCCGCTGCGCCATGGCTCGGTGCTGCTCTCATGGTCGGGCTCGATGTTCGAATATCTCATGCCCACCATGATCATGCGCGAACCCGCGGGCAGCCTGCTCGCGCAAAGCAATCGTCTCGCGGTGTGGCGGCAGATCGGTTATGGCCGCGAACTCGGTATCCCGTGGGGCATTTCGGAATCGCAATACAATGCGCGCGACCGCGAACAGAACTATCAATACACCGGCTTCGGCGTCCCCGATCTCGGCCTCAAGCGGGGCTTGAGCGAAAACACCGTCGTCGCTCCCTATGCGACCGGCCTCGCCGCGATGATCGCGCCCGCCGCCGCGCTGAAGAACTATGCCCGTCTCGCCCGCATCGGCGCCTGCGGCCATTACGGTTGGTACGAAGCGGTGGACTATACGCCCGCCCGTATCCCGGAAGGCGCGTCCTATGTCATCGTCAAATCCTACATGGCGCACCATCAGGCGATGAGCATCATCGGCATCGCCAATGTGGTGCACGATGGCCGCATCCGCGAACGCTTCCATGCCGAGCCCATGGTGCAGGCGACCGAATTGTTGCTGCAGGAGCGCATGCCGCGCGATGTGTCTGTGGCGCGCCCGCCGCCCGAACTCAAAACCGGCGCCGTGGTGCTTTATGAATCCGCGCCGCCCGCCCAACGCCGCTACGCCACGGCGTTCACGCAAACCCCGCGCACGCATCTGCTCTCCAACGGCAGCTACGCGCTCATGCTCACTGCCGCGGGTTCCGGTTATAGCCGCTGGGGCGATTTCGCGATCACGCGCTGGCGCGAAGATGTCACCCGCGACCAATGGGGCTCCTACATCTATCTGCGCGATGCCCGCAGCGGCGCCACATGGTCCGCCGGCTTCCAACCCTGCGGCACCGAGCCCGATACGTATGAAGCCATGTTCGCGGAAGACCGCTGTACCATCACCCGCAACGATCTGGCGCTTACCACCACGCTCGAAATCGCCGTCTCCCCGGAAGACGATGCGGAAGTCCGCCGCGTCTCCATCACCAACCATGGCAGCCGCACACGCGAGATCGACGTCACCTCCTATGCCGAACTCGCGCTTGCCCGTCCCGCGGATGACATCGCCCATCCCGCCTTTTCCAAGATGTTCGTCGAAACCGAATTCGATCAGGAATTGGGCGCGCTGTTCGCCCATCGCCGTCCGCGCGGTTCCGGCGATCCGCAGATCTGGGCCGCGCATCTGAGCGTGGTCGAAGGCCAGACCTTGGGCGAAGTGCAATATGAAACCGATCGTGCGCGGTTTCTGGGCCGCAACCGCGCCGCGCGGTCGCCCGGCGCTGTCGCCGATGGTTGGCCGCTGTCCAACACGGTGGGCGCCGTGCTCGATCCGGTCTTCTCCCTGCGCCGCCGCGTGTCGATACCGCGCGGTCAAACGGTGACGGTCGCCTTCTGGACCATCGCCGCCGCCACGCGCGAAGACGTGGAAGCACTTGCCGACAAGCACCGCGATGCCGCCTCGTTTACCCGCGCCATCACGTTGGCCGCCACACAATCCCAGTCCCTGCTGCAATATCTCAACATCGCGCCGGATGAAGCACAGCTTTTCCAGAAGCTCGCCAATTGCGTTATCTATCCGCAAACCGCCTTGCGCGCGCCGCAAGAGGTGTTGCGCAACGCAGGTCCCGCATCGTCTCTTTGGCCTCTCGGCATTTCCGGAGATCTTCCCATCGTCGTCCTGCGCATCGACGAAGCGGAGGACATCGACATCGCTCGCCAGATCCTGCGCGCCCATTCCTATTGGCGCGCCAAACTGCTTGCCGTCGATCTCGTCGTTCTCAACGACCGCGCGGCGTCTTATGCGCAAGATCTGCAAACCGCGCTCGATGGCATCGTCCGCGTCCATGCCGAACGCATGGGCACACAGGCGGGCAACATCTATCTGCTGCGAACCGATCTCCTTCAGGCAGGTGCGCGCGAAAAGCTGCTGGCCGCCGCCCGTGTCATCCTCTCCAATCGCCGCGGCAAACTTGCCGAACAGGTCGAACGCGCGCTGGACGACAAGCCTGTCGTGCCGCCGCGTCCGCGCAAGATCGCCGTCGTCAAACCGGAAACCGCGCCCGCGAAACTTCCCAAACTCGAATATGCCAACGGCTTCGGCGGTTTCACCGCCGATGGCCGCGAATATGCCATCGTCATGGAGGGCGGCCAGCTCACGCCCGCACCATGGGTGAATGTCATCGCCAATCCCGATTTCGGCTTCCAGGTCTCCGGCGGCGGTGCGGGTTTCACATGGTCCGCCAACAGCCAGCAGAACCAGATCACCGCCTGGTCCAACGATCCGGTCACCAACGAGTCCGCAGAAATCCTCTATCTGCGCGATCTCGACACCGGCGAGGTGTGGAGTCCCACCGCCTATCCGGTGCGCGATCCGGGTTCGCGCTACGTCGCCTACCATGGCCACGGCTATTCGCGTTTCGAACACGCTTCGCGCGGCATCGATGTCGAGCTCACGCAATTCGTGCCGCTCAAGGACCCGGTCAAGATCAGCCGTTTGAAACTGGTCAACCGCTCCACCCGCGCCCGGAAACTTTCGCTCACCGCCTATGTCGAATGGTCGCTCGGCCCCAACCGCCCCAAATCGCAACCTTACATCCTCACCGAAATCGATCCGCGAACCTCGGCAATGTTCGCTCAAAATCCGTGGAGCGAGGACTTCAACGCGCAGATTGCATTCCTCGATATGCAAGGCCGCCAGACGGCGTGGACCGCCGACCGCAGCGAATTCCTCGGCCGCAACGGCACGCCCGAAATGCCGTGGGCGCTGATGGGCGACACCGCCTTGTCCATGCGCACCGGCGCAGGCCTCGATGCGTGCGGCGCGCTGCAAACCGAAATCCGCCTCGCACCGGGCGAGGAAGTCGAACTCGTCGTCACGCTGGGCCAGGCGGCATCGCGCGCCGACGCCCAATCCCTTGTCAGCCGCATCCGCCAGACGGATGTGAAGGCGTCACTCAACGAAGTGAAAACCTTCTGGGACGAAACGCTCGGCGCCATCGAAGTCAAAACGCCCGACCGCGCGATGGATTTCCTGCTCAACCGCTGGCTGCTCTATCAGACGCTCTCCTGCCGCATGTGGGCGCGCGCCGGGTTCTATCAGGCAAGCGGGGCTTACGGTTTCCGCGATCAGCTTCAGGATTGCATGGCGCTCTGCGTGTCCCATCCCGGGCGCGCCCGTCATCACATTCTGCGCACCGCCGCGCGCCAGTTCGTCGAAGGCGACGTGCAGCACTGGTGGCTGCCCGAAACCGGCAAGGGCGTGCGCACCACGATCTCGGACGACCGCGCCTGGCTCGCCTACACCGTCGCGCACTACGTCGACGTGACCGGCGATGTCGCCATCCTCGATGAACAGGTCCCGTTCCTCGAAGGCCAGCAATTGAAGCCCGGCGAACACGAAGCGTTCTTCCTGCCGCAGCAGTCGCACGATACCGCACCGCTCTACGAACATTGCGCCCGCGCGCTCGATCTTTGCCTGGCCGTCGGCGTGCATGGCCTGCCGCTCATGGGCACCGGCGATTGGAACGATGGCATGAACAGGGTGGGCGAACAGGGCAGGGGCGAAAGCATCTGGCTCGGCTGGTTTCTGCTCGACGTGCTGAAGAAATTCATTCCGCTCGCCGAAGCGCGCGGCGACGGCAAACGCACCGCCACCTGGCTGCTGCACACAAATGTTCTGAAGGATTCCATCGAAGACAATGGCTGGGATGGCGATTGGTATCGCCGCGCCTATTACGACGATGAAACCCCGCTCGGCTCCGTCGCCAACGCGGAATGCCGCATCGATTCCATCGCGCAGTCGTGGGGCGTTCTTTCGGGCGCCGCCGATTCCGCTCGCTCTGCCCGCGCCATGCAGGCGGTGGACAAATATCTCGTGCGCGGCGCCGATCAGTTGGTGTTGCTGTTCGCGCCGCCTTTCGTCTCCACCGCCCACGATCCCGGTTACATCAAGGGATACCCCGCAGGCCTGCGCGAAAACGGCGGGCAATATACGCATGGCGCCACCTGGATGGTCGCCGCCTTCGCGGAATTGGGCAACGGCAACCGGGCAGGGGAGTTGTTCGCGATGCTCAACCCCATCAACCATGCGCGCAGCCGCACCGCCGCGCAACGCTACCGCGTCGAACCTTATGTGGTCGCGGGCGATGTCTATTCCATGCCGCCCCATGTCGGCCGCGGCGGCTGGACGTGGTACACCGGCTCCGCGGGCTGGATGTATCGCGTCGGCATCGAATGGATTCTGGGCCTGCGCGTGAAAGCGGATCGCCTGTTGCTCGATCCCTGCATCCCCTCTCACTGGCCCGGCTTCGAAGCAATCGTCCGCCACAAAGGAACGGTTTACGAAATAACCATCGAAAATCCCAACGGTCTTTGCAAAGGCATCGCCGAACTGTATCTCGATGGCGAACCGGTCGGAGGTTCTGCCATCCCGTTCGTCCCGGGTGGAGGCACGCACAAGGTCCGCGCGATCATCGGCGAAGCAAGAGCGATCGCTCAACACGCGGCCAATGCCGCCCAATGAAGAAAAGAAGATGAGCGAAAAAATCGATCCCCGCGCCGGCGAAATGCCGAAACCATCCGATCTCGTCGATCTGGAAAAACTCGACCACGCCTATTACGCCAACAAACCCGATCCGTCGGTCGCGTCGCAGCGTGTGAGCTTCGGCACCTCCGGCCATCGCGGCTCGGCTTTCGACACCGCCTTCAACGAAGATCATATCCTCGCCATCACGCAGGCCATCTGCGATCACCGCAAGTCGCGCCACATCGACGGCCCGCTGTTTCTGGGTCGCGACACCCACGCCCTCTCCGAACCCGCCTTCAAGACCGCGCTCGAAGTCCTCGCCGCCAACGACGTCTCGGTGATGATCGACGCGCAAAACGGTTACACCCCAACACCCGCCATCAGCCACGCGATCCTCGTCCACAATCGCAACCGCACGTCGGGCCGGGCGGACGGTATCGTCATCACCCCGTCCCACAATCCGCCCAGCGACGGCGGCTTCAAATACAATCCGCCCCATGGCGGCCCCGCCGAATCCGAAATCACCGGCGCTATCGAACGCGCCGCCAACACCTATCTGAAAGAAAAACTCGACGGCGTCCGCCGCTCCAACAAGACCGATGGCATCGCGCGCCACGACTACATTTCGAATTACGTCGCCGATCTCGCCAATGTCGTGGACATGGAAGCGATCCGCGCCTCGGGCCTGCGCATCGGCATCGATCCGCTGGGCGGTGCCGCCGTGCACTACTGGCAGCCCATCATCGACCGCTACAAGATCGACGCCACCGTGGTGAACGCCACCGTCGATCCCACTTTCCGTTTCATGCCGCTCGATTGGGACGGCAAGATCCGCATGGATTGTTCGTCGCCCTATGCGATGAAGAAGCTGCTCGCAATCAAGGACAAGTTCGATCTCAGCTTCGGCAACGACACCGATGCGGATCGTCACGGCATCGTCTGCAAATCGGGCCTTATGCCGCCCAACAATTATCTCGCCGTCTCAATCGACTATCTCAAACAGCGTCGCGAAAACTGGCCGCGCGCGGCAGGCATCGGCAAAACGCTCGTCTCCAGTTCGATGATCGATCGCGTCGCCAAACGCCACAACGCGAACCTCGTCGAAGTCCCCGTCGGCTTCAAATGGTTCGTCGGCGGCCTGCTCGATGCCTCGCTCTGTTTCGGCGGCGAAGAAAGCGCGGGTAGCTCGTTCCTCCGCCGCGATGGAACGGTGTGGACGACGGACAAGGACGGCCTCATCGCCGGCCTGCTCGCCGCCGAAATCACCGCGCGCACCGGACAGGATCCGGCGGAAAACTATCGCCGCCTCGCCGCCGATCTCGGCCAAACCTTCTATGCCCGCATCGACAGCCCCGCGAACGCCGCCCAGAAAGCCGCGCTCTCGAAACTCGATCCCTCCGCGATCCGTCACACCGAACTCGCCGGCGCCAAAATCGAGCGGATGCTGAGCAAGGCCCCCGGCAACGGCCAACCCTTCGGCGGTCTCAAGGTCGAAACCGCCAAAGGCTGGTTCGCCGCCCGGCCCTCCGGCACGGAGGACGTATATAAGGTGTATGCCGAGAGCTTCGAGAGCGAAGCCCACCTGGCCCGCATCCAGAAGGAAGCCGGGGAAATGCTGGCGGATGTCCTGAATTCGAAGCCTGCGTAGCCACGCTCAACGAAATATTATTTCATCGGACCCCAGGGCGTGTGGACGCCGGAACTTTCGTTCCTGCCTGCGCGTTTCGGCTTGGGGCAGGCCATGCATTGTGGGTCTCGGGGAAGCGTCTTGCGATGAGTTCGAGAGCGGGTCAGGGGGGAGAATTCCTGCAAGCCGTAAAAGGCGAGCTTGCGGCCCTCATCCGCGCGATGGATTGGAGCGGTTCGCCACTCGGTCCCCCGTCGGCATGGTCGTCGGCACTGCGCAACACGGTCAATCTCATCCTCCCCGCGCAAGCCCAGATTGTTCTGTTCTGGGGTCCTGAATTCGTGGCCCTCTATAACGATGCCTACGCACCCACGATCGGCGACAAACATCCCCGCGCGCTTGGCCGTCCCGCCCGCGAAAACTGGACGGAGTTGTGGGACGATCTGGAGCCATTGCTCAGCGGCGTGCGCGAAACGGGCGAAACCTTCTTTGCCAAAGACAGGCAATTCTATATCGAACGCCATGGCGGCCTCGGTGAAACCGTCTACTTTGATGTTTCCTATTCGCTTGTGCCCGAAGCCGACGGCTCGCCCGGCGGCGTGCTCTGCATCGTGTCGGAAACCACCGACCGACACCGCAGCGAAGAACGCGTGCGTCTGGCCACCGAAAACGCCGGCATCGGCCTGTGGGATATCGATCCCGACGGCAGCATCGACTTCTCCTATTCGCGCAGGAACTCGTCCTTCGTCATGGCGCGCAATGAGCGTGTGCCGATGGATCACCTGCTGGCGCATCTGCATCCCGAGGATGCACCGAAATTTCACGCCGCTTACAATGCCGCCCGCGATCCCGTCCAACGCGCCTTGTTGGATTTGGAATACCGCATCCTTCCCGCCGACGGCATGCCGTTGCGCTGGATCAAAATTCGCGGCCGCGGCGTGTTCGATGAAAGCGGCAATTGTCTGCGCGTCAGCGGCACCGCGCTCGAAGTCACCAGGGAACGCGAAACCCAGCAAGCCCTCGCCCAAAGCGAGGAACAACTTCGCCTTGCCACCGAACACGCCGAAGTCGGCATGTGGGATGTCGACAACATTGCCAACACGCTCATCTGGACGAAAGAGGTTCGCGCCGCTTTCGGCGTGGATGCCGAAGGCGTCGTGACGATGGAAGATTTCTACAACGGCCTGCATCCCGACGATCGGCAAGCCACCAGCAAAGCCTTCGCCGATGCCAACGATCCGGAAAAGCGCGCGCTTTACGATGTCGAATACCGCACCATCGGCAAGAACGATGGCGTGATCCGCTGGGTCCATGCCAAGGGCCGTGGCGTGTTCGACGAGACCGGCCGCTGCCTGCGTGTCACCGGCACGGCACTCGATATCACTCGCCGCAAGAACGCCGAAGAACGGCTTCGTCAGAACGAGGAATTGTTGCGCCTTGCCACCGACAATGCCGGCATCGGCATGTGGGATATGGATGTCGCCCGCAACGCTTACTATTCGCAGCCGCGCGTGAAAGCGATGTTCGGTATCCCGCCGGATGAAAATCCGCCGCCGGACCATTTCTTCAGTCTCGTTCACAAGGACGATATCCAGCGCGTGCAGGATGCCTATCTCGCCGCATTCGATCCCGAAAAACGGGCCTTCTACGATGTCGATTACCGCGTGATCGGCCGCGACGGCGTACAGCGCTGGGTTCAGGCGCGGGGCCGCGGTGTCTTCGATGACGGCGGAAATTGCCTTCGTGTGATCGGAACTGCGCTCGACATCACCGAACGAAAGGCCATCGAGGAACGCCTGCACGAACTCAACGAAACTTTGGAGCAACGCGTCGCCGAACGCACGGAAGCGTTGGAGAGAAGCCAGGCCGCCTTGCAGCAGGCGCAGAAGATGGAGGCCATCGGCAATCTTACCGGCGGCATCGCACACGATTTCAACAATCTCTTGCAGGGCCTCACCGGCAGCCTCGATCTCATCCGCCGCAAACCTGAAAACGTGGAACGCGTGCGCCGCTGGGCCGAAGCGGGCCTGCAAGCCGCCGAACGCGGTGCGAAACTGACGGCGCAACTCCTCGCATTCTCCCGCGCGCAGAAACTCGAAATGCGTCCGCTGGATGTTTCTGCGCTGCTGGACAGCATGCGCGAATTGCTCAGCCGCTCGCTCGGCCCGTCCATCCACATCGTCATGGACCTTTCGCCGGAAGCAAGCGCGGCATTGGGCGACGAAACGCAACTCGAAATGGCGGTGCTCAATCTCGCCATCAATGCGCGCGACGCGATGGATGGAACGGGCGAACTCATCATAAAAACCGTCCCAAAGCACATCGCACAGGATGACGAGCTGCAACCGGGCGACTACCTCGAATTGTCGGTGACCGATACCGGATGCGGCATGTCTGCCGAAGTTGCCGCGCGCGCCTTCGATCCGTTTTTCACCACCAAGGATGTCGGAAAAGGAACGGGGCTGGGCTTGAGCCAGGTCTATGGCATGGCGCGCCAGGCAGGCGGCACGGTACGCATCGTGTCCACGCCGGGGCGGGGCACGACGATCCGCATCCTGCTGCGCGCCACCAGCCGGGAAGCCGTCACGGAAACAGCCGTCGCGCGCCACCACATCGAGACGGCGGCACGCGAAACCATCCTGATTGTCGACGACGATCCCGATGTGCGCCAGTTCCTGACCGACTCCCTCGATACGTTCGGCTACAAAACAATCGCGGCGGCGGACGGCGCCTCCGGCCTCGATGTTCTGGAACGGGAATGTCCCGATCTGATGATCGTCGATTACGCCATGCCCGGCATGACCGGCGCACAATTGGCCGCACTCGCCCGCACCAAACACCCGGACCTGCCGATCCTGTTCGCCAGCGGTTACGCCGAAACGACCGCCCTGGAAAACGCGCTGGACGAAAAGGCCTCCATCCTGCGCAAGCCCTTCCGTCTCGACGTCCTGCAAACCACGATTGCCGGGATTTTGAACCGGAACTGACCCCTTCCTTTTCGATTGCCGCAATTTGCGCTAAACGCCCCTTGCTTGCCGGGGGAGAGATTGCGCACCGATCCGCAAATCCAGTCGCTGTTGCAGCAGGCGCTTGCGCGCCTGAGTGCGGGCGCATTGCCGGAGGCCGAAACATTCGGTCAGCGCGCGCTTCAGCTTGCGCCGTTCGATCCCGATGCGCTGCAATTCATGGGCCTGGTACGCCAAACGCAAGGCCGCGATCGCGAAGCAGAAGATTTCTATCGCCGTTCTCTGGCCGTTTTCGCCGATCAGCCCGGCGTCCATTTCAATCTCGGCATGCTGTTCTATCGCCACGGCCGTTTTCCCGATGCGCTGGCCGCCCTCGATGCCGTGCTGCGGCTGAAGCCGGGCGATTTCGATACGCTGTCGATGCTCGGTCACGTTCATCAGGCGATGGGTGACTTCGCGCAGGCGGAAACCGCCTTTCGCCGGGCGCTGGAGGCCCAACCCAATTCCATCACCGCGCGGCAATATCTGGGCGGCTTGCTGGCCGATCAGGGCCGCGGCGAAGAGGCCGAGCGCGTGTTGCGCGAAGCCCTTGCACTTAATCCGCGTGATAAGCGCCAGATTGCTACCCTGCAACAATTCCTCGGCGTCGCGCTGAAACAGCAGCGCCGCCTGAAAGAAGCCCTTCAACTTTTCGATGCGGCGGAAGCCACGCAACCAGACATCCCCACCGTCGATCATTGCCGCGGTCTGACCTTGCAAGACATGGGCGATATGGAAGGCGCGATCCGCAGCTACCGCCGCGCCCTTCAGCGCAATCCGCTCAACATGGTGGCGCAGCAGGAGATGAACAAGCTCCTCTATCGCATGGGCCGCGACGACGAATTCCTCAAATCGCTCGATGAGGCGAGCGCGAAAAATCCCACCGCCGCATCGCCCGCATTGCTGAAGGCCGATTTCCTTTTCAAGACCGGCAAGCTGACGGAAGCCGCGGTCGAATTCGAACGCGCCGCAAAGCTGATGCCCAATTCTCCGCTGCCGCGCGACATGCTGGGCGTCGTTCACGCCCGGCAGGGAAATTTCAACGACGCGCTGCGCGAGCACGAACGCGCCACCGAACTCGCCCCCCAGAATGCGCAAGTTTGGACCAACTTCGCAGAAGATCTTTTGCGCGCAGGCGATCCCGAACGCGCACAAGACGCCGCCGAACGCGCGCTCGCCATCGCCCCCAATCAGCAAATGGCAATCGCCGCATGGTCGCTCGCCCTGCGAAAACTCGGCGACACGCGCGAACACGATCTCAACGATTACGAGTCGCTGGTGCAGGTATTCGATCTGCCGCCGCCCGAAGGCTACACCAGCATGGAAGCCTTCAACCGCGATCTGAACGCCTATCTCGATCCCATGCACAAGGACACGCGCGCGCCCTTCGAACAGACGCTGCGCTCCGGCACGCAAAACCACGACAACCTCATCGGCCGGGGCCACGAACCCGTCGAACGCCTGCGCGCCCGCATCGACGAGGCGCTGCTCACTTATATATCCCGCATGCAGGAGCGCGCCGATCACCCGCTGTTCCGCCGCCGCACGAACGACATCCGCTATCAGGGTTCATGGACGGCGCGCCTGCGCGATTGCGGCTATCACACCAACCACGTCCATCCCTTCGGCTGGATCAGCTCGTGCTATTACGTCTCGCTGCCCGACGAAATCGAAGACGAAACCCAACAACAGGGCTGGATCAAATTCGGCGAACCGAGCTTTGACGCGGGCCTCACCGATCCCATCCGCCGCACCGTGAAACCGGCGGTAGGCCGGCTGGTGCTGTTCCCGTCCTACATGTGGCACGGCACCATCCCGTTCCGCTCGCAACAGCAGCGCACCACCATCGCCTTCGACGTGATCCCGCGCTGAGCGCAACAATCTTTCCGGCAAATATTTCTTGTCCCAAGACCCGGACACTCGCGCCGCCCAAGCGCCTATCCTGATGTAGGCAGAAACCAGAATCCTCGAAAGCCAGGGACGGGGCAGGGGGATGACGGAAACAACAGACAGCGGTCGTGACATCACGCACCAGCGCCACGAAGGCACGGACATGGCCGCGCCCGAGCTAGACGCGTGGTTCGCGCGCGAGGTTCTGCCGCTGGAGGCGGTCTTGGTGCAATTCCTCAGGCGCAACTGGCGCAACAAAAGCGACATCCAGGATCTGCTGCAGGACGTTTACGTCGGCGTCTACGAAGCCGCCGCGAAACAGATCCCGGACTCCACGCGCTCCTTCGTTTTCACCGCCGCGCGCAACGTGCTCGTCAGCCGCGCGCGCCGCGAACGCATCGTGCCGTTCGAAGCGGTGGCCGACATGGAAGCGCTGGGTTTCGCCGCCGACATCCCCGGCCCCGAACAAACCACGCTCGCCCGCGACGAGCTGCTGCGCTTGCAGGCGGGACTCAACAAATTGCCTGCCCGCGCCCGCGAGGCGTTCGTGCTGCGCCAGATCGAAGGTCTCTCGCGCCAGGAAATCGCGCAGCGCATGGGCATCTCCGACAAGACCGTGCGCTGGCATCTCAACGAAGGCCTGCGCGCGCTCGCGGACTTCATGTATGGCGACGAAGCGGGAGAACGCGCATGAACACCCGCGAAACCGCAGCCGACATCCAGAAACGCGCCGCCGATTGGGTGTTCGAACGCCACGACGCCGAAAGCTGGACCGCCGAAGACCAATCCAGACTCGACGCCTGGCTGAACGAAGCCATCGCCCATCGCGTGGCTTACGTGCGCCTGGAAACCGCGCTCCAACGCAGCGGCCGCCTCGCCGCCCTGCGCAACGGCGCGCGCAAAATCTCCGAACCCGCGAGCCCCGCGCCGCGCCGACGCCCCTATCTCTTCGCCGCCGCGGCCCTCCTCGCCGTCGCGGCCATCGCGGGAACGGGTGCCGCCATTCTCTCGCGCGACACGCAAACCCAAACCTTCGCCACCACGCTCGGCGCACACAAGACCATCGTGCTCGCCGATGGCACGCGCATAGACCTGAACACCGACACGAGCTTGCGTGCGAAAATCGGCGCGCACCAGCGCCTCATCTGGCTCGAAAAGGGCGAAGCCTTCTTCGAAGTCAAACACGATGCAGCGCGCCCCTTCGTCGTCACAGCCGGCGATTACCGCGTGCGCGATCTTGGCACCCGGTTCTCGGTCAGGAACGACGCCAACCATCTGGAAGTCGCGCTCGTCGAAGGCCGCGCCCGCTTCGAAGCCGCGAACGATCGCGTCCGCATGCGCGAAACCGATCTCACGCCCGGCGATGTCGTCGTCGCCACGGCCGAAAAGGTCACGATCAGCCGCAAGACCGAAAGCAAGCTCGCCAACGAACTTGCCTGGCGCCGCGGACTTCTGGTCTTCAACTACACCACGCTCGCCGACGCCGCGTCCGAATTCAACCGCTACAACACCAAGAAGATCGTCGTGTCGGGCGCCGCCGCCGCGCGCCTGACCGTGATGGGCAAATTCCCCGCCACCAATGTCGATCTGTTCGGAAAAGTGGCGAAGGCGGTTCTCGGCGTGCGCGTCGAAGACCGTGGAAACGAAATCGTCGTCACCAAACCGGGTGAGGAAAAGTAACGCGGAGCCGCGCGCCATCCGCGAGGGGAACGCATCGTTTTGAGCTTACGAGGGGGTAGAATGATCAAATTCCACAACACATTGCTCGCTGGTGCGGCTTCCGCCGCACTGTTCGCAAGCGGCGCAAACGCCACCGATTTCAACATCCAGTCCGGCGATCTGGGTTCGGCGCTCAACGCCTACATGGCGCAAAGCGGCGTCGTCCTCATCGTTTCGGGAGACGCGGTGAAAGGCATCAAAACCCGCGGCGTCAAAGGCGACCTCGCCCCGGATGCAGCGCTGTCCCGCCTCCTCTCCGGCACCGGCTTCCTGGCTCAACCCAACTCCGGCGTGATCGCCATCGTGCGGGAGGGGCGGTCGAGCGAGGCAACAAGCGTTCAATTGCAACCGATGCAGCTTGCGCAGGCAACACCTCCGCGCGCGAGCGTCGAAACGGTAACGGTCACGTCGTCAAAGCTCGGCGGTGGCGACGTCCAGAGCATTCCTATTGCCATTACGGCAATGAGCCAGGAACAGCTAACTGCCACACAAACCGCGGGTGGCCCGGATTTGGTGAAGCAAGTCCCGAACCTAACCTTCACGAAAACGAACTTCACCGGGTACAGCATCCAGATCCGCGGCATCGGTACGCAAGCAATCTCCGTCACCACCGACCCGGCTGTCGCTGTTGCGCTGAACGATATTCCATTTATCCGCAATCATTTCTTCGAGCAAGAATTCTACGATCTCAGCCAGGCTGAAGTGTTACGCGGCCCTCAAGGCACGCTCTATGGTCGCAACGCAACCGCCGGCGTCGTGAATCTCACAACTGCCAAGCCGACTGATCAATTCGAGGCGATGGCCTCCGGTGACATCGGCAACTACAAAAACCGCCGCTTCGAGGGGATGGTCAATCTCCCGATCTTGGATGATCGTCTGGATATTCGTCTCGCAGGCGAATGGACAAAGCGGGATGGCTACACCACAAATCTTCTGACGGGCGATCAGGTAGATGGGCGTGATCTTTGGTCGAGCCGTCTCTCTATTGGCTGGAAGCCATTTGAGAATCTCAAAGCCACGCTTGTTTGGGAGCATTTCTCCGAAGACGACGATCGCATGCGCACGTCGAAGCAACTGTGCAAGACCGATCCGGGACCTTCTACCGTTGCGGGCGTTCACGTTCCACGACCGGGCGAGCCCGGCGTTCCGACAGACGGAGTTGGCTTGGCGTTCTATGTGACAAATGCCCAATTGAGTCAGGGTTGCCTGCCGAGTTCTTTGTATAATCCTGACGCGTTCGAGGTGCCGAACGGATACTCGTTGCCCTATGTGATCGCCGGTTACGTTAGCGGTGGATTGCGGACTGGAGTCGATCCTTATGCCAGCACAACTCAGTCAACGGACCTGCGCGAGATCGAAACGCAGATCAATCCCATCTACCGGGCGAAGAATGATACAATTGAATTGAACGCAGACTATAATGTCACGCCGGCAATAACACTCACATCACAAACTGGTTATAACCAGGACTTTCTATGGTCCACAGAAGACTATAATCGCTTTAACACCACACCGGGGGGTTTTCAGCAGATCCCGGGAACTCCATACAGCATGAGTCTAATCTCGGCTGACGGCGTTTTTTGCGATCCTCAACTTGGCTGCAGCAATCGTTTGGTTGCGCAGGACGTTTCGAGAGAGCGTGCTTGGCAATTGAGCCAGGAGATTCGATTGACTTCGAATCTCGCCGGACCGCTTAACTTCAGCCTTGGCGGGAACTATATGCACTATGAAACGGTCGAGGATTACTACGTTTTCGCTAATACCCTAACGTTGTTTGCGGCAACGGCGAAGGGAGGTTCTGGGGGGAGCGGGGGCTCGCTGCTTGACTATGGCTATGGACAACATTTGTGGGTGCCGGGCGTGTCCGACAATCATGAATGCTTACGGGCCAACGGCGCGGGGGATGGCTACCAATACTCCAACCCTGCCTATGGTGCAGGCGTGCCGACGGAAGTGTGCTACGCACTCGATCCGTCTTCCCTACGCAATGCGGACGACTCAGGGCACAATTACTTCCTTAGTCGCAATCCCTACACGTTGAATTCCTACGCAGGTTTCGGTGAAGTTTACTACAATGTCTTTAACGATCTGAAGCTAACGGGTGGTTTACGCTGGACCGACGACCAGAAACATTTCACGTTGATCCCTAGCGAGCTGCTCGTTTCCGGATATGGGTATCCGAGCATTGGCGTCGTCGATCAGGACTGGCAAAAGTTTACCGGTCGATTTGCAGCCAATTGGACGCCGAAGCTGGATTTCACGGATCAGACGCTCGTCTATGGATCCTATGCTCGCGGATATAAGGCTGGTGGCGCAAATCCGCCCGGTGCTGTTCTTTTCTCTTATGGGGCAGGCGTAACTGGCATTCCGGTTCATCCGCTAACTTTTGCGCCAGAATACATAAACGCGTTCGAAGTAGGCTCTAAGAACACCCTTTTAGACGGCGCACTTACTCTGAACGGGAACATTTTCTTTTATGATTATCACGGTTACCAAATTTCGGAGATCGTCGACCGGACTTCCATCAATCTAAATTTCGATGCGACGGTTAAGGGCGCAGAACTGGAAGCAACCTACGAACCGATGCCCGGCTTGAAGTTTCACTTTGCCGGAGGCTATGAGCACACGCGGCTTGCAGATGGCTCCAATTCTGTTGACCTGATGGATCGCACAGCCGGCCATCCGGGATGGGTGATCTACAGGCCGTTTGTGACTCAATCCTCGAATTGTATTTTTCCGGACTATGTGGCGGCGGCTTTGATTCAGACCAGTCCGCAGGGGGCTCAAGGAAATTACGCCGTTTCGGCTTGCGGAGATTACGCTACCGGTACAGACCCGGTTGTTCAGGGCGTGTACCATAGTGCCTGGACCGGGGCGGATGATCCCGCTTTCGATCTCGTCAATGGCCAGCCCTATTACTCCGTTAAAGGTTGCTCGGTATGTACGGAAGTTTTTCACGGGTATACCGGTACGGTCTCAGGTGCCGGCAACACCATCGCCTATAATGGCTTTGATCCCGCGACGGCTCCCAATGGTGGTGCCGGTTTTTCAAAGGATTTAAGCGGTAACGAACTACCGAATGCCCCGCCATTCACGGTGTCATTCTCGGCCGATTATACTATTCCAGTAACAGCCGACTGGGCGGCAACGCTGCACGGCGACTACTACTGGCAGGACTATTCCTGGGCGCGCGTCTTCAATGACAATCCCTATGATCGCCTACGCGGATATACGAACGTCAATCTGGCGCTGATCCTGACGAGCCAAAATGGCTGGCAGTTCATGGGTTATCTGAAAAACGTGTTCAACGTCACCGACATCACCGGCACGTTCCTTAACAGCGACGACAGTGGTCTGACGACGAACATCTTCGTTACCGACCCGCGCCTGTTCGGCGTTCGTGTCACGAAGAATTGGTAAGGGGGGATTCAACAATGAGTGAACTGGTAATCAACCGCACGGCCCGCGCAGATCAGCACAAGCAGCTTTTGACGACCGTATCAGCACTGGCATTGGTGTCATATATCGGAACAACCGGCATCGCGTGCGCCGAGGATGCCGACCGACCCACCGTATGGGTGGAGCTCGGCGGCCAGATGGAAGCGATGCAAGGCGTCTCCACACCGTTCACTGCGCCGTTCATGTCGGCGAACTCGCCGACGCCCGGACCTTATGCAAACAACATCTTCACGGACACGCAGCGGCCGGCCCATCTCGCCTTCGGTCTCGATGGTTCAGCAATTTTTCAACCGAAGGGAAGTGATTGGCTTTTCTCTGTCAGCGTGCGTTACGGCCGGTCTAGCACCAATCGGCATTCTCACCAACAAAGCCCTCACGTTACGCATGCGTATCTAATTAACTTCGGAGCGGGTGGGGCCGCTAGCGCTGCGGCCTTCGCCGATACGAAGTTAGCCTACGACGAAAGCCATATGATCCTGGATTTCAGCGCCGGGAAGGATGTCGGTCTTGGCGTATTTGGCCGCGGGGGTACGTCTACGATCAGCGCCGGTGTTCGGTTTGCGCAGTTTTCCAACGCATCAAAGATCACCGCCATAGGGCGACCTGAAGTTGATGTTGGATTGGTCGGTTACCGGCGCTACGCAACTTCATTCTACAATTACACAATGTTTGCGCAAGCGGCGCGAAGTTTCCACGGCATAGGTCCATCCTTGTCGTGGAATGCTTCGACTACGTTGTTGGGAAACAAAGACGCCGGCAGGTTGACCTTCGATTGGGGCATAAATGGCGCCGTGCTATTTGGCCGCCAGAAGGCAAAAGCTACCCACAGCACCCAAGAGTATCATCTGCCACTCACGCAGGCATATGGCGGTATTTACGACCGCTATTACTATACGCGTGTGTATCGTACCTCTCACCAACACACGCGCTCCCGCGGCGTAACAGTTCCCAACCTCGGCGGTTTCGCGGGGCTGTCTGTTCGATATCCAAACGCTAAGTTCAGCCTAGGTTACCGCGCCGACTTCTTTTTCGGAGCAGTCGATGCGGGCATTGACGAGCGGCACTCCAAGAATTTGGGTTTCAACGGTCCTTATGCAAGCATCAGCATCGGCTTGGGCGGCTAAGAGCTTGGGGTTGGAATGCGAAGGGCGGCGGAGCGATCCGCCGCCTTTTCTTTGCCGGGGCGGTGCAACCCGTTGAAATCGCTGCAAAGAAAAAATATCCCGTCCTGGGCCTTGAAGCCTGAGAATATAATCTATATATTCCCAATTCAAGGAATAAAGAGGTGTCTTTCAACGATATCGGCCCCACCGGAACGGGCTGGACTGAGCGCAAGACAGACAGGGTAGGGTGCAAACTTGCGTGCACCCGTGAGGGCCGGGGGTGGCATCCTGGTCAGCGAAACTCGCGGACGAAGCGAAGGTGCGGCGATGATCCGGTTGGTCCCGGATATGTCCCGCCTGCCGGAGTTTCGGGCCAAAAGGCGGGTTCAATCTGCTGTCGATCTCACAAGAGCGAGGCGGGCTAAGCCCGCCTTTTGGCTTTTTGGGGTGTGAAGTTCCATTCCGGTTGTCAGGGAACCGCCCTTGCCCCCAATATTGTTCCCTAAAGTGGGTTTGGGCCGTGCCAGCACAGTCTTCCTCCGGTATGGGCGCCGGGTTCTTTCGTCGTGGTTGGATGTGGCTGGCGGGCGGGCTGGCCGTTCTGTTTGCCGCCTATGTGCTGGGCGGGTTCTTCGTCGTGCCGCGCGTCGTGCGCAGCCAGGCGGTGCAATGGGTCAAGACCAATCTCGATAAGGATCTCGCGCTCGGCGACATCCGTTTCAATCCGTTCACGCTGGCGCTCGATGTGGATGACATCGCCGTGCCGGGTGCGGATGGCGCAACGCTGGTTTCGCTCGGCCATTTCCGCGTGTCGGTTTCGCTCTTGTCGCTGTTTCAATCGGCCTATCGCTTCAACGAGGTGCGGCTTGACCGGCCCTATATCCACGCCGTCATCCGCCCCGATGGCACGCTCAATCTGATCGAGCTGAAATCCCGCACGCCGTCCGAAGGGCCGACGCCGTCGTTGATCGTCGATGCGCTCACCGTCGATCAGGGCCGCGTCGTGTATGCCGATCAAAGCCAGCCGGACAAGCCGCAGGAAACCATCTCGCCCATTTCCTTCGTCCTGAACGATTTCCATACCAAGAGCGACGAGGGCGGCGCGTTCACGCTGAACGCCACCAGCGAACGCGGCGAACATTTCGCCTGGTCGGGCGATCTGTCGATTGCGCCCATCGCCTCCAAAGGCCGGTTCACGGTCACGGCCCTGCAAAGCGCAACGGTGCAAAGGTTCTTCGGCGCGCGCCTGCCGGTTGTGCTCACGGGCGGCCAGATCGGTTTTCAGGCCGATTATGATTTCGCTTACGACCCATCGGGATTGCGCGCAAATGTTTCGCTGCCGTCGTTTACGCTCAGCGGCTTGGCGTTCGATGGCAAGCCGCAGCTTTTCAACGGCCACATCAAGCTCGATCAACTCACCGCCAGCACCGGCCCCATCGCCGCATCCGCGCCCACCGGCCGCGCGTTGGCGCTCAGCGGAACGATGACGCGTTTCGCCGTTCGCGGCCTCAACATCGCGCCCGCCCAATCCGCGCCGGATGAAAACATCGCCGTCGGCAATCTCACCCTGGAAAATGCCCATTTCGATTATGCCGCGCGCCAGGCCGAGATCGGCAACCTCACGCTGGATGACGCCAACATCTATGTGCGGCGCGAACACGGCGGAAAGCTCAGCCTCATGGCGATGCTTCCGCCGAAGCCCGCCGAGACCACAGCGCCAGCCGCGGCGGGAACGCCGTGGAAGTTCGCGCTCAAGACCTTCGCACTCAACAACGCGACCTTGCGCCTGTCAGACCGCGCGGTTTCTCCGCAGGCAAACGTCACCGTTTCCGCGCTCAACGTGTCGGCCACCGGCGCAGGCAGCGATCTCACCCAACCGGTGACGGTGCATATCGATGCCGCCATAGATGACGGCGCCCATTTCACCGGCGATGGTGCGATCGTTCCTTCCACCAACACAGGCGACCTCAAATTCGTTCTCGCCGACTTGCCGCTGCGTCCGTTCATGGGCTATGCGCCGCGCATGCCGGGCCTCGCGCTGCGTTCGGGGGAGGCAAGCGCGTCTGGCGACGTACATTTCGAAGGTGCAAACACCGCCAAGCTCACCTTCCGCGGCGATGCCTCCATCGACCGTTTCAATCTCTACGAAGTCACCACCAAAAGCCCGCTGTTCGCCTGGCGCGCCTTTTCGCTCAACTCCATCGACTATGCGAAGAACCGCGTCACCATTGGCCGCGCGCGGCTGGTGCATCCGGTGGGGCAGGTGGCCGTGTTGCCCAGCCGGCAGTTCAACTTCACTTCTCTCACCGGCGCGAAATCCGCCAACACTGCGGTGCCGATCCAATCCCGCCGCCCCGCCAAATCGAACCTGAGTTTCAAATTGAAGCGGCTGGACATCACCGGCGGCACCATGGGCTTTGCGGATTACTCCATCGATCCCAATTTCCGTGCCCGCATCGAGGCGATGAACGGATACGTCTCCAACATCACCAACGCTCCGGGCCAGGCCGCCACCATCGATCTTTCGGGCCATGTGATCGATCGCTATTCGCCCGCCACCATCAAGGGCCGCATGGATCTGCTCGGTTACGACCAGCTCACCGACATGCAGCTTGTCTTCCGCAACATCGATCTGCCGGTGTTCAATCCCTATTCGGGCCGGTATGCGGGCTATGCCATCGCCAAAGGCAAGCTCACCACCGAGCTTGCCTACAAGATCGATCATCGTCAGTTGAAAGCCGAACAGCACATCGTCATCGATCAGCTCGAATGGGGCGAAGCCACCAACAGCAAGGATCGCGTGCCACTGCCCGTGCGCCTGGCCACCGCGTTGCTGAAGGATAAGGACGGAGTCATCGATCTCAACCTCCCGCTCAGCGGTTCGCTCGACGATCCGAAATTCAGCGTCTGGCCCATCGTCTGGCAGATCGTGGGCAACATCATCGAAAAAGCGGTGACGGCACCGTTCCAATTGATCGGCGCGATCTTCGCAGGCGCCGACAAGGCGCAATTCATCGATTTCGCGCCCGGCCAATCCGCGCTTCCCGCCGGCTCGTCCGATGCGCTGGGCGCGCTCGCCAAGGCGATGGCGGATCGCCCGGTGCTCAAGCTCGATATCCCCGCTGGTCCCGGCAACGCCGACGATGCCAACGCCATCGCCGATGCAAAGATCGATGCGATCCTGATGGCAAAGGAAATCAAACGCGGCGAGAACGCCGATGTCGCCACGCTCGACGCGGACGAATTGCACGACCGACTGGAAGATCTTTACAGAGACAAACTCGGCAAACGCCCCGATTTCCTCGAATATACCGACGATCAGTTGAAATCCGCGCCCGCCAAACCCGACGCAAGCGATAGCGACCGCCGCACAATCCTCGAATCCCAATGGATGCGCGAACAATTGCGTACCGCGTTCCAACCGACGACTGCCGAACTCGCCGAATTGGGCTCAACGCGCGCCACCGCCGTGCGCGATGCGCTGCTTGCCGGCGGCACGATTGACCCCGCGCGCGTCTTCCTCACCACGGCCACGGGCGCCGCTTCGACGGAAGGCCACTCCCGCCTGTCGCTGAAATTCGAGTGATTTCCACCGTACACACCGCCAAATCCCGCCTTTAAGGCCGCCATTTTTACGGCGGATTTACCAACGGCGCGCATCATCGAAGGTCAGGGCTAAGGCTCTGCAACCGTTCGCCTTTTCGAAGATGTGACCTCTCTCATGACCGCCGGTGCGGCTCTCTTCCTGATCGACGCTCTGGTGGTCGCGCTTTCGTGGCCGCCTGTGGTCTGGCTGTTCACCTCTCCCGCGCAAACGCCACATCGCTGGACTCAGGCGCTGATCTTCGCCGTTCTCAATCTCGTCTTTCTCTACGCGCTCGGTCTCTATCGCCGCGAGGTCATCGCCGATACCACGAAAGCGCTCACCCGCATTCCGCTGGTGACAGGTATCTCGGTGGCGGCTGCAAGTTTTCTTACTGTCGTTTTGGGTTGGGGCGTATCGCCGCCATTGTTCATCGCCGCTGTCATCTGTTTTGGCTTCTCGGCCATGCTCACGCGCATGGTGTTTCGCAGCCTGCGCCGCCACGCAGTCTTTCGCCCGCATCTTCTTATCATCGGCGCCGGCAAGCGCGCGTGGGATCTGGTTTGGATCCTTCGCGAACAGGGCCGTTATCTCTATTACGATGTCACCTTCGTCCACGACGAGATATACGGTCCCGCCGATCCGCGCCTGACGGGCGATCCCGCAAATCGCATCATCAACTCATCGGGCAGCCTGTTGGAAATCGCCGATCGCGTGCGCGCCGACCAGATCGTGGTCGCGCCGGACGAACGACGCGGCATGGAACTCGAATCCCTCATCGAATGCCGAACGCACGGCTACCCCGTCTCGCAATACATGACATTCCTCGAACAGGAAGTCCGCCGCATCGACATGAAGCGGCTCGATCTCGCCTGGGTGCTCTATTCCGAAGGTTTCTACGTCGGACCGTTGCACCGTTCCTTGAAGCGCATCCTCGATATCTTCGTCAGCCTTGTGATCCTCGTATTCTTCCTGCCTGTCCTGCTGGTGGCAATGTTTGCGGTGTGGCTGGGCGATCGGCACAACTGTTTCTACAGCCAGGAAAGGGTCACGCGCGGCGGCCGCATCTTCAAGATCTGGAAATTGCGCTCCATGCGCATCGATGCCGAAAAGGATGGCGCTGTTTGGGCCGCGCAGAAAGACAACCGCATCACCCCCGTCGGCGAATTCCTGCGCCGTTCCCGCGTCGATGAACTGCCCCAGCTTTTCAACGTGCTCAAGGGTGACATGTCGCTCGTTGGCCCCCGCCCCGAACGCCCGCAATTCGTGGAAGAACTGGCCAAACAACTGCCGCTCTATCTCGAACGTCACGCGGTGAAGACAGGCCTTACAGGTTGGGCGCAGATCAACTATCCCTACGGGGCCTCGCTCGATGACGCGCGCTCCAAGCTGAGCTACGATCTTTATTACGTGAAGAACTTCTCGATCTTCTTCGACGTCCTCATCATCATGCAGACGTTGCGCGTGGTGCTCTGGCCCGGCACCAGCGTTCGCTGAATTCAGCGCCCTTCGAAATTTGCCGGGCGCTTCTCCATGAACGCGCGCATGCCTTCCGCTGCATCCTTCGTCTTCAGCAACGGCAGAAGCTGCAGGAACACGTGATGCACATGGTCGTTGAACGTCTCTTCCAGTCCCATCCGCATCATGCGCTTGGAGGCCTGCACCGCCAGTGGCGCGTTGACCGCAATTTCGTTCGCCAACGCTTCCGCGCGTTCCAGCACATTGTCATCGGGCACCACATCGGAAACGAGCCCCATCTCCTTGCACTGTGCTGAAGAAAGCGTGCGCCCGGTGAAGATCAGTTCCGCCGCCTTCGACCACCCCACAAGCCGGGGCAGAAACCACGTGCCGCCGGACTCCGGCAAAATCCCCCGTTTGCAGAACGCAGCCGCCAGTTTCGCACTCTCCGCCATGATACGGATATCGCATCCGAGCGCGGTATCCATCCCATAACCCGCCGCCGATCCGTTCAGCGCACAGATCGTGGGCTTCTCCATGTTGAACAAGATCGTCGGCGGCGTGTTGCGCAGGTCCAACGTCGTGGATTGCGTGGCGCCAGATGCTATGCCGTCTCCCGGCTTCGTCGCTTCCGAAAGATCGAGGCCTGCGCAAAACGCCCGTCCCGTCCCGGTCAATATCACCGCACGAACGTTTTTGCTCTGCTCTGCCCGCAGCAACGCCTCGCACAATTCGTTCAGCATCGTGCGCGAAATCGTGTTCATCCGTTCGGGCCGGTTCAGTGTGATGACCGCCACATGCCCCTTCTCGGCATAAAGCACTTCCGCTTCCGCCGCTGGCTTCAATTCCGATACCGACATCTTCCGCTCCCTGAATGTTCTGCCGCCAACATTGGCATCTTTTCAGCGGTCTCGCCACGCCCGCCGCCTTCCAAAGCGCCGTAGATTGTCGTTAGTTCCGGCTTCCGGGAATTGGCAGGAAAGCAAACAAATGAAGATATCTCTCGAAGGCCGCGTGGCGCTCGTCACTGGCGGCAGCCGCGGCATCGGCCGCGCCATCGCGTTGTCGCTTGCGGAAGCCGGCGCCGACATAGCCGTCAACTTCCGCCGCGATGAAAAGGCGGCCCATGACGTCGTCGACGACATCAAAAAGTTCGGCCGCAAGGCAAAAGCCTATTCGGCATCGGTCGAGAATTGGGACGAAGACGTGGCCATGGTCGCCGACGTCGTGCGCGACTTCGGCCACATCGACATCCTCATCAACAATGCAGGCATCGCCAGCCGCGGCCAGTCGGTGGCCGATACCGATCCCGCTGAAATGGAACGCGTGGTGCGCGTCCATGCCTTCGCGCCGCACTATCTGAGCAAGCTCGTCGTGCCGCACATGCGCGGTCGCGGGCGGGGCGACATCATCATGATCTCCAGCGTCGCCACACTTCGCATGGCGGGCAATAGCGGCCCATACAACATGGGCAAGGCCGCGATGGAAGCTCTCGCGCTCACCCTCGCAAAAGAGGAACGCGCCCATGGCATTCGCACGAATATCGTGGCGCCTAGCCTCACCGTCACCGACATGGGCACTCGTCTTGCCAAGGCAACCATGGGCGTTTCCGACATCGCGCAGTTGAACGCCAAATGGCCTTTGGGCCGCGTCAGCACGCCGGAAGATGTGGCGGCGGTCGTGACGTTTCTGGTGTCGTCGGCAAATCCTTATGCCAACGGCCAGAAGGTCAATGTCGACGGGGGCGGGTAAGGCCCGGCCCGACAGCACCTATCTTAAATGTAAGCATTGGTAATCGTGCTGGCCGTGGAACCCGATGCCAGGCCATTGTTCCCGTGGTATATTTCTCTTGCACGACAGATTGAGAAAGAGCAACGAGCGGTTAGCCGTGGGCGTTTAAAATTCGGGTATGAATATCGCTGTGAGCATGGCCGATCAGAGTTCGCCCGAGAACAAGCGTCGAGCGCTTCGCAGGCGCGCGCTGCTGTCGGGCAAAATCGCGTATCACAACGGCAGTTTCACCATCCCCTGCACGATCCGCGATATTTCCGACATCGGTGCACGGGTGCGGATCGCGGAAGGGCAAGTGCTTCCCACCCAGGTCTTCCTCATCGACGTGCGCGAAGGTTGCGCCTACGATTCGGTCATCAAATGGCAGAGCCGCCCCGACGCCGGGCTGGAGTTCCGCCAAAAGATCAAACTCGATTCCAATTGCCCGGAAGAATACCGCTACCTGCGCCGCATCCTGATTGATGCTTCCCCGCGCTGACTCTCAGAGAGATTTCAACCACGGTATCAGCCGCGCATTCACCTCGTCCGGCCGTTCCTGCTGGGTCCAGTGTCCGCAACCTTCCAGGACGTCGGCCACGCGCAAATCGGTGACTTCCTTCTTCATGATCGCCATCGGATCGCCGCGTCCGGCAAGGTTGAACGCCGGGTCCTTCGATCCGCCGATGAAGAGGGCGGGTTGCTCGATCTTTCGTCCCGTGAACTGTTTCAGATATTCGAAATCGCGGTCGTGATTGCGATAGCGGTTCAACGGCCCGCGAAAGCCGGACGCCTCGAATTCCGAAACGTAGTAATCGAGATCGATGGCCGAGAGCCACGCCGGAAACGGATCGGGGTCGGGCAGGCCGGTGAGCAGCTTGTCGCCCACTTTCTTGTCGCGCGGCCAGGCATCCAGCGCATCTCCGCTGGTCGCATAAAAGAACCGCCGCAGGAAATCGCGCGTATCGCGTTCCAGTTCGGCTTCCGCGATACCTTCGTCCTGAAAATAGTGCTGATAGAAGAAATGACCTTTCGAGGTGAACACCGCCTCGTAAATCTCGCGAAACGATCTTTGCAGCACGCCCGTATACGGCACCGAAAGGGCGGCCACCGCGCGCACGCGATCAGGCCGTGTCAGCGCGCTGTTCCAAACCATCGGCGCACCCCAATCGTGGCCCAGCAGAATCGCTTTCTTCTCCTGGCTCAGGGCTTCGATCACCCCGCAGATGTCGCCGATCATATGCGCCATGTCGTAATCGGCGACCGCGCGCGGCTTGCCCGATCCGCCATAGCCGCGCACGTCGATGGCGCATGCCGTGAAGCCTGCCTTGGCCACCGGCTCCAACTGGTGCCGCCACGAATACCAGGACTCGGGAAAGCCGTGCACCATCACCACCAACGGCCCGGCACCTTGCACCGCAGCACGGATTTTGATGTCGGGTAATTCGATCGTCTGAAACTGGGCCATGGCGTCCTCGCAATATCGTTCGCCTTATTAACGACCGAAGTGCCGCTGGGGCGCAATCCGTCCTTTCCCCGGCGGGCGGAATCTGGCAGCTATCCTGTGCGCTTCAGGGGCCCCAAATGCTGAGCTGGTTTCAGGCCCTCATGCCGAGGGAAGATCGCTTTTTCCCGATGTTCGCCCGTCACGCGGCCACGTTGGTTGCCGGTGCCGAAGCCCTGCGCGATCTGCTCCATGGCACCTGCGCCCCCGCCGAAGGCTGCGACCGCATCGTGAAAAGCGAATTGCAGGCCGATTCCATTGCCGCCGAAGTCCTGATGGCCGTGCGCCGTTCCTTCATCACGCCCTTCGACCGCGGCGACATCAAGGACCTCATCGGCGTGATGGACGATTCCATCGACCAGATGCAGAAGACGGCCAAAGCCATCACCATTTTCGAAGTCACGTCGTTCCAGCCGCAGATGCAGGAAATCGGCGAGCTTATCGTCCGCGCTGCAAAACTCACCGCCGAAGCCATCGGCTTGCTGGGCTCGATGAAGCTGAACGCTTCCCGCCTCAATTCCATCACCGAACAGATCATCAAGCTCGAAGGCGAATCCGACGACCTGCACGATCTCGGCATCAAGTCGCTGTTCAAGAACCACGGCCAGGCAAGCCCGATGGACTACATCGTGGGCGCCGAAATCTACGACCATCTCGAAAAGGTGCTGGACCGTTTCGAAGATGTCGCCAACCGCGTCAGCGGCATCCTGATCGAAAGCGTTTGAGCGGATGTCCGCGGACGTTATCCTGATCGTCCTCATCGCCACCGCGTTGTTTTTCGATTTTCTCAACGGCCTGCACGACGCCGCCAATTCCATCGCCACCATCGTCTCCACGCGCGTGCTCTCGCCGCGTTATGCGGTCTTCTGGGCTGCCTTCTTCAACTTCGTCGCCTTCTTCGTCTTCGGCCTGCATGTGGCGAAAACCGTCGGCACCGGCATCGTCTCGCCCAGCGTCATCAACGACACGGTGATCTTCGGCGCACTGATGGGCGCCATCGTCTGGAACGTGCTCACCTGGCTCGCCGGCATCCCGTCCTCCAGCTCGCACGCATTGGTAGGCGGCCTCGTCGGCGCGGGCGTCGCCCATGGCGGCTGGCCCTCCATCGTCTGGAGCGGGCTCGGCAAAACCATTGCGGCCATCGTTCTGTCGCCCGGTCTTGGTCTCATCCTCGCGCTGTTTCTCGTGCTGTTCGTCTCATGGATATTCGTCCGCTCCACGCCGTCGGCAGTCGATGCCCTGTTCCGCCATATCCAGTTCATCTCGGCCTCGCTCTATTCGCTCGGCCACGGCGGAAACGACGCGCAGAAGACGATGGGCATCATCGCAGCACTGCTCTATGCGCACGGCATCACCCATGGCGATTTCACCGTGCCGTTCTGGGTGGTGTTGACGTGCCAGGCCGCGATGGCATTCGGAACTTTGGCGGGCGGGTGGCGTATCGTAAGGACCATGGGCTCGCGCATCACACGTCTGTCGCCGCTGCAAGGCGTCTGCGCCGAGACCGCCGGCTCGATCACGCTCTTCCTCGCCACCTATCTGGGCATTCCGGTTTCGACGACTCACACTATAACGGGAGCGATCATCGGCGTGGGCGCTTCGCGGCGCATGTCGGCGGTGAGGTGGAATGTGGCACGGGGCATTGTCGTGGCGTGGGTCGTCACCATCCCGGCGGCTGCTCTGATGGGGGCACTCTTTTTTAAGCTCGGTGAGATTATAGGTATCTAGTTATGGGCCGCCTGGCGACCAAAGCCAAACACGTCGAACGCCCCGCATTGCGGATGCAATATGCGGCGTTGCCGTTTCGCGACGAAGGCGAGCTTCAGGTTCTGTTGGTGACCTCGCGGGAGACCCATCGTTGGATCATCCCCAAAGGCTGGCCGATGGCGAGCCGCCACCCATGGGATGCCGCCGCCCGGGAGGCCCTCGAAGAAGCGGGCGTCGAAGGCGCCGTCTCCCACACTCCCGTCGGCACCTACATCTACGACAAGCGCATGGCCGGCGGCGTGCTGGTGCCGTGCTCGGTCGAAGTCTTTGCATTGAAGGTTGCCCGCCAGCGCAAGCAGTGGCGCGAAAAAGACGAGCGGGAAACCCGCTGGTTCCCTATTGCCGAAGCCATAGAAGCCGTGCAGGAACAGGGCCTTAAGATCATCCTGCGCACCTTCGCCAACATGCACTGATCCTTACCTCCCCCATGCGGGGAGGTCGACGGCGCGCGCAAGCGCGACGGCGGGTGGGGCTCTCCAGCGAGCCTCGCTGAACCCCACCCGGTCGCGTGCCGTTGCACGCGCCCGACCTCCCCAAAGGGGAGGTAAGTGGCCGCGCCGGATTCTGTTGGCAAGCTCCCCAAACTTGTGCCTAAAGTCCGCCCCACGCCACTTACTGAGGATTTGTCATGTCTGAAGCATACATCGTTGCGACCGCCCGCACGGCAGGCGGCAAGAAGGGCGGCCGCCTCGCAGGCTGGCACCCGGTGGATATGGCGGGACAGGTGCTGAACAGCCTTGTCGACCGCGCGAAGATCGACCCCGCTCAGGTGGAAGACGTCATCATGGGCTGCGTCAGCCAGGTGGGCGAGCAGGCCATCAACGTCGCCCGCAACGCGGTGCTGGCATCGAAACTTCCCGAAAGCGTCCCCGGCACCAGCGTGGACCGCCAGTGCGGCTCCTCCCAGCAGGCGCTTCATTTCGCGGCGCAGGCCGTGATGAGCGGTTTCATGGACGTAGTGATCGCCGCCGGCGTCGAAGGCATGACCCGCGTGCCGATGGGCCTCTCCGCTGCCCTTCCCGCCAAGGAAGGCTTCGGCATCTACAAGAGCCCGAAGATGGAAGAACGCTATCCCGGCATCCAGTTCAGCCAGTTCATGGGCGCCGAAATGATCGCGAAGAAGTACGACCTGACGAAGGACGAACTCGACGCGTATGCCTATGAAAGCCACCGCCGCGCGATCGCAGCCACGCAAGCCGGCGCGTTCAAGGACGAAATCGTGCCCCTCGAAATCACCACCAAGGACGGCGCGAAAGAACTGCACACCGTCGACGAAGGCATCCGCTTCGAAGCCAGCCTCGAAGGCATCAAAAGCGTGAAGCTGCTCGCCGAAGGCGGCCGCGTTACGGCGGCGACGTCGAGCCAGATCTGCGATGGCGCGTCCGGCGTGATCGTCGTCAACGAAAAGGGCCTCAAGCAACTGGGCGTCGAGCCCTTGGCCCGCATCGTCCACATGACGGTGATCGGTCATGACCCGGTGATCATGCTCGAAGCCCCGATCCCCGCTTCGCAGCGCGCGCTAAAGAAAGCCGGCATGAAGATCGAAGACATCGACCTCTACGAAGTGAACGAAGCCTTCGCACCCGTTCCCGTCGCTTGGCTGCGCGAACTGAACGCCGACCCGAACAAACTCAACGTCAACGGCGGCGCCATCGCGCTCGGCCACCCACTCGGCGGCTCCGGCACCAAGCTGATGACGACGCTTGTCAACGCACTCGGCCAACGCAAGAAGAAGTACGGCCTGCAAACGATGTGCGAAGGCGGCGGATTGGCCAATGTGACGATCGTGGAACGGTTGTAAGAGACGTTCGATAGAGAAACCGAAGGGCGCTGCAATCAACTGCAGCGCCCTTTTTTCTTACCTCCCCCCACGCGGGGAGGTCGACGCGCGTAGCGCGGCGGGTGGGGGCGCGATGGCGGGTGGGGCCGCCCGAAGAATAGTCTCAACGACATCTTCCTTCCCCTCCAACACCTCAACATTCCAAAACCGCAAAACTTTGTAGCCCCGCGAATTGAGAAATCCTGTCCGCCTCTCATCCCGCCGCAAATTCACCGGCTCGCCATGCTGCGATCCGTCAATCTCGATAATGATCTTCGCGCGATGGCAAACGAAGTCGGCAATGTAATTCCCAATCGGCGCTTGCCTGCGAAAATGAAAACCCAACGGCTTCAAAGCGCGCAACGCAAACCAAAGCCGATACTCAGCTTCCGTCGGATGTTTCCGCAAATACCGCGCCCGTTGCAGCATCCCCCCACCCGTCGGTTCTTCGCTACCGCTCAGAAC